>Ga0208242_100043_pt1 | contig 187126 bp, 167 predicted proteins | sample SubbioAug_CSW13A_FD_184825 | JGI IMG/M metagenome (GOLD analysis project Ga0208242, IMG submission 184825) | Serpentinite rock and fluid subsurface biosphere microbial communities from McLaughlin Reserve, California, USA - CR12Aug_CSW13A (SPAdes) | ecosystem: Environmental > Terrestrial > Deep... | reverse complement strand
GTGGTGTTTGGACATATACTCCAAGTCTCAATTTCAATGGAACTAATACATTTACTGTTCAAGTGTCCGATGGAAATGGAGGTACCGCTACTCAGGTAATCACCATAACGGTTACTCCGGTTAATGACCCACCAGTAATCACATCAATATCGACATATACAACACCAGAAGATACACCGTTGACACAGTCTGTTGTTGCAACCGATGTGGATGGTGATACGTTAACATATTCAATTACAGCAAATCCGACACAGGGTACTGTGGTGATTAATCCAACAACGGGTGTTTGGACCTATACGCCAAATCTAAATTACTTCGGTTTAGATAATTTTACAGTTCAGGTATCCGATGGCAATGGAGGAACAGTGACTCAAATAATTACCATTACTGTTACACCTGTTAACGATCCACCGATAATTACTTCGATATCTACTTATATAACACCGGAAGACACGCCGTTTACGCAAACAGTTACTTCAACCGATGTTGACGGAGGTGCGCCTTCCTATTCAATTACGGTGCAACCGGCAAATGGTACTGTAGTTATTAATGCAACCAGTGGTGTTTGGACATATACTCCAAGTCTCAATTTCAATGGAACTAATACATTTACTGTTCAAGTGTCCGATGGAAATGGAGGTACCGCTACTCAGGTAATCACCATAACGGTTACTCCGGTTAATGATACTCCAGTAATCACTTCTCCTGCTGTATATAACATTGCAGTTAACAAACCGTTTACTCAAACTGTGGTTGCAACTGATGTTGATGGCGATGCTTTAACCTATTCAATTTCTGTTCCACCAGCACAAGGTACTGTGGACATAAACTCAAGCACAGGAGTTTGGACTTATACTCCACCTACAAATTACTTGGGTACAGTTAGCTTTACAGTTCAGGTATCCGATGGAAATGGAGGAACAATAACTCAAGTAGTAACCATTAATGTTTTAGTTGATACTGATGGTGATGGAGTTCCAGATGTATTGGATATCGATGATGACAACGATGGTATTTTAGATTCTGTTGAAGGAAATGATGATGCTGATAACGACGGAATCCCAAACCGACTTGATTTAGATTCAGACGGAGATGGAATTCCTGATAATGTTGAAGCACAATCTACGGCAACGTATAAAGCACCGAGTGGAGTAGATTCAGATAAAAACGGTCTAGACGACGCTTATGCGTCAACTCCAGGCGCAGGCAACGGATTAACTCCGGTTAACACCGATGGGGTTGATGCACCTGATTATTTAGACACCGATTCTGATAACGATAAAGTCTTAGACAGAAATGAATCGGGTATTATCTTATTAGGAATTGATGCTGATTTAAATGGATTAGATGATGCGGTTGACAGTACCGGTGGATATTCAGATCCAAATGGAAAAATCAATAATCCTAAAACCAACCTAAAAAACACCGACGGCGATTCAGAACCTGATTTTAGAGATACTGACGACGATAATGACAATGTGTTAACCAAGGATGAAGATGTTAATAATGACGGAAATCCAATGAATGATGATACCGATGGCGATGGCATTCCAAATTATCTAGACCCTGATGACGACGGTGATGGTATACTTACCAAAGATGAAGATGATAATATGGATGGCAATCCAATGAATGACGACTGCGATTTTAATGGTATTCCGAATTATCTTGATTCATTTATCTGTGAGTTATTTATACCACAAGGCTTCTCACCAGATGGAGACGGAATAAACGATACCTATGAAATTTTAGGTATTACAAGCAAATATCCAAACTTTAAAATCCAAGTATATAACCGTTGGGGAACCTTGGTTTATGAATACCAACACAATGGAAACCGAATGAGTGAACCACAGTGGTGGAATGGCGATGCCAATAAAAATTCAGCCCTAAATAAAAATGGAGGCTTACCTTCAGCAACCTATTTCTATGTGATAGACTTTAACGATGGTCAAACGAAACCTCAAACGGGTTGGTTATATTTAAAACGTTAATAAGATGAAAATCAATAATTATATGAACTTCAAAGCTATAGTATCACTAATTATAGCCCTTGCTGGACTTCAAATTGAAGCACAGCAAGATCCGCAGGTAACACAATATATGTACAATATGAACATTGTAAACCCAGCTTATGCCGGTTCAACAGAAGCCATTAGTTTAGGATTGCTGGGAAGAACTCAGTGGGTTGGCTTGGATGGAGCCCCTAAAACGGTTACCTTTTCTATTCACTCTCCAGTTGGTAAAAATATTGGTTTAGGGATGTCTGTGGTATCCGACCAAATTGGCCCTGTAAATGAATCCAATCTAAATGCCGATTTTTCATACACCTTAAAAACCTCGGATATAGGAAAATTAGCTTTAGGTCTTAAAGCGGGTGTTACATTTCAAGATTTGGGATTGGCAACCATTACAACTGTTTCGCCCGATGTTAATTTTACAGATAATATCAACAACACGTTCCCAAATTTTGGGGTAGGAGCTTTTTATTATACCGATAAATTTTATGCCGGTATCGCTATGCCTAATATGATTAAGAGCAATCATTTTGAAAAACAGGGCGGAATTATAAGTAAAGCAACAGAAAAAATGCATTATTTTATTAATTCTGGATACGTATTTGACATAACCGAGAATTTGAAATTCAAACCATCTGTTTTATTAAAAGCTGTTACAGGATCTCCGGTTTCTATGGATCTTTCTTCCAATTTTTTAATCAATGAACGGCTCGAATTAGGAGCCTCGTATCGAATTGATGACTCGTTTAGCGGATTGGTAAACTTTGCCGTGAATCAAAATTTAAGAATTGGATACGCTTATGATTATACAATTTCAAATTTAGGCGATTATAATTCTGGATCTCATGAAGTTATAGTTCGCTATGATTTTCATTTCTATAAATACAAATCACCACGATTTTTCTAAAATTGAACTTTATGAAACAAGTATTGTTTATTACAATTATAGCATGTTGCAGCGTAATTTATTCGCAGGATAAATATGTATACGAAATTAAAAATCTGCAAATAAATTCTGAGTTTTCCGATTTTGGACCAAGTTACTTTGGAGAAAAATTAATTTATTCATCGGCTAAAAAAGGCGCAGGAAACACTTCAGGTGTTTGGAAAGATAACAAACAACCGTTTTTAGATTTGTATCAGGCACAAATAACTGATGATGGCGAATTAACCAATGAATCACGTTTGTTAGACCAAATTAACTCGAAGTATCACGAAGGAGGAGTAGCCGTTTCAAACGATCTTAAAACCATTTATTTCACCCGAAATAATTATCATAACAACAGAAAACTATTTGATAATAGCTACACCGTAAACCTTGGTATTTATGTTTCTAAACAATTGGAAAATGGACAGTACAGTGAACCAGAACCATTATTTATCAATAACAAAAACTATTCTAACAGTCATCCAGCATTAAGCTTAGATGGTAAGAAATTGTTTTTTGTTTCTGATATGCCAGGAGGCTATGGTAAATCGGATATTTATTTTATCGAAATTTTCAAGGATGGAAGCTATGGGAAACCAATAAATATAGGTAATAAGATAAATACGGCTGGTCAGGAAAGTTTCCCATTTATTGCTACTGATAATGTAATGTATTTTTCAACCGATGGCAGAAGTGGTTTAGGACAATTTGATATTTATCAAACTAAAATTGCTGGTGATCAATTTGAAGAACCAAAATTATTAGAAGCACCAATTAATAGTCCAAAAGATGATTTTGCCTTTATTATCAAAAATAACAAAGGATATTTTTCATCCAACAGAGAAGGCGGAAAAGGCGATGACGATTTGTATTTCTTCGAGTATAAAAAACTAACCTGTAATGAATTTGTTGAAGGAAAAGTTGTTGAAACCAATTCAAAAGCAAAATTGGTTGGCGCCAAAGTTGAACTTTTAGATGACAAAAACAACGTACTGAAATCAACTACTACCAACGAAAACGCAAGTTATGTGTTAGAAGTTGATTGCAATAAAAATTATGTAATTAAAGTATCAAACAACGGATATGTTGAATCTGTTAAAAAGTTAACCTCAACCAATCAGGACAAATTTAAAAATGTACTGAATGTTGAACTAACTGCCGTAAAACAAGAGTTTGTCAAAGAAAAAGAGAAAGTGATTATAAAAATCAATCCAATTTACTTTGATATAAATTCTTCATTTATTCGTGAAGATGCGAAAGTTGAGTTGAATAAAGTGGTAGATATCATGATTAAATATCCGGATATCACCATAGAATGTGGTTCACATACCGACTCAAGAGCGGCTGCAGATTACAATATGAGGTTGTCCGAAAAAAGAGTTCAAAACACTATAAAATACATTGTGTCCAAAGGCATTTCCTCGAATCGTATTTCAGGAAAAGGATATGGGGAAACTCAGTTAATCAATAATTGTAAAAACGGAGTTAAGTGTTCAGAGACTGAACATCAGTTAAATCGCCGAACCGAATTTGTAGTGATACAAAAAGACTAAAGTTCACTAACCTTAATTTGCAAAAGCGTTTCACAAGAAACGCTTTTGTTTTTTTAGTACTTCAAATAAAAATATGTATTTTCGCAAATCAATTGAAATCAGTTAAGTAAAGCATATATTTTGTAGGTTTTTTTTGAAATTTCATAAAAAACCACACGATTTAAAAAGTAAAAAAATGAAATACAGCGAATACAAAGGATTAGACCTGGTAAATGTAGCCGATGAAATCTTAAATTTCTGGGAAGAACAAGGGATATTCCAAAAAAGTATTGATGAAAAAGACAAAAATAAACCCTTTGTGTTTTTTGAAGGGCCGCCATCTGCTAACGGACTTCCCGGTATTCACCACGTTATGGGAAGAACCATTAAAGATATTTTTTGCCGTTATAAAACCTTACAAGGATATCAGGTTAAGCGAAAAGCCGGTTGGGATACCCACGGTTTACCCATAGAATTGGGCGTTGAAAAAGAATTGGGAATTACCAAAGAAGACATAGGTACTAAAATATCGGTTGAAGCCTATAATGAAGCCTGTAAAAAAGCCGTAATGCGTTATACCGATGTTTGGGAAGATTTAACCCGTAAAATGGGAAATTGGGTAGATATGGAAAATCCGTATGTTACCTATCAAGCCAAATACATGGAATCGGTTTGGTGGTTGTTGGCGCAGTTATACAATAAAAAACTTTTGTATAAAGGCTATTCAATTCAGCCCTATTCACCAAAAGCCGGAACCGGTTTAAGTTCACACGAATTAAATCAGCCGGGTACGTACAAAGATGTTACAGACACTACCGTCATTGCACAGTTTAAAACCATAGAAAGTTCGCTGCCAAACTCATTAAAAGCATTTAAAGAAAATTTATACGTAATGGCATGGACTACAACTCCGTGGACCTTGCCATCGAATACCGCATTAACAGTTGGTAAAAAAATTGAATATGCAGTTGTTCAATCGTATAACCAATATACCTTTCAGCCAATTAGTGTAATTTTGGCAAAATCACTTGTAAACAAAACATTTACCAGTAAGTTTTTTCAAGTTGATTCCGCCGAAGCCTTATTAAGCTACACATCCGAAGACAAAAAAATACCATTTTTTATTGCCAAAACCGTATTAGGACAAGAATTGGTAGGAATTAAATACGAACAGTTATTACCATTTGCCCAGCCGTATTATGATTCCGATAAAGCTTTTGTAATTATTTCAGGAGATTTTGTCACTACCGAAGATGGTACAGGTATAGTTCATACAGCCCCAACTTTTGGTGCCGATGATGCCCAGGTAGCAAAAGAAGCTGGAGTTCCTCCAATGCTGGTATTGGATGAAGCTGGCAACCCGGTGCCTTTGGTTGATTTGCAAGGGAAATTTACCTATCACATGGGCGAATTTGGTGGAAAGTATGTTAAAAACGAATACTATAACGATGGTGAAGCACCAGAACGATCTGTAGATGTGGAGCTGGCTATCAAATTAAAAGAGGAAAACAAAGCCTTTGTGGTTGAAAAATACAAGCACAATTACCCGCATTGCTGGAGAACAGATAAACCGGTTCTTTACTATCCGTTGGATTCATGGTTTATTAAGGTTACCGATAAAAAGGAGCAGATGTTTCAGCTTAATGAAACCATCAATTGGAAACCAAAAGCTACCGGTGAAGGCCGTTTTGGCAATTGGTTAAAAAATGCCAATGATTGGAATCTGTCGCGTTCACGTTTTTGGGGTATTCCGCTTCCAATTTGGAGAACCGAAGATAAAACCGAAGAAATGGTTATTGATTCAGCAGCAACCTTAAAGGCTGAAATGGAAAAATCCATTGCTAAAGGATTTATGAATACCGATCTGTTTCCAGATTTTGTTGCAGGCGACATGAGTAATGCCAATTATGAAAACATCGATTTGCATAAAAACTATGTCGATAAAATTGTATTGGTATCTCCATCAGGTAAACCAATGCATCGCGAAAGTGATTTAATTGATGTGTGGTTCGATTCGGGCGCTATGCCCTACGCCCAATGGCACTATCCGTTTGAAAATAAAGAATTGATAGATGAAAACAAGTTTTTCCCAGCCGATTTCATAGCTGAAGGAGTTGATCAGACACGCGGATGGTTTTATACCTTACACGCTATTTCATCGATGGTGTTTGATTCGGTAGCTTATAAAAATGTAGTTTCAAATGGTTTGGTACTCGATAAAAACGGACATAAAATGTCTAAACGATTGGGAAATGCCATTGATGCATTTGACACGCTTAAAAACTACGGTCCCGATGCAACGCGGTGGTATATGATTTCCAATGCCAATCCGTGGGATAACCTAAAATTTGATTTGGAAGGAATTGATGAGGTGCGAAGAAAATTCTTTGGAACACTTTATAATACCTATTCATTCTTTGCCTTATATGCCAATATTGACAGATTTAAATACGCAGAAGAAGACATCGCTTTTGAAGAACGCCCAGAAATTGACCGTTGGATTCTGTCTGAATTAAATACCTTGGTAAAAAATGTTGAGAGCTATTACAATGATTATGAACCAACAAAAGTTGCCCGTGAAATTCAATACTTTGTTATTGAAAATCTGAGCAATTGGTTTGTTCGATTAAGTCGAAGACGTTTTTGGAAAGGCGATTATCAAACTGATAAAATATCAGCATACCAAACTTTGTATACTTGTTTAATTACGGTGGCTAAAATGGCTTCGCCTATTGCTCCTTTTTATATGGATCGATTGTACAAAGATATGGTAGCGGTTTCGGGTAAAGAAAAACATGCTTCGGTACATCTGGCCGATTTTCCTTCGTATGTAGAAGCATTTATCGACGAATCACTGCAACGCAGAATGAATAAAGCTCAAGATATATCGTCATTGGTATTGTCGCTGCGAAAAAAAGAGATGATTAAAGTACGTCAGCCTTTACAAAAAATCATGGTTCCTATAAATTCTAATCGCGATAAAGAAGAAATTTTGGCGGTTCAAAACCTCATTTTATCAGAAGTTAATGTAAAAGAACTTGAGTTGTTGGATGATACCTCGGGTGTACTGGTTAAAACCATTAAACCTAATTTTAAATTGTTAGGGCCAAAATTTGGAAAAGACTTGAAAATAGCCTCAGAAATTATCCAAAATTTCAGCCAGGATGATATCAACAAAATTGAAAAAGATGGTGAAATTTGCTTTGAAATTAATGGCAAAACAATTACTTTAGCGACTAATGAAGTAGAGATTTCATCGCAGGATATTGAAGGATGGCTGGTTGCAAACCAAGGTAATTTAACAGTTGCTTTGGATGTAACTATTTCAGAGACACTGCGAAATGAGGGATATGCCAGAGAACTGGTAAACAGAATTCAAAACCTGCGAAAAGACAGTGGCTTTGATGTAATTGATAAAATAAAATTAACCGTTCAAACTAATCCGCTTTTAGATAAAGCAATTACAGAGAACGAAACATATATTAAAAACGAAACCTTAACCAACCAGATTAATATTGTTGGAAGTATAGAAAAAGGCACAGAAATTGTGTTTGATGAGATAAATACAAGTATTTTAATTGAAAAATTGTAGTATTATGCCGGAAAATTTAGTTAGATATTCAGACAGTGATTTATTAGAATTTAAAGAAATAATTCTAAAGAAAATTAAAAATGCAGAGGAAGATTTAGAGCTTTTAAAAAGCGCATATAAAAACGATTCAAATAACGGAACTGATGATACATCGCCTACATTTAAAGCGTTTGAAGAAGGTTCAGAAACAATGTCAAAGGAAGTAAATGTTCAGTTTGCAATTAGACAGGAAAAATTTATTAGAGATTTATACCACGCACTTCAACGTATTGAAAATAAAACGTACGGCGTGTGCCGTGTTACTGGTAAGTTAATTACAAAAGAGCGATTAAGATTAGTGCCTCATGCAACTTTAAGCATTGAAGCTAAAAACATGCAGCAGTAACAAAGAATAAATTCATATTTAAGCTTCCACAAGGAAGCTTTTTTAATAAAAACAAAACATAAATTTGTAAAAAAACACACAAATGACCTTAAAATGTAATAAACAATTGAAAATAGCAATAGCTATAATTTTCTTTATTTTATTGGTTGATCAAATTTCTAAGATATATATAAAAACAAATTTCAGTTTAGGAGAAGAAGTCTTTGTTTTTGAGTGGTTTAGAATTCATTTTATTGAGAACAATGGCATGGCATGGGGCGTTGAATTTGGAGGAAAAGTAGGAAAATTATTTCTCACTTTTTTTAGATTAATTGCCATTACAGCCATAGGTTTTTGGTTGTACGATTCCATCAAAAAACAACAGCATAAAATTCTTATAATTGCGGTTTCAATGATTTTAGCCGGGGCTTTAGGCAATATCATAGATTCTGTTTTTTATGGCATAATTTTTACTGAATCGTATCCGGGTATCGTTGCCACAGTAGCAGAATCTGGACAAGGATACAACGCCATGTTTCACGGTAAAGTAGTTGACATGTTTTATTTCCCTATTTGGAGTGGGTATTTACCAGAGTGGTTGCCATTTTGGGGTGGTAATTACTTCACATTTTTCAATGCAATCTTTAATGTGGCTGATTCGGCTATTACGCTAGGCGTTACCCTTTTAATTATTTTTAATAAACAAGTATTTCCCGAAGAAACTGCAATTAAAGACATAACCAATTAAAATGAAAAAAAGACTCAAGCTTCTTGATAGATTTTTAACACTTTGGATTTTTCTCGCAATGGTTATTGGGGTTGGTATTGGTTATATGTTTCCAACTGCCGCAAGTTTTACCGAGTCATTATCAGTAGGAACAACTAACATTCCATTGGCATTTGGACTTATTTTAATGATGTATCCGCCTTTGGCAAAAGTAGATTATTCGTTAATTCCAGAAGTTTTTAAAGACGTCAAACTGATGTCTTTTTCATTGGTACTAAATTGGATAATAGGTCCGATTTTAATGTTTGTACTAGCAATAATTTTCTTGCCAAACCATCCGGGTTATATGTCTGGTTTGATATTAATCGGTTTAGCACGGTGCATCGCTATGGTCATTGTTTGGAATGATTTAGGAGGAGGAAGCCGAGAATATGGAGCTACTTTGGTAGCTTTAAACAGTCTTTTCCAAATAGTAACCTACAGTTTTTATGCTTGGTTGTTTATTGCGATTTTACCACCTTATTTTGGCTTAGAAAGTTATCAAGTAAATATTTCTATTGTAGAAGTTGCACAAAGTGTTGCAATTTATTTAGGAATACCATTTTTAGCCGGATTTTTAAGTAGAAAATACCTGGTACTGTGGAGAGGAAAAGATTGGTTTAATACTAAATTTATACCGTTTATTTCTCCAATAACCTTAATTGCTTTACTGGCAACCATTGTTTTAATGTTTAGTTTAAAGGGCGATATGATAATTCAAATCCCTTTTGATGTATTACTAATTGCTGTGCCCTTAATTATTTATTTTTTCCTGATGTTCTTTGTAAGTTTTTTCATCGGAAAGGCGCTTAATATTGATTACGCACGTAACGCATCAGTAGCTTTTACAGCAACGGGTAATAATTTTGAGTTGGCCATAGCGGTCGCTATTGCAGTATTTGGATTAAATTCTCCACAAGCTTTTACTGGTGTAATAGGTCCGTTAGTTGAAGTTCCGGTATTGATTGCACTAGTAAATGTGTCGCTTTTCTTTAAAAAGAAATTCTATTCGTAGTATTTTTAATTACTGTAGTAACAATTTAAGTATCAAAGTATTTTTTGATAAATTAGTACAATGTCAGCTACTATTGATTTATTGTTAAAATCGCTTCCTAATGAACCGGGGGTATATCAGTTTTTTGATAAAAACGGTAAAATCATTTACATCGGTAAAGCTATTAATATAAAGAAACGGGTAGCTTCGTACTTTGTTAAAAACCATTCCAGTGCAAAAACTAATATCCTGGTTAGTAAAATTAGAGATATTAAGCATATAGTAGTTGATACTGAAACCGATGCCTTATTATTAGAAAATAATCTAATAAAAAAATATCAGCCCAAGTATAATGTCATGTTAAAAGATGACAAAACCTATCCTTGGATTTGCATCAAGAACGAGTCCTTCCCACGCGTTTTTTTAACAAGAAAAGTTATTAAAGATGGCTCTACTTATTTTGGCCCGTATGCTTCTGTAAAAACGGCTAATGTTCTTTTAGAATTAATTAAAGAGCTGTTTCCATTGCGTACTTGTACGTTTGATTTAAGTGATAAAAATATCAAGCAGTCAAAATTTAAAGTGTGTTTAGATTACCATATCGGCAAATGTTTAGGGCCGTGTGAAGGATTTCAAACTGAGCCTGAATATAATGATTCAATCGCTGAAATTAATAATATTGTAAAAGGTAACTTTAAGGAAGCTATTGTAAAGTTTGAAGAAATAATGCATCAATGTGCCGAAGATTTAAAATTTGAAGAAGCACAGCTTTTAAAGGAAAAAATTAACTTGCTTTCAAACTATCAGGCAAAATCTACGGTGGTTAGCCCATCAATTAATAATGTAGATGTTTTTTCAATTGTATCCGACCCAAGTTTTGGCTATGTAAATTTTTTAAAAATATCGAACGGTTCAATTATACAATCGCACACTACAGAAATTAAAAAGAAATTAGATGAAAGTGATAAGGAATTGTTAGAGTACGCTATTGTGGCTATACGAGAGAAGTTTTACTCGCAATCAAAAGAACTTTTTGTGCCATTTAAGCTTGATTTGCCAGGAGATTTTAAAATTACAGTACCTAAAATTGGTGATAAAAAGCATATTTTAGATTTGTCGGTAAAAAATGCCCAATATTATCGATTTGAGCATTTAAAACAACTAAAAATTGTTGACCCAGACAGGCATTCAAACAGAATTTTATTGCAGTTACAGCAAGATTTACATTTAAAAGAATTACCTGTTCATATTGAGTGTTTTGATAATTCTAACCTGCAAGGCACCAATCCAGTAGCATCGTGTGTGGTTTTTAAAAAAGCCAAACCAGCAAAGAACGAATATCGTCATTTTCATATTAAATCGGTTGAAGGGTCAAATGATTTTGCATCGATGGAAGAAGTAGTTTACAGGCGCTATAAACGCTTACTGGAAGAAAAATTACCCTTGCCCAATTTGGTAGTGATTGATGGCGGAAAAGGACAACTTTCATCAGCTTTAAAAAGTTTTGAAGAATTACAACTACAAGACAAAGTTGCATTAATCGGAATTGCAAAACGATTGGAAGAAATCTATGTGCCTAACGATTCAAATCCTTTATATCTTGATAAGAAATCAGAATCATTAAAATTAATTCAGCAGTTGCGCAATGAAGCTCACCGCTTTGGATTGACATTTCACCGAAATATTCGGTCAAAAAAGGCGGTTAAAAATCAATTGGAAGAAATTACCGGTATTGGTATCGAAACTGCAGAAAGGCTGTTAAAGAAATTCAAATCTGTTAAAAGAATAAGTCAACTTACTGAAGAAATTTTAGTTAAAGAAGTTGGTAAATCAAAAGCTAAAAAAATATATTTTCATTTTCATCAAAATACGTAACTTTAAACGTATGAAAAGAAAATTACTTTTTTTAATACTTTTTTGCTGTTCGCTGGGAATATTAGCTCAAAATGACACCTTAAAAAAAGACATTAAAGTTGGACTTGTATTAAGTGGTGGTGGCGCCAAAGGATTTGCGCATATTGGTGTAATTAAAGTATTGGAAGAAGCCGGAGTAAAAGTAGATTTTATTGGAGGTACAAGTATGGGGGCGCTAGTTGGTGGACTTTATGCTTCGGGATATAATGCTAAAGAATTAGATTCAATTGTAAGAATTTTAGAGTTTGATAAAATACTTCAAGAAGAAGTTCCAAGAAAAGCCAAACCGTTTTTTGATAAGGAAAACGGAGAGCGGTATATATTTTCATTGCCCATTAGAAACAAAAAAGTAACACTTCCTATTGCATTAGCTAAAGGACAATCAGCCCTAAATAAATTATCATTATTAACACAGCATGTAGCTTATATTAAAGACTTTAGTCAACTTCCAATTCCGTTTTTATGTATTGGAACAGACATCGAAACGGGTGAACAAGTAATTTTAGATAAAGGATATTTACCTGAAGCATTACGCGCCAGTAGTGCTTTTCCAACACTTTTTGAACCCGTAGAGATTGATAATAGAATGTTATTAGATGGTGGAATTGTAAATAATTTCCCCGTAAATGAAGTAATAGATATGGGCGCTACATTTGTAATTGGTGTAGATGTACAAAGTGGTTTAGGAAATAGAAATGATGTTGACAATGCTATTAAAGTTATAGATCAAATAGTTAGTTTTTCTGTTGATGGAAAAAATAAAGATAAAATTGATTTGGTAGATGTTTATTTAAATCCTAAAGTAGAGCAATATAATGTGGTATCATTTGAGAGTTTAGATAAAATAATTAGAGAAGGAGAACGGGTTGCCCGTTTACAGCTAGATGCCCTAACTAAAATTGCAAAAGCCCAAAATAATGCAAAATGTGAAACGAAAAAACGAATTGAATTACCACAGACTTTTTTCTGTGAAAATATAGAAATAGAAGGAAATACATCTTACACAAGAGATTATGTTTTAAACAAATTAAAGTGTAATGAACAAGAAGAAGTGTCATTTAAAAGTTTTATTGATGGTGTTGACAATTTAACAGCAACAGAAAACTTTCAAAATATTACCTACCGATTAGAACCGTATAAAAAAGGCTATATTATTAGATTAAAATTAAAAGAAAATGCAATTAAAACACAAGCTCAAATTGCGGTTCATTATGATGAGTTATATAAAACTTCTATAGCGTTAAATATTACATCAAAAAATGTTTTATTAAAGAATGATTTAGTTTCTGCAGATTTAATATTAGGAGACAACCTGCGTTATAATTTTAATTATTTTGTTGATAATGGTTTTCATTTAAGCGTTGGATTAAAATCAAGATACAGCAGTTTTAATACCAATGTTCGATTTACTGATAATCCTTCTATAAATAAATTAAATATTAATTACAGCGATTTTACCAATCAACTATATGTACAGACAGTTTATAGCAGAAAATTTGCTTTAGGTATTGGTCTTGAACATAAAAACGTATCAGTAAATACAGAAACCTTATCAAGTACACCGCTTTCTGAGAACCTTTCTTTAGACAAAAACCATTATTTAAACTTGATTTCGTATTTAAAATACGATTCGTACGATCATAAATATTTTCCTAAAAACGGTATTTATTTTAACGGAGAATACAGATGGTATCTTGCAGCAACCGAAAGTATTTCTGGATTTAAACCTTTTGCTCAGGCAAGAGGTAATTTCGAATTTGCAAAAACATTTTATGATAAATTTACAGTACAAGTAAAAACCGAAGCAGGGTTTACATTTGAAGAAAATAATAATTTATTATTAGATTATCATTTAGGAGGATTTGGAGACAATTTAATAAACACTTTTGTGCCATTTTATGGATATGATTTAGCCGATTTGAGCAACAGAACTTTTCTAAAATCTACCCTTGTACTAAGGCAGGAAATATTTCCTAAAAACTATTTAATGTTTATAACAAATGCTGCTAGAGTTGAAAATAATGTTTTTAAAGATTCAGATATTTTTGATAACACTAAAATTGGTTATGCTGCTGGATATTCGTTAGATTCGTTTTTAGGTCCTGTTGAACTTAAGTTTTCATGGTCGCCTAAAACTTCACACAATCACTGGTATTTTAATCTCGGATACTGGTTTTAAAAAAAAATCCTGACACTTACAAGCATCAGGATTCTTTGATAAAAATTTTAAGCCTTATTCACTTCCAGTTTTAAACTCGAATTGTAAATACATAAAGGCATCTCTAGGTAAAACTTTAATCCACTTTTTATATTTTAGGAACCATTTGTTTTGGATTGACGGAAATCCTTTGGTAATATATGCTCCTACAAAAGGATGAACATGTAAAGTAATATATTTAACTCCTTTTCGGTTTATTACTTTCTCAAGTTCATGGTTAATTTTATCAATTAAAACTATTGGAGCTTCAACCTCACCATCTTGGTTTGGATTAGGCTCTCGTGTTTTAATAATCATTTCTGGTCGTACACGCTGTCTTGTTATCTGAATTAAACCAAATTTACTTGGAGGAAGTATTTTGTGTTTGGTTCTGTCAAACTCCATTTCAGCCTTAAGGTGTTCATAAAGTAATCGTCTATGTTCATTATCATGCATATCAATAAAATCTACCACAATAATTCCTCCCATATCTCTCAGTTGAAGCTGGCGAGCAATTTCAGAGGCAGCAATCATATTAACTTGCAACGCAGTATCAGCTTGAGATTCTGCTTTATTAGACCGATTTCCACTATTTACGTCAATAACATGTAATGCCTCTGTATGTTCAATAACTAAATAAGCACCTTTGCTCATAGATACAGTTTTACCAAAAGCTGATTTGATTTGACGTTCAATACCGTACTTTTCAAAAATAGGAACTTCAGATTCATATAATTGCACTATCGATTCTTTTTCAGGTGCAATTTCTTGGATGTATTCTTTTATTTCTAAATAAAGTGTTTCATCATCAGTAATAATATTTGAAAATGAATCGTTGAATACATCACGTAATATAGATGAGGCTCTGTTTAGTTCACTTAATATTTTGGTTGGTGTTTGAGCTGTTTTAATTTTTTTACATAAAGCATACCATCGGTTTAAAGAGTTTTCTAAATCTTTATCGAGTTCTGCTACTTTTTTACCCTCTGCTACCGTTCTAATAATAAGTCCAAATCCTTTAGGTTTGATACTTTTTGCTAAGCGTTTTAGCCTGTCTTTTTCTTCCGGACTTTCTATTTTTTGTGAAACAGAAACACGGTCTGAAAAAGGCACTAATACTAAATATCTGCCCGCTATCGAAAGTTCTGCACTTAAGCGAGGTCCTTTTGTTGAAATAGGCTCTTTAACAACCTGAACCAAAATGTTTTGACCAGTTTTAATGACGTCTGCAATGTTTCCATCTTTATCGATGTCTTTTTCATTGCGACAATTTTTTAAAGTGAAATCTTTTGTTTTACCCGAGCTTACGGATTTAATAAAGTTAGATAAAGTTAGGATTTGTGGTCCTAAATCGTGGTAATGAAGAAAACCGTCTTTTTCATAACCTACATTTACAAATGTTGCATTTAAACCTTGTAATATTTTTCCAGTTTTTGCTAAAAAAATATCTCCAACATTAAATTTGCTGCCATTTGTTTCTTTATCCAATTCCATTAATTTTCCATCTTTAAGTAAGGCGAAATCGATATCAGATGAATTAGATCTAATAATTAATTCTGTTTTCATTCTGAATGAATTTTATACCTATATAGTTAATATAGATGGGTTTATAAAGTAAACTTGGGTTTTAACCCGTTAGATTTTGCCAAAGCAAAATCAATTTTCAATGAACGTTTATTTTAAAAGAAAAAGTAAGCCTAGCTTACTTTTTCTTTTTATGCCTATTTTGTCTAGATCTTTTCTTGCGTTTGTGAGTAGAGATCTTCGTTCTCTTTCTTTTTTTACCACTTGGCATAATTATTATATTTTATTAGGTTAAACTTTAGCGTTAATTACTTAACAGCTACCTTATTTTTTACTCCTTCAACAAATATTTTTGCTGGTTTGAAAGAAGGGATGTTGTGTGCAGGAATTTTGATAGTAGTGTTTTTAGAAATGTTTCTACCAGTTTTTTCAGCTCTTTCTTTGATAATAAAGCTTCCGAAACCTCTTAAATAAACATTGTCACCATTCTCTAAAGCAGTTTTTACTTCATTCATAAAGGCCTCTACTGTTGCCAAAACATCTGCTTTTTCTATTCCAGATTTATCCGAAATTTTCGATACGATATCCGCTTTTGTCATTTTTAAATAATATTTTAGTTTATATATTTTTATTTTTGAGGTGCAAATATAACATAAATAATCTATTACTAAAAGCTAATTAGTTAAAATTTAATCATATAAATCATTAATTTTGTGGTTTATAAAGATTATGGAGTTTCATAACAAATTAGTTACATGGTACTTACTAAACAAAAGAAATTTGCCTTGGCGAGTAAACCGCATTCCATACCATGTTTGGTTGTCAGAAATTATACTTCAACAAACTAGAGTTGATCAAGGATTACCCTATTTTTTAAGTTTTATTGATGCATTTCCAACTGTTTTTGATTTGGCAGATGCTAAGGAAGAACAAGTTTTAAAATTATGGCAAGGATTAGGGTATTATTCTAGGGCTAGAAATTTACATTCTACAGCAAAAGTCATAAGTGCCAATTATAATGGTGTTTTTCCTAATACATATATTGAATTAATTAAACTAAAGGGGATCGGTGATTATACAGCATCTGCTATTTCCAGTATTTGTTTTAATGAATCAAAAGCAGTTGTTGATGGAAATGTGTTTAGGGTTCTTGCGCGTTATTTTAATATGGACACCCCCATTAATTCTACTAAGGGGATAAAAGAATTTAAGCAATTAGCGCAAGAATTATTGCCAAGCAAAAATATTGGAGACTACAATCAGGCTATAATGGAACTTGGTGCTGTAGTGTGTAAGCCCCAAAATCCGAGTTGTAGCATTTGTCCACTGAATCAAAGTTGCTTAGCATTAAAAAATGACACCCAGAAAGACTTACCGGTAAAACTTGCTAACAACAAACCAAAAACTATTTATTTTAACTATTTAGTTGTATTAACTGAAAATAAATCAACAGTAATTGAGAAACGATTAGGAAAAGGAATTTGGCAAAATCTATATCAGTTTCCATTAATTGAAAGTGCTCATCCATTAACAGAACATGATTTAAAAAAACATCCAACATTCAAAAAACTAGTTAATGATAGCAAGGTTGAATTGAGTTTGTTTAATTCATTTCCCATAGTTCATAAACTTTCACACCGCACTATTTTTACTAATTTTTGGATTGTAAATCTAGAACAAGCTGCAAATGTCAATTATAAGTGGGATGAGTTGTATCAATTACCGGTACCTGTTCTTATCGCTAATTTTTTCAAACAATTTAAAATTGGCTGAAATTTCATTACTTTTGAGAAAAGATTAAAATTATGGCAAGAACATTAAATAAGGTGATTCTAATTGGTCATCTAGGCGATGAAGTTAAAATGCATTACTTTGAAGGAGGAAATTCTATTGGTCGATTTCCAATAGCTACCAATGAAAGTTATACCAACAAACAAACTGGAGAAAAAGTAACAACTACAGACTGGCACAATGTTGTAGTACGAAATAAGTTAGCAGAAATTTGTGAAAAATATTTGAGCAAAGGAGATAAAGTATATTGCGAAGGCAAAATTAAAACACGTGAGTACGAACAAGATGGTGTAAAAAGATACACTACCGAAATTCATGTTGCAGAAATGATGTTTTTAAGTACGAAAAAAGGAGCAGAGGAAGGCACTCAATATTCTGAATCTAAACCAAACGCTACTCAACAAAGCGTTTCAAACCCGTCCATAAGCTCTGCTGAGCCTGAAGATGATTTGCCGTTTTAATTTAACTTAATACCTAAAATTTGGAATCAGATTCGTTTCAATTTTTGTTTGATGTCTTTAATAAAATAGAATGGGATAGTGTTATTGCTGTAATTTCAATTATTATCTTATTAGTTTTTTCAGCGTTAATTTCTGGCGCAGAGGTTGCTTTTTTTTCATTATCATCGTATGATTTTGATGAAAACACTAAGCACAAAAATACCTTAAGAGTAAAAAGTTTATTAGAACAACCTCAAAAGTTATTAGCTACCATTTTAGTATCTAATAGTTTTATAAATATTTTTACTGTTTTACTTTTTGCAAGTTTTACTGAAGAACTTTTTGAAAATATAGAATATGAGATGCTTCGGCTCATCTTAAAAGTGCTATTAATCACTTTTTTAATTTTATTGTTTGGAGAGGTAATACCAAAAATATTTGCTAGACGAAATGCTGTTAAGTTTGCAGAATTTATCTCAGTACCAATTAAACAGTTAATGATGCTTTTAACTCCAGTAACGTATCCATTAATTAATCTAACTGCAATAATTGAAAAAAGATTATCTAAAAAACAAAGCAATTTATCAGTAGAAAAATTATCAAAAGCATTAGAATTAACATCTGAAAGTGCTACAACAAAAGAAGAACAAAAAATTTTAGAGGGAATTATTACATTTGGAAATACTGAAACCAGTCAGGTTATGAAGCCAAGGATGGATATTGTTGCTTTTTCTGAAAATAGCACTTTTAAGGAAATAATTGAACAGATTAAAGAGAATGGGTTTTCTAGAAATCCGGTCTACAGTGAAAGTATTGACAATATTATTGGAGTTTTATACGCAAAAGATGTACTTCCGTTTTTAAATGAAAATGATTATGATTGGAAACTGTTACTAAGAAAACCATTTTTTGTTCCAGAAAACAAAAAGTTAGATGATTTGTTGTTAGAATTTCAGGAGAAAAAAATTCATTTTGCTGTTGTAGTTGACGAATATGGAGGAACAAGTGGAATAATAACATTAGAAGACATCATTGAAGAGATTGTAGGTGATATAACCGATGAATTTGATGATGAAGATCAATTTTTTACAAAAATAGATCAGTATAATTATTTATTTGATGGTAAAACTACACTTAAAGATTTTTCTAAAATACTAGACATTGATGAAGAAATATTTGAAGAAACAAGGGGAGAATCTGAAACTATTGCTGGATTTATTTTAGAATTAACAGGCAGATTTTTAAGGAAAAATGAAATAGTAAGCTTTATGAACCTTCAATTTAAGGTAGAAACACTTGATAAAAAAAGAATTAAGCAAGTAAAAGTTACTATAATAGATCAAGATATAAATAGCTAAATAGTTATTATGAGTTATTTTAAACAGATATTTTTTTATATTGTTGCATGCTTATTGATTACTTCGTGTAAGGATGAAGTACTTCCCAAACCAAAAGCATATCTAAAATTAGAATATCCAACTACAACCTATGCATTAACCGAATCAACTTGTAGCTATCAATTTGAAAAATCTGAAAATGCTTTAATTAAGCATAAAAAGAATTGTTGGATGGAGTTGTATTATAAAAATTTAAATGCTACTATTTTTATTACTTACAGACCAATTGATAATAACCTTGATGAAGTTTTAAAAGAAGCAGAAAAATTAACGTTTGAACACACTGTTAAAGCAGATGCTATTAACTCACAAGCTTTTGAGAATATTGAGAAAAAAGTTTATGGGAGACTTTATTCTGTAGAAGGCAATGCCGCTTCAAATTTGCAGTTCCATTTAACAGATAGTAGTAAACACATAATTACGGGAGCTCTATATTTTTACTCAAAACCGAATTATGACTCTATAGTACCAGCTATTCGATATATCGAAAAAGATGTTAAACATCTTATAGAAACGTTTCAATGGAAAAACTAAGGTTTATAAAATAAGAAAGTCCTGCTTAATGCAGGACTTTAATTTTTTGAATTTGAAATGTCTGGTCTAACCAGCATTTAAATTACTGAGCTGGAGCTTCTTCAACAACAGCAGTAGTATCAGCAACAGCAGTAGTGTCAACTACTACTTCTTCAACTACAGGAGCTTCTTCAACTACTTCCTCAGCTGGTTTAGCATCTTTACAAGAAATAGCTAACATGCTAACAAAAGCAACTACTAATAATCCGTTTAATAATTTCATCTTTTTAAAATTTAAATTTTTAATTAAGACCACAAAGATATTGATAAAAATATGTAATAACCAAATATTTTTTTAATAAATTTTTAGATTTCTTTAACAATTTTTTAATGTTACAAATGTTTCGTATCCTGTTGAATAGGAGATAATTGACATTTTTATAGAATTAAAACGTTTTCGTTAATTATTAAAAATAAAAATTAGAACTTTGCGGCAAAAGTTTTACAAATGCGCGACAATCAATTAAGGTGGATTATTTTAGTTATTTTATCATTAATTTGGGGCAGTTCATTTATTTTAATTAAAAAAGCTTTACAGGGATTTACTCCTTTTCAAGTAGGTGCGTTTAGAATTCTAATAACAGCCTTTCTATTGCTGGTAGTAGGAGGACAAAGCATTAAAAAAATCAATAAAACACAATGGAAATATGTTTTCTGGACTGCTATACTGGGCTCATTTATCCCAGCATTTGCTTATGCAATAGCACTTAAAGGAATTGACAGTTCTGTTGCCTCTGTTTTAAATTCGTTATTACCTTTATTTACAATAATTTTTGGAGCATTATTATTCGGATTTGCTTTTAGAAGAATTCAACTAATGGGTATTGTAATTGGTTTTATTGGTACAGGGATTTTAATTTTTAAAGGTGCCGAGTTAAATCCTGAACAAAATTATTGGTATGCCATTTTTGCTATAACATCAACCCTGGGCTATTCTTTTAATGTAAATATCATTAAAAAACATTTAAATGAGTTGGATGCGCTAAGTATAACTACTGGTAATTTTTTAATACTGATATTACCTGCTTTAATTGTTCTTTATTTTACAAACTTTTTTACTGATTTTGAATTAAATGAAATTACAAAAAGGTCTTTAGGTATAGTTGCGGTATTAGCATTGTTTTGTACAGCAATTGCTAAAGTTTTGTACAATAAATTAATACAGCTTTCATCACCGGTTTTTTCTTCATCTGTAACGTATTTAATTCCAATTGTAGCTATTATGTGGGGATTTTTAGATGGTGAAAAATTTGAAGTTTCTCAGTTTGTTGCCGCATCAATTATTTTAGGTGGAGTTTATTTAGCTAATAAAAGAGAATAAAAAAAGCGGAAGTTTTCTTCCGCTTATAAAATATATTTTACAATAGACTACTGAAAATCTGCAGCAGTTACTCCTTCGTTTAATTTAACTTCTTTAATGGTGAAATCTAATTGTTGAGGACCAACAGTCATTTTTATTGTAAAAGGAAATTTCACTCCTTTAACATCAGTATAATCACTATAGTTTACAGTTTGAGAAACTTCTTGTCCGTTTGGTAATTTACTGGTAACAGTTTCGCTTACTTTTAAACCAGAAGCTACTTCATAATTAATAACCGTATCATCACCAACTTTAACAACATAAGCATCTTTGCCATTTACTTGTGTAATTTTTTCAAGCGTAGCTTTAGATAAATATCCTTCTTCTGCAAATGGGGACGATGATGATTTCATTTTTTCTAAAGCAGCACCATCTAATGGAGTTTTTTGTCCCATTTGCATAGCGTAGCCTTTTTCGCCATCAAAAACAGTTTGTGACATTACATTACCCATCATAGATACAGCGGTTGAATATTTATTGGGAGTCATCTGTTTAGTTACCATCTGTAAAGACATACCTTGAATAGAGGCATCTGCAGTAGATAAAGTACTTTTTATTGTTTTTACCTTTTCCTTACCTCCAATCGCTTTATAGTAATTATCAAAAACAGTGTTTAACGTAACTCCGGCAGGAATTGGTTTTGACAGCTCTGGTTTTGAAGTTGGATTTCCATATATATCGAAGTAATTTATTGTGTAATTGGTTTTTTCTAAATTTGGAATTACATCAAGGGCTTTACCTGCTATAACTATTCGGGCATTGTCTACACTAAAATATTTTTTAGCAACACGATGAACATCGTCAATTGTTACCGCATTTATTTTTTCTAAGTAGGTTTCGTAGAAATTTTCTGGCAAATTATTTACTTTAATATTTAAAGCATATCTAGCTATGGTAGCCGGTTGTTCTAAAGCCAAAACAAATTTTCCTGTATAACCTGCTTTTACAGTTTTTAAATCTTCTTCAGTTACTTTTTCATTTCTAATTCGGGCAATTTCTTTAATTGTTTCAACAACAGTGCTATCAGTAACCATATTTCTAACACTTGTTGATGCTTTAAAAGAACCAATATATTTATCTTCATTAACACGAGAACGAGCACCATACGTATATCCTCTTGCTTCACGCAAATTCATATTTAGATAGCTGTTAAAATCGCCTCCCAATATCTGATTTGCCACTAATACTGCATGGTAGTCAGGGTCGCTCATTTTTAATTGAAATGTATTGATAACCGCAACTTCAGATTGAACTGCATTTGGCATATTTATAAAATTGATTTCCGTTTTAGCTACATTTGAAACGGCGGGTAAATTTACAGGAGCAACTACGCCTTTATTCCAAGTACTAAAATATTTTGTAACTAGTTTTTTTACATCTTTAACACTTACATCGCCTACTATAATTAAATATGCATTGTTTGGTTTGAAATAGGAGTTATAAAAATTTGAAACATCGTTTAATGTTACATTGTTAGCTGATTCTTGTGATGTAAATTCTCCATATGGATGATTTTTTCCGAAGGTTAAAACATTTTGAACTCTGCCGGCAATTGCCGCAACACTCTTTTCGTTTGATTTTATACCGTCCAATAATTTGTTGCGTTCTTTGTCAAATTCTTCTTGTGTAAAATTAGGGTTTAAAGCAGCATCTGCCATTAATTCTAAAACCCTTGGAAAATATTTAGACAAGGCATTTAATCGTGCACTTTGACTAGAGAATGATATGCTGGCTCCTAAATAATCTACCTCTTCATTAAAAGCATCTTTAGAAATATTTTTAGAACCCGATCCTAATAAACTACCTGTTAAGCTAGAAACTCCGGCTTTATCGCCTTCAAAAATTGGCGGGTTATCAATAGTTAAAGTTGCAGAAACACGTGGTAATTTATTATTTTCCACTACCAGTACTTTTAATCCATTTTTTAATTCAAACGTTGCGGGTTTTCCTAAATTAATCTTTGGAGCAGGTCCTGGTTTTGGTTGTTGACTTCGGTCAATTTGTGCTGATATGGTTATTGATATCAGAAATAATATAATGATTGAAACAATTTTTGTTTTCATGGGTTGTTATTTTTTAGGTAGATAATCCAACACTAATCGTTGGTTTGGATTTAAATACTTATTAGCAATTTCTTTAATTTCTTCTCGGGTAATTGAGTTATAAATATCAATTTCGTTGTTAATTAAATTAATATCTTTATACAACATATAATAATTAGCTAATGAATTAGCAATGCCTTGAATGCTTGAATTTGAGTTTACAAACTGATTTTCGAACTTGTTTCTTAATTTTTGAAGCTCTTTTTCTGAAATTAATTCAGTCTGAAGTTTTACAATCTCTTCATCCATTTCTGCTACTAAGTCAGTTAATTTATTATCACCTAAAGGCAAAGCTAAAACTATATATGCTCCATAATCCTCCAATGAATAATTAAATGCTGCAATTTGAAGCGCTTTTTTCTTTTCATCTACAAGTTTTTTGTATAGTCTAGAACTCTTTCCATCACTTAAAATAGTTGAAATCATGTCTAAAACTCGTGCATCTCTAGTGGTCATTGCAGGAGTTCGGTATACTGTAAACACGGCAGGGATTTGAATGTTAGGATCGTAAAAAGTTGTTTTAATTTCTTCTTGTATTGGCTTTTCAACAACTTTGGTTCTTACAATATCTTTTCCTCTTGGAATAGGGCCAAAATATTGTTCAATCATTTTTTTAGTTTTTGGCACATCAATATCTCCAGCAACAACTAAAACAGCATTATTTGGAACATAAAATTTATTGTTGAACTCAAGAAACTCATCTAAAGTTGCAGCATCTAAATGTTCCATTTCGCCAATAGTAGTCCATCGATAAGGATGTTCTTTAAATAAATTTTTGAAAACCTCTGCAGTCCATTGTCCATATGGAGAATTGTCTACTCTCAATCTTTTTTCTTCTTTTACAACTTCGTTTTGGGTATCAACACCTATTTGATTGATGATAGGATGCATCAAACGTTCAGATTCCATCCATAAACCAAGCTCTAAATTATTTGAAGGAAAAACTTCATAATAATACGTACGGTCTTGAGTAGTGTTGGCATTGTTTGATCCACCGTTTGAAGTTACTATTTTAAACCATTCGCCGCGTGGGATATTTTGAGTACCTTCAAAGAGTAAATGCTCAAAAAAATGTGCAAAACCGGTTCTCTCTGGATTTTCGTCTTTGGCGCCAACATGATACATAACAGATACTGTTACAACAGGTGCAGTATTATCTTGATGTAACACAACATGCATACCGTTGTCTAAATCGTACTCTTGAAAAGTAACTTTTTGTGCTTCAATAGTTGTAATTGTTAAAAACAAAAGCAATATTGAAAGAATAATTTTTTTCATAGTTTGAATGTTTATTTATAATTTATAAGTGTAGTCCTCCAAAAATAAAGAATTATATTTAAAATATCCTTAGTATAAAGATTTTAATATTGTTTTAACAATTGAATCATTGTTTTGGTATTTGATTAAATAGTGTTATATTTGCACACATTTTTAAACAAGTATAAATAAAACATATGTACGCAATTGTAGAGATAGCAGGGCAACAGTTTAAAGTTACCAAAGACCAAAAAGTTTACGTACATCGTTTGCAAGCAGAAGCTGGTTCAAAAATTTCTTTTGATAAAGTTCTTTTGATTGATGATAACGGTACAGTAACACTTGGCGCCCCGGCTATAGAAGGAGCTGAAGTTTCGGCAAAAATTTTAGAGCACCTTAAAGGTGACAAAGTAATCGTTTTTAAGAAAAAACGAAGAAAAGGATATAAAGTTAAAAACGGACATCGTCAAGCATTAACTGAAATCCAAATTGATGGTATTACCGCTAATGGAAGTGACAAAAAGGAAGTAGTTTCTACCAAAAAAGCAGCCACAAAAAAAACGGAAGAAGTAGCTGAGCCTGTAGAAAAAAAACCTGCAGCCAAAAAACCAGCAGCTAAAAAAACTAAAGAAGAAACCAAATAATTATTAACTTAAAAATTTTAAATCATGGCTCACAAGAAAGGTGTCGGTAGTTCAAAGAACGGTAGAGAATCAGAATCGAAACGATTAGGAGTGAAAATTTTTGGTGGACAAGCAGCAGTAGCTGGAAATATTCTAGTACGTCAACGTGGTACAACACACCATCCCGGTGATAACGTTTACATGGGTAAAGACCATACGTTACACGCTAAAGTTGATGGAGTTGTTAAATTTCAAAAGAAAGTTAACAATAAATCATATGTTTCAATTGAACCATTTGAATCTTAATAAAGTATAATTTTGATATAGAAAACTCTCAAACGTTTTGTTTGGGAGTTTTTTTTTAATTTCTGTACATTTGAGTCATGACTATACTGTATAATTTTAGCATTCAGCTAACCTTAATTATTTTAAAAATAGCCGCTTTTTTTAATCCTAAAATTAAATTATTTATGGATGGAAGAGCTGAAACGTTTTCTATTTTAAAGAAAAAATTAATACCAACAGATAGGGTAATATGGTTTCATTGTGCTTCATTAGGAGAGTTTGAACAAGGTCGGCCGGTAATTGAAAAAACAAAATTAAAATTTCCAAATCATAAAATTGTAGTAACCTTTTTCTCGCCTTCAGGATATGAAATTAGAAAGAATTATAATTTAGCCGATGCTGTTGTTTATTTGCCTTTTGACACAATCAAAAATGTAAAAAAATTTCTAGAATTAACGAATCCGGAGTTAAGTGTTTTTGTTAAGTATGAGTTTTGGCCAAATCTTTTATCGCAGCTCAATAAAAGAGCTATTCCAACAATCTTAATCTCAGGTATTTTTAGAGAAAATCAAACTTTTTTTAAATTTTATGGATCATGGATGCGTAAAAAATTAACGTCAATTACCCATTTTTTTGTGCAAGATCAAACATCAGAAAGACTCTTAAAATCAATTGGATTTTCAAATACAACGATTAGTGGAGATACGCGTTTTGATCGCGTGTATGAAATAGTAAATCAATCTAACAGCATTGATTTTATTGAAATTTTTAAAAACAATCGGTTTACATTAGTTGCAGGAAGCACTTGGAACGCAGATGAAAATATGTTAGTTGAATATATCAATAAAAAGGCAAAACCCGATGACAAATTTATTATAGCGCCACACAACATTAATCAAGAAGCAATACAACAATTAAAATCAAACATAAAAACAAAAACAATTTGCTTTTCTAATTATAAAAAGAATGAACTTAAAGAGGCACAAGTTTTTATATTAGACACAATAGGTTTATTGACAAAAGTGTACAGTTATGCTGATATTGCATATGTAGGAGGAGGATTTAACAATGGAATTCATAATATTTTAGAACCTGCCACATTTGGTATTCCAGTTATTATTGGACCTAAATACCAAAAATTTAAAGAAGCAACTGAATTAATTCAAAAAAACGGATGTGTTGTTGTTGAAAATATGCATGAATTTAACGAAACACTTCTAAATTTTGAAGATGGCAAATACAGAAAGCAAGTAGGAAATAACGCTAAAAAGTATATAGAATCAAACATTGGAGCTTCAGATTTAATAGTTGATTTTATGGTAAATATGGTTAAAAAGTGATGAAATTATACTAAATTTGTTACTTAAATAAATACAAATGCGCGCTAAATTAGATGATTATTTTTCGGTGGTTTTTGAACCAGAATTAATAGAAGAAATATTACAAGTAGGTACATTAAGGCAAATAAAAGCTGGTGAGTTAATGATTGATGTAGGAGATGAACTTACACAGGTTCCGTTGTTATTAAGTGGAGCTATAAAAATTATCAGAGAAGATGCCAAAGGAGATGAGATTGTGCTTTATTATCTAGAACGAGGGGATACCTGCGCTATTTCATTTGTTAATTGCTTACACCAGCGAAAAAGTATTTTTAGAGGAATAGCAGAAAAAGATTCAGAAGCTGTTTTTGTTCCTGTACAAATGATAGAAGAGTGGATGATAAAATACAAATCTTGGAGGCATTTTGTGGTTGATAGTTATCATATTCGCTTGTTAGAAATGGTTGAAGCAATAGAAAGTTTAGCTTTTATGCAAATGGATGGCAGATTGTTTAAATACTTAACCGATAAGGCCAAAATTATGCGTTCTACTACTCTCAATACAACCCACCAAGATTTAGCAGATGATTTAAACACATCTAGGGTAGTTGTTTCCAGGTTATTGAAACAATTAGAACGCGAGAAAAAAATTAAACTCAATCGAAATAGGATAGAAGTAATAGATTTTTAAAAATTGAAATCCTGCTTTTTGCAGGATTTTTTAATTTTAGCAAATGGATAACAGATTTTTATATAGCCAACAAATTAAAGCTGAAGCTAAAAGACTAGGCTTTGAGAGCTGCGGGATTGCAAAAGCAACTTTTTTGGAAGCTGAAGCCAAAAATCTTGAGACATGGCTAAAACAGAAAAGCAATGGAACAATGACATATCTAGAGAATTATTTCGATAAGCGATTGGATCCTAGATTACTTGTAGAGGGCGCTAAATCTGTTATTTCTTTATCGTATAATTATTTTCCAGAAACTAAACAAATAAACAATACCTATAAAATTTCAAAATATGCCTATGGAAATGATTATCATGAGGTATTAAAATCTAAATTAAAAGAGTTGCTTTATTTTATTCGTGAAAATATTGGCGAAGTTAACGGTAGAGCCTTTGTAGATTCGGTACCGGTAATGGAACGAAAATGGGCACAACATGGTGGATTAGGTTGGATTGGTAAAAACACGCTTTTACTTCAAAAAGGGAAAGGTTCCTTTCATTTTTTAGCCGAATTAATTATTGATCTCGATTTAGCATATGATATACCTTTTACTAAAAACTTCTGTGGTTCTTGCAGAAAATGTATTGATGCTTGCCCTACAAAAGCCATTGAAGAAAAGGGATATCTTAAAGCAAATCAATGCATTTCGTATTTAACAATTGAATTAAAAGAGGAAATTCCAACAGAATTTAAATTAAAATTTGATGACTGGATATTTGGTTGCGATATTTGTCAAGATGTTTGCCCATGGAATTCCTTTTCAACGTTTCATCAAGAAAAATCATTTATTCCTGACGATAATATATTGAATTTCACAAAAAAAGATTGGGAAGAAATTACTTCGGATGTTTTCTTAAAAATATTTCAAAAATCACCCATCAAACGAACTAAATTTTATGGCATTAATCGCAATTTAAAGTTCGTTAAATTGTAGATTTTTAGATAGTTTTAACATTTTATGATATATCTTTGTTGAATCAACAAAATGAAAAAATCATGAGTGAGAACAAACTTTATAACGATGCGTTACAATATCACGCAGAACCAAAACCTGGAAAAATTCAGGTGTTGCCTTCAAAACGATATGCTACTCAACGAGATTTAGCCTTAGCCTATTCACCTGGTGTTGCTGCTCCTTGTTTAGAGATAGAAAAAGACCCGGAAAAAGCCTACCGTTACACATCAAAAGGGAATCTGGTAGCCGTAATTTCAAATGGTACTGCCGTGTTAGGATTAGGCGATATAGGAGCATTAGCAGGGAAACCTGTTATGGAAGGAAAAGGATTATTATTTAAAATCTTTGCTGATATCGATGTTTTTGATATCGAAGTAGACACAAAAGATGTTGAAGCATTTATTGCAACAGTAAAAGCTATTTCACCAACTTTCGGAGGAATTAATCTTGAAGATATAAAAGCTCCTGAAGCGTTTGAAATTGAAAGAAGATTAAAAGAAGAGCTTGATATACCTGTAATGCATGATGATCAACACGGAACAGCTATTATTTCTGCCGCTGCTCTTAAAAATGCAGTAGAATTAGCAGGTAAAGACATTTCTAAAGTTAAAGTAGTAGTAAATGGAGCAGGTTCATCGGCAATTTCATGTTCAAAATTATACATCGCATTAGGTGTAAATCCTGATAATTTAGTAATGTTAGACAGTAAAGGAGTATTAAGAAAAGATAATCCTAATTTGTCTCCAGAAAAAGTAGAATTTGCAACTTCACGCGATATTAGAACACTAGAAGAAGCAATGAAAGAATCGGATGTGTTTATTGGTTTATCAAAAGGAAATGTTGTTTCTCCAGAAATGATTTTATCAATGAATGAGAATCCAATCGTATTTGCTATGGCTAATCCAGACCCAGAAATTGCATACGATTTAGCAATAAAAACGAGGGAAGATATCATTATGGCAACAGGACGCTCAGATCATCCTAACCAAGTAAACAATGTTTTAGGTTTTCCTTTTATATTTAGAGGCGCTTTAGATGTTCGGGCAACCAAAATTAACGAAGAAATGAAAATGGCAGCTGTTCATGCATTAGCCGATTTAGCGAAGCAGTTAGTGCCAGACCAAGTTAATATTGCATACGGACTTAAAAACTTACAATTTGGTAGAGAATATATCATTCCAAAACCATTTGATGCGCGTTTAATTACAGAAATTCCACCAGCAGTAGCTAAAGCTGCAATCGATTCAGGTGTGGCTTTGAAACCAATCACTGATTGGGAAGCATATAAAGAAGAATTAGCAGAGCGTTTAGGTACAGGAAGTAAGTTAATGCGTATGTTAATGAACCGCGCCAAATCAGCGCCTAAAAAAGTTGTTTTTGCAGAGGCAGATCATTTAAGTGTATTAAAAGCAGCTCAAATATCGTATGAAGAAGGTTACGCTATTCCAATTTTATTAGGAAATAAAAAAGTTATTCTAAAGATGATGGAAGAAATTAATTTTGATGCTCAAATTGAAATTATTGATCCAAAATCGGATGAAGAAAATGAAAGACGTGAACGATTTGCACGTAACTATTGGTTAAAAAGACAACGTAGAGGAATTTCTTTATTGGATGCGCAAAACTGGATGCGTGAGCGTAACTATTTTGCTGCCATGATGGTTAACGAAGGAGAAGCAGACTCCTTGGTTACTGGTTATTCTAGAAGCTATCCGATTGCTGCTAAACCAATGATTGAAGTAATAGGAAAAGCAGAAGGTGTAGATCGTATTGCTGCTACCAACATTATGATGACCAAAAGAGGTCCGGTGTTTATGTCTGATACCGCATTAAATGTTAACCCAACGGCAAGAGAATTAGCTAAAATTGCTCAAATGACTTCAGTTACTATGAAATTGTTTGGCTTAACACCAAATTTAGCCATGTTGTCGTTCTCCAATTTTGGATCAGCAAAGTTTGATGAATCTCAAAAAGTAGCTCAAGCAGTTTCGTACTTGCATAAAGTTATGCCAGATGTTTCGGTTGATGGCGAATTACAAGTAGATTTTGCATTAAACCCGTTGATGCTTAAAAACAAATTCCCATTCTCTAAATTAGTTGATAAAAAAGTTAACGGTTTGATATTCCCTAACTTAGATGCTGCTAATATTTCTTACAAAATAATTAAAGAATTAGAAGGGGTAGAGTCTATAGGACCAATTATTATGGGATTAAAAAAACCTGCTCATATCATCCAATTAGACGCAACAGTTGATGAAATAGTAAATGTTGTTTGTGTTGCAGTAGTAGACGCACAAGAAAAAAGTAAAACAAAAGGATAAATTTTTTACATTTGATAATTAATGAATAAGGATGATTCATCATATCAAAGGTAAATTAATAGAAAAAAATCCAACGTATGTGGTAATTGAATCAAATGGCCTCGGCTATTTGATTCATATATCACTGAGTACTTACTCAAAAATTGCAGAAGAAAACGATTTAAAATTGTTTACACATCTTTCTATTAAAGAAGATGCCCATACTTTATTTGGTTTTTATGATAAAACAGAACGCGAGGTTTTCAGATTGTTGATATCAGTATCTGGTGTTGGACCTTCAACTGCCAGAACGATGTTGTCTTCCATGACATCAGAAGAAATTCAAAAGGCAATTATGTCTGAAGATGTAGCCAGTATCCAAATGGTAAAAGGAATAGGAGGCAAAACTGCTCAACGAGTCATCATCGATTTAAAAGATAAAATAGCCAAATCATATTCATTGGACGCGATAACACCAACTTTAAACAATACTCTTAAAGAAGAAACGTTATCAGCATTAGAAGTATTAGGATTTGCAAGAAAACAAGCTGAAAAATTAATTGATAAATTAACTCAGGAAAATCCTGACATTAAAGTTGAATCATTAATAAAATTAGCGCTTAAAAATTTATAGTAAATTGAAAAAGAAACTTACCAAACTTAAGTTTATTGGAATTTTACTGAGTAGCATTTGCTATTTAACCAATTTGCATGCTCAAATACCTCCTCCAATTTCAATTGTTCAGGATACAGTTGTTCCTAAAGAATCCATCAAACTACCATATTCTATAAATACTGCAACAGACAACAAATTGTTGTTATCAATACCAACCAATAAAGAAATTATTTACGATGCAGATTTAAAGCAGTACATGATAGTTGAAAAAATTGGCGATTTCGAAATTAAATACCCAATATATATGTCTTCTCAAGAGTATCTAGAATATACTCAGAAAAAGGAGATGTTATCTTACTTTAAAGATAAAGTTAGTGCTGTAGACGGTAAAAGGAAAAATGTTGCAGAACAACAGAAAGATTTATTACCATCGTATTACGTAAACTCTAGTTTATTTGAATCTGTTTTTGGTGGAAATACGATTGAAGTAAAACCACAGGGATCCATAAATGTTAAAATGGGAATGTTATTCCAAAATGTTGATAATCCGCAGGTATCAGAAAAAAACAGAAGCAGTGTAACTTTTGATTTCGATCAACAAATAAGTGCCAGTATTGCAGCAAAAGTCGGGACGCGACTAAAAGTTGCTGCCAACTACGATACCCAATCAACCTTTGATTTTCAAAATTTAGTGAAGTTAGAATACACTCCTACTGAAGATGATATTATCCAGAAAATTGAAGTTGGGAATGTAAGCATGCCAATTAAAAACTCTTTAATCTCTGGAGCTCAAAGTTTATTTGGTGTTAAAACAGAGTTGCAGTTTGGAAAAACATCAGTTTCAGCCGTTTTCTCTGAGCAAAAGTCGCAAACCCGTACTGTTGCTGCTCAAGGAGGATCTGTAATAAATGAATTTGAATTAAGAACGACCGATTATGATGAAAACAGGCACTTTTTTTTATCGCATTATTTCAGAGATAATTTTAACAATGCATTAGCTAATTTTCCACTGATAAACAGTACCGTAAATATTACAAAAATTGAAGTTTGGGTTACTAATAAGACAGCGGTAACACAAGATATCAGAAACATTGTAGCTTTTGCAGATTTAGCAGAAAACAAAGCTGTTAACATAAACAATATTAATGTAATACCTAACATTGGTATTCAAGATCCATCAAACGAAACAAACAGTTTAATAAACTTTTTTGGAGTAAATAACCCTGTGAGAAATGTCTCTACAGTTTCATCAACTTTGTTGCCGTTAAACATGTTGCAGGGGCGAGATTTTTCTGTTTTGGAAAACGCAAGAAAATTAAACCCTAATGAATTTAAACTCCATCCGCAACTCGGATTTTTATCGTTAAACAGACGATTAAACGATGGTGATATTATTGCTGTAGCATTTGAATATACCATTAGTGGGAATCCTAAAGTATTTAAAGTTGGGGAGCTTTCTACAGATGGTGTTACAGCACCTTCAAATATTATTGTAAAATTATTACGAAGTGAAATAGTTAACACATCAGTTCCTATGTGGAAATTGATGATGAAAAATATATATGCCTTAGGAGCCTACCAATTGCAACCAGATGGTTTTAGATTGGAGTTGCTTTATAAAGACGATGCAACCGGAGTTCCGCTCAATGTGCTTCAAAATGCTGTAACAGCAGGTATCTCTGATAAAACTTTATTAAACATTTTTAGACTCGATCGTTTAGATAGAAGTTTAATTCCAACACCTAAAGGTGATGGTTTTTTTGATTATATCGAAGGCACAACAATAGACTCAGAAAACGGACATGTTATATTTCCTACGGTTGAGCCGTTTGGTGCAGATTTAAAAGCAAACTTTACCTCATTAGCTGATGATAAGTATGTGTTTAATGAATTGTACACCAAAACCATTTCAGAAGCTAAAAATAATTTTCAAGAAAAAGACAAGTTTTTATTAAAAGGGTACTTTAAATCTGAAAGTTCCAGCGGAATTCCTTTAGGAGCCTTTAACGTACCACAAGGCTCTGTGAAAGTAACTGCAGGGGGAAGAATGTTAGTAGAGGGCGTTGATTATGTAGTTGATTATCAAATTGGTAGGGTTAAAATTATTAATCCAAGTTTAGCCAATTCTGATACACCAATACAAGTTTCTGTAGAAAATAATTCGGCTTTCAACCTACAATCTAAACGTTTTTTAGGAGTAAATGTTGAACACAAGTTTTCAGATAAATTTATTGCAGGAGCTACTATTTTAAATTTAAATGAAAAACCAATTACACAAAAGGCAATTTTTGGATACGAACCAATTAACAATACCATATTTGGATTAAATGCAAATTACAATACAGAGGTACCATTCTTAACTAAATTGGTAAACAAATTGCCAAATATTGATACAGATGTTCCATCAAATTTTTCAGTACGCGGCGATTTTGCATATTTAGTACCAGGTAGCCCCAAGGCATCTGAGTTTGAAGGACAATCTACATCGTATTTAGAAGATTTTGAAGGAGCTGAAACACCGCTCGATATAAAAGCACCATCGCAATGGTTTTTAGCCAGTACACCACAAAAATTTCCAGAGTCATCCTTAACCGATAATATTCAATACGGTAAAAATCGGGCGAAGTTAGCATGGTATACTATTGACCAATTATTTTACGGAGGATCTCTAAAACCTCGACATTTAGACAATGCCGAGATGTCTAGAGCAGAGGTGCGTCGCGTAAACTTTACTGAATTATTCCCACAACAAGATTTAGATATCACTCAATCTTCTATTGTAAGAACCTTAGACTTAGCATATTATCCATCAGAAAGAGGTAGTTTTAACTATGATATCAATAATTTAACCGGTGACAAATTTAACAATCCGCAAGATCGATGGGGAGGTATCATGCGTTCTTTATTAACTACTGATTTTGAACAAGCTAATGTAGAATATATCCAATTTTGGATGCAGGATCCGTATTACAATAATGCTTATTCAATAAGAGAAATAGAAGGCTTACCAACCGGAACAAATCCTAATTTGCCTGAAAATCAAGTAGGTGAACTGTATTTTAACCTGGGTAACGTTTCAGAAGATATTATCCGTGATGGTAAAAAAATGTACGAAAATGGTTTACCAGCCGATGGTAGTAATTCCAACACAACACAAACCAACTTAGCCCGCGTACCTACAAAACAATCATTGTTGTATGCATTTAGTGAAAGTGATGCCGATAGAATTCAACAAGATATCGGTTTGGATGGACTAAATGATACTGATGAAATTGCTAAATTCGGATCTCAATTTGGACCGGATCCATCATCCGACAATTACAAATATTTTAGAGGTACGGATTATGACACACAAAGTGCATCTATTTTAACCAGATATAAGCAATTTAATAATACAGAAGGAAACTCACCAACTGCAAACAACTCAAAAGAATCGTATCCAACATCTGCAACATCCTATCCAGATGTAGAAGATATTAACCGCGATCAAACAATGAACACGGTTGAAAGTTATTATGAATACAAAGTATCATTAAATAAAGCTGATTTGGTTGTTGGACAAAACAAAATTGTTGACGAAAGAATTGTTAATGTTACGTTGGAAGATGGAACCAAAAAAGATTTCAGATGGTTGCAATTTAGAATTCCAGTAAGTACCCCAGACGATGTAGTAAATGGAATATCTGGATTTACTTCTATTCGATTTGTAAGGATGTATTTAACCCAATTTAAAATACCTGTGGTATTAAGATTCGGTGAGCTTCAACTAGTAAGAGGCGATTGGCGCAGGTTTCAAAAAACGTTAGATCCTAGTATAGATCCACCTCAAAATTTAACTCAAACAGAATTACAAAATTTTGAAGTAGGAGTTGTAAATATTGAAGAAAACGAAACAAGGCAACCGGTTCCTTATGTTTTACCCCCAGGGACACGCCGCGAGATATTGCAAGGAAGTACAACTTTACAAAAACAAAATGAGCAATCACTTTCGATTAAAGTAAATGATTTAAAACCAAACGAAGCGCGTGCTGTATTTAAAAACATCAGCATGGATTTACGAATGTACAAACGTCTAAAAATGTTTATTCATGCAGAAGGTATTAGAACCAAACCTAATGTAAATGACGATGCATTACAAGCTATTATTAGGTTAGGAAGCGATTTAAATGAAAACTATTATCAAATAGAAATACCGTTAAAAGTAACCAATTTTGGTGCCATAACTGCGCAAGAAGTTTGGCCAACAGAAAACAATTTGGATGTTTTATTAGAGCATTTATCGAATTTAAAATTATTTAGATTTAATGAAGGAGGCGCGCCAAATGTATTATATCCGGCAATAGGAACTCCATCACCAATTGAAGGTTTAACCGATTATGAAGTCAGGGTTAAAGGAAACCCAAATTTATCAAACATTAAAACAATGATGTTAGGCGTAAAAAACAATTCCACATCAAATCAATTTGCCGAAGTTTGGTTTAATGAATTACGTGTTTCTGATTTTGACAATGAAGGTGGTTGGGCAGCTGTTATAGGTGCTGATGCCAATTTAGCCGATTTTGCTAATATTTCTTTAACCGGACGCATGGAAACTAAAGGATTTGGATCGTTAGAGCAGCGTGTTAATGAGCGCAGTCAAGAAGAAACAAAACTTTATGACGTAGTTACCAGCGTAAATTTAGGTAAAGTATTGCCTCAAAACTGGGGATTGCAAATACCTGTTAATTATGCAATTTCAGAAGAATTTAGAGATCCTAAATACGATCCACAATACCAAGACGTATTATTTGATGATGCTAAAGACATAAACCCTAATAGCAAAGATGCGCAAGATTACACAAAACGTACCAGTATAAGTTTCTTAAATGTTCGTAAAGAACGAACTGCTGCAAATAAACGAGATCCTCGGTTTTATGATGTTGAAAACCTTTCAGCCTCATATGCCTATAACGAAATGACCCATACCAGTTATGAAGTTCAAAAGTATTTGGATCAAAATGTTAGGGCATCGCTTCATTACAATCACTCGTTTAAACCTTGGGTAATTGAGCCGCTTAAGAAGGTGACGTTCTTAAATAGCAGTAAGTATTTTAAACTCTTCCAAGATTTTAATATCAATTTTATCCCTACCAGTATTTCAGTTAATTCTGGAGTTGTAAGAAGTTATAACGAACAATTATCCCGAAGTTTAATTGAAGGATTACCAGAATTGCCAACCTTAACTCAACGACATTTTATGTTTGATTGGGATTATAGTGTTAATTACAATTTAACCAAGTCTTTACAGTTTACTTTTAGAGCAGTTAATAATTATTTATACGATGATTTTGGTGCCGATGAAGACATTCAATTATTTGATAATTTCTTTACACTTGGCAGGCCAAAACAATACCATCAAACATTAAATGGAACGTACAAATTACCGTTGCAAAAAATTCCAATAATCGATTTTATTACTGCTAATTACACCTATACAGCTGATTTTGATTGGCAGGCAGCATCATCTTTTTTTCAGGAACAACTAGGTAATACTATACAAAATGCCAATACACACAACTTAAGTGTTGATTTTGATTTTACTAAGTTTTACAGAACCATAGGATTAACTTCTGTTCAAAGAAGACCTTCTCAAGGATCGCAACCCAATGCAGGTTCTCCTAACACCAATTGGTTAAATCCTATAAAAAACACTTTAACATCAGTTAAAAAAGCAAGAATAAGTTATTCAGAAAATAACGGAACGTTACTTCCTGGTTATTCACCGGAAATTGGATTTTTAGGTAGAGATAATTATTCTGGAAGTTTAGCGCCAACACTTGGTTTTGTTTTTGGAAGTCAAATAGATATTAGAAATATTGCTATCGAAAAAGGATGGTTATTATCTAGAGATATTTCAGATCCGTACTATAATAAAACCTATAGTCAAACTCATTTTGAAAAATTAGATGCATCATTTGATTTAAAACCAAATAATTCTTTAGACATCGAAATTTTAGCTAATAAAATTTATACCAGTAATAGCTCACAGCAGCTAGATGTTGTAAATGGTGTCTTAGATGCTCAAGCTCCGGTTACAGAGTTTGGTAATTTTAGCTCAAGTTTCTTGATGATAGGTACAGCGTTTAAAAACTACGATCAACTATTTGAAGATTTTAAAAACAATCGAATTATAATTTCAGAACGATTAGCTTCAAATGCTAACTTACCTACACTTGACGGATTTGGAGAAAATAGCCAACAGGTAATGTTACCAGCATTTTTAGCTGCATATTCAGGGCAATCAGCTAGTGGAGTAAAGTTAAGTCCGTTTAGAAATATTCCACTTCCAAATTGGCGTGTAAATTACAAAGGGTTAATGCAATATAATTTCTTTAAGCAAAACTTTAGAAGTTTTACGGTATCACACAGTTACAGATCATTATATTCGATTACTAATTTTACAAATAATTCATTGTATACTGAAGCAACAGCTTTTACAGCCAAAGATATTTCGGGTAATTTTTACAATGAGTTGTTACTCTCTAACGCTAATTTAATAGAAGAATTCTCTCCATTAATTAAAATTGATATGCGAATGGCTAATTCACTTTCATTTAAAGGAGAAATTAAAAAAGACCGAGCAGTTACCCTAAACTTTAATAACAATACAATAACTCAGGTAAAAGGAATAGAGTATGTTGTAGGAATGGGTTATAGAATTAAAGATGTGGTTATGCGATTTAGAGTGGCCGATGAGCAAACTACCGTTAAAGGTGATTTAAATTTAAAATTAGATGTATCTTTGCGCGATAATATTACCTTGATAAGGTCAATAAATGAGGAGAATGATCAAATAACCGGTGGTCAACGATTGTTATCACTTAAGTTTTTAGCAGATTATGCATTTTCTAGAAATTTAACAGGTTCGGTTTATTTTGATCAAAATGCATCTAGTTATGCCATATCAACAACATTCCCTAGAAAGTCCGTAAGTGCAGGAATTAGTGTTCGGTATTTATTAGGAAATTAAGAAGTTTAAATTAAAATTAATATATAAATTCAAATGAAAATCCCAGCAGAATTAAAGTACACAAAAGACCACGAGTGGGTTCGTATAGAAGGAGAAATTGCTACTATTGGCATTACAGACTTCGCCCAAGGAGAACTTGGAGACATTGTTTATGTTGATATTGATACCGTTGATGAAACTGTTGATAAAGACGCAGTATTTGGAACAGTAGAAGCAGTTAAAACAGTATCCGATTTATTTATGCCATTAACAGGTGAGGTTACTGAATTTAATGAATTGTTAGCCGATGAGCCAGCTAAAATAAATTCAGATCCGTATGGAGAAGGTTGGATCATTAAAGTTAAACTTGCCGATTTATCCCAAGTTGCAGATTTATTAGATGCTCAAGCGTATAGCGAACTTATTGGAGGATAATGCCACATTTTTAGCAATAGCTTTAAATGTTGTAATTACATATCTAAGTCTAATCACTTTAAAAATACCCAAAGTAACATTTGGGTATTTTGATAAGGTTTCACACCTAATTGCCTATACGGCCTTAAGTTTTTGCTGGTTTTTATCATTTAAGTATAAACAAAGTAATTATTTTATTATAGCAATATTGGTATTTATTTATGGTATAATTATTGAAGTTATTCAGGAAATAGTTGTCAATAACCGAGAAGGTGATGTAGTAGATATAATTGCAAACACTGTTGGAATAGTTATTGGTTATGTTGTAGTTATTTTATGGTTAAGATACCGAAAGCAGTAAAATAAATTGCAATTGTTATATAAAAATTATTAAATTAGCACCTTATAAAACTAGTCATCAATGAAAATTAAGAAAAGCCCTAAAGCAACCTTAGAAAATTACAATAAGTTGTTTATGCAATTAGGCTTGGTACTTGCCCTTTTGGTAGTACACTTAGCTATTGAATATAAAACTTATGATCGTGTTATTACTCAATTAGGTGATAACATGATGGCTGCGATTGAAGAAGAAGACATACCGTTAACTCAACGCGTAGAAACAGCACCGCCACCTCCTGCTCCGCCACCATCAATTCCAGATAAAATTGAAGTGGTAAAAGACGATAAAAAAGTAATTGAAACCAAGTTAGAGTCTACAGAGTCTAATGAAAAAGTTGCTATTAAAGTACGTGAGATTGTCGAAATTAAAGAAGAAGAAGATGTAGTAGAAGACGTACCTTTTGCTATTATTGAAGATGTACCAGTATTCCCAGGATGTACAGGTTCTAAAGAACAAAAAAGAGAATGTTTATCTGATAAAATTAGTCAACACGTAAACAGAAAATTCAACGCAGACTTAGCGCAAGAACTTGGATTATCACCTGGGAAAAAGCGTATTTTCGTAATGTTTAAAATTGACAAAAACGGAGATGTAACAGATATTGAAGCAAGAGCTCCACACGTTCGTTTGGAAAAAGAAGCAATTAGAGTAATTGAGTCATTACCAAAAATGCAACCTGGTAAACAACGAGGAAGACCAGTTGGTGTAAAATATAGTTTACCGATAACATTTAATGTTGAGTAGCTTTATAATTATAAAATTAAAAACCGCGTTAAGCGGTTTTTTTTATGTCTCTTGAAATCCTTAATTAGCTACAAACGTAGAGGTTTAATTTTTATACAACTATATTAATTTTAATCAGATACTGCTTTTAAAGTAATGTTAATTATTAAAATATATTGTTTTTTGCAATACACCTTAAGGGAATTGATAGAAGTATAATAAAAGATATTAAAGTTATTTGTTGGTAATTATGTAAGAAAGCAGGAAAATATGTATTTAAAAAATTAGCAGTTATAGCACTTTTAGTACAAATCAAAAAACATTAAGCAATGAAATAACATAAAAAAACCGATACAAATTTGTATCGGTTTTTTAGAGTATTAAACGAATTGATTATCCTCCAAAGTCATCAAAACGAACATTTTCTTTTGGAACTCCAAAATCATCACACATTTTAACAACAGCTTTATTCATTAATGGTGGCCCACAGAAGTAAAACTCAATATCTTCTGGTGCATCATGTTTAGTTAAGTAATTATCAATAACAGCTTGATGTACAAAACCAACAAAACCATCTCCTTCAGTATCGTGAATATCTTTCATTACTTTCCAATTATCTTCAGGTAACGGTTCAGAAAGCACTAAGAAAAACTTAAAGTTAGGAAATTCTCTTTCTAATTTTCTAAAATGTTCAATGTAAAACAATTCACGTTTAGAACGCCCACCATACCAATAGGTAACTTTTCTGTTAGATTTTAATGTATTAAATAAATGATATAAATGAGAACGCATTGGCGCCATTCCAGCTCCACCTCCTACATAAAGCATTTCAGCATCAGATTCATTGATAAAAAACTCACCATATGGACCTGAAACAATTACCTTATCTCCTGGTTTTCTAGAGAAAATATAGGATGATGCTATACCTGGATTAATATCAGCCCAAGTACCTTTTGCTCTGTCAAATGGTGGTGTGGCAACGCGTACATTTAACATCACTCTTCTTCCTTCAGCAGGATAAGAAGCCATGGAATATGCTCTCTCAACATTGTCATTGTTTTTCATTACAAGAGGCCACATTTTAAAGCCATCCCATTCTGATTTAAATTTTTCTGGTTCGCCCGGATGATCTTCAGGATGTGCAGTAATATCAATATCTGCATATTTAACTTCGCATTTAGGAATTTCAATTTGGATATAACCACCTGCTTTATAATCCATATCTTCCGGAATCTCAACAATAAATTCTTTAATAAATGAAGAAACATTGTAGTTAGAGACAACAGTAGCTTCCCATTTTTTAATTCCAAATACTTCATCAGGAATGGTAATATCCATGTCTTGTTTTACTTTTACCTGACAGGCTAAACGCACACCGTGTGCTATTTCTTTACGGGTAAAATGAGGAGTTTCTGTTGGTAAAATTTCACCTCCTCCTGAGTTTACATGACATTCACATTGAACGCAGGTACCACCACCTCCACAAGCGGATGGTAAAAATATTTTGTTATCTCCTAAAGTTCCAAGTAAAGAACCTCCAGAGTTTACTTCAATAACTTTATTACCATTAATAGTAATTTTTACTTTACCTCCTGGTAATAATTTTGCTTTGGCAATCAATAATACTGTTACTAAAATTAGTATCAGAATTAATGAGAATGCAATACTTGATATAATTGTAGTCATTATTTCTTAACTATTTTTAGATTATAATTTAATTCCCATAAAGCTCATAAAGCCAATTGCCATTAACCCGGTAATGATAAAAGTTATTCCTAAACCTTTTAAAGGCGCCGGGACATTTGAATAAGCTATTTTCTCACGGATAGCTGCAATAGCAACAATGGCTAATAACCAACCAATACCTGAACCAAAACCGTAAACAGTTGCTTCTGTAATTGAAGAAAAATCTCTTTGTTGCATAAACAAAGAGCCTCCTAAAATTGCACAGTTTACTGCAATTAGTGGTAAAAAGATTCCTAAGGCACTATATAAACCCGGAGCAAAACGTTCTACAATCATTTCAACCAACTGAACCATAGAGGCGATTACTGCTATAAATAAGATAAAACTTAAAAAGCTTAAATCAACATCAGCATATTCTGTTCCAAGCCAGGCAAGTGCTCCTGGTTTTAAAATATAATTGTCTAATAAATAGTTGATAGGCAGTGTAATTGTCAATACAAATATTACTGCAAATCCCAATCCAACACCCGTATTTACTGTTTTAGATACGGCCAGATATGAACACATTCCTAGGAAATATGCAAATATCATATTTTCAATAAAGATACTCTTAACGAATAAGTTTGCTAATTCCATAGTCTATTTATTTTTCAATTAATTTTTTATTACGTGCACGTTGTGCCCAAATAATTAAGCCTACTACAATTAAGGCCATTGGTGACAACAACATCAATCCGTTGTTAACATATCCAAAATCATAGAAAGATTGCGGAATTATTTGGATTCCATAAATTTTTCCAGATCCTAATATTTCTCTAAAAAGTGATACCAGAATTAAGATAACGGCATACCCAATAGAATTTCCAACGCCATCTAAAAATGCTTTCCATGGACCGTTACCCAATGCAAAAGCTTCTAAACGTCCCATTACGATACAGTTGGTAATAATTAAACCAACAAAAACTGATAATTGTTTACTCACATCGTAAGCATACGCTTTTAATACCTGGTCTACCAAGATTACCATCGCGGCAACAATAACTAATTGAACGATGATGCGGATACGGTTTGGAATTAAGTTTCTAAGTAACGACACCAACACATTACTTGCAACAAGTACAAATAATACTGAAATTGACATTACTATTGCTGGTTCTAATTTAACTGTAATAGCTAAAGCAGAACATATTCCTAATACCTGAACCGAAATCGGATTGTTATCATCTAACGGATCCTTTAACAGTTGCAGGTTTTTCTTTGAAAATAATCCTTCTTTGTCTGACATAACTAATTGTTTTGAAAATAAGGTAAATAATTAGACATTCGTTCATTGATCATTTTCGTAACTGCATCACAAGTAATTGTTCCTCCCGAAATGGCATCTACACCGTGTAAATTTTCATCCGGAGTACCCCCTTTAACTACTGTTACAGAAACAAAATTACCTTCTGCTGTAAAACCTAAGTTTTCATCTTTAAGGATTTTTTTGCCAATAAACATATCTCCAAACCATTTTTGGTTGATTTCGGCACCTAGTCCCGGTGTTTCTCCTTTATGATCAAAAACAGCACCCATGATGGTGTTTTTATCTGCTTCTAAAGCAATATAGCCCCAGATAACATCCCATAAACCGGTTCCGAATAGCGGAACTATGTAAAATGTTTTACCATCTTTTTCGGCTATATATAATGGAAATCGTTGTTGATCAATCGGTTTTTTAATTTCTTTTTTTAAATCGATGTTAAATGCATTCACAGTTTCATCAACACTACCATCAGCTTTTAAAGCCAGTTGTTGTTTGATGTAGGTGTTAAACGTTGCATCAACAGCATTTTTTTCTGCAGTAATACTAAGTGTAGTTAATATATTCTGCATTTTTTCATTACGCACATTATTTTCCTGAATTGGTTTTAGTGTAGTGGCGGTAAAAGCCAACATGGCAGCAACAACAACAACTAAAACAATTGCAAAAATAAAGGTATATATATTGCTATTTCTATCCATAATTATGCTGTTTTTAAATTTTTAGCTAATCGTTTTTTGCGACGATTGATATTTCCCTGAACCACATAATGATCAATAGTAGGAGAGAATACGTTCATTAGCAGAATTGCCATCATAATTCCTTCCGGATATGCGCCATTAAAAACGCGAATCATTATAGCAAAAATTCCTATTAGAAATCCGTAAATCCATTTTCCTGTATTGGTTTGTGCAGCTGTTACTGGATCAGTAGCCATAAATACGATTCCAAATGCAAATCCACCTACTAAAAGATGTTCCCACCATGGAAATTGCATTAAGGCATTTACACCCCAAGCGTTAAATAGTAATCCCATAACAGATGCACCAACAACTCCAGCTAACATAATTCTCCAACTTGCTACACCAGTATAGATTAACAAAGCTGCTCCTATTAATATCATTAATACAGAAGTTTCTCCAATTGAACCTGGAACATATCCCATAAATGTATCGAATACACTGTAATTTATTGGATTGTTAGATGCTAAGGTTCCAAGTATGGTTTCACCTGAAACTCCATCAATTGTTGAAGCATCTGCAACCCACACTTTATCACCAGACATATAAGGCGCATATGAGAAAAATGCAAATGCACGAGCAATTAATGCAGGGTTCATAATATTCATTCCAGTACCTCCAAATACTTCTTTACCAATTACTACAGCAAACACTACAGAAATAGCTAACATCCATAAAGGTAAATCAACTGGCATAATTAACGGAATTAACATACCGGTTACCAAGTATCCTTCGTTTACTTCGTGTCCTCTAGAGATAGCAAAAAGGAATTCGATTCCTAATCCTACTACGTACGACACAATAACCATCGGAATCACTTTTAATGCTCCAAACATAAATACATCCATAAATGGAAATACAAAATTTGGATCATTTGTTGGGTTTGGTAATTGTGAATAGTGTTGATAACCTACGTTCCACATTCCGAAGAATAATGCAGGAAGCAGTGCTAAAACCACAACATACATTAATCTTTTTAAATCGTTTCCATCGCGTACGTGTGCACCTTTTTTAGTGGTGTGGTTTGGTACAAATAAAAACGTGTCAAAAGCAAAATATACCGGAGCATATTTTTCAAACTTTCCTCCTTTGTCGAAGTTGGGTTTGATTTTATCTAATTGTTTTCTTAAAAAATTCATATACGCTAATTTTTTATCCTACTTCTTCTATCATTAAATCTAACCCTTTTCTAATGATTTCCTGAGCTTCAATTTTTGAAGTACTCACAAATTCAACCAAAGCAAAATCTTCAGGAGCTACTTCGTAGATTCCTAAATTTTCCATTTTTTCGATATCATTAGCCAATGTAGCTTTAAGTAATTGCATTGGGAAAATATCCATAGGCATTACCTTTTCCATTTCTCCAGTAACTACAAAAGCACGTTCTTCACCATTTAAATTGGTGTCTAAAGCATATTCTTTATTTGGAGTTAACCAAGAGAAAAATGCTCTATTGATGCTTAATTTATGATTTCCAATAAATGGATGCCATCCTAAAAACTCGTAATGGTTTCCTTCTGGAATAACAGTAACTAAATTGTCGTAAAATCCTAAGAACTTCTCTTGATTAATGTTAATTCCTGTTAATACATTGCCGCTAATTACACGTACATTCTTATTTGGTACATTTTTAACAATTATTTCGCTCAAATCCGCACCTAATGTTGTTTTAACATATTGAGGTTTTACAACTTCACTACCCGCTAAAGCGATAGTTCTAGACGCATCAAACTTACCATGTAAAAACAATCGTCCAATTATAGCAACATCTTGAGGGTTTATTACCCAAACGCGATCTCCTTGATTAATTGGATCAATAAAATGAATTTGAACGCCTACATTACCTGCAGGGTGTTTGCCATAAACGTTATGAATTTCTACACCAGTTACTTGGTTAAAAAAAGTATTGGTTGTGCCGTCAACAGCTAAATGAACTTTACCTGTAGTTAGTTTTTTCAAGGCATCAATACCCGTTTGAAACTCTTTTTGTTCATTAGCTAGTGCAAATGAATCATCTGCTGCTAATGGTGCTGATGAAAAAGAACTAATAAATATAGCTTTTGGTTGGTCTGCCGGATTAGCTACAACATCGTATGGACGTTGCTTAATAAACGGCCAGCATCCGCTAGCTAATAAGTGCGCTTTTACATCTTCTGATGAAAGTTCGGTTGGATTTTTGATGCCAAAATCTTTGTAAGAATCGGTAGCGTCTGCAGCAATTTTAATATTTAAAATTTTGCGTTTAGCCCCACGGTTAATTTCAATAATTTCTCCGCTAACAGGCGATGAAAACTTAACTTCCTCCATTTTTTTAGAGAAGAATATAGGATCACCAGCTTTAACTTTATCTCCAACTTTTACCACAAGTTTTGGAATAACTCCGTGAATTTGAGATGGAACGATAGCGAAGACTTTCGAACGTGAAGCAACTGATACTACTTTCTCAGCTTTCCCTTTAAGCTTAATTTCTAAGCCTTTCTTGATTCGAATGTCTTTTGACATATGTTAATTAAAATTTATTAAATGAATACTAATTTTAAATTGTCGCAAATTTAGGAAAATAACCCTATTCTTTACAATTTTTTGCATTTATAATCATTCTAAATTGCAGGGATTTATGTTATTTTCTTTTAGTATTTTTGATAAAATTAAAAGTATACGATGAAACATCAAACAAAAGTATTTTTTACAGGTATAATTATATTTTTAGTTGGTATACAGAATCTAACTTCTCAAGAAGAAAATTTAATTGATGCTGAATACATAAAAACAGTAGTGCTAAAATCTGCTACATCAAATTCATTTGCACCAATTTTTAGAGTTGGCGAAGCGTTTTCGTTAAGTTTTGATGATATTGAAGCAGATGAAAAAGATTATTATTATGAAATTGTTCATGTTGATTATAACTGGCAAAAGTCTTCTATAGCTGACAATGAGTATTTAGTTGGATTTTCAAAAGACAGAATTAGAAATTACGAAAACTCATTCAATACCCTACAGTTTTTTACCCATTACCAAGTTTCTTTTCCAAATGAAAAAACCCAAATTATTCAAAGTGGAAATTATATATTAAAAGTTTTAAACGATTATGATGAGGTGGTTTTAATACGAAGGTTTGTTTTGGTAAACCCTAAAGCGGAAGTAGGTGTAACCGTTCAAAGAACGCGTTCTATAGATCAGATTAATACCCATCAAAATGTACAATTTGTTGTAAACTATCAGAACTTTAACATCAACAACCCATCCGAAGAAATAAAAATCGCAATTCTTCAAAATAATAATTGGGCAAACGCTAAAACCAACCTTAAACCGCAGTATATAAGAGCTAATCAATTAGTGTATAAGTATGATAAAGAAACTAATTTTTTAGCCGGAAATGAATACTTAAATTTTGATACTAAAATTATTAGAAACACGTCTTTAAATATTAGGAATGTATATTTAGGCGATGATATTTTTTATACACATTTATTTGTAGATGAAGAACGTAGTTCTAAGCCATACACGTATTATCCTGATGTTAACGGTAACTTTGTAATCAGAAATCTGGAAGGAGAAAATGCCAGTTTAGATGCCGATTATTCTTGGGTTCATTTTTATCTAAAACCTACAAATCTTTCACAGAACAAAGAAGTGTTTGTTTATGGCGGATTTAATAACTGGCAATTTTCTGATGTTAATAAAATGAAATACAATGCCACTACCGGATTGTACGAATTGCCAATTTTATTAAAACAAGGGTTTTATAATTACCGTTATGCAACCATTGATTCTGATAAAAAAATAAATGAGGTTGAGATTGATGGTTCATTTTTTCAAACAGAAAATGAATATTCAGTTATAGTGTATTGGAGTAAAATTGGAGGTCGTTTTGATGAAGTAATTGGATACGGAACTGTAATTTCAGACATGTTAAAACAATAATTTTTTTGTATAATCTTAAAATTATTAGAAAAGTTAAACTGCTTAATATTGAAAAACAAGAACGTATATAAAGGAATTGAATGTCTAAATTGCGGACAACCACTAAACGTACACGATGATTTTTGTTCTAATTGTGGACAAAAAAACGATATCAGAAAACCACAATTTTTTCAATTGTTAAGTGAGTTTTTTTCTAGTTTTTATTCGCTCGATTCTAAGTTTTTAAGAACTATTTTTCCGTTATTGTTTAAACCCGGAAAAGTGACATCAGATTTTTTTGAAGGAAAAAGATTGCGGTATATGAATCCGTTTAGGTTTTACATCAATGTGTCTATTATCTTTTTTTTAATACAAGGAATTGTTGGATTTTTTGAAACGTTTAGTACAATAGAGCAAAAAGACACAAAACCTAAAATTTCAGAAAATATTAAACTGGATTCTGTAGGAAAGGAAAAGTTGGATTCAATTCTTGTTGCAGAAAATATCGATATTAAAGAAATTGATTCAGCAAAGAATCATTTTAATCTTGATCTATCAGACTCCAATGAATTTTTTAAGAAATTTAAGTTGTTTCAAGATTTTTATACTGAAAACAAAGAATTATCTACAGAATCTGCCTTAGATAGTTTAAATTATCCGTTAACATTTTACAATCAATTTTTATATAAAAAATCAAAAGATTTAGTTCGTTTGCAAACCGATAAAGCATATCAAAAGACAATTTTATCAAAAATAAATTCCAGTATATCCATCGCTTTATTTTTAATGTTGCCCTTTTTTGCGTTATTTTTTAGTTTAATGTACATAAGAAGCGATAAAACATACATGGAGCATTTGGTGTTTATATTTCACACTCAAAGTGTTTTTTTTATAATGCTTTCTGTATTTTTTCTATTCGACACATTATTAAAAACAAGTATCGGAATTGTTTCATTGATTTTTTTATTTGGGTTTTACCTCTATAAAGCGATGCGGTATTTTTATAAACAAAGTAGATTTAGAACAATCGTAAAATACCTTACATTAATATCTATTTTTACCGTATTATCTGTATTAAATCTTGTGTTTTTATCACTTTTTTCCTTTGCAACAAACTAAATCAATAATTATTGATATTTCAAATTGCAAACAATTTATGTTTGTTTTGTTGTCATAAATTGAGTTAAAATGTTGTATTTTTGTGCATAATATATTAAACATTAAACAACAGAACAATGGCTTCAGGATTTTATAAAGTACCAAAAGCAGTTAATGAACCTGTGAAATCGTATGCACCCAACAGTGCAGAACGTAAAGAATTATTAGATACATATAAAAAAATGTATCAAGAAAAAGTAGATGTTCCAATTTATATTGGAGGCGAAGAAATTAGAACTGGAAATACAGCTCCTATTAATCCCCCACACGACCATCAACATTCGCTTGGTCAATATCATTTAGCAGATAAATCACATATTGAACTTGCTATACAAAAAGCAGCAGAAGCACGTGTTAAATGGGCAGCAACAAGTTGGGAACATAGAGCAGCAATTTTTCTAAAAGCCGCTGATTTATTAGCCGGACCGTTTAGAGCCAAGTTAAATGCAGCTACTATGTTAGCACAGTCTAAAAATGTGTATCAAGCAGAAATAGATTCGGCATGTGAATTAATTGATTTCTTCCGTTTCAATGTTCAGTTTATGACCGAGATTTATACCAATCAACCAATTTCTTCTCCCGGTGTTTGGAATCGCATGGAATACAGACCCTTAGAAGGGTTTGTATACGCAATTACTCCGTTTAACTTTACTGCTATAGCAGGTAATTTACCTTCATCGCCAGCCATGATGGGGAATGTAGTTATATGGAAACCGGCCAGTTCTCAAGTATATTCAGCTCAGGTAATAATGGAACTGTTCAAAGCTGCAGGTCTTCCAGACGGTGTAATTAATATGGTTACTGGTAGTTCTAGCATGATTACAGATGTTTTATTAAATAGTTCTGATTTTGCCGGAGTTCACTTTACAGGATCAACGCCTGTATTTAATAGTTTTTGGGAAACCATTGGTAAAAATGTTGGTAACTATATTTCATATCCAAGAATAGTAGGGGAAACCGGTGGAAAAGACTTTATTTGGGCGCATCCATCATCTAATCCACAAGAAGTTGCTACTGCAATTTCTAGAGGTGCATTTGAGTATCAGGGACAAAAATGCTCGGCCGCATCACGGGCCTATTTACCAAAAAGTTTATGGGGAGATATAAGAAAAGCATTAGAAAACGATTTAAAATCGTTTAAAATGGGAACTCCAGAAGATCCATCAAACTTTATTAATGCAGTTATCGATAATCGAGCATTCAAAAAATTAACCGGATATATTGAGCAAGCTAAAAAAGATGCGGATGCCGAAGTAATTTTAGGTGGTAATTATGATGGCTCTATAGGATATTTTATTGAGCCTACTGTTATAGTTACATCAAATCCATATTATGAAACCATGTGTACAGAGTTGTTTGGCCCTATCATTACAATATTCATTTACGAAGATGAAGAGTGGGAAAGCATTTTAGATGTAGTTGATAAAACCGGTGAATTTGCTTTAACTGGCGCAATTTTTAGTAATGATAGATATGTTATTGAGATAGCTACCAATAAATTAGAAAATGCGGCTGGTAATTTTTATATCAACGATAAACCAACAGGAGCTGTTGTAGGACAACAACCGTTTGGAGGCGCTCGTGGATCGGGGACAAACGATAAAGCAGGATCTGTTTGGAACTTGTTACGTTGGGTAAATACCAGAACAATTAAAGAAAATTTTGTGCCACCAACAGATTACAGATATCCATTTTTAGGGTAATAACTATAAAAAAACCTCAAGATTTCTTGAGGTTTTTTGTTTTTTAAGGTTGTCCACCTTCAAAAGTATCAGCACCGGGCAATAATCCTACTAGTTTGTGTGGACTGTGAATTAATATTGGAATATGTTGTGGACATATAAAAAATTGAGAATCCATATACTCAAAATTTGTTAATGGAATTTCTTGATGTGTTTTCTTACAAACAATGCATTCTTTTGTTGTCATAATTTATAGCTTTTATAATTAATGTTTACGGTTTATATTTTAGTGGAATATGAACTACTTTTTTGCTTTCATAAAACGATTCATCAAAGAAGTCACTCAATGGGTAAATAGTAGCTTTGGGGAATTTTTTTAATTCTTCAGATAAATCACCGCCTTTTAGATAAAGAATTCCGTTTGCCAAAACATGCTGCTGTTTTTTAGCGACCTTATTTTTAATCCATTTAGAAAATTCATCCATGGTGGTTACGGCTCTGCTAACAATGAAATCAAACTCGCCTTCAACTTGTTCGGCTCGTATTTGTTTGGCGGTTACATTTTGTAATCCAAGCGCATGAGCAACTTCCTGAACAACTTTAATTTTTTTACCAATCGAATCGACTAAATAAAAGTGAACCTCAGGAAATAAAATAGCTAAAGGTATTCCTGGAAATCCACCGCCTGTTCCTACATCAAGAATTTTTGATCCTTTTTCAAAAGCTTGAACCTTAGCAATTCCCAATGAATGTACTACATGACGTTCGTACAATTCTTCAATATCTTTTCTCGAAATAACATTGATTTGATTGTTCCAAAACAGGTACAAATCATACAATTGATCAAACTGTTTTAGTTGTAATGAAGTTAAATCAGGAAAATATTTTTTTACAATTTCCATTGGGTTTTAATTACAGTTGCAAAAATACAATCTTTAAAAAGATTAACAGGTAAAAAAGTGTTTTTAAACATAGGCAATATAAAATATAGTGTAAATTTGCCGGGTAAATTATAACTAATATAATCGTATAAAAAGACCGATTTTATTAAATTAAAAGCCAAATAATGAACAATTTATCGGATAGAATTAATAATTTACCAATTTCTGAAACCTTAGCAATGGCGGCAAGAGCTCGCGAGTTAAGAGAAAAAGGTAGAGACATTATCAGTTTAAGTTTAGGTGAACCAGATTTTTACACACCTGACTTTGTTAAAGAAGCAGCCATTAAGGCTATTCATGAAAATTACAGTACGTATAGTCCTGTTGACGGTTATTTAGAACTAAAACAAGCCATAGCTCGAAAATTTAAAAGAGATAACAATTTAGAGTATTCTCCAAAACAAATTGTTATTTCTACAGGAGCAAAACAATCTATTGCTAATGTTGTTTTGGCTTTAGTAAATCCGGGCGATGAAGTCTTATTGCCGGCTCCATACTGGGTTAGTTACGATGCCATTGTAAGATTGGCAGAAGGGATTCCTGTTCCAATTTATGCTACAATAGACTCTGATTTTAAAATTACACCAGAACAGTTAGAAGCAGCTATTACTCCAAAAACAAAATTAGTTTTCTTTAATTCACCTAGCAATCCAAGTGGAATGGTGTATAGTAAAGAAGAATATGAAGCGTTGGCTAAAGTAATTGCTAAACATAATCATGTGTATGTAATATCAGATGAAATTTATGAACATATTACGTTTGAAGGAACGTGTTTTAGTTTTGCTGCATCTGATGGAATGTATGAAAGAACTGTTACTATTAATGGAGTTTCGAAATCGTTTGCGATGACAGGCTGGAGAATTGGATACATTGGAGCACCTGAATGGATTGCAAAAGCGTGTAATAAAATGCAAGGACAAATTACATCTGGCCCCAACAGTATTGCTCAAAGAGCAGTTATTGCAGCACTTGATGCTCCAATTTCATCAATCCAATACATGGTTGATGAATTTCATAAACGCAGGGATTTAGTTTACAATTTAATTAGTGGACTAAAAGGATTTAAAGTTTCAAAACCAAATGGAGCTTTTTATGTGTTACCTAACATTGCGTATTACTTTGGAAAAGAACTTAAAGGCAAAAAAATTAATAATGCGCTTGATTTTTCTATGTTTTTATTAGATGAAGCAAATGTAGCAACTGTTTCTGGTGAAGCTTTTGGCGCACCAAACTGTATACGAATATCCTATGCAGCATCGCAGGAAGTATTAATAGAAGCTATTGCCAGAATAAAAATGGCAATAGAATCATAAAGTAAAAAGAGTCGGTTATGCCGACTCTTTTTTTATACTTTTCCAATACCTTTTCTTACCATGGTTCCCCAGGATTTTTGCTTTTGAAAATAAAATGTAAAATTACCTCTTATTGCCGCATATAAAGTGAATAAATGAAACGTTACAGGTTCAATTAATGCAACAAAAATTAATTTCAATGCATCACCTTTTTTATTGTATTGTCGGTAAGTAAGTTCTTCACTTAAGATAGCAGCCATAGAAAATGCTATTGAAAAGAAATAAGCAACAACAATAAATGACAACGCATAAATCCAATTTAATGCATCTATTAAATATAAATATCCAAGAAATAATAATCCAATTATTTCAATTATAGGGGCTAGGCGTTCGTAAACTAACCAATATGGATAACTTAGCAATCCAAGATAACCATATTTAGGATTCATAAATAATCGCCAATGTTTACGAAGCGTTTCAATCGTACCTCGAGTCCATCTATTTCGTTGAGACTGTAAGATTGTGAAGTTATCTGGTGCTTCTGTCCAACATAAAGGGTCTGGTATGTATGCAATTTTATATTTCCGGTTATTGTCTCTCATGTACTTACGCATACGCACAATAATTTCCATATCTTCACCAACTGTTTTTGTATCATAACCGCCAGCATCTATCATAATTCTTCTATCAAACATTCCAAAAGCTCCAGATATAATTAGTAAACCGTTTAGTCTGCTCCATGCCATTCTGCCCAATAAAAAAGATCTTAAATATTCTAAAATTTGATAGCGTTCAATTAGTTTTTTAGGCATATTAACCTGCATTAGTTTGCCATTTTCTATTTTACAATTGTTTGCTATTCTAATAACTCCGCCAGTAGCAATAACTTTTCGATCAGTTCTTTCTAAAAAGGGTTTAACCATTTTTTGTAACGCATCTTCGGTTAGCATACAATCCACATCTATACATGCTAAATACTCGCTATTGCTATAATTTATACCTGCATTTAGAGCATCTGCTTTACCTCCATTTTCTTTATCAATAACAAGTAGTTTTTCAAAAACAGCATTCTGTGATTTATATACACCTCGAATTGGTTTGGTTTCAATTTTAGCTATAAACGGAATATCCACTTTTTCTAAGTTGTATTGCTTGATTAATTTCTCTAAACTATCATCTTTACTACCATCATTTATTATAATTACTTGATAGTTAACATAGTGAAGTGACATAAGAGAACGAACATTTGCTACAATATTTAATCCTTCGTTATAACAAGGGGCTAGAATTGATATTGAAGGCGCAAAAGGAGATGCTAATATACTTTTGTACGATATAAAACTATTTTTTCTAAAATAAAAAATGGTTTCAAAAGTAGAAATGATTCCTAAAATTATGTATGAAGAAATTATTATTGCGCTGAAAATTAAGAAAAAATAATAAAAAAATTGTAAAACAAAATCATTTGAATCCATAATACGTATAATTTATTTTGTTAGTTTAACTGTAGCGAAATATGGCTTTAAGCTCTGAATACCAATAAGCGCCATTTGACTTACTTCTGGATCTTCGCTATTTAGCAGTGATTCAAAGAATTCGATTTCATGTTCATTGGCCAATTCTAAAAGCGCTTTTACTATATAGCGCTGTGTTTCAACATCTGATTTTGAATATACCTGTTTTAAGATGGTTTTAGATTCGTCAATTTTAAAATATTCTAAAACGCCAATAGCATTTTGACGTACCCTTTTTGAACGATGCATTACAAGTTTTATAAGCAATTCTTGGGTTTGAATTTGATTAAATAATTTTACAAGTTTTAATGCAAATGATACTACATACTCATTGTCAGACTTTAACCAGCGTGTTAAGTCGGGTAATTCTTCATTACGTATGTTTTGAATCTCTTCAATTAATTGAAGTTGTTGCCATTCTGTTATAGGAAATTCTAAGGTATCTAAAAATGCTAAACCTTTAAATTGGTATAGTTTTACCATGGTAAGTTGGGCTTCGTTTCGAAGTAATTTATTGTCATGGTTAATTAATCGTAGGGTTTCTTCGTAAACACCTTGTACTTTCATTTGAGTTACCTCTCGTATTCCTTTTATTTTAATATACCAAACCTTGCTTTTCATTTTTTTAAGTGAGTATTGAATTAAGCCCAGCTTGCTATACAATTCTTCTAAAAATGTGGCCAATTCACCAGACAAATCACCGTGCAGTCTTAGTATTAGTTTTTGAATAACTTCCCTATCAAAATTATTTTTTACTGCGGTGTGAAGTTGATTATAAATTGTTTTTTTTTCTTGAATTTCTTCTTCTGTAAGATATATGTAGTTAATAAGTAATTCTTGATATTTTTCCTTGAGAATTTTATTTTTCTTATAGTTTTTTGTAAATCTTAATCTAATTTGTGAAAGGAAAATAAAAGCAGTAATAATTAAAATGAATTCTACTACAATAACAATCCATATAATCTGAATTAACTGGGGTAATTCAAGATAGTTTGATTTAAAATTGATAAAAAGATTGTTGTAAAACTCAGCCATATTATTATTTTAACATCATAAGAATGCGTTTAATACGGATAATTAATTCATTAGGACTAAATGGTTTGCTCATAAAATCATTAGCACCTAAGTTAAAAGCTTTTAATACCATTTCTTCTTGACCGGCCGATGAGAATACTACTATGGGTGTATCTCTTTTTAGTTCTTCTCGAACATAAGAAATCACTTCTAGTCCACTCGAAAATGGCATCATAATATCTGTTAAAATAATATCTGGATTGTTCGCTTCAATAAGAATTTTGGCTTCATTTCCATCTGCAGCCATATAGGTTTCAAACCCTTCTTTTTCTAACCTAAATTTAAGTAGTAAGGATAGTGTTTTGTCGTCTTCGGCAAATAAAACTTTTTGTTTCATTTTAATATAGTTCGTTAAGTTTTGTAATTATTTCATTTTTTACAAGGACATAAATCTCTTTACATTGCTTAAATAAAGATGAAATTTGCTCAACATCTTTATTGTTTTTACTTTTTGTATCAATATCTGCAATTAAAGGAATAAGTTTTTCAATTGCCAACATGCTTACGCCTGGTTTTATTTTATGTGTCATGGCATAAACTTGCGCCCAATCCTTATTTTCGATAACCCCTTCACAGTTATTGATATATTCATCAAAATCAGTTAAAAATGATTTGAGAATGCTTTCTAATATTTCAACTTCTCCAAATGTTTCTTCTTGTAAGAAACTTAAATCTACTAAATTTATGTTAGTATTTTCTGTTAACTCAACAATATTTTTAAAGGTTTCTTGATGTTCTGTGATATAATATTTTATTTTTTGATGAAGAACTTCCGGATCAAAAGGTTTAAAAATATAATCGTTCATGCCTATTTTAGTTGCTTTTTCTGCTTCAGAATGAGAAGCATGTGCTGTCATAGCAATAATTGGTATTTGAGTATAATTTTTATTTTCACTATTTCGAATTGCTATTGTAGTTTCAAAGCCATTCATAACTGGCATCTGAATATCCATTAAAACAATATCAAATTCATGCTGTTCTAAAAGTTCTAATGCTTCTTGGCCGTTATTGGCAATTTTCACATCGCAATTCCATCGGGTTAATCGTGTATTTGCTAAAATTTGATTGGTTTTATTGTCTTCAACCAGTAATATCTTAAAGTTTAAAGGGCCTAATTCTTCTTGTTTTTTGATAGGTAAAATTTGAGCAATTGAACCGGTATTTTGCGTTGTTCTAAAAGGTATTCTTATTTTAAACGTACTTCCAACCCCAACCTCACTTTCAACTAAAACTTCACCATTCATACTGGTTACCAGTTTTTTAACTATGGCAAGGCCTAATCCTGTACCTCCATAAAGTCTGGTTGTACTTTGATTGGCTTGTTCAAAAGAATCAAAAATTGTGCTTAACTTATCTTCTGGAATACCGATACCGGTATCTTTTATATCAAAAGTTAATACTACTTCACGCTGATTGGTAACTAGACTTTTTACATAAATTGAAACTTCACCTTTATCAGTAAATTTTATGGCGTTCCCAACAGTATTTAACAAAATTTGCTGAACACGTGTAGTATCGCCAATAATCATTTGAGGAACTTTTGAATTAATAAACAATTCCAATTCAATTCCTTTATCCTTAGCATTAACATTAAGTAATTTTACTACTTCATGCAAAGTGTCATGGATGTTAAACGGCAAATCTTCGAGCTGAATTTTTCCCGATTCCAGTTTAGCTAAATCGAGTATATCATTAATGAGTGTAAGTAATAATTTTTCTGAATTTTTGATAGTAATTAAGTGTTCTCTTTGTTCATCGGTAAGTTCAGTTTCTAACAACAAATCAGTAAAACCTATTAAGGCATTCATCGGAGTTCTGATTTCGTGGCTCATATTTGAAATGAATTCTTCCTTTATTTTTAAAGAGTTCTCTGCTTCTTGTTTTGCTTTTACCAACTGATCTTCTGAAGCTTTTTTGGCAGTAATATCAGACTGAATGGCTACATACTGAAACGGCACTTTATTTTCATCGACAAATGGAATTATAGTTGAATCAACCCAATAATACGAACCGTCTTTAGCTTTATTTTTAATCTCGGTTCTAAAGACTTTTCCGCTTTGGATTGTTGTCCACAGATTTTCAAAAAAGGATTCGGAATGATAAGAAGAGTTTACTAATTTCATTTCATGTGCCAATAAATCTTCTTTAGTATATTTTGAAATGGCTGTAAATTTATCATTTACATCTCTAATAATACCATCTTTGTCTGTAATAGCTACAATTGATGATTGGTCTAATGCATATTTATAGTTATTAAGCTCGTTGGTCAATAGTTTTTCGGTTGTAACATTGTAATACATCCAAAAATGTCCCTTATATACGCCTGTTTCAAAAATTGGAATATAATCTCTATGGTAAATATTTCCATTTTTAAACCGTACTTCTTCTTTTCGTACTAATTTGCGTTCATTTAATAACGTAAAAACGCGGGATAAGTTTTTAGATGGATTTTCAAAATGGGCTAAATTTTCTTGAGCCAACTCATTGGCGGTTATTCCAATATATTGATTTAATGGAGTTTGTATATTAAACATGTTTAAATACATCTGGTTTGCATACACTATTTTTCCATTTTCATCTATAAGTAAAATACCTGCATCAATATTTCTAAATAAAGAAGATAACGTTTGAACTAATTTTACATATTTTAACTGTTTAACTTTAGCTTTATTGATGTCTCTGGCGATTACATAATAACAGCTAAATAAACCATTTGTAAAAATGGTTTTAACTTCTTGACCAATCCAAAGTTCTTCACCTCGTTTATTAACCGATATAAATTCTAAATAGGTATTTTCTTTTTTATGTTTTAACTGATTGTTGTAAAAATTAAGTACATAATCTTTGTATTCAGGATGTACAAAATCGGAATAATGGGTATTTAAAACTTCTGATAATTCGACCCCTAAAGTTGAAAGAAATTTGTTGTTTGCATAGGTAATGAATCCATCAGAATTGATGGTATATATAAAATCGTTTGAGTTTTCTATTAATTCATAAAAAAGATAGTTGGCATCACTCGTTTGCATATATCAGATAATAAGTTAAATAAATAATTCGAGGTTGTTCAAATATAGCAATTATATCATTTTAAATGAAAACGGCCGGAAATTTCTTTCCAGCCGTTTTTTGAGTATTTATTTGCTTACTGCTTACTTTTTAGTAGCGCTATTAAATTCTTCGTATAGTTTAAGTATGTTCATTATTGCTGTAATTAAATCCTTGGTTTCTAGCAATATACCAAAATACAATGTGGTGTTTTTAGGACTAGATTCTTCTGTTCTAATTCTAGAAACTTGTTTTTCTATAGATAAGGATACATCATTAAATAATGATTGCTGCTCATTTATAACAGGTGATAATTTGTCAAAAGAATGCGATTCAAAAGCTTCTTCAATAACTTTTAACATTTTAGAAAGTTCTTCGTTTATATGTTTTAAATCTTCAATTTGACTCGGTTTTAGCTCTTTATGATTGTTTTGTACGTGTTTATGACTAGATTTTGAAATGTAGCTGATAGATTGAGCAACATCTTGTAAATAACCTAATACCATAATGTAAAATCTACTAGCATTAACTGACGAATCATCTAATGATTTGATGAAATAGAAAACATCATCTTTTAACTCATCTATTTCTTCGTTTAGTTTTTTAACGTGTTTATTGGTTTTAGATAATTTATTTAAATCGTGTGTGCTTAAATCCTGAACAACATTTGAGTACAATTTATTTACCCGTTTAACAACTTGTGAAATATGTTCTGAACTTTCATTAATTACACTTTGAATATTTTTAACATCCGATTTTTTAATGAACTGTTTACGTTGCTCTTCTTTGTATTTTTTAGAGTGAGATAGGTAGTTTTTTACAACTAAAAATAAAACTAAACCTAACAATAGGGCAATTACAGTTCCGCCACCTAAATGAATTAAATAGGTAAATATTGCAGCAGCACTAAAGGCCATAAATGCAGTAAAGAACCATCCGCCAATAACACTTAAAACTCCAGCCACTCTAAACACTGCACTATCTCTTCCCCAAGCTCTATCAGATAAGGAAGTACCCATAGCAACCATAAAAGTAACATAGGTTGTAGATAAAGGTAATTTTAATGAAGTTGCAAAAGCAATTAAAACCCCAGCTACCATTAAGTTTGTTGAAGCTCTTACCATATCAAATGCAGGCATTTCGTAGGTTTTATTTTTAGGTAAGTCTACTACTGGTTTTTCAAACTTGCTTTCGATCCAATTAGTAATAGGTTTAGGCATAATTTTATCAGATAATTTAGCCATCATAACAAAGAAACGTACAATTCCTCTTGCAAGCATGTTAGGTTCAAATCGTTCTGATCCATGGTCTTGTCTGGCTAAATTTACTTCAGTTGCGGCTACAGAACGTGCTTTTTTAGAAAACCACAACGTTAATACCATTACAATACCAGCCAAAAATAATAATAAGGTTGGGGTAGGAACTTTTTTACCTAATGCTTCCATACTAAATTGTGTGGCATCTATACCAGATCCAACCCAAATTTCATAGGAGTTATATGCAGCAATTGGCACCCCAATAAAGTTTACCAAATCATTACCCGCAAAAGCCATTGCTAAAGAGAAAGTACCAAATATGATAATTACTTTATAGATATTAACTTTAAAGAAACGAATTAATAGAAATGATATTAGAGTCCAAATTATAAAACCACCACCAAAAATCATCATTTTATTGTGTTCAAATGCATCGCCAAAAACATCAAATGAAGTGTCTTTAAAGCTTTTAAGCACAATAAAGTAAGTAATTGAAATTAGTGATAAACCGCCAAATACCGAAGCATAAATTTTAGGTTTTTTCTCAAAGTTAAATGTTAGTAGTAAACGTGTTATGTATTGAACAAGCATACCCGCTGTAAAAGCTACTACTACTGATGCCAAAATACCAAAAATAATTTCAGTAGCTTTTTCTGTATTGATGTAATTTAAGATATTGGCAGCTGTTTCTGAATCTGTTGCAGAAATTTTTATTAACGCCATAATTACTGCTGCTCCTAATAGCTCAAATACAATTGATACTGTTGTAGAAGTAGGTAAGCCAAGAGTATTGAATAAATCGAGCAGAATAATATCTGTTAACATTACTGCCATGAAAATTATCATGATTTCATTAAAGTAAAATTCGCCAGGAACAAAAATTCCTTTTCTTGCAACTTCCATCATTCCGCTAGAAGTTGCTGCTCCTAGAAATATACCAATACTTGCTACAATTAATATTGTACGCATTGAAACTGCTTTAGAGCCAATAGCCGAGTTTAAAAAGTTAACAGCATCGTTACTAACGCCTACTACTAAATCTAAAACTGCCAAAAGTCCCAAGGCAATAATTAACATATAATAAAAATTATCCATAAAAATGTATTTTCAAATTATGGTGCAAAATTACAATTCCTAATGTTAAGCCAATATTAAGTTTTGGCTATTGTATATTTTTTGTAAATTAACTTTTTAAACAAAATTTATGGAAGATTATCAACAATACATTGATTTAACGGCTACAATGCTAATTGAATACACCCCTAAGATTTTAACTGCCTTAATTTTATTGGTTGTTGGATTATGGTTAATTAAAAAGACAGATGCCTTTAGTCATACCTTAATGAGAAAGAGAGGTTTAGATAAAACCTTGGAAAAATTTTTGGCTGATTTAATTAATTGGACCTTGAAAATTTTATTATTTATAACTGTTATTTCTCAATTAGGTGTTGCAACAACATCATTAGTTGCTATGTTGGGTGCAGCTGGGTTAGCTGTAGGTTTAGCCTTACAAGGCTCTTTGGGAAATTTTGCTGGAGGAGCCTTAATTATGATGTTTAAACCGTTCAGAGTAGGAGATTTAATAGAGGCTCAAGGTAAATTAGGAGTAGTAAAAGAGATTCAAATTTTTGTAACACGCATAATATCACCTGATAATAAAGCAATTATAATTCCTAATGGAATTTTATCCAATGGCACCATTGTAAATTATACAGATGAAGGAAAAATAAGGGTTGATTTAATTATAGGGGTGAGCTATAAAGCAGATTTAAATAAATCTAGGGAAGTTTTATTGGATGCTATGCGTAAAAACCCTGATGTTATGACAAATCCAGCACCAAGCGTTAATGTTCTAGAATTAGCCGATAGTTCTGTAAATTTAGCAGTAAGACCGTGGACAGAGCCTGAAAAATATTGGGATGTTTATTTTAAAACTATGGAAGATTGTAAGTTGGTACTCGATGAAAATGGTATTGAGATTCCATTTCCGCAACGCGATGTGCATATTTTTAATAAAAGCATTAGTTAAGTTGTTTAGCAGTTGTAACGAAATCTTTTAAATAAAAAGGTTCGAAATAAGCAACATCTTCAAATTCTTTAATTTTATACTTTTCTTCGGCTAGTTTTCCCATTTCATTAGCCGAAGGAAATTTTCCTAATATAAAAGTTGCATTAGGATGTTTAATTAGGGTTTTACATTTTTCAGCTCCATCTCCTAAAAAGTAAACGCTCTGATTTTTTAAAAAGGATTCAAATGAGTTTTCAGTAATAATTTCAGCATCTATTGCTCTAACTAGTTGTAATTGTTTGTCATAAACTGCTGAATATACTTCCATTCTTCTAGCATCAATTAAAGGAATAATCAAGCCCTCTTGATCACTAACTTGTTTGGCTAATACTTTTAAAGTGTCAACACTAATTAATGGTTTATCTATTGCGTAACTAATACCTTTTGCGGCAGATACACCTATTCGTAATCCCGTATAAGAACCAGGACCTTTGCTTACTGCTACAGCATCAATATCATGTAGTTTTAATTTTGCCAGCATCAAAACATCTTCAATAAAAGCATGTAAATTTTCGGCATGGGTATAACTTCCATTATTCACTTCTTTAAGTGCAATTGTCTCGCCATTTAAAGAGATGCTTACAGAACAGTTTTTAGAAGCAGTTTCTATATTTAATAGTATTCCCAATAATTTAAATTTTATGCAAATATAAGATTTGCAATAGCTATAAATAAAAAACATTCGATTTTTCGAATGTTTTTTATTTGAAAAGAGTTTATCTTAATTTAAAACAATTGGAATACCGTAATAATATTCAAGTAGCTTGGTTTTAAATACATAGTTGTATTTGGCGTTAATATAGCTTGATTGAGCTGCGACTAAACGCGCTCTTACTTGTTCAAAATCAAAAGAAGTCAAAGCGCCCAAATCAAATCTGATCTGAGCATTGTTAAATGATTCTTGCTGTGTTGTAACTGATTTTTCTGAAGCAATATATTGATTTAGTGCAGCTTTGGCATCGGCGTATGCACGTTCTATACTTTCTCGTAGTTTTAATTTTTCATTATCCAATGTGTAAGAAGCCAATTGGGTATTGATTGCCGCTTTGGCGATACCTGATTTTGTTCTAAATCCGTTAAAGATTGGAATATTTAATGATAAATTTATATTATGACTCTTATTATCTTCAAACTGATCTAAGAAACTGTCTTGATTTGGTAAGCCATTGGTATGTCCGTAAAATGTGCTAAAACTATAACCCATTGAAAGGCTAGGGTAGTTAAACGATTTTGCAATATTTACCCCCAATTCAGCATTTTTTACCTCTAATTCAGCGCTTTTAATTTCTGGTTTTTCTGCTACAGCCTTAGAAAATATGGCATCGGTATCATTGTATTTTAGATTTGGTGCTCCAATTGAAAACTTTACATCTTCTATGTCTATATTTCTATGAGAAATTTGAAGTAATTGAGCAAAACTTAACAGTGAAAGATCTAAGCTGTTTTGAGCAGTTACTAGTTTTTCTTCATCACTTGCAACAGTTGCTTCGGCTTCTAATTGTTCGCTTTTTGCTCTAGCACCTTCTGCTACTAATTGTTTAACTTTTGATAATTGTAACTTGCTTATTTTTAGCTGGTCTTGTGCTACTTTTAAATTTTCTTTATTAAAAAGAATGTTTAAATATGAGTTTACTATGTATAAAGAAATATCATTCTTCATTTTTTCCAAGTCAAGAATACTGGCTTCATGCCCTAGTTCTGCTTGTTTAATAGTATTTAAATTTCTAAAACCATTAAACAAAGTTACAGATGAAGAAACTCCAAAACTAGTAGAGTTTCTGTTTCCAGATATTCTGATATTTCCATTATCTATTGAAGATCCAAATGAAAACGACTCTGAAGCAGATGCATTTAATGACGGTAATCTATTGCCTTTTGCAGTAATTATATCTTCATTTTTTAAGTCAGTTGTTAACTCTGCTTGTTTTACAGATAAATTGTTGGTTAATGCATAATTAACAGCTTCTTCTAAACTCCATATTTTATTTTGAGCAGTTAAACTGATTGAAAAACTGAGTAAAATGAAAAGTATATTTAGTTTTTTCATGTTTGAAATTTTTGTTTCGACGAATAAAAGTACAATTTGTTACGGAAACATATCTATTAAATTATATTAAAATTGTATTAAATGTAATTAATCTATTAAACAACTACTTTATTAACCTTTATTTACAGAATGTAAACTAAATTATTAATTTAATACATTAGTTTTGTTTAAGTAATACATAAAAACTATGAACAATATTATAAAAATATTTTCTATAAAAGATTTAGAAAGTTTTTCTGGTATAAAGGCACATACAATTAGAATTTGGGAAAAAAGATATAATTTGTTACAACCGTTTAGATCAGATTCTAACATTAGATATTATGATGAAGTGAATTTTATTAAGTTACTTAATATCGCATCCTTGTACCAAGAGGGTATAAAAATATCTAAAATTGCAAGGTTATCTAATGAGCAAATAGAAGATAAAGTTAAAGAACTTAAAGTTGCTAATAACAATCCCATCGTCAATAGGTTTTTAATCTCAATGTTGCAGTTTGATGTAAATCAGTTTAATGGAATTTATAATGAATTGCGTTTAACAACATCGTTGAGAGAAATTTTTATTGAGATTTTTGTTCCGCTTCTTGATAAGATTGGATTTTTATGGCAAACTAAATCAATAGTTCCGGCACATGAACATTTTATATCCAATTTAATAATGCAAAAAATTTATGCTGCTGTAGATCAGGTAAATAAAACTAATTCAAATAAAGATCAGGAAACCTTTGTGTTATTTTTGCCATTAAATGAAATTCATGAATTAGGATTATTATTTTTATATTATGAATTGTCTCAATTAAACAAAAATACTATTTATTTAGGTAGAGATATTGAGGTTGAGCACCTTGTAAAGATTAATTCAATTTATCCTAAAGTTCACTATATTACGTATGTAACGGTAGAGTCTAATGAGGTAGGTTTAGGGGATTATGTTAAAAATATAGATGAAAAGCTTTTAAAAGGAACTTCAAATAAATTTTCAATTTTGGGAAAAATTAATAAAAATGATTTTAACAGGTTGATTTCTAACAACATTTCATATTTTTTATCAATAGATCAATTGTTAAAAGCTATTAAATAACCTGCAATTTTATTGTTTTGTTTAATAAATTTACAAAAAGATTAAACAAAATGAATAAAGTAATTGTAATTGGCTCGGGTTTTTCTTCTCTAGCAGCCTCTTGTTATTTAGCTAAAGCGGGTCATAAGGTAGTCCTTTTAGAGAAAAATAACACTGTTGGCGGTAGGGCAAGAATATATAAAACAGAAGGCTTTAAATTTGATTTAGGTCCAACATGGTATTGGATGCCTGATGTTTTTGAGCGATTTTTTGCTGATTTTGGTAAAAAGCCAGAAGATTATTATGATTTAGAAAAATTAAATCCTGCCTATCAGGTATATTTTGATAAGTTAGATTCAATCAAAATACCTGATAATTTACAAGCAATTTATGAAGTTTTTGAAAGCCATGAAAAAGGAAGTTCTGTGCATCTTAGAAACTTTATTAACGAAGCGCAAGATAATTACAACATTGCTATAAAAGAATTGGTATATAAACCTGGAAACTCAATTTTAGAATTAATAACACCTAAAACCATTAGTAAAATTTCATCATTTTTCACAAACATCTCTCAAGACATACGCAGAAATATTAAAAATGAAAGATTAAGACAACTATTAGAATTTCCCGTGTTGTTTTTAGGTGCAAAACCAAGTCAAACTCCGGCATTTTATAATTTTATGAATTATGCCGATTTTGGTTTAGGCACATGGCATCCGAAAGGAGGAATGAATGAGGTAGTAACCGCCATTGAAAAGTTAGCAAAAAGCTTAGGAGTAGAAATTAAAACTGGGCAGACGGTATCAAAGATAATTGTTGAGCAAAATGTAGCAAAAGGAGTTGTTGTAAATGACAAATTAATAAAAGCTGATTTTATTTTAAGCGGTGCCGATTATCATCATACAGAAAGTTTGTTGATACCAAAGTATAAGCAATATTCAGAAAAGTATTGGGAAAATAGAATATTTGCGCCTTCGGCTTTACTTTTTTATGTCGGGTTTAATAAAAAATTAGAAAATGTTTCGCATCATACATTGTTTTTTGATACGTCATTTAAAGATCATTCTGAAGCAATTTACGATATTCCATCTTGGCCTAAAAGACCTCTTTTCTATGCCAGTTTTCCTTCAATAACTGATAATACTTTTGCTCCAGAAAATAAAGAAGCGGGGATATTTTTAATTCCATTGGCTCCAGGTATTGAAGACACCGCTATAGCACGAGAATTTTATTTTGATCAACTAATTAATAGGTTAGAGCAACTTACTAATCAACAAGTCAAAAACTCAATTTTATTTAAAGAATCTTATTGTGTTAATGATTTTATTAAAGATTACAATTCGTACAAGGGAAATGCGTATGGTTTAGCAAATACACTAATGCAAACTGCTTTTTTAAGACCAAAAATTAAAAGTAAAAAAGTTAACAATTTATATTTTACCGGACAATTAACAGTACCTGGTCCAGGTGTTCCACCGGCACTTATATCTGGTAAAATTGCAGCGAATTTAATTAACAATCAAATAAAAAAAAATAATTATTATGAAACAGCTGTTTGATACTGTATCGGTTAGCTGTAGTAAGTTAGTAACCAAATCTTACAGTACTTCATTTACACTTGCTGTAAAAATGTTGGCGCCTTCTATTAGAAATCCAATATATAGTATTTATGGATTTGTTAGACTGGCAGATGAAATTGTAGATAGTTTTCATGAATTTGACAAAGAACAATTATTAAATGAGTTTGAAGCAGATTATTATAAAGCTTATAATACAGGAATTAGCCTTAATCCAATTTTAAATGCATTTCAACAAACAGTAAAAACATATAATATTGAAGATAATTTAGTCCAAGCATTTTTAGCTAGTATGAGACAAGATCTAAAAAAGGTAAGCTATACAAATGAAGAATTAAATCAGTATATTTATGGATCTGCAGATGTTGTTGGATTAATGTGTTTAAAAGTTTTTGTCAATGGTGATGAAGAAAAATATAATGAATTAAAAGACGCTGCTATGAGTTTAGGCTCGGCTTTTCAAAAAGTTAACTTTTTACGCGATTTAAAGGATGATGTAGAACATTTAGACAGAATGTATTTTCCAAATATTGATCTTTTAAATTTAGACATCAAATCTAAAAATGATATTATAAATGAAATTGAAGCTGATTTTCAAAAAGCTTATGATGGAATTAAAAAATTACCAACTGTAGCAAAATTTGGAGTGTATACAGCATATGTATATTATAAATGTTTGTTGAATAAATTAAAGAAAACACCATTTAACAAATTAATAAATACAAGAATTAGAGTCTCGAATCCTCATAAAATTAGTTTGCTTACAAGATCATTTTTAATATATAAATTTAATTTACTGTAAATCATGATTTTATTTTTTATAGGCATTACTCTTGTTACATTTGTATTGATGGAGGGCGTTACTTGGTTTACCCATAAATATGTTATGCATAAATTTATGTGGTATTTTCACCAAGATCATCATCAACCAAAATATCAAAATGCTTTTGAAAAAAATGACATCTTTTTTGTGATTTTTGCTATTCCAAGCATTATCTTATTTTATTTTGGAGTCAATGAAGGGTTAAATTTTATGTTCTTTATTGGGTTGGGAATTCTATTTTATGGGATTTCTTATTTTTTAATACACGATGTGCTAATTCATCAAAGGTTTAAATGGTTTAAAAACACTAAAAACAAATATTTAATAGGGTTGAGAAAAGCTCATAAAGTCCATCATAAGTATTTAGATAAAGAAGATGGAGAGTGTTTTGGAATGTTATTAGTACCATTTAAATATTTCAACATCTAGAAATGTCTTCACTTTATTTAATAGTAAATATTGCTTCCCTAAGTGTTCCTCTTATTTATAGTTTTGAAAAGCGGATGCATTTTATACAATGGTGGAAAGAGGTATTTTTATCAATTCTTATTGTTGGCACATTTTTTATTTTATGGGATGTTATATTTACAGATTTAGGAGTTTGGGGATTTAACAGAAAGTATTTAGTAGGTATTACAGCTATTAATTTGCCTATAGAAGAATGGTTATTTTTTATATGCATACCATATGCCAGTATATTTACACACTACGCCGTAATTTATTTTTACCCTCAATTTAAATTAGAAACTACAGCTATCAAAATTATTTCTGGTGTGTTGATTACATTTTTACTAATGGTAGTAATTTTTAATGTTGATAAGAAATACACATTTTACAATTTTACGTTATTAATAGTGCTGCTACTTTATGGATTTTTTAAAAATGATAAATCCATTAAAATTTTTTATTTAACATTTTGTATAATATTAATTCCGTTCTTTTTAGTTAATGGTATTTTAACAGGTAGTTTTATTGATGAACAAATTGTTTGGTATAACGATGCAGAAAATTTAGGAATACGACTATTTACTATTCCAATTGAAGATGTTGGATACGCTTTTAATTTATTGTACATGAATATTTTATTAATTGAAAAATTAAAAAAATGAAAGTTTATTCGTACCAAACCCAACAGTTAATTTATACTTCTTTAGAAACATGTTGGGAATTTTTTTCAAGTCCTTTAAATTTAGAAAAAATAACACCTCACAAATTAGGATTTAAAATTATTGGTAAAAGACCAGACAAAATGTTTCCAGGTCAATTAATACAGTATACTGTTTCGCCAATTTTAGGATTAAAATTAAACTGGTTAACAGAGATAACTCAAGTAAAAGAACATCAATACTTTATAGATGAACAACGATTTGGTCCCTACAAATTGTGGCATCATCAACATAGATTTAAAGAAACAGAGCAGGGTATTGAAATGATTGATATCGTGGAATATGCACTACCTTTTGGATTTCTTGGTAGAATTTTACACAAGATTTTTATAAGAAAGCAAATTGAAGAAATTTTTATCTATAGAAAAAAGGTAATAGAAGAATTGTTTCCAAAAAAAACTTAGTTAAGGTTTTCTTTATTTAAAACATAATTTATGTTCTTTAGCATTAAATTTTGGTAAGAAATTGGAAGTTGTGAAGTTGCAATTTTTGATTTAATAACATTTATATCGCTTTGGATGTTTTTAGTATAACCTAAAAAAGAAGGAGATTCACTTTGAACCAAGACACGTACATACCTTGCTTCAATGTGATTCGGATTTTCTTCAATGAATGATTCCAGTAATTTTTTCCCTTGATTGAAGTACTTTAGTTTTTTTAATGGTGAAAAGGCATACGGAGCTTTTTGCATTATAGCAGATGCTACATACGGTTTAAAATCTACACAAGAAGAATTGCTGTATTTAATTATAAATTCATCTATACTTTTTTCTGATGTAAAATTATGATACTCATTGCGTACGTTATTTATTGATTCGCAACTTGTATTATTAAAAAGCATTAATAAAACTATTTTAAATAAAATCATAGAAATTAAATAACAAAAATTAATAAATTGAATTTAAAGTTATTAATTATTTATCTAAAAATCTTTTGAAAAAAAGACAAAAAATAGTTTGAATTATGAAGTTTTATATTAAATTTGCACTCGCATTTGAAAGCAATATCAATGCGAAAATAGCTCAGCGGTAGAGCATCACCTTGCCAAGGTGAGGGTCGCGGGTTCGATCCCCGTTTTTCGCTCAGTCGCGCTCGAGTGGCGGAACTGGTAGACGCGCTGGACTTAAAATCCAGTAAACAGAAATGTTTGTATGGGTTCAAGTCCCATCTCGAGTACAAAAATCCTTGTTAATCATCAGATTTTCAAGGGTTTTTTGTTTTTGCAAACTTCCTATTTCAAACCGATTTCAAATTGTTTTAAAATCATTGTTATTTATAGTTGCGACTTTAACTATTTGCAAAAAAAATAACCTGACATTGCTATCAGGTTATTTGAAAATAAAATTTTTATATTTTAAGCTTCTACAATTGCATTAGCTTGTACATATTTATGCATTCCTTTAGCTGCATTTCGTCCATCGCCCATGGCAAGAATTACAGTAGCACCACCACGAACAATATCGCCACCGGCAAACAGTCCCGGTATAGAGGTCATCATATTATCATCAGTCTTAATGGTGTTCCACTTGGTTACCTCCAATTCTGGCATACTTTGCTGGATAATTGGGTTTGGAGAAACACCAACTGCTATAACAACAGTATCTACCTCAATGTCGTATTCAGAGCCTTCAATTGGCACAGGTCTTCTTCTTCCAGAGGCATCTGGTTCGCCGAGCCCCATTTTCTGAACACGCATTTTGGTTACATTACCTTTATTATCAGCAAAATACTGAATAGGAGTAGTTAAATTAATAAACTCAATACCCTCTTCAATGGCATGTTTTATTTCTTCTGCTCTGGCAGGCATTTCTTCCATAGATCGGCGGTAGATAATCATAGCGCGTTCTGCACCCAAGCGTTTAGCGGTGCGAACAGAATCCATAGCTGTATTTCCACCACCAATAATGGCTACATTTTTACCTGAATGTACTGGTGTGTCGAATCCAGATTGTGAACCAGACATTAAGTTTACACGGGTTAAATATTCGTTGGCACTTTGTATACCGTTGAAGTTTTCACCTGGAATTTCCATAAAGTTAGGTAGTCCGGCACCACTTCCAACAAAGAATGCCTGAAATCCTTCATTTCTTAAGTCATCAATAGTAGCTGTTTTTCCAACAATAAAGTTGGTTACAAATTTTACTCCCAGCATTTTTACGTTATTAATCTCAAAATCTACAATAGATTTTGGCAACCTAAATTCCGGAATTCCGTAGCGTAATACGCCTCCCAAATCGTGCAGTGCTTCAAAAACAGTTACGTCATAACCATATTTTGCTAATTCACCAGCAACGGTTAGACCCGCAGGTCCAGAGCCAATAACGCCCATTTTAATGCCGTTTGGCGGGGCCATTGGAGGTAAGCTGGTGTGTCCGTTTTCTCTTTCATAATCGGCTACATAACGCTCTAAATGACCAATAGCTGCACCTTCCGATTTAAGTTTCTGTACATACACACATTGTTTTTCGCACTGAATTTCTTGCGGACAAACCCTTCCGCAAATGGCTGGTAATGAGTTATTTTCTTTTAATACTTTAGCCGCTTCTAAAATTTCACCTGCTTCCAGGTATTTGATAAACTTAGGAATATTTGTTCCTACAGGACATCCCGAAACACAGGTTGGCGTAACACAGTCTAAACAACGTCTTGCCTCACTCATAGCCAATTCATAAGTAAGTCCTTTATTAACCTCCATGTTGCATGTACTTCTCAGTAAAGGGTCTTCCTCTGGCATGTGCACTTTAGGGATATCGGTACGGTCTTTACTTTTTATCTCTTTGCGTAATTTGTCGCGCCAATCGGCTTTGCGCTCTATTTTATAAAATTCTTCGTTAAAATCTAATTCCATAATACTTCATTTTGGGAGGTTAGTTAGTTACAGCATTTAATGTTTCCAGGTATTCTTCATAGCCTTCAGCTTCTTTGGCTTTGTAGGAATTTAACCTGTTAATCATTTCGTCAAAATTAACTTTGTGTGCATCAAACTCAGGTCCGTTTACACAAACAAACTCGGTTTTTCCGCCAACTGTTACACGACACGCTCCGCACATTCCTGTTCCGTCTACCATAATGGTATTTAAACTTGCTAAAGTTGGAATGTTATATTTTTGAGTGGTTAAAGCGGCAAATTTCATCATCACTGCTGGTCCAATTACTATGGATTCGTTGATGGTTTCACGAGCAATTACTTCTTCCATTCCTTGAGTAACCAATCCTTTATTTCCATAAGAGCCATCATCTGTCATAATGATTAGTTCATCAGAATACTTACGCATTTCATCTTCAAGAATAATTAAATCTTTGTTTCTTGCTGCAATTACGGTAATTACTTTATTACCCGCCAATTTCATCGCCTGAACAATTGGGAACAAGGGAGCTACACCAACACCACCACCGGCACAAAGTACAGTACCCACGTTTTCAATATGAGTGGCTTTTCCAAGCGGACCTACCACATCTAGTATTGTATCACCGGCATTCATATCACATAATTTATGAGATGAAACACCAACGCGTTGCACAATTAATGTTATAGTACCTTTTTCGGTATCTGCATCCGAAATAGTTAAGGGTATTCTTTCTCCCTTTTCATCGATACGTAAAATGATGAAATGACCTGCTTTTCGGCTTTTGGCAATATAGGGTGCTTCAACCACAAGTCGGGCAACATTTTCTGAGAGAAATTCTTTTTCTATTATTTTAAACATCTGTAGAAATAGTTAAAGTTATTATGTTTTGTATGTATATGTTTTTTAAAACCGATGCGAAATTACTAATTAAATAATTAAAAAATGCAAAGCATGCTACATAGAAAAGCAATTTTTTTATTTTTCTATTGGTTTAGTAATCAATATTTTAGAGGTTTAAAAATTGAAGTTGACAATTCCTGAATTAAAAAAATAATGAATCCTAAAAAAGGCAGTTAATTAAGTGTTGATATCATAAAATTAATATCAAAATATTGTGATATTGAAATAAATAAAAAAAGAGTTCTAAAAAATAGTTAATGTTTATTTTTTTTGAGTTTTTCTTTATAAAAAATTTTATTTGCTATGTAAATTGTTTTGTCAAGTTCTGTATAAACTACTTCATTTTCATCTTTTAATTCAATGGTTTTAACAATATCTATTTCATTTTTTTTGGCAATCTGATTTTTTATAGATGCAATTTCATCTTCAGAAAATTCAAAAGTAACTGTTACACTTTTAAATACTGGTTTTTTGTATCGTATGCACGAAGCTTTATCCCAAACAACATAGTCATCACCTAAAATATGTATAAGTTGAATCATAAAGATTGGATCGGTTGCAGCATATAAACTTCCTCCAAAAATGCTACCAACGTAGTTTTTGTTTTTATAGCTGATGGGTATTTTTACGACAATTTTATGAAGGTTATCAGAAACATATGTTAATTTACCTGTACTTCTTCTGTACATAGGAGACAAGTTAAACCCATATTTAAAAATAAATGCATCGCTAAAAAAATGCCTCAAAATCTTGGTAGCTTGTTGATACATGAAATGTATATTTGATAAATTTTAATGGTTTCAAACTTACCATAATTTTTTAAAGTTTACATACTATTTTGTTATTATACTCTTCTTCAATATAAAAAACTTTGTTGCTATTTTAAATAGTTTAAATGCTGTAATCATAATATTTAAATGCCGTTATACAGAAATACTTAGGATATTTATATCTTTGCTGATATCTTAATAAATTAAAACATCCTAATTAGAAAATACGTTTAAATGAAAAATTATAATTTTTCGGATACTCCAAGAGTAGATCAGGTAGGTATTGGAGATCGAATTAACAGAATAACTGCGCGTAGTATTAAACATGATGCTAAAATGCAAGGATTATTTATGGCACTTAATATGATAGACCTAACTACTTTAGAAGGGGCTGATACAGAAGATAAAGTTAGACAACTTTGTTACAAGGCACATCATTTAGCAGATGATATTGAAGGATTGCCAACAACAGCTGCTGTTTGTGTATATCCAAATTTCGTAAAACTTGCTGTTAATGAACTTAAAGGAACTAATGTAAAAGTAGCATCGGTTGCTACAGCATTTCCAAGTGGTCAGTCAAGTGCTGAAATCAAATTATTAGACACTAAAATTGCTGTTGATAATGGTGCTCATGAAGTTGATATGGTAATTAGTCGTGGTAAATTTCATAGCGGAGAATACAATTTTGTTTTTGATGAGATTGCTATGATAAAGGAAGCATGTGGTAAAGATGTGCGTTTAAAAGTTATTTTGGAAACTGGTGAAATAGGAACCTTAGATAAAGTTCGTCAAGCAAGTGATATAGCTATGTATGCTGGGGCCGATTTTATTAAAACATCAACCGGTAAAATTAAACCCGCTGCAACCTTGCCTGTTACGTTGGTAATGCTAGAAGCCATTAGAGATTATTATTACGAAACAGGAATTATGATTGGAATGAAACCAGCCGGCGGAATTTCAAGTGCTAAATTAGCCTTACAATATTTACTAATGGTTAAAGAAACCTTGGGAGGTAAGTGGCTTACCAATGAATATTTTAGATTTGGAGCCAGTAGCTTAGCAAACGATGTTTTAATGCAAATTGCTAAACAAAAATCAGGTATTTACCAATCCAACGATTATTTTTCTAAAGTTTAAGACATGAAAAAAGAACACAAAATAGATTTTAGTTCTGACTGGAAATTAAACCCAGCTCCAGAAAGTACATCAACTATAAAATTAAAAGAAAAGTACGATTTATTTATCAATGGTAAATTTGTTGTTCCTTCAACCGGAGAATATTTTAATACCATAAATCCTGCAAATGAAAATGTGTTAGCAAAAGTTGCAGTGGCAAGTGAGTCTGATGTTGATTTAGCAGTAAAATCTGCTAAAAATGCATTAGATAAAACTTGGGGGAAACTATCGGGTAAAGAACGTGGAAAATACATTTACAGAATTGCACGAATAATACAAGAACGCTCAAGAGAATTTGCAATTATTGAATCTATGAATGGAGGAAAAGCAATTCGCGAATCTCGTGATGTAGACGTGCCTTTAGCTGCCGCCCATTTCTTTTATTATGCAGGATGGGCCGATAAATTAGATTATGCCTTTCCAAACAGAAAACCAAAAGCATTGGGTGTTGTAGGACAAATTATTCCTTGGAACTTCCCGTTACTAATGGGAGCATGGAAAATTGCTCCTGCATTAGCTGCCGGAAATACAATTGTAATTAAAGCATCATCATCAACTCCATTAACATTGTATTTATTAGCAGAAGTAATTGCAGAAGCTGGTTTACCGGCAGGGGTTGTAAATGTTGTATCAGGAAGTGGTAAAGTAGGAATGCATATAGTAGAACATCCAGAAGTTAAAAAGATAGCTTTTACGGGTTCAACTGGAGTAGGAAAAATTATTATGAGAGCTATAGCTGGAACTGATAAAAAATCTACTATGGAATTAGGCGGGAAAGCGGCCAACATCATTTTTGAAGATGCTGCCTTAGACCAGGCTGTTGAAGGTATTATAAACGGAATCTTTTTTAACCAAGGACATGTTTGCTGTGCAGGATCAAGATTGTATGTGCAAGAATCGGTTTATGAAAAGGTGTTGCGAAAATTAAAAGACAGGATGGGAGCCTTAATTATTGGCGATCCGCTGGATAAAAATACCGATATCGGGGCCATCAATTCCAAAGGTCAGTTAGACACTATAAATGAATATATTGAGATTGGTTTAAAAGAAGGCGCTGAAATTTATCAACCTGAATGTAGTTTACCTGAAAAAGGTTTTTGGTGTAAACCAACCATTTTTACCAATGTTTCCCAAGCTAACAGAATTACTCAGGAAGAAATTTTTGGTCCAGTTTTAGCCATCCAAACATTTAGAACAGTAGAAGAAGTAATAGATAAAGCTAACAATACGCCTTACGGTTTATCGGCTGGTGTATGGACAGATAAAGGTTCAAAAATATTTAACATGACTACACAAATGAAAGCTGGAGTAGTTTGGGCAAATACCTTTAATAAATTTGATCCTGCTTCGCCATTTGGTGGTTATAAAGAAAGTGGATTTGGTAGAGAAGGAGGAATACATGGTATGGAACCGTATTTAAAATTTGATTAAAAAATTAGTATTATGTCAAGAATAGAAATTTTGAAAACATACAAAATATACATCGGCGGAAATTTTCCAAGAACAGAATCGGGGCGTTTTTATCAGTTAAAAAATAAAGATAAAGCTATTGCAAATATGTGTTTATCATCTGTTAAAGATTTCAGAAATGCGGTTGTTGCTGCAAGAAGCGCACAAGGTTCATGGGCAGGTAAAACTGCATATAATCGCAGTCAGATTTTATACCGTATTGCTGAGGTATTAGAAGGAAGAAGAGCTCAGTTTATAGCTGAATTAGAGTTGATGGGAAGCACTAAAGTAAATGCAACAAAAGAAGTTGATTTAAGTATAGATCGATTGATTTATTACGCTGGATGGTGTGATAAATACACTCAAATGTACAGCACCGTAAACCCAGTTTCTGGAAGCTATTTTAACTTTTCGGTACCAGAACCAATGGGCGTTGTTGCTGTTTTTGCACCACAAAAAAGCGCATTGTTAGGATTGATAACTCAAATTGCTACCATAATTGCTGGTGGAAATACCTGTGTGGTTTTAGCATCAGAGCAATTGGCATTATGCGCGGTAACTTTTGCTGAGGTACTTGCTACTTCTGATGTTCCAGGTGGTGTTGTTAATATTTTAACTGGTAAACAAACAGAACTATTAGCACAGTTTTCATTACACAAAGACGTAAATGCAATTTTATATTGCGGAACTGATGAAGAAGTTAAGAAAACAGTTCGATTTAATGCTATCGAAAACTTTAAACGTGCATTTATTCGTGAAGATGGAAATTATTTTGATGAGAAACACGAAACACCGTATTATATATTTGATTTCCAAGAAACAAAAACAACGTGGCATCCAATTGAAGTAATTGGTGGTTCAGGAAGTGGATATTAAAAGATTAAAAAATTAAAAGGCGCTGAAAATCAGCGCTTTTTTTGTTTTAAAAATCAAAATACCAATTAAATAAATCTGTTCTAAAACCAAAGTTAAACCAGGTAGTATTTGTTTTATCAAAAGTATTCGTTGGTGTTGTTGGATTAAAATTTCTATAGGTTATACCACCAAAGACTTTTAAGTTTGTTGCCGGATTTATAAGATATCCAAGTTGTAAATCGCTAATAAAAATTTTAGCTGTATTGCCTTGTCCAATTTTATTTCCATAATCTGCAGCGCGGTCATCATTGTCTTTTAACACATCACTTCCATAGCTTTTTTTATCAGCAGTAGTATTAAAATCAAATCCTTTTTTGCCCATTACAACTTTTGCATTCGCAAACCAACGTTCTTTACTATAACGTGCAATACCTATTAATTCTCTAAAATTAGCACCCCATAAATGTGCCATTGGCTGATTGTTGTGGCTATAATTTAACAATAACTCGTCATGAGAATAAGTGTATGGATTTATGGCATTGTACTCTGCTTGTAAATGTAAATTATCAATTTTAAATGCATTAAAATAGTTGGCTCCGAGTTGAATTCCAAATTTGTTTGACCAATAGCCATTTCCATTGGCTATTTCACCCACCTTAAAATCATCAATAATCAGTTGTGAATATAAATTTATGGAGGAATTAAGTTTGTATTTTGCACTTAAGCCCAACATGGTATTTCCAGATCTTGAGCCTGTTTCAAACTCTATATTGGTTAATAAAATGATAGGATTTAAGAAGTTTACATCCAAACCTCGGTTATTGCTTTTATCCCAAATTGCCGCTTCAAAAAGTCCGACATTTAGTTTTTTACTCAGATTTAAACTGAGGTAATGTATAGCCACATATTTTTGAGCATAAGCGCCATTAACGGTTGCTTCTCGCCTTACATCTTGCGTCCACATCCACAGATTGGTGTATTTTAATTTCCAAAAAGTAGTATTAACTTTTAGGTATGGATAAGGCGATGAAATATCAGACAAAAATAAGGATCGATATCCGTCACCAATAATGTTTTTTCCATGTCCAAACTGAATGTTGAAAGTTTTATTGGGTGTATAGGATAAATAACCTTCAGTTACTGGGTAATCGTATCCGTCTTCTTTAAATGGTTTAGCAATGCCACGGGCAGGAATAATAGCTGGGTTTCCGCCATCTGGTTTAATTGATTCGGCATATTCATTGAAATAATTTGCAAATCTTCCTTGACTCTCATAAACAGTTGCAGAAAAATTGAAATTTTTGCCAATGCCACCGTTGGCAATTACAGCTCTTGTGTTGTTGTAAGTATAGTTAAAATCGGCATCATTTACTTTACCTAGCTGCAAATCTGCAGCAGGATCAAGCGTTAACCAGTAATCATCTCCTTTTATTTGTACCATATGTTCATTCCAGAACTTACGCCCCCACCAGCCTTTTTTCTCTTTTAATAACTCTTTTTTTTGCTGATTTAAATTAACAAACTTGGTGGTTTCTGAATAAATAAATGGTTTAACAGATGAGTGGGCATTCTCTGCATTGTGGTAATAAAAACTAAGCGTACTATAATCCTGTGAAGTAAATGGAATATTTAACTGACTTTGATGTTCTAAAAACTCTTTATTGTCGGTAGTGTATTTCAGTCCTTCCTGATTTTTTACCTCATATTTTTGATCTAAATAAAGTTGTTTTGATTTTTTTGTATCTGTTATTTCTGATGCTCCCAATGGAAAATTTAAGGGCATTACAAATTGCATTTCAGTGTTTAAATTGTTATAAGTTGAAGGTGTTATAACTGGAAACGAATCAAAAACTCGTGTTACTTCGGCCTTTAATTCGGGATATGGGGAGTTAACATACAACACTTTAAATTGTCCAGAAGTGTTTACAATAAAAGTTATGGTTACATTTCCGTTAAACGATTCATCAACTAATTTCTGAGGAATTTTAAAAGTTGATAAGAAAGATTTGTTTACCTGCTCGTAAAAACACGTTTCTAAATCTTCTACTGCAACCGATTTACAATTATTGAAAACTGGAAATTTTTCAACCTGTGCATTTGAGATTTGAAAAATCAACAAAGAAGTTAATAAAGCTAGATACTTTTTCACATGTGTAATTTTAATACTGAAATTTAGGAAATTTTAGTAACCTTTCCATCGTTTAGAATATATACTTGCTTACTTTCTTTACAAATTGCTTTTCCATCGGCATTAAAATCCAATCGATGTCCGTACTCACTAACCCAACCAATTTGTTTTGATGGATTTCCTACAACCAACGCATACGGTTTTACTTCTTTAGTAACCACAGCTCCTGCGCCTATTAAGGCATATTCGCCAATGGTATTTCCGCAAACTATTGTGGCATTGGCACCAATACTCGCTCCTTTTTTAACCAAGGTTTGTTGGTATTCGTCTTTTCGAATAATGGCGCTTCGCGGATTAATAACATTGGTAAAAACCATTGAAGGGCCTAAAAAAACATCGTCTTCACAATAAACCCCAGTGTATATAGATACGTTGTTTTGGACTTTAACATTTTTTCCTAAAGTTACTTTTGGAGATACAACAACATTTTGTCCTAAATTGCAGTTTTCACCTATAATACAATTGGGCATTACATGACTAAAGTGCCATATTTTTGTTCCTTTACCAATGATGCAACCTTCGTCAATTACGGCTGTTTCGTGAGCAAAATATTCTTTCATAAATTGTATTTATGTTCACGAAAGTACTAAATATTAACTAAAAAAATCCTGAATAGATCAGGATTAAAGTATAGACTTGTTATTTTACTCTACATTAAATGTTATCGGAAGTGAGTATTTTACGCCAACAGGTCTGTTTCGTTGCTTGCCTGGCGACATAACTGGGAGCATTTCAATGACCCTAATGGCCTCTTTTTCTAAGCTTTTATGGGGTGCTCTTGCCATTACATCAGTAATATTTCCATTTTTATTAACTGTAAATATTACAAATATTCGTTGTTTTCCTGGAGACAACCCTAGTTCTTGTGCCAATTCTGAATTAAAATGTTTATGTACGTGGGCACTTACTTTTTCAGAAAAGCACAATTTTTTATCTTCTTTACTACCAACACATCCCGGAAAAACAGGTGATTCTTCTATAATTGCGAAAGGCACATCTTCTATAACCTCTTCTTTGTCAATTATTTCTACAATTTCACTTGTTAACCGGTTATCTTTTACATAAATAGCTGCCCGCTCATCAATCTCTGTCGATTTTAATACTGTTTCTACAATTTTCTTTTCATTTTTTACAATCTCAATTTTATCCATTATAGATTGCGGCTGTTGAGGTTCAGGCGGAGGAGTAACTTCTGGCGGTTTAGTGATTGGAATGTTTTCAGCCTCAAGATCAGCATTAGAATATGAAAATGAATTGTAAAAACTGTTAACAGTGTCAGCAGTTTTATGCTCTAATCCTACATAAACTATAAGCATAGATAAGGTTAAACCTAAAAGCATAAAAAGTCTACTGTAATTTTCTAGCGTTACTATGGGCGATTTTTTAATTTCCATTTGTCAAAGTATTAGGTTACTAATTCAATTGGATACTATTTAAAATTTACTTGGTGGGATACGGAGCGTTTATTATTATAATCAACTTAAACCAGTTGGGTTTACAACCTTTAATGTACAAAAATTATGCCGGATAATCAATAAAAAATACAAAAAACCGCTCTAAATGAAGCGGTTTTTTTTTAGCGTTTTACTCAACATTAAATGAAATTGGCAGCGAATATTTTACATTAACTGCTCTGTCTCGCTGTTTGCCTGGTGTCATTTTTGGAAGTAATGATACAATACGAATTGCTTCTTTCTCAAGTCTAACGTGTGGTGCTCTTGCCTGTATATCTGTAATATCTCCATTTTTATTGATGGTAAATAATACTATAATGCGTTGTTTTCCAGGGGATAAACCTAAGGCTTGACCTAATTCTGCATTAAATTCTTTGGCAACAAACTTTGATATTTTTGCTGAAAAACATTCTTTTTTCTCAATTTTACTCCCTGTACATCCCGGAAAAGTTGGAGCTTCTTCTATTAAAATAAATGGAACATCTTCTTCTCCTGGGTCTACAATTTTAACTTCATGTAATGCGTTGAAATTTCCTTTTTCAACGGGGTCATCAAAATTAAAATCAGTTGGTTTTATTGTTGATTCTTGCAAATCTGAATTGTCAATAACTTTATTAATATTATCAAGTATTATCTCTTGTTTAGGTGTAGTTAATGGCTTAATAACAGTTGTAATTGGCACATGTATGTCATTCTCTGTTAAATGACTATTGTACTCTGCAAATGCAAAATTGTTAGGACGTTCATTTTTATACTCTATTGCTAAAAAAGTAATCAACAAGGCCCAGAATAGACCTAATGATAAAAACAGTTTAGAATAATTTTCTAGCGTTGCTCTGGTGTTTTTTTTGATTTCCATATGATTTTGTTTTAGAGTTACTTAGCAATTAATAAGGTAGCATGCTTTCATTGAGATTAGCAACAATGCGATTGATTACTAATCAAATCATATCAATTTTTTGGATTACAAAAATTATACCATCTTAAATTTCAAATTTAAGTAGCGTTTATACTAATAAAAAAACCGTTCCGAGAATCGGGACGGTTTTTATAATTTTTATTACAAGTAATTACTCTTGTTTTTGTTCTAAGATTGTAAAGAACTGATCTAATTTAGGCAATAACACAATTCTTGTACGTCTGTTTTTAGCTCTACCTGCTTCAGTGTTGTTTGTATCTAAAGGTAAGAACTCACTTCTACCTGCAGCTACTAATCTCTTAGGATCAATTTTGTGATCTTTTTGTAACACTCTTACAACAGAAGTTGCACGTTTTACAGATAAATCCCAGTTGTCAGAAATACAATCCGTGCTAATTGGTTTGCTATCAGTATAGCCTTCTACCATTACTTCAACATCTGGTTTTGCAGCAATTACTTGAGCAACTTTTCCTAATACATTTTTAGCTTTATCACTTACAACATGGCTTCCGCTTTTGAATAATAACTTATCAGCAATTGAAATGTAAACAACTGTTTTTTCAACATTAATTTCTATATCTTCATCATCTAAACCATCTTTTAAAACTTTTTTCAAGTTTACAGCCAGTGCAAGGTTTAATGAATCTTTAGCGGTCATAGCTTTGCGTATATGTTTAATATACTCGTCTTTTTTGCTTAGTTGAGCTAAGGTTTCTTTAATATTATCAGACGCAGCTTTTGTTAAAACAGTTAAATCACCAACTTGTTCTAAAGATCTGGCTTTGTCTTTTTGTAGTTCAGCAATACGTTCTTCTAATGAAGTTACTTTAAAGTCGTTTTTTTCTTTCTCAACTAAACATTTCATTAAGTTAGCTTTTGTGTCAACTAACTCTTGAGAAGTTTGTTTGTATTTCGTTTCTAACTCAGTATATTGTTTCTTTGAAACACAAGAACTTAACAATACTGATGAAACAATTACTAATGCAAATAATTTTTTCATGATCTTTTGATGTTTTATATTTTTTAGCAAATCTATTAAATATAGGGCTTTTTGCCAGATTGAAAAATTAATTTTATGATAATTTTAAGACTGATTTATGCTTAATTTTGTCTAGATCAACTAAAAAGTAACTCTAAACTGTTAAATGGATGAAAAATTTTCTAATTATACTCACCTTTTTTATTGCAATTTCTTGTGATGATACTCTTAAAAAAGAACCAATACATCTTGAAGGGTTTGCCTTAGGAACAACTTTTTCGATTAAATATTTAGATGAGAACAATACAAAATACGAAAAATCTATTGATAGTTTAATTCACGCAATTAATAAATCACTCTCAACTTATATTCCTGATTCCGATATTTCAAAAATAAACAAAGGTGATTCTTTATTGATTGTTGATGAGTTTTTTATAGAAGTTTTTAATAAATCAAAAAACATTTATAAAGAAACCAATGCAGAATTTGATCCAACAATCGGAATTTTGGTAAACGCTTGGGGTTTTGGTCCGGGTGAAGCAATTCCGAATTTAGATTCTGTGAAGGTTAAGGAGTTAATGAAATATGTGGGGTTTGATAAAGTCGCACTCAATGAAAACAATCAAGTAAATAAGAAATACCCAGAAATATATTTAGATTTTAATGCTATTGCTAAAGGATATACAGTTGACGTAATTGGCAGGTTTTTAGAATCCAAAAATATAAACAATTATATGGTTGAAATTGGTGGTGAAATTAGAACCCGAGGGAAAAATCAGGAAAATAATTTGTGGAAAATTGCCATTGAAAATCCCAATACAGATGGTTCACGTTCCTTTGCAACATTTATATCTTTAAACAATGAAGCTATTGCAACATCAGGTAATTATAGAAAGTTTAAAGTGGATGAAAACGGACAAAAATTTGCACACACATTAAGTTCAAAAACTGGTTTTTCTAGTAAGACCGATTTGTTAAGTGTATCTGTAATATCTTCTAAAGATTGTGCCGATGTTGATGCTTATGCTACTGCATTTATGTCGATGGGATATGCTAAAACTCTTGAGTTTTTAAAAAACAGAACCGATTTAAAAGTATTTCTAATCTATTCAAAACCTGATGGTACTATTGAAACATATGCAACGATAAAACTTGAAAATTAAGTCGACATAACTGTTTTTATATACGATTTTAGGAATGTTTTGAACAGCGGAATAGACAATAATAAAATACCTATAAACATTACAATTCCCGATGAAAGAAATACAAAATAGTTATTTGCCAATGATATTTTCATTTCTCCAAACGGAACATTTTTAGAAAAATACATCCACTCGCTTCGTTTTAATCCTGCGGCAATTAATGCACCAAAAAAAACGGCTAGTGACCCATTAAACAAGTAAAATGCTTTAATTAGTTTAGTTTGTTTTATATCAATAGTATTATCAATTCTTGAAGCAATATAAAAAAGTGAAGCAAACAAAATCATCGTATTAATACCAATGGTAGTTCCCATAGAATGTGCAACAGTAATGTGTGTTCCGTGGCTAAAGAAGTTTATAATCGGTATGGATATTAATAAGGCTAATAACAAGTTTATAAATACCCAAAAATCGGTTGCAATTAAAAATTTGTACGCTAAAGAATTGGATTCTTTTTTTTCTATTGATAAAGATTTCCGCCAATCATAAATCATATATCCTAAAATAATCCATTCGGTCATGCTAATACCATAAGCTGCATAGCGTATCCAAGCTTGCATAGGAATTATGTATGTGTGATGCGCCCATCCAAACATTAAATTGCTTAACCCTAAAAAGTAAAAGAAAAAAGCCAATTTACCTCTTCCTACATTGTCATCATTTTTAATTTTTGCCATGATGTATATAGATAAACCATAAACTAACTGATTCCATGAGCCTACAAAAGATCCGTATGATTTCCACTGTACTGTTAAATCACGCACGAAATTTTCTCTGAAATATGGCGAAAACCAAAAATGAGCTTCGGCTAAGTGGAAAATCATAAAAACAATTCCGGTTCCCCACATCCAATAATAAACAGGCCAGTTTTTAACTTGTTTTAAAACAGTTTTAAAATAATTTACTCCAAATAAAGCCCATCCAAGAAGTATCGGAACAATTAAAATTGGAATAAAAGCCACATATTCTCTTCCGCCCATATAACCAGATCCAATAGAGATGTATATAATTACACCGATAATTAGAAAAAGGTAAAAATGTAATTTTGTTAGCTTGGTAGAGTATATTGTTAAGCCTTCAAGGTTTGAAATGGCATAATATATACTTCCGGTAGCGGCTAAAATTATCCACGAAATAACAGTAGAATCGTGAAAGGGACGTATTTTTGTAAAGGGTAATAAGTCTTTTAAAAAATCTGGGATTATGTATTGAAATCCTGCTAAAATTCCGAAAAGGTTGCCAATAATTAAGGCAACTAGTGCAAATAATATAAATTGAAGAGAAAATTTGTTTAAGGTAATTTGTTCCTTAGTTTGCATGTTAAGGCAGTTTAGTTATTTGGAAGTTTTTTAAGCGAATCGTTATTTTTGTAGTCTAGTTGTACCCATCCGTTAGGTTGTAAATCTGCATTATAACTAGGAAAATAACCTGTTTGGTCTACTGCTTTTAAAAACGCTATTAGTTCTTCTTTTTCGGTTTCGCTAAAATTGTATTTTGGCATTGATTTAACGCCACTGTTAATAAACCCCTTAATATAATTTTCGCCTTTTAAAGGATTTGAAGTGATGTTGGTTAAATCGGGCCCTAAATAACCACCTAAACCATAAAGCTGATGACAGGTCCAGCAATTGTTTTCTTGCCATAAGGTTTGCCCTTTTAAAGCTTTCGCAGAAAGATTGGGGCCGGTATTTTCAGTTCCAATAGAGTAAACAAAGTAATTGTAAATAATAAAGGTAAAAACCAACACTGAAATAATAACTCTGTTTCTATGTTTGTTTTCAAGTTTGGTAAGTTTCATAAATAAAGTGCTTAAAACACGATCACAAAAATACTAGAAAATAAGTTACTTCAAAATAATTAAACTGTTAAAATGTTAGAAACAAATGGTTATTTTAACATATTATTTGTGTAATTATAATTTTTCACAATACGGAAGTAATTCATTTTCAGTTAATCGAAACTGATTTATTTCTTTTTTAGAAAATGAAAGACTAAGGTTTATTGGCGTTACTTTAAATCCAACATTTTCCAATCGATTAAAATAATCGAGTCCGTATATCCTGACATGATCGTATTGTCCAAAATGTTTTGCACGTTCATTAGGATTTGTAATAGTAGAGTCTTCATAGGTTTTTTGCAAAGTTAAATCTTGCGGTACCTGAAAAATGCCATAACCGCCTTTTTTCATTATACGATACAATTCTGACATGGCTTTTTGATCATCAACAATATGTTCTAACACATGGTTGCAAAAAACAACATCAAAGGTTTCATTTTCAAAAGGTAAATTAAGAATATCAGCTTTTACATCTGCAATTGGCGAGTGTAAATCGGCTGTTATATAATCTAAATTTGGTTGATTTTTAAAGATTTTAATAAAACATTGCTCAGGTGCAATATGAAGTACTTTTTTAGGTGCTGAAAAAAAGTCGGTATTGTTTTTTAAAAACAACCACATCAACCGATGACGTTCTAGCGACAAACTGCTGGGAGATAAAACATTGTAACGTATTTTTCCATATCCGTAGGGTAAAAAATAACGGAAGCGTTTTCCGTCTATTGGATCTGTAAAACGATTTCCTTTTAGCAAGAATGCAATTATAGGTCTTATAAACAAGCTAATTTTAATTAGCGTTGGACGCGGAAAAGAATTTAGAATTAATTTGGTTATGTTCATGTTTATTTTGCTCTAAACTCGTCTTCTTCATCACTAACAATTCCCAATGCATCGTACACGTATTTAAAAGTAGATAACAATTCTGGTTTTCCATTTACAATAGCTACATCATGTTCAAAATGGGCACTTGGTTTAAGATCAGCAGTTTTTATGGTCCAGCCATCTTTAAACTGAATTATTTTGTGAGTTCCCATATTAATCATGGGTTCAATAGCTACTACCATACCTTCAGAAAATCGTTTACCACTTCCTCTTTTGCCGTAATTTGGCATTTCTGGTTCTTCGTGCATTTTTTTGCCCAATCCATGACCAACTAATTCGCGTACAACGCCATAGCCGTGTTTTTCGACATAATTTTGAATGGCATAGCCAACATCGCCAACCCTATTCCCAGATCTAAATTCGCGAATTCCTACATACAAACTTTCCTTGGTAATTTGAAGCAGTTTTTTGGTTTCAGTTGCGACTTCGCCCACTTCAAAAGTATAAGCATGATCGCCATAAAAATCATTTTTTAAAACTCCGCAATCAATTGAAATGATATCTCCTTCTTTTAATGGTGTATTGGTAGGAATACCATGCACAATTTGTTCATTAGGGCTTGCGCATAAAGTGTTTGGAAAACCATACATTCCGAGAAAGGCTGGAATTCCGCCATGATCGCGAATAAATTCTTCAGCTAGTTTATCCAAGTATAAAGTGTTGACTCCTGGTTTTATTTCTCTAGCCATTAATCCTAGGGTTTTTGAAACTAATAAAGCACTTTCGCGCATTAGTTCAATTTCTTCCAGTGATTTAAGTTTTATCATAACATTGAAATCAGTTGACAAAGTTACATTAAAAAAAACAAAATATTTTGATGAAAAACATATGAAATTTTAAGGATAAATTTTTTTAAAGTATGTTTTGGTTGTAATTTTGCATAAATTTTAAACATTTCAAATATATATGTATAAATCAGTTACGCCTCAAGAGGCAGTAAAAGTAATAAAATCGAATGACAGGGTTTACATTCAAGCGGCTGCTGCAGCACCTCAAGCGTTAATAAACGCAATGTCTGCACGACACGAAGAATTACGGAATGTTGAGGTTTGTCACCTTCATATTGAAGGAAATGCACCTTATGCCGATCCGCAGTATAGAGAAAGTTTTCATGTTAATTCGTTCTTTATTGGTCCTAATGTTAGGCACACCATAAAAGCAGGAAACGGATCGTATACCCCTGTATTTTTAAGCGAAGTACCGCTTTTGTTTAAAAGAAATATTGTTAATATAGATGTTGCATTAATACAAGTTTCTCCGCCTGATAAACACGGATATTGTTCATTGGGAGTATCGGTTGAGGCAACGTTAGCAGCCATCGATAATGCTAAACATGTAATTGCTCAAATTAACCCAAGAATGCCAAGACTTCACGGAGAAGGAATTATTCATATTTCAGAACTAAATACTTTGGTAGAATATGAAGAGCCTATTCACGAACATTTAATGAGCAACCCTTCTGATATTGAAATTAAAATAGGTAATTATGTAGCTGAATTGATTGATGACAAAAGTACCTTACAAATGGGTATTGGAAGTATTCCAAATGCTGTGTTACGAAATTTAACCAATCATAAAAACTTAGGGTTACATACTGAGATGTTTTCGGATGGCGTAATCGATTTGATATTAAATGATGTTATTAATGGAAACTTTAAAAAAGTAAGTCCGGGAAGAACGATGGCCACTTTTTTAATGGGCTCTAAAAGATTGTATGAATATGTAGACGATAATCCGTTTATTGAATTACGTGCTTCCAATTATGTAAACGATGTTTCGGTAATTCGTAAAAATCCTAAAATGGTTGCGATAAATTCGGCCATTGAAGTAGATGTAACCGGACAAGTTTGTGCAGATTCTATAGGAACCAAAATGTACTCGGGTGTAGGTGGGCAAATGGATTTTATACGAGGCGCCTCTTTAAGTGAAGGTGGAAAAGCCATCATTGCATTACCATCTACAACGTCAAAAGGAATTAGCCGCATTGTTCCGTATTTAAAACAAGGAGCCGGTGTTGTAACTACACGCGCACATGTGCATTATGTAGTTACAGAAAATGGAGTGGCTAATTTATATGGTAAAACTATCAATCAACGTGTTAAGGAATTGGTAAAAATAGCACATCCAGACCATCAAGAAATGGTTGAAAAAGCCTATTTTGAAGCAACTAAAGGTTAACAGAATTATAAAAAAAAGCCACTTTTAAGTGGCTTTTTTTATTCTTGATATGAATGTTTATAAGGTTGACCGCTTGCGATTTTCAAAAAATCAGCTTCCATAGTTTCTCTTGGATATTCTACAAAGCGCCCAATTTCTTTATTGTTTCTAAATAAAATTATGGTAGGAACCCGTTGAATGTCAAATCCTTGTTGATCATTGTCTGGAGTCGATTTTTTTCTGTCTACAGTAATTAACTCAACATTTTTTTCATCGTATTGTAAAGCATCGATTACTTTGTAAAATTGAGGCGTAGCAACTTTACTATCACCACACCAAGTGCCTAAAAATACTTTTATTTTAACGTCTTTCATATGAGGTTTTAATTGCGCAATAACAGTTTCATCTACTTGGTAATCTTTATAAAACATATCAAACCATGCATTGAAAGGGGCTTCTTGTAACATGGATCTGTTGGCAATACCAACCAAGTTTCCATCAATTAATTGAGCATTTACTTTTTTTTGTTGGGCATTACAACTTGAAAATACCATAAGTACAGCGATTAAAATTAACGAGTGTTTCATTTTTAAAAAATTAAACTAATGATTCTTGATTCATAATTGGTGGCTTTTCAACTCCCATCAGTTTTAAAATGGTTGGCGCCACATCTGCTAAGATACCATTTTTAATAGATTTTAAATCGTTGTCAATTAAAATAATTGGTACCGGATTTGTAGTATGTGCCGTATTAGGCGTTCCGTCTTCATTAATCATAGTTTCGCAATTTCCGTGATCTGCTATAATAATTGTGGAATAATTGTTTTTATTTGCAGCATCTACAATTTCCTGAACACAAGCATCAACGGTTTCACAAGCCTTGATAGCCGCATTTAAATCGCCGGTATGGCCTACCATATCACCATTAGCAAAGTTAAGACAGATAAAATCTGCCGATTGTTGATTGATTTCAGGAATGATGGCATCTTTTATTTCGTAAGCACTCATTTCTGGCTGTAAATCATAGGTAGCTACTTTTGGCGATGGGCACAAAATGCGTTTTTCGCCAATAAACTCTTTTTCTCTTCCACCAGAAAAGAAAAAAGTGACATGCGGATACTTTTCTGTTTCGGCTATTCTGATTTGAGATTTATTGTTTTTCTCTAGTACTTCACCTAAAGTTTCAGTTAAGTTATCTTTTTCGTATACCACTTTAATATTTTCAAAAGTTTCATCATAATTAGTTAAAGTAACATAGTACAAAGGCATTTTTTGCATGCCATACTCTTTGAAATCTTTTTGCGATAAAACTTCTGTTAATTCACGACCTCTGTCTGTTCTGAAGTTATAGAAAATAATAACATCCTCAGGTTTTATAGTTGCCAGTGGGTCGTGTTTTTCATCAACCATCACTATAGGTTTAATAAACTCATCAGTAACGCCATTAGCATAGCATTTTTGTAACGATTCTACAGCGTCGAAACTAGCTTCCCCAATACCATTAACTAATAAATCGTACGCCTCTTTAACACGTTCCCAGCGTTTATCTCTGTCCATTGCAAAGTAACGACCTACTACGGAAGCTAATTTTCCAGTAGTTGATTGCATATACGATTCGATTTCCTTTATAAATCCAATTCCTGATTTTGGATCCACATCACGTCCATCCATAAAAGCATGTACAAACACATCGGTTAATTGATGATGTTGACAAATATCAAGCAATCCTTTTAAATGATTAATATGAGAGTGAACGCCTCCATTAGACAACAATCCCAATAAGTGCACTTTTTTATGATTCGATTTTGCATAGTTTAGGGCATCAACCAACACCTGTTCTTGTTGAAGTGTTTTATTTTCAACGGCTAAATTTATTTTTACAAAATCTTGGTAAACAATTCGACCGGCTCCTAAGTTCATATGACCAACTTCGCTGTTTCCCATTTGACCTTCAGGTAAACCAACGTGTAAGCCGTCAGTGCGAAGCTGTGCATTTGGATATTTTGTATACAAAGAATCTATAAATGGAGTTTTGGCTAAATCAACCGCAGAAACTTTTGGATTGGGAGCTTTTCCCCATCCGTCTAATATCATTAAAAGGACTTTTTTATTCATTTTTATGGTGTGAAATTAATTCGGTGCAAAGATAAAACCGAAAATAGTATTGGCGTAGTTTTTAGCTAAATAATTAACGAAAACGTTAGAATTGGATACCGTATTTTAAAGCTAATTCGGCCTTCTTCTGATTTAAGTTTTTTAAAAATTGCTGATGTTTTTCAGTGTTTTCATTAAAAGGCCTGTGCATTAGTCCCTTTTGAATTGCTCCCACTTCATCCATGACAGGAAGTAACTTATCATCAATCCAACATTTTTTAAACTTTTCCCAGATATAGTTTACTGCTAATTCGTTGGGGTGAATTAAATCATCTTTATAAAACCGATAATCGCGTAAATCATCCATCATAATTTCAAAAGACGGAAAGTAATAGCAGTTTTTAGAAGTTATAATTTTATGAATTGCCGTTAATAAAAGTGCTTTACTATGACTGTTTTCAGCTATTCCATTGCTCAAATGCCTAACCGGACTTACTGTAAAAATAAGCTGAATTTCAGGATTAAATTGAGAGATTAACGCAATAATATTTTGTAAACTTTGTTCAATATCATTAGATGTTAGCAATCGTTTATTAAATTTTTTTTGCGAAATTTTATGGCAATTGGCAACGGTTTTGTTAGTATCTAAAAAATCGTAAACCCAAGCTGTTCCTAGCGAAATAACAACATGTGTAGCTTTTTTTAACGATTCAAAAGCAATTGAATTAGCATTATTTATGGTCTGTAAAATAACATCTGTATTTTCAGAAGTTAATTTAGAATGATGACTGAAACTTTGCCATAAATCATTATGAAAATACAAGTCTTCCTGAGTGTAAATTTTTTTATTTAAAATTTCACTAAGGGCATTTTCAATGGCTAAAGGATGAAATAAAATTCCGTACGGATTTAACAAATAGTTAAATCGGTAATATGCTAATTTTGTACTAATATTTTCGGCAAAACACGAACCAAATAACACTAAATTGGAATCGTAATTTATTAAATATGATTCTTTATTTAGTTGTATTTCAGTTCGTAATTTCATTTACAAATTGCTTTTGGCTTGTTGCAATGCTTGGTTTATTCCTTCTGGATTCTTCCCTCCGGCTGTAGCAAAAAATGGTTGACCACCGCCACCGCCGTTAATAAATTTACCTAATTCACGTACAATTTTTGAGGCATCCAATCCTCTTTCCTCTACCAAATTTTTAGCAATGGAAACAGTTAATGAAGGTTTATCTCCGAAATTGCTTCCAGCAATAAAGAATAAATTTGGTACTTGATCTTGTAGTTCAAAAGTTAAGCCTTTAAGGGTGTTTGGGTCTAAATCAACCGTAGCTCCAATAAAATTAATTCCATTAATTATTTCAATCTTAGCAATTAAATCTTGTTTTAAGTTGCTTGCTTTTTCTTTGAATAACTGTTCAACTTGTTTTTTAAGCAAGATGTTTTCTTCCTGTAGTGATTCTATTGCTTTTAATGTATCAGGTGCATTTTTAAGTTGAAGTTTAATTTGATTTAATTCTGCTTCATTCGACAAGAAAAAGTTCTTAGCTTCAGCGCTTGTTATCGCTTCAATTCTTCTCATGCCAGCTGCAATAGCAGTTTCTGTGGTAATTTTAAAATACCATATATCAGCAGTATTTTGAACGTGAGTTCCTCCACATAATTCAATTGAATCTCCAAATTCTATTGTTCTAACTTCATCACCATATTTTTCACCAAAAAGTGCCATTGCTCCTTTATTCATCGCTTCTTTGATAGGTAATTTTCTGTTTTCTTCTAAATCAATTTTCGCTTGTATTTTATCATTTACAAATTGCTCTACAGCTAAAACCTCTTCAGTAGTTAACTTAGAAAAGTGTGAAAAGTCGAAACGTAAATTTTTTGGACCAACTGCTGACCCTTTTTGCTCTACATGCGTACCTAATACAGCTCGTAGTGCTTGATGCAATAAATGTGTAGCCGTGTGATTGGCCATAGTTTTGGTTCGTGCAATTTTATCTACACTCAAAATAAATGTATCTTCAAGAGCAGAAGGTAATTCTTTAGTAAAGTGGATAATTAAATTGTTTTCTTTTTTAGTATCAATAACACTTATTGTTTTACCTAAGGCATTTTTAAGAATTCCAACATCACCAACTTGTCCACCGCCTTCTGGGTAAAACGGAGTTTTGTTAAATACTAATTGAAATAAAGTTCCGTCTTTTTTAGAGTTAACTTTTCTATAACGAACCAGTTGAGCAACTTCTTCAAGAGAATCATATCCAACAAACCCAATGGGCTCATCATTGCTTAATAAAACCCAATCATCGGTATCTACTTCTGCGGCTGCTCTGGAGCGCGATTTTTGTTTTTCCATTTCAACAGCAAAACCTTCTTCGTCTAAAAGCAAGCCTTTTTCTCTTAAAATGAGCGCAGTTAAATCGATTGGAAAACCAAAAGTATCGTACAATTCAAATGCCTTTTTACCTTCCAAGGTGTTACTTTTCATTTCAGAAATGAGGTTGTCTAACAATACCAAACCTTGTCCTAGAGTTCTTAAGAATGAATTTTCTTCTTCCTGAATAACGCGTGCTATTAAGGTTTTCTGATGATTTAGTTCAGGGAAAGCTGTTCCCATTTGGTTACTTAAAACTTCAACAAGTTTATGAATAAATGCTTCTTTTTGATTTAAGAATGTAAAACCGTAACGGATGGCGCGTCTTAATATTCTTCTAATTACGTAACCTGCTCCAGTGTTGGATGGCAATTGACCATCGGCAATTGAAAAAGACACGGCTCTAATATGATCTGCAATTACACGGATAGCGATATCGGTTTGTGCTGATTTTCCGTATGTAGAATCAGTAATTCTAACAATCTCCTGAATTAAAGGTTGGAAAACATCAGTATCGTAATTTGATTTTTTTCCTTGCAACGCCATACATAATCGCTCAAATCCCATGCCTGTATCTACGTGTTGTTCGGGTAGTTTTTCTAAAGAACCATCGGCTTTACGATTAAATTCCATAAAAACTAAGTTCCAAATTTCTACCACCTGAGGATGATCATTATTAACCAAATCTTTTCCTGCTACTTTTGCTTTTTCTTCCTCCGAACGTAAATCTATATGGATTTCAGAACACGGACCACATGGACCCTGATTGCCCATTTCCCAGAAATTATCTTTCTTATTACCTAAAATGATTCGGTCTTCTGGAACTATTTGCTTCCATAAATCATAAGCATCTTGATCAAAGGACAGGTTTTCATCCTTATAGCCCTCAAAAACTGAAACATATAAATTGTTTTTATCTAGTTTATAAACTTCCGTCAACAATTCCCACGCCCATTCGATAGCTTCCTTTTTAAAATAATCTCCAAAACTCCAGTTGCCTAACATTTCAAACATGGTATGGTGGTAAGTATCAATACCAACTTCTTCCAAATCATTGTGTTTACCAGATACTCTTAAACATTTTTGTGTATCAGCTATGCGTTTTACCTCGGCAAATTTCTGGCCTAAAAAGAATTCTTTAAACTGATTCATGCCGGCATTGGTAAACATTAAGGTAGGGTCATCTTTGATAACCATTGGAGCCGATGCAACTATTTTATGTTGTTTAGATAGGAAAAAATCTAAAAATTGTTGTCTGATTTCTTGTGATGTCATATACTTTTTAATAAAAATCTAACACTTGTTAGGGAAGTTAAGTTGGAAAACATTTTGTATTTTTGTTTGCCAACATACTAAAAATGGCCCAAAAGAGTTAAACACTTTAGGTGCAAAAATAGTATATTTTTAGGATTATGAGGAGAGTAAAATATTATTACGATGTAGAATCGTTATCATACAAAAAAATTAAATCGCGTTTAATTAGTTTTAGAGGAACCTTTCTTTTTTTACTAGCGGCTGCGCTGTTTGGATTGTTCTTTGTATACATGGCTTACAAGTTTTTAGAGTCGCCCAACGAAAAGTACTTAAAGCGCGAAGTTGATAAAATGAAGTTGGAGTACGGTTTATTGACTAAAAAAATGAAACAAGTCGAAGAGGTATTGGCCGAGGTTCAAGAACGTGATAACAATATATACCGTTTGTATTTTGAAGCCAACCCAATTCCTGAGGATCAACGTAAAGCAGGTTTTGGTGGCGTAAACCGATATAAATCACTGGAAGGATTTGATAACTCTAAAATGATTTCTGATGCGGCAAAACGTATGGATATAATATCTAAACAACTTTATATTCAATCAAAATCGCTGGATGAAATTGTAAAATTAGCCGAAAATAAAGAACAACTTTTGGTTGCAATTCCCGCCATTCAACCCGTTCGTGTAGATTTCTTAAAGCGCATGGCATCGGGTTATGGTTGGCGTAAGGATCCGTTTACTAAAGTTCGAAAGATGCATCAAGGGATGGATTTTACCGCAAAAACCGGGACTCCTGTTTACGCAACTGGAAATGGCGTCGTAAGGAAAGCAGATAACTCTGTATCTGGTTTTGGTAGGCATATTGAAATCTCGCATGGATATGGTTACACTACTATTTATGCCCATTTAAGTAATTATAATGTAAGACCGGGACAGCGAGTAAAACGCGGTGATTTAATTGGTTTTGTAGGAAACTCTGGAAGATCTACAGGACCTCATTTACATTACGAGGTTCATAAAAACGGAAGACCAGTTAATCCAATTAACTATTATTACGGAAGTTTAACTCCTCAACAGTATGCTGCTTTACAAAAACTGGCTGAATACGAAGGACAATCTTTAGACTAATGCAGATAGATTTACCAGAAAAACGATATTATAAAATTGGAGAAGTCTCTAAAGCATTTAATGTGAATGCATCACTAATTCGATTTTGGGAAAAGGAATTTGATGTGTTGAAACCAAAAAAAAACAGTAAAGGAAACAGACTTTTTACATCAGATGACATTAGTAATCTTAAAATAATTTACCATTTACTAAAAGAAAAAGGGTTTACCATTGAAGGGGCAAAAAAGAAGATGAAAGAAAAAGCTCCTTCAACACTCCATAAAAATCAAGAAATTATTGATAAATTAGAATCAATAAAAGATGAATTACTAAAAATTAAAAATTATTTATAATTAATTTTAAAACTATGAGAAATGTACTTATTGCCCTAGGGGTTATCGGATTGTTGGTTTTCTTAATATTCCAATGGGGTATTGGAATTAATAATCAAATTATAGAAAAAGAAGGATTAACACTGGCTCAATGGGCCAATGTAGAGAGCTCTTACCAACGCAGAGCTGATTTAATTCCAAATTTAGTTGCAACAGTAAAAGGGTATGCTGAGCATGAGCAAGAGACTTTAGAAGGTGTTATCAAAGCTCGTTCTGAAGCAACCAAAACTATCATTGACCCTTCCAATATTACAGAAGAGCAAATGGCTCAATTTCAACAAGCACAGCAAGGATTATCGGGGGCGCTATCCAGATTGTTAGTTACTGTTGAAAGATATCCAGATTTAAAAGCGAATCAAAACTTTTTAGAATTGCAAGCGCAACTGGAAGGTACAGAGAATAGAATTAATGTAGAACGTAATAGGTATAATGAATTAGCAGGGGCTTATAAAATATTTATTTCAAAGTTTCCTACAAGTATCATTGCCGGATTTATCAATAAAAAAGAATTACCATTATACAAATCTGCCGAAGGAAGCGATGTAGCTCCTAAAGTAGAATTTTAAAACCTTCAAAATAATGCCACATAACGAATGTATTTTATCAGAAGTTGATGAGCAAATAGTTGTTGATGCAATTAGAAGAGCCGAAAAAAATACATCGGGCGAAATAAGAGTACATATTGAGAAGAAAACTGAAATACCTCCAATGGAGAGAGCATTGGAGGTGTTCTATTTTTTAAATATGCAAGAAACAGAACAAAAAAATGGTGTTTTAATTTATGTAGCATATGAATCAAAAAAAGTGGCTATTATTGGTGATAAAGGAATACATGCAGTAACTGGAAATGATTTTTGGGATGCCGAAAAAGAGCTGTTAATTCATCATTTTAAACAAGAAAAATATTGCGATGGAATTGTAAAGGCCATTGAACAAATTGGTGGCAAGTTAAAACAATATTTTCCATTCAGAAGTGATGATACGAATGAATTAACAGATGAAATATCAAAAGGATAACATGAATTTGATTAAAAAATGTATAGGGATATTCTTTTTACTACTTAGTGTAAGTAATTCATTACATGCACAACTGCAAATTCCTGAAAAGCCATCACTACAAACCAGTGTATACGAAAAAGTAGAAATCCTTTCTTCTGAAGAAAAAGTGCGTTTAGAACAAAAATTAATAAAATACTATGATTCTACTTCAACTCAAATTGTAATAGCGGTTATTCCTAGTTTAGAAGGTGAAGACATTTCGATTTTTGCAACAGAATGGGCACATAAATGGGGTATAGGACAGGCGAAAGAAGATAACGGTGTCTTTATTTTAGTGGCTACATCCGATAGAAAAATTACCATTAGAACTGGCTATGGAGTTGAACACTTATTAACGGATGCTTTGTCTAAAAGAATTATAAGTAACATAATAACACCGGAATTTAAGCAGGGAAATTATTTTGCTGGATTGGATAAAGGGACCGATGTAATTATTCAAATTTTACAAGGTGAATATAAAAACAATCGAAAGGATGAGGGTAAAAGAGGTAATTTTTCAATGTTACCCATTATTATCATTATTATAATATTACTGATAGCCTTTTCTTCTAAAAAAGATAACGGTAGCGGCCCATTTAACAACAGAGGAAGAAAAAGAAATGCCGCGGATGGATTGTTAGAAGCAATAATACTTAGTAGCTTAGGCAGAAGCGGAGGTGGTTTTGGAAGCAGTTCTGGAGGGGGCTTTGGCAGTGGAGGCTTCGGCGGTGGTTTCGGTGGAGGGGGCTTTGGCGGCGGCGGCGCAAGCGGTGGATGGTAATAAATTATAAAAAAAGCAGCTTTAATAGCTGCTTTTTTTATCCTATTTATTTTTGACGAATATAAACCGATACTGGAACTCCTGTAAAATCAAAGTTTTCTCTTAGCTTATTTTCTAAAAATCGTTTGTACGGATCTTTTACATACTGCGGTAAATTGGCAAAAAATACAAATTGAGGAACTTGAGTTGGAAGCTGAGTACAATACTTAATTTTTACAAACTTTCCTTTTAAAGAAGGAGGAGGATAGTTTTGAATAAGTTCCAACATAACCTCATTTAATTTGCTGGTTGGGATTCTTTTGGTTTTGTTTTTATACACTTCAACCGCTATTTCCATTGCTTTGTAAATGCGTTGTTTGGTTAAAACTGAAGTGAAAATAATTGGAACATCAGTAAAAGGAGCTATTTCATTTCTAAGGGCTTCCTCAAATTTTTTAGCGGTATTGGTTTCCTTTTCTATTAAATCCCATTTGTTAACTAAAATAACGATGCCTTTATTATTTTTCTGGGCCAACCAAAAAATATTTTGGTCTTGTCCTTCAAACCCTCGAGTAGCATCTATCAATAAAATTGCAACGTCACAATTTTCAATAGCACGAACAGCTCGCATGACGGAGTAAAATTCTAAATCTTCTTTTACCCTATTTTTTTTACGTATTCCTGCCGTATCAACTAAGGTAAAATCGAAACCAAACTGATTGTAATCAATATTGATGGTATCACGTGTTGTGCCTGCAATATCTGTTACAATATTGCGATCTTCACCAATCAACGCGTTAATAAATGATGATTTTCCGGCGTTGGGTCTTCCCACAACAGCAAATTTTGGACGCGTAATTTCTTCTACAATAACTTCCTTTTCAGGTAACACTTCAACTACTGCATCGAGCAATTCACCGGTTCCACTACCATTCATTGAGGATATTGAGAAATAATCGCCCAATCCTAAATTGTAAAACTCTAGGGCTTCGGTTTCACGCATCGAGTTATCTACTTTATTTACTACTAAGAATACTGGTTTTTTGACTTGACGTAAAATCTTAGCAACTTCCTCATCCATTCCTGTAACTCCGTTTTCTACATCAACTACAAATAAAATAACATCAGATTCATCAATAGCTAACTGAACTTGCTTTCTAATTTCTCCTTCAAAAATATCATCAGAACCTATAACGTACCCACCGGTATCAATTACAGAAAAGTCCCTCCCGTTCCAATCCGATTTGCCATAATGACGATCACGAGTAACTCCACTAACGGCATCTACAATGGCCTCTCTTTTTTTTACCAACCTGTTAAAAAGGGTTGATTTTCCAACGTTTGGTCGTCCAACTATGGCTATAATATTACTCATTCTGGTTTAATTTTTTGCAAAGATAGCTAATCTGTTATTAATTAACAGTTTTGCATTTAAATTAAAAAATTATACTATTTTAGTTTTTAAATTATTTAGAATGATTATAGATAACAATGAAATCATTTTGCGTCCTCGTTTTAAAGTTGAGGTTAACAAAAGTCAGTCCTTACTTATCGATACATTTGAAGAACTTAAAAAAGATGAAAGCAATATATATATCAGCAGAGTTCGGCATAATTATATTTTGCTTGATATTCCAGAGGATAAGAATAAATTTTGGTCGCCTCAATTGGAATTACGCATTGAAAAGATAGATGAAAATAATTCAGAAATAAACTGTTTGTTTGGTCCAAAGGGTATTGTTTGGACATTTTTTATGTTTTTACATTTTATATGTGCAGCTGTTTTTACACTTTTTTTTGTAGTTGGCTACTCAAACTGGTCGTTAAATAAGCCGTTTGGCTGGTCTTTAACCATATGTATAGCCATGATTGTAGTTTGGTTTGCCTTTTATTTTTTAGGAAGAATAGGCAAACGTTTAGCTAAAAATCAGATGCAAGAGTTGAATGCTTATGTGCAAAATGTGCTTAAAAACTAATCTAAATAACCAAATCTGCGCAACTGTCGTTGATTGTTTCGCCAGTCTTTATTGACTTTCACATAAAGTTCTAAGAATATCTTTTTATCAAAGAATTTTTCTAAATCTTTTCGGGCTTCTGTACCAACTCTTTTAAGTGCATCCCCTTTATGCCCAATTATGATCCCTTTTTGTGAATCGCGCTCCACCATAATAATGGATCTAATTTTTATAAGGGTATCATCTTCAAAAAATTCTTCCGTTTCAATTTCTACTGAATATGGGATTTCTTTTTTATAGTGTTGTAGAATTTTTTCACGGATTGTTTCATTAACAAAGAAACGTTCTGGTTTGTCAGTTAACTGATCTTTAGGATAGTAAGGTGGTGATTCAGGTAATAATTCTAAAATTCGGGTAAATACCGATTGAATATTGAAATTTTCTAGGGCCGAAATGGCGTGAATCTCTGCTTTTGGAACTTGCTCTTTCCAATAAACTATTTTTGATTCAACAGCTTCTTGATTAGAAGTGTCGATCTTGTTAATTAAAATCAAGACAGGCACAGTAGCATTTTTAAATTTCTCGAAATACCGAGCATCTTTAAGAGCCATTTCATTAATTTCAACCATGTAAAGCAATATATCAGCATCTTCAAAAGCTGATTTTACAAAATCCATCATTGATTCCTGTAACTGATAGGCAGGTTTAATGATTCCAGGAGTATCAGAAAATAAGATTTGAAAATCATCCCCATTGACAATACCTAAGATACGATGACGTGTAGTTTGAGCTTTTGAAGTAATTATAGACAAGCGTTCACCTACTATAGCATTCATAAATGTTGATTTTCCAACATTTGGATTTCCAATAATATTAACATATCCGGCCTTGTGCGTCATAACAATTATATATTTACCGCAAAGGTATTATTTTAAATTGAGACATAGGTATCTGATGCTGAAAAGGATAGTATTTACAGTAAAAAATAAAAGATAAGAGTTGTGTAAAACTAAAAAATAGTAGTATATTTGCACCACAAATCGCGGGATAGAGCAGTAGGTAGCTCGTCGGGCTCATAACCCGAAGGTCACAGGTTCGAGTCCTGTTCCCGCTACTAGCATAAAATCCAACAAAATTAACGGTTTAGTTCACTCTAAACCGTTTTTTTATGGTTATTATTTTATTTTGTTTACCTAAGGGTTTTCAATCTTAATTTTCTACTTTCCTGTCCTTAAATTTATTAAGAGTATATACAGTTTAAACAACCTTCTACAAATTAATGTTAACACCTTAATTTTTTTTGTATTTTTATAAGTTGAATTTCCTCACAATTGAATATGAATAATACTTCGTATAAAAATTTAATACTACCCTTTTCTATTCTGCTTGTTGGTTTAGTAATTTCTATTGTAATTGCTATTAAGTTGTATAAAGCTGACCTTAAAGTTCAGCAACAAGAACTTGAGTTGAAAGCAAACGACCTTAAGTTTAACATTCAAAACAGGTTAAATGTTTTTCAGCAGTTTTCAAAAAGCAGTGCCTCTTTTTTTATGTCTTCCGATACCATAACTCGAGAAGAATGGAAAGAATTTATTACGTACAGTCAAGTGAATCAGAATTTAAAAGGTTTTCAAGGTGTTGCTTTTATAGCCAATGTATCCGCAAAGCATATCGATGCTCATATAGCAAGATTTATAAATGAATTCTCAACAAGCTATCAGGTATACCCTAAATCTTTTACAAATCAATACACCCCTATATTATATATCGAACCGTTAGATGTTAAAAACACAAAGGCTGTAGGTTTTAATATCAGTTCAAATCCGGTAATGCGAAAAGCTATTGAAGAAGCCCGTGATTTTAACGAAACAGTTTTAACAGGAAAGGTAACTCTAATACAAGATGTAGAAAACGGAGATCAAATTGGGAGCATCATTTATTCTCCTGTTTATAAAGTAAATAAAACCTTAAATTTAAAAGAAAATAAAAGAGATAAAATTATAGGATGGTCTGCTATATCGTTTAGAATCAACGATTTTATAAAAGATTTAGTTGCCTTAAAAAATCTTAATCAGGAAAATTCGATCCAAATTAAAATTTATGACGGAACACTTATAAATGAAGAATCCTTAATGTATAACAGTATAGCAGAGACAAATGCCTATCCAACTACTACATCGCTTATTTCATTTGCGTTGCCTGTTGAGTTAAACAGAAAAACATGGACCTTACTAGTAACTCAGCCATCAATAGTTTTTTTAGAAAGCAAAAGTATGATACTGCTCCTTTTTGGTACGATATTAAGCTTTTTGTTGAGCTATTTAGTTTATACATATCAAAATACGGCTAGAATAGCAAATGAAATTGCTAAAAAACTCACGCTTGATTTATCAGATAAAAACAAAGAGCTAATTAATAAGAATGTACTCTTAAATGAAAGTTATAACCGTCTTGAACAAGCGAAAGAAAAAGCTGAAGCACGTGAGTTACAGTTGAAAACGATTGCTGATAACTTTGTTAATGGTATGATTTATCAAGCTGTAGCCATCGATGAAAACCAGAGAAAATTTAGCTATGTAAGTGAAACGGTCAATAAATTATACGGTTGTTCGGTAGATGATGCCTTAAATAATCCCAATTTAATTTACAGTAAAATACATCCTGATGACAAAGAAAAGGTTTTAAGATCCGAACGAGAAGCATTGCGTAAAATGACTGTTTTTAATATAGAAACACGAATAATGAATCCGGATGGGAGCATACGCTGGTCTTATCTCATATCAAAACCACGCATAATTAGTGGATTGGTGTGTTGGGACGGATTGGAAATAGATATCACAGAACGTAAAAATATCGAGTTGGAACTTATCGAAGCAAAGGAGTTGGCTGAAGAAAGTGAAAGACTTAAGTCAGCTTTCCTTGCTAATATGAGTCATGAAATTCGCACACCTATGAACTCTATCCTAGGATTTACTGAGTTGCTGATGAACGATAACTTGGCCTATGAAAAAAAGAAACAGTACCACGAAATAGTTCATAACAGTGGAAAGCGATTGATGGGACTTATTTCTGACATCATCGATATTTCTAAAATTGATTCACATCAGTTAAATCTTCATTATACTAATTTTAATCTAAACAAGCTAATAGACAATCTGTATACCCAGTTTAAAATTTCACCAAAATTAAAAAATTTGGAACTTACAAGCTTTAAATCATTGACAGACAGTGCAAGTTTTATAAACTCCGACGAAAATCGTCTTGTTCAGGTGCTTTCTAACTTGTTAGAAAACGCTATGAAATTTACTCTTAAAGGCAGTATAACTTTTGGATATCAGCATACCGAAAACGAACTTAAGTTTTTTGTAAAAGATACTGGAGTTGGTATTAAAGAACAAGATTTGAAGTTGATTTTTGACCGCTTTGGTCAATCAGAAAATCACATCAACGCTATAGAAGGAACAGGTCTTGGACTTTCTATTTCAAAGGGGATAGTTGAAAACTTAGGTGGTAAAATTTGGGTAGAATCAAAAATAAACCAAGGTTCAACATTTTTCTTTAACATCCCTCATATTAAAGCCGATAGTAAAGAAATAGACCATATTGAAAAGGAGTTAGTAAAAATTGAGAATTGGCAAACCAAGACCCTATTAATTGCAGAAGATGAAGAGTCAAACTTTTTGTACCTAGAAGCTATTTTAGAAGAGCAGAATTTAACGATTTTACATGCTCAAAATGGTAAAGAAGCAGTTGACTTGTTTAAAAATAATCCTGTTGATATGGTGTTGATGGATTTTAACATGCCTATTATGAGTGGACTGGAAGCAACTGAAAAAATAAGAAAAATAAATCAACAGGTTCCCATTATTGCACTAACAGCATATGTTATGGCCGAAGATAAAAATAAAGCCTTAGAAGTGGGATGTAACGGTTTTCTGTCAAAACCAATAGAAAAGCATCAACTTTTAGAAACTATTAATTCCTTTTTAGCTTAATAATTATAGTATTTATTGATTTTGAACACTTAAACATTAGGTAATAGGTACATTTATAAATCAAAACCATACGCTTATCAAATGGTTTGTTATTTGCTTGATTTCAAGTTTGTAATAGGATATATTTGTGTTTTATTTTACTGCTATGAAATCAATTGTTTATTCTATCATAAATGAATCGTTATTCAATTCCAAAATATGCGAAGTTGATACCACAAAATTAACATCATCAACAAAATCATTTAAAGGACAGCTAGTAATTAAGACAAAAGAAGACGAGACCATAAATTATTATGGAGATTTTGATGTCTTTGATTTTTTAAAAGAGTATGGTTTTATACTTCACTCAAAATTGTTTTTAAAACCATAATAATTACAAGTTTTGGTTGTATACCTTTTTGATATATTTAAAAACCGCGTACACCAATAAACCTATTAATAAGGCTGTAATAATAATTGTAAATACTTTCATAGTTCAAGTATTTTTAATGCATCCATTTGATTTATTAAGGTACAAAATTTAAGCAAATTGTACAATGATGTAAATCATCTTCTAAAATGATAGGTATCAACCTATTATTTCGCTTAGTTTTTATACATTTGCCGACATAATTAAACTAAAGGGGTTTAGGTGTTAAAATCGTATAAAGCATATTTTACAATAATTGGTATTTTAGTTAGTTCTTATCTAAATGCTCAAGAAACCTTACCTATTTATTCCGATTATCTTTCTGACAATGTTTATTTAGTACATCCAGCTGCTGCAGGAATTGGTAATTGTGGTAAATTGCGTTTAACGGCACGTAATCAATGGGCAGATGTTTCGGGAGCACCAGAGTTACAAACACTAAGTTTTCATACACGCGTAAACGATAAAGCCGCTGTAGGGGGGATAGTTTTTAATGATAAAAACGGTTATCACTCGCAATTAGGAATTCAGGGAACGTATGCTTATCACCTCGATTTTGGAACGCGTTCGGATGAAATAAATCAGCTTTCATTGGCATTCTCATTAATGGTAGTTGAAAATAAAATTGATGAAACCAATTTTACCATTTATGATCCGGTTATCCATGGCGGAGTTTTAGCTAAAAATTATTTTAATGCAGATATTGGAGCAGCCTATCATTTAGGTGGATTTTTTTCGTATTTAACAGCTAAAAATGTTTTATTAACGGCACGTAACCTGTACAATGATAACTTTGAATCCTTAAATTTAAGAAGGTACTTATTAACCTTAGGATATTATTTTGGCGAAGATTTCACAGTGCAGTTTGAACCTTCAATTATGACTCAGTTGATTGAACGTACAGGAGAAAAATTTATGGATGTAAACTTAAAAATATATAAAGACTTACCTACAGCACAACTTTGGGGAGGTTTATCGTACCGTCGCGGGTTTGATGGAAACGAACTTGAAGAGTTGCAGTATATCACTCCAATTATAGGTATTAATTTCAATAAATTAATGTTCTCCTATACATATACCAAACAAAGTGGCTCTATAGTTTTTGAAAACGGCGGATTTCATCAAATTAGTTTAGGATTTAATTTATTGTGTAGACCACAACGTTTGTCTGGCTGTCCAAATATTAACGCATCCTTTTAAATTTATAACTATGGTTGTTAAGGAACTTAATGGTAAAAAACCTCAGTTTGGAGACAATTGCTTTATTGCAGAAACAGCTGTAATAATAGGTGATGTAGTAATGGGGGATGATTGTAGTGTTTGGTATCATGCCGTTATTAGAGGCGATGTACATTACATTAAAATGGGCAATAAGGTTAATGTCCAGGACGGGGCAGTTATACATGCTACCTATCAAAAAAGTCCAACCAATATTGGTAATAATGTTTCAATTGCGCATAAAGCCATTGTTCATGGATGTACCATTCATGACAATGTGTTAATTGGCATGGGAGCCATAATTATGGATGATTGTATAATAGAAAGTAATTCTATAATTGCTGCAGGCGCTGTTTTAGCAAAGGGAACACATGTGGTATCAGGTAGTGTGTATGCGGGCATACCAGCAAAGAAAATCAAGGATATAAATACTGAATTATCTGAAGGTGAAATAAAAAGAATTGCAGATAATTACGTGCACTACGCTAAGTGGTATCAATAGTTTATTAAAAATCTTCGTACTTAATAAGCATTTCAGGTGTTAAGGGTTCTAATATAGTGCTTAAAACATCAATAGTTCCATTGGTAAAAAAATGATGCCTACTTTTTGTCTTATCAGAATTTAACATGGAGTATTGCGACAAAATATTTTTAGTTTGTAGTGCAACGGCGTTACCAGAATCAATAATTGTTACTTCCGGGCCAACAATTTCTTTAATTTGAGGAATTAAGTAAGGATAATGTGTACAACCTAAAACAATGTAATCTGTTTTTAGAGCTAACATGGTACCGATATATTTTTTTAGCAGTTTTTTTGTTTCTGTAGAATTTAATTTGCCAGATTCTATCAATTCAACCAGTCCTTCACCAACTTGCTCTACAACAGTAATATGAGAAGCAAATTTTTCGGAGGTTCTGGTAAACAACTCACTGCTTAAGGTTCCTTTAGTTGCTAATATGCCTATAGCATTTGTTTTAGAATTTAAAGCAGCAGGTTTAATGGCTGGCTCAATCCCTATAAAGGGAACATCAAACATAGACCTTAATTCTTTTATAGCATTGGTAGTCGCCGTATTACATGCTACAACAATTAATTTACACCCTTTATTAAGTAAAAATTCTGTGTTTTTTATACTGTAAGAAAGTATGGTTTCTTTTGATTTTTCTCCGTATGGAGCGTTTTTACTATCGGCTAAATATATAGTATGTTCAAAAGGCAATAATTGATGTACTTCTTTCCAGATGGAAGTGCCACCAACGCCCGAATCAAAAAAACCTATGGGTTGATTGCTCATGTATCAAAAGTAAAAAAAAACCCCGATTAATCGGGGTTCCATTTTTGATTTTATCAACTTACTTAATTCCTAATTTGGCTTTTACATCAGCCATTAAATCAGTACCATCTGCTACTAATAATGTAGAGGCATCAATAACATAAGCAAATCCCTTTTCTTTTGCTACAGCGGTAACAGCTTTACGAGCTTCTTCAATAATAGGATTCAACCCTTCTACTTTACGTTGTTGTAAATCTTCATTGGCAGCTTGAATTGAAGAATATATTTTTTGCTCTTCTGCTTGTACCTCTTGTGCTCTTTTTTGATTTTCAGCTTGTGTTTGAGATTTAGCCTCTTCGTTATATTTTGTTAATTTAGTTTTTAAAGCAGCATCTGCAACTTTAATTTCTTCGTCATAATTCTTTTTAAGTTTTTCTAAATCAGCTTCTAATGCTTTTGTTTTTGGCATTATTGAAATTAATTCGTCAAAATTTAAATGAGCAACTTTAGTTTGAGCTTGAGTTACACTATTAAAACCTAAGGTTAAAATTGCTACTAATAAAAGTGATTTTAAATGTTTCATTGGAATCTTTCTATTTAATATTAATTATTTCTGTTATTAATTGTTGTTCTTTTTTCTTAATGCTTCGCGTTCTTTTAATGCTTTTTCGCGTTGTTCTTGTATAGCTTTTTGCTGCGCTTCCTTCTTTTGTTGACGATCTAAAATAGCTCGTTGTTGAGGTGTTAATGAATCTTTTTCAACTTTTAAAGTATCTGTTAAAGCTACTTTTATACTGTCGGCTGGTTGTTTAATTTTTTTAGTTATTTTAGAATCAGTAGTTTTAGTGGCTGATTCTGTTTCTTTTTTCTTTAAAGCGGCTTGTTTAGCTTCTTCGCGTTTTTTTAAATTTTCTTCGCGTTGTGCAATAACTTTTTGACGTTGCTCTTCGCGTTGTTTTTGTTTTTCTGCGATTATGGCTTTTTGTTGTTCTTCGCGTGCTATTTTTGCTGCTTCACGATCTTCTGCAACGGTTGATTTTACTTCTTCATCAGATTCTTCAGCAACTTGATTATTAGGTCTTGTAGAAGCTTGATTACCGCTTATAACAGCCCTACGGGTTTCCATTTCATCTTTACGTTTAGAACGGCTAATGCTATTTAGCACCAATTCGCTAATGTCATAGGCATTGTTAGAGTATAGCATAATTAAATCGCTTGTTTTATCAAATACAAAATCGTATTTTTTAGAATCAGCAATTTCTTTAACGGCATTGTACATCTGATCTTGAATAGGTTTTACTAATTGTTTACGCATAAAAAACAAATCGCCATTAGGGCCAAAGTACGTTTTTTGCAATTCTTGTAATTCGGTTTCTTTGATACTGATGTCTTCTTCTTTGTCAAGGATTAACTCTTTAGTCAACAATGCTTTCTGATTGTTTAAATCTGCTTTTAATTGCTCAACTTCATTCTTTTTAGCGTTGAGTACTTGTTGCCATTTTGAAATCTTTTCATTTAAATTAGCCTGAGCTTCAACATATTCAGGCATATTTTCTAAAATATATTCAGAATCTATGTATGCGATGCGTTGTGATTTTTGGGCAAATAACAAACTGAGTGTCAATGAACTTATTAGGACTGTAAGAATTATTTTTTTCATAACGCCTGTTTTTAGTTGAGAAAAAATCGTGCCAAATTTTAAATCATAACAAATATAGCATTTTATTAGAATTGTTGCCCTATGATAAAATGTGTTTGCCAGCCAGATTTTTGATTAGTGCCCGGTAAGGTGTCGAGTCCGTTACCAAAATCAATTCCTAACACCCCAAATGCAGGCATAAATATTCGCATACCCAACCCTAATGATCGCTTCATTTCAAAAGGATTGTACTTCTTAAATCCATCGTACGAGTTACCGCCTTCCATAAATCCTAATAAATATATTGATGCACTTGGTTTTAATGATACCGGATAGCGTAATTCCATAGAAAACTTATTGTAAATTGTTCCTCCTTCTATGGAAGATAAGCGGTTATTTTCATAACCTCTTAAAGCAATAGTTTCCCTTCCGTCCATTTGAAAAGCGGCCATACCATCACCTCCAACAAAATAGCGTTCAAAAGGAGAATCGCCTAAATCAGAGTTGTAATTACCTAAGAAACCAAACTCTAAATTAGACATCAAAACAAATTTTGCTGGTAAAGAAGTATACCAACGGCCTTTAAAGTTTAGCTTATAGTATTCTAACCACTTGTACTTTTCTTTGTCTTCTAAAGCGGAATAATCTTTATTGTTTACTAATGAATACGGGAAGGTAAATTTACCACCAATGCTGAACTCAGATCCGTATTTAGGAAAAATAGGACTTGGACCAGCTGAATTTCGACCAAATGAAATACCGTATGATAGATTGTTCGAAGTACCAGTACTAAACGAAAAAGTTGCTATTGGGTAATCTTGTAAATCGTATTGTTGATAGGAAATATTTTGAGATAACATAAAATAGTCATCAGGCCAGCTTAAACGTTGTCCTAAGCCTAACGATAGCCCCATGATATTTACACGCTGACTTTTATCAACCGATCCGGTATAATAATCGTAACGATACTGACGCGAATTGTAAATAGAGTACGACAATGATTTTGGTCTTCTACCACCTAACCACGGTTCTGAAAATGAAAAGCTATAGGTGCTGTAATATTTACTGGTTTGTAATCGTAACGATAGTTTTTGACCATCACCCATAGGTAATGGCTTATAGGCATCTTTATCAAATAATCCTTTAAATGAAAAGTTGTTAAACGATAAACCTAACGTACCTATGAAAGCACCGCCTCCGTAACCACCTTGCAATTCTATTTGACTTGATCCTTTTTCAGTAACAGAATAATCAATATCAACGGTTTTATCTTGGTAATTTGGTTTTACATCCGGAGAAATAGTTTCGGCATCAAAAAAGCCTAATTGTCCAATTTCGCGTATCGAACGGATAATGTCTTCCTTACTGAATAAATTACCTGGCCGCGTTCTTAACTCGCGATAAATAACGCGGTCATTGGTTCTGTCGTTACCTGTAACACTTACTTTTCTGATGGTAGCTTGTTCATCTTCATGAATACGTACTTCAATTTCAATCTTGTCATCTTCAATTTTAGTTTCTACAGGGTTTACCTGAGAAAATAAATAACCGGTGTTTAAGTACAACGTTTGAATGTCGTCAGAATCGGGTTTGCCGTTTCCTTTGATGCGTTCTTTTAGTATTTTACCGTTGTAAACATCGCCTTTTTCAATTTTTAAAATTGATTGTAGTTGTTCATCGGTATAATTTTTATTACCGATAAATTTAATATCACCAAAGAAATATTTTTTACCTTCTTCTAAATTGATATTTACATTAATGGTATTGTCATCATTCCAAGAAATGGATTCGTCAATAATTCGGGCATCGCGATGTCCTTTTTCGGAATATTTTGTAATGATGTTGTCTAAATCTTCTTTGTAATCTTTTTCGATATATTTTGATGCTTTCCAAAATCGTCCTAAAAACGATTGCTTGGTTTTCTTCATTGCTTTTTTAACCGCTTTATCTGAAAAAGCATCGTTGCCGTTGATAACAATTTTTTTAATTTTAATACGCTCGCCACGGTCTACTAATACCATCATATCAACAGAGTTGGTGTTTGAGGTGTCAACCTTAGTATCAATGGTAACTTTAGTTTTTAAGAATCCTTTTTTCTGATACTTGTTTTTGATATAATTTTCAGTAGTAATTAGTAAGTTATCGGTTACCATTACCCCTTTGTTAAGTTCGGTTTCTTTTTGTAATTCTTTGGCTTTGTTCTTTTTAACGCCTTTAAAAACTACCGAGTTTAACTGTGGTAATTCAATAACATTAAATTCAAGGTATACTCTGTCGCCATCAATTTTAGTTACATACACATCAATTTCACTAAATTGCTTGGTGTCGTATAGCTTTTTAATAGCGCTACTTAGTTTATCACCCGGCAAACTTATTTCTTGATCTACCCTAAGTCCGGTATATACTTTAACTGTTTGTTCGCTAAATTTTTGTAATCCAACAACAGTAAAATCACCTAATATATATTTTTTATCTGGTTGTAATGTAATGGTGTCTTGTGATTTAGCTGTAAAGCTTGTAAAAACTATAAGAACTAACAGCACTAATCTTAATTTATTCATTCTATCTTTTATTTTATTTGATCGCTTGTTTTTCCAAAACGACGTTCTCTTTTTTGATACTCAATTATAGCGCGGTAAAAATCGTCTTTTTTAAAGTCTGGCCAAAGTGTTTCTGTAAAATAAAATTCAGAATACGCAATTTGCCATAATAAAAAGTTAGAAATGCGCTTTTCTCCGCTGGTTCTAATAATTAAATCTACCTCTGGCAAAGAAAATGTATATAAATGATTATTAATAACATTTTCATTAATTTCTTCGATAGTTAATTCATTATTAACAACTTTTTTAGAAATATTTTGAATTGCCTTAACAATCTCTTCACGACTTCCGTAACTTAAGGCTAATGTTAAAATAAAATCGGTATTCCCACTGGTTTTTTCTATGACTTCTAGGAGTTCTTTTTGTGCAGTTAAGGGAAGTGATTCTAAATTTCCAATAGCATTTAATTTGATGTTGTTCTTTTGCAGTGTTTTTAGTTCGCGCTTTAAAGAGGAAGCCAAAAGTTTCATTAAGGTATCTACTTCCGTTTTTGGGCGGTTCCAATTTTCTGTTGAAAACGCATAAAGAGTCAATGCTTTTATTCCAAGTTCGGATGCTGCTTTAAGTGTTTCTTTTACGGCATTAACACCATTTTTATGTCCAAAAACACGGTCTTTACCTTTTAATTGAGCCCAACGTCCATTCCCATCCATAATAACAGCAACATGCTGCGGAAGTTTAGCTACATCTATTTGGTCTTTTAAATTCATTAATAAGTAGGTGGTATATAACAAGATGGTCGTCCAAAAGAGTAAACCAATGAAACGCCCGAAAAGACGTACCAATCATTACTATCTGGATTTCCAAACTTTAATCGTTGTATGCTTGAATTGTTGTAATCTAAATTATCCACAAAAGTGTAGCGTGCTTTAATTTCTGCAGCCACTGCAAATTTATCAAAAAGTTTTGCTTTATAGCCAATTCCAATTGGAATTGCAAAAGAAGTTTTTGATTTGTATTCGTAGTTATTGGGAGACACCTCTGCTGATACAACATTATAATTAAAAGCCACAATCTCAAACAGTAAGTAAGGTGTGTGTGATTCTTCTGAATATGTAATGTCGTAATTAAAATAATTAAACTCCATACCTATGCCCAATTCATTAATCGTATTGGTAAAGCTATAATTACGCAATTGTCTTATGGCATTTTCAGAATCGGCATCATTTGCTGATAAACTTAGCCGGGTAAAGGCGGCTCTAAGAGCTATACGGGTATTTATATTTCGTTTGTATAAAATTCCTCCTCCAAGTTGGTTTGGATTGATGTACGTTTCGTTTCCGATATCGCCAATGTAGTTGCCCCCTCCAATAAAGAATCCTACTTCATGCATTTGGGCCCAAAAACTAGTGGTGATAAACATTAGTATATAAAAAACGATGTGTTTACTCATAAAATTCGATAGCGTGCAAATATAAAAAAACAAATTGCTTTAAATCGTTAAACCGTTAGATAATAACCATTAAAAGCAATAAAAATTGTGTTTAGTTTGTATATTTTTTAATTTCTTGGGTCTTCTCCCCACATTAATTTATTTCGTAATGTTTTTAAAAATGATTGATGATTAAGTTCAACTGTACTAATAGTAAATGGAGCTTTTTCAATAGATATCTCGGTTTCATTTTTTAGCGTATAAGTTTTAGAGTCTAAAGACATCATAAAGGTTTTTTCTCTACCAGAAACGGTTATCATAATTTTTACTTCATCTTCTATTATTAACGATCGAACATTTAAATTGTGTGGAGCGATGGGTGTTAAGGCAATTGTTTTAGAACTCGGTGTAATAATCGGACCACCACAACTTAATGAATAGCCGGTTGAACCGGTAGGTGTGGCAACTATCAATCCATCGGCCCAATATGAGGTTAAATAATTTGAATTGATAAAAGTAGTAATTTTAATCATCGAAGTAGTATTTTTTCTGCCAATGGCTACTTCGTTGAGGGCAAAATTTAACTGAGTTAAATCGTTGGTTTTAGGTTTTGTTGAAACGGTTAATAACGATCGTTCTTTTAATGAGTATTCTTTATTAATTAACATTGTTAAAGCATCATTAAACTCATGACGTTTAACAATAGCTAAAAAACCCAGTCTTCCGGTGTTGATACCCAATATTGGTATCCCTAAATTGCGCACGTATGCAATAGAACGCAACATGGTACCATCACCCCCAAAGGAAAAAAAGTAATCGAACGAATTGTTTAAATCTGTATTGGAATCAAACGTTTTAAAAGGCAAAGGAATAGATAAATATTTTTTAAGTTTGTTGTAGAACTTCTTCTCAAAGATCATTTCAACTTTCTTTTCTTGAAGTATTTGTATGTACTCTTCAAACAAATGGTTAGTTTCATCTTTACAACAATATCCATACATGGCTACTTTCATGAGCTACATATTTAAGTATTTTTGGAGGTATTCTGATCGTTCTTTAAGGTTTTCTAAAAACTCATCGTCATGAAAATTCGTAAGCAAATTGTATCCATAACGGTTAAAGGTTTCTACAATAGAACTTATGTTGCAATACCCCATTTTTAAGGTGATCTGAACTTTGTCATCTTTAACATCCGATATAAACAGTCCCAATAAATTACAGTCGTTAGATTCTACTATTTGAGAAATCTCACTAAATGAATACCCTTTGATGTCTTTTTGTACAATAATTATGGCACCAAGTTGATTTAAAAATGGAGTTTCATAAAACAAATGTAAAATAGTATTGAGTTCATAATATCCAATATATACCTTATCTTTGTTTAGAACAGGCAATAAATTAGCATCATTTGTTGCAAAAATACTTAACAGTTCAAGCCAACTCATAGACTCTTCTGCAAAAAACGATTCATACAAATAGCTTAAATTAGCAAGTGTTTCATCTTGGTTTTCTTGAAACTGAATATCTTTTTCATTTATTGACCCAATAAACTGATTATCTTTTACAATAGGTAAATGCGTGTAGGTTAAATACTTAAAAAGTTGTTTAACTTCTTTAACAGTGCTCAATGGTGAAAGTGCACTAACGTCTGTAGATAAGCATTTAAAAGCGTTCATTTCTATACGAATATAGGGTATTTATTGATATAATTGATTCAAATAAATTATTTTTGCAAGTAAAATAATTCGATTTTTAACTTAAAAAATAAGTTTAAATAACTCAAAATAGATGACAAAATTAAGTGTAAATATAAATAAAATTGCAACTCTCAGAAATTCAAGAGGCGGCAATACTCCCAATTTAGTTAAAGCAGCTATTGATATTCAAGAATTTGGCGCACAAGGAATTACAATTCATCCAAGACCCGATGAACGTCATATTCGTTATCAAGATGTTTATGATTTAAAACCAATTGTTACTACAGAATACAATATAGAAGGAAACCCCATTGAAGATTTTATTAAAATTGTGCTGGATGTAAAACCAACGCAAGTTACCTTGGTGCCAGATGCTATAGATGCCATTACTTCAAATGCTGGTTGGGATACACTAAAAAACAAAGACTTTCTATCCGAAGTAATCAACGAGTTTAAACGAAACGGTATTCGTACATCTATTTTTATTGAAACTGATTTAAAAATGATTGAAGGTGCCATTAAAACAGGTGCTGATAGGGTTGAGTTATACACCGAAGAATTTGCTAAACAATACGATTTAGGAAACAAAAAAGCAATAGAACCCTACATAAAAGCAGCAGAATTAGCCAATTCTTTGGGACTGGGCATAAATGCCGGCCATGATTTAAGTTTAGATAATATTGAGTTTTTTGCTAATAATATCCCTAATTTATTAGAGGTTTCTATTGGTCATGCACTTATCTCAGAATCGTTGTACTTAGGATTTGAAAATGTAATAAATATGTATATCCACAAATTAACAAAAACAAATGTGTAGTGAACCCGATACTTCATTCTAAAATTGTAGGTAAAGGAAATCCATTATTGGTGTTGCACGGAGTTTTTGGACTGAGCGATAATTGGATGTCGTTTGCAAAAGTAGCTGCTGAAAATTTTCAAGTTCATTTAATAGATTTAAGAAATCACGGAAGAAGTTTTCATTCAGATGAATTTAATTTTGACCTTATGGCTGCAGATGTATACAGATACCTGATGCATCATACACTGGAAAAAGTTTCGTTGTTGGGACATTCTTTGGGCGGAAAAGTAACCATCGCTTTTGCCAATAAATACCCACATTTAATAAATAAATTAGTAATTGTAGATATTGCTCCAAAAGCATATCCAGTGCATCATCAAGAAATAATAAATGCACTAAAATCAGTTAATTTTAGGGAAATAAAATCAAGAATTGAAGTTGAAAAAATATTGCTCGATTCTATAAACGATAAAGAAGTTATACAGTTTTTAGCCAAAAATGTTTACAGAAAAAATGAAACAGAATTGGCGTTTAGGTTTAATATTAATGCCATAGCTGCAAATGTAGATCAAATAGTGGCTGAAAGTAAGTTAGATGATGTTATTGAAATTGATACCCTATTTATTAAAGGAGCCAACTCAAATTATATTACAAAAGATGATTTTGATGATATTGGTAAAAAATTTTCATCTGTAACAATAGAAACGATTTCCAATGCGGGTCATTGGGTTCATGCTCAGAATCCATCCGATTTTAATAATACTGTATTAAATTTCTTACTTTTGGATAACAACTAATAAATTATAAACAATGTTTAAAACCATATTACGTATATTTTTTACAGCTTTTGTAACCATGTTATTGGCGTATTTTTTACCCGGAATTTATGTAGAGTCGGCCGAGGCAGCTTTAATTGTAGCCATTGTTTTAGGCCTACTCAGAGTCTTTGTAAAACCAGTATTAATTTTGTTAACGCTGCCTGTTACCGTATTTACTTTAGGGCTATTCTTACTTGTTATCAACGCCTTAATTATTCTAATGGCAGACAATTTAGTAAAAGGATTTGATGTGTCTGGATTTTGGTATGCGCTGCTGTTTAGTATTTTACTGTCTATGTTTCAATCAGCATTTAATCAAGCACTCGAAAATAAAAAGCAATAGAAGTTAGTTGAAATTGAAGTCTTTAATGGTTGGAAGTACGGTTTTAAATTACTAATTTTGCACCCAATTTTAAGAAAAAAGATTTAATCAGATACAAATGAACATAACAAAACAGTCTATTGATGCGTTAAATGCCCTTATCAAAATTGATATTGTTGCTGCAGATTACCAAGAAAAAGTTGAAAAAGGACTAAAAGATTACCGCCAAAAAGCAAATATTCCAGGTTTTAGAAAAGGTCAAGTTCCGATGGGACTTATTAAAAAGCAATATGGTAAAGCAATGTTGGCCGATGAAATCAATAAATTAATTCAAGAATCGTTAAATAAATTTATTACCGAAGAAAAATTAGATTTATTAGGAAATCCGGTTCCTAAAGAACAAGCAGATTTTTCTTGGGATAACGAAGATTTTACTTTTGAATTTGAAGTGGGATTAGCACCTGTTTTTGAAATCGATTTGAAAGCTAAAAATAACATCGTTCATTATCAAATTGAGGCCGATGAAAAAATGATAAATTCTGAAATTGACAGCGTTTTAAGTAGATACGGAAAAATGTCAACCTTGGATGAGGTTACAGAAGAAGCTACAATTACAGGTAAATTTACCAACGAAGAAAGAAACATCGACAAAACATCAACCATACAAATGGCCGATATCAAAGGTAAAGTAAACCTTAAAAAGTTCTTAGGTAAAAAAGTAGGTGATGTTATTGAGCTTAAAACCAAAGGCTTGTTTGAAGATGACCATAAGATAGGGTATGTTTTAGGAGTTAAGCATGACGAAATTCACGATTTAGATATTGTAGTAACACTTACTATTGATACTATTACTAAATTAGATAAAGCAGAATTAAACCAAGAATTGTTTGATAAAATGTTTGGCGAAGGCGTTATTTCATCAGTAGAAGAGTTAAAAGAACGTATTAAAAAAGATGCTGAACTTCAGTTTTCATCGCACAGCGACCAACAATTACTGAATGATGTAACCGAGTACTTAATTGACAACACCAAATTCGATTTACCAAAAGAATTCCTAATTAAATGGCTCCAAACTGCAGGAGAAAAAACATTGACATTAGAAGAAGCAACGGCAGAATACGAGCGTTCTGAAAAAGGATTGCGTTACCAATTAATCGAAAGCAAGTTAATTACCGATAATAAAATACAGGTAAGTTTTGATGATTTAAAGAACTTTACGGTTGATTTAATTAAAGCACAAATGGCTCAGTATGGCCAAATGAATCCAACAGAAAAAGAATTGGATGAAATAGCGTATAAAGTTTTAACTAATGAAGATGAGCGCAAACGCTTATCAGCACAAATGATGAGTACTAAATTGCTCGATTTCTTCAAAGGAAACTTAAAATTAAAAGCTAAAAAAGTTTCTTTCGAAGATTTTGTAAAAGAAGTTTATAAGTAGTATTAAATCCGAATTAGCAATAATTTCAATTAAAAAACTCCCGAGAAATCAGGAGTTTTTTTAATTATGGATATATACTTTTAATCAGAAAAATCTGGTTTTTTATCCTCGTCTTCCAATTCGATATTTAATTTCTTTGCACGAATTTTCCATTTTTCACGTGCCAACAGTTGTAAATCTATTTGATCGTCTTTTTCATCGGTAATTTCTAAACCAAGTAAGGTTTCAATAATATCTTCCATGGTTGCAATTCCTTCCATTCCGCCATATTCATCAACAATTAAGGCAATGTGTTCTTTTTTAGCCAACAACAATTCAAAAAGTTTAGGTAAGGAAAAGTTTTCATAACATACTATAATAGGACGTTTAATATCCTTAAGTTTTAGTTCGGTTTCGCTAAGTGCCAGTTTTTCTAACACATCATATTTTAAAACGTAACCGGTAACATGGTCTTTTTGATTGGCATAAATCGGAATTCTCGAATACACCAAAAATTCTTTATTAGTAAAGAACTCTTGCAACGACATATCTTCTTGAGCTGCTTTTACAACCATTCTGGGAGTCATCACATTTTTAATTTTGATGGTTTTAAGCAACATCAAATTGTGAATAATTTTTCCTTCTTGTTCGTCAAAAACACCTTCTTCTGTACCGATATGTGTTAAAGCAGATATTTCTTCTCGGCTAACCGTATGAACTTTCTTGTTTTTAGAAATTATTTTGGTAATAAACTCTGAAAAAACCACTAATGGATATGTAACTACAATCATCAACCTAATAAGTTTTGTTGTAGAAAAAGCCAATTCTCTCCAATATATGGCACCAATGGTTTTAGGTAAAATTTCAGAAAAAACTAAAATTAAAATAGTAAGTACCGCAGAGATAATTCCAAAATACTCATTACCAAAAACAAGAGTTGCTTGTGCTCCAACACCCGCTGCGCCAATAGTATGAGCAATTGTATTTAATGATAAGATGGCAGATAAAGGTCTGTCTATATCCGTTTTTAAGTTTCGTAATTGTGTAGCAGCTTTTTTGCCTTCGCGTTCTTTGGTTTTAATAAAAGGCATGGAAACAGTAAGTAATACAGCTTCTGCAATAGAACAAATAAAAGAAATTCCTATTGCTAGAAGTAAATAAATAATTAAGAGTGTCATATATGAATTTATAGATAGCAAATATACAGAAAATCAATAGCTATTTCATATTCCTAAAAGTTGTTATCTTTACAAATTAAAACTCAAAAAAAACAACCCAATGAATTACGGTAAAGAATTTCAGCAATATGCTACTAAGCATCACGGCATCAGTAGTATGCATTACGATAAATTAATAAGTAGTCTAACGCCTTATATAATGGAAGAACGTCAGATGAATATCACTCAGATGGATGTGTTCTCACGGTTGATGATGGATCGAATTATATTCATGGGCACTGCTATTAATGATCATGTTGCTAATATAATTCAGGCCCAATTGTTATTTTTAGAAAGTGTAGATTCTTCTAAAGACATTTCTATTTACATCAATTCTCCAGGTGGTGGTGTATATGCCGGATTGGGAATTTACGACACCATGCAGTTTATTAAACCGCACGTAGCAACTATATGTACCGGTATGGCAGCATCTATGGCAGCAGTTATTATGTGTGCCGGTGAAAAAGGAAAGCGATCTGCATTGCCACATTCGCGTATTATGATTCATCAGCCATTGGGAGGTGCGCAAGGTCAGGCAAGCGATATCGAAATTACAGCGCGAGAGATTTTAAAGTTAAAAGATGAACTGTATCAAATTATAGCTAAACACAGCGGACAAACAGTTGAAAAAGTAAATTCGGACTCCGACCGTGACTACTGGATGAAAGCCGAAGAAGCTAAATCATACGGAATGATTGATGAAATTTTAGTAAGAAAATAAAGGATAATAAAAAGCGAGGATGGCAAAAAAAGAGGAGCAATTAGAATGTTCATTTTGTGGACGTAAAAAAGCAGAAACCGATTTGTTAATTGCGGGAATGGATGCCCACATTTGTGATAAATGTATAGAACAGGCACATGGTATCGTATTGGAAGAAATGAGCGAATTGGCTTCCAAAAAGCTATTGCCCGATTTTAAACTAAAAAAACCAAAAGAAATAAAAGAGTTTTTAGATCAATACATTATTGGTCAGGACGATACTAAAAAAGCCATGTCTGTTGCTGTTTATAACCATTACAAACGGATTTTTCAAAAAACCGATGATGAAAATGAAGTTGAAATTGAAAAGAGCAACATTGTATTGGTAGGCGATACAGGTACCGGTAAAACGCTGGTAGCAAGAACCATTGCTAAAATGCTGAGCGTTCCGTTTGCCATTGTCGATGCTACTGTTTTAACACAGGCAGGTTATGTTGGAGAAGATGTTGAAAGTATTCTCACCCGATTATTACAAGCCGCCGATTACGATTTGAAAAAGGCAGAAAAGGGCATCGTTTTTATTGATGAAATAGATAAAATTGCCCGTAAAGGCGATAATCCGTCTATAACCCGCGATGTGTCTGGTGAAGGCGTTCAACAAGCATTACTGAAATTGTTAGAAGGTACGGTTGTTAATGTTCCGCCAAAAGGGGGACGCAAACATCCAGAGCAAAAATTTATAGAAGTCGATACTAAAGATATTTTATTTATTGCCGGTGGTGCATTTTCAGGTATCGATAGAATCATCAGTAAACGTTTAAACATGCAAGCAGTAGGTTACAGCGCATCCATCAGTGAAGACAAAATTGATGAAGACAACTTATTGCAATACATCGTTCCAGCCGACTTAAGAGCTTTTGGGTTAATTCCGGAAATAATTGGCCGTTTACCGGTATTGAGTTATATGAATCCGTTGGATGCCAAAACCTTACGCGCCATCTTAACCGAGCCTAAAAACTCCATCATTAAACAATACACCAAACTTTTTGCTATAGACGGAGTTGCATTTACCATTGATAAAAAAGCCTTGGATTTTATAGTAGAAAAAGCGGTTGAATACAAATTGGGTGCTCGCGGTTTGCGATCACTTTGTGAAGTTATTTTAACCGATGCCATGTACGAATTGCCGAGTTCTGATGAAAAGAAATTACACGTAACTAAGTCTTATGCAGAAGGCCGACTCACTAAAACAACACTTAAAAAACTGAGAGCAGCATCGTAAATTACTATACAAACTTCCTTGTTAAATGATTTCCAAACACACCATTGACCTTATTTTTGAAACCGCTCGGGTAGAAGAGGTCATTGGCGATTTTGTACAGCTTAAAAAATCGGGAAGTAATTACAAAGGTTTAAGTCCGTTTTCAGATGAGCGTACTCCATCGTTTATGGTGTCACCTGCAAAACAGATTTGGAAGGATTTCAGTTCGGGAAAAGGCGGTAATGCCGTATCGTTCTTAATGGAACACGAACATTTTTCGTATCCGGAAGCACTTCGCTTTTTAGCCAAAAAATACAATATTGAAATTGAAGAAACCGAAGTTTCGGTAGAACAACAACAAGAAATAGATCAACGCGAAAGTTTATTTGTAGTATCTGATTACGCCAACAAGTATTTTCAAGAAATCTTGTTTACCAATCCTAAAGGGATTGCCATTGGCTTATCGTATTTTAAAGAACGTGGGTATCGCGAAGAAATAATTAAAAAATTTCAGCTGGGTTATTGTTTAGACGAGTGGGATAATTTTACTATAACTGCTCTGGCAAACGGATTTGAAAAGGAGTATCTGGAGAAAACCGGACTTACAATTGTTAAAGATGATAAACAATTCGACCGTTTTAAAGGACGTGTGATGTTTCCAATTCACAGCATGAGTGGGCGTGTTTTAGGATTTGGAGGCAGAACACTTTCTTCAGAAAAAAACATAGCTAAATACGTTAATTCTCCTGAAAGTGAAATTTACCATAAAAGCCATATTTTATACGGAATTTTTCAGGCTAAAAAAGAAATTGTTAAAGAAGACACCTGTTATTTAGTAGAAGGTTATACCGATGTAATTTCATTGCATCAAGCAGGAATTGAAAATGTGGTTGCATCATCCGGAACGGCATTAACTCCTGAACAAATAAGACTTATCCGAAGATTAACAAACAATATAACCGTACTTTTTGACGGTGATGCAGCCGGAATTAAAGCAGCCATACGAGGTATTGATTTAATTTTAGAAGAAGGAATGAATGTAAGGGTATTGATGTTTCCTGATGGCGATGATCCGGACAGTTTTGCTAAAAAAGTTTCTACCGACGAACTTAAATCATTTTTGATTGAAAACGCTAAAGATTTCATCAATTTTAAAGTGGCTTTATTACTGGAAGATGCTAAAAGCGATCCGGTTAAAAAAGCAGCATTAATTCGTGATATAGTTTCGAGTATTGCAAAAATTCAAGACAATATTCAACGTGAAATATACGTGCAAGAATGTGCACATTTAATGCATATTTCTGAAGAGGTGTTGTTCAATGAGTTGGCACAATTGCATAAAAAAGAACTTAAAGAATTGCATGGCGTATCTATACCAGACAAAAAGCAGTTTAAGGTTTTAAAAGCACCAACATCCGAAGAGACCCAAGAAACCTACCTGCAATTTTTAGAACGTGAAATTGTTAAATTATTACTGTTGCACGGAAACACCAAACTCGATTTTATCGATTGGATTGACCATCACGATGAAAACGGAAAATACATTCAGAAAGAAGTAGTTAATAATAATACCGTTTTTGAAGAGATTTACCTACAACTTCAAACCGATGAAATTGAGTTTACACACGAACTTTTTAGAATGATATATTTTGAAATTATTCGATTGTTTCAAGAGAATGAAAAAATTCAAAGTGAGGCGTTGGTAAACCATGAAATACTTGAAATTGCTCGCGAAGTAACGAACATATTGATGGAAGACGAAAAGTACATCATTGGCGATTGGAACAAAAGAGAAGTGTATGTAAAGCCCAAAACCCACGATAAAGAAGTGGTAAAATCAGTAACCGACTGTATTTTAAACCTGCGCAGAAATCTAGTAAACAAAAAGATTACCGAACTAAAAAATCAGTTAAAGGAAATTGAACTTGATAACAATCAAGAGCATATTGAAATGATCATGAAGTACAAAGGATTGGAAATGATGCTTTCTGATAAATTAGGTCGCGAAGTTTAAACCTTCATTTGGTCGGGTATTAAACACACGGGTATCGGATTCATTTTGTGTTGATTGGCTTTGTTTAAACGTGTATAAATCTCAATAACTTCCTTTTCGCGATTTACAAAATCACTGCTTTTTTTGCCCTTGTTTACTTGTACCATTGCCCATTCTAACTCATCGTAGGATGCGCCAAGCTGATCTTCATCGCTTCGGTTATCGCCAAATAAACCATCGGTAGGTTTGGCTTCTAAAATAGATTTAGGGACTTTTAAAAACCTTCCCAATTCAAATACTTCCGATTTTACCAAATCAGCAATCGGACTGATATCAACACCGCCATCGCCGTATTTGGTGTAAAATCCAACGCCAAAATCTTCTATTTTATTGCCGGTTCCAACAACCAAATAGTTATAAGTACCCGCTAAATAATACAAGGTAGTCATACGCAAACGGGCACGAGAATTGGCCAATGGCAATTCTACATTGTCAGATAGTATGGTAGGAAACAAATCTTTAAACGAATCAAAAGTAGCAGTTAAATCAACCTTGGTACTATCGACATTAGAGAAATTCTTTTTAAGTTGATTGATGTGTTCTTTACCTCTTTTAACCTGATTCTCTGCTTGATGTATCGGCATTTCAACGCATAAAGTTGGTAAGCCGGTTAAAGCACATAACGAAGAAGTTACAGCAGAATCAATACCGCCAGAAATCCCCACCACAAATCCTTTTACAGCTGCTTTTTCTGCATAATCTTTTAACCATTGGCTGATGTGTTTTGAAACCTTATCTGAATTCATAACTAACTATTTTTACTACTTTTGTAACAAATATACAAATAAAAATGAGGTCGCTTATATCGGTAATTTTAATAACAACAATACTGTTTTCATGTAAAAAGGATGCAATTAAAGTAGACAACCCAAGTACTACAGAAGCAATTGAGGTAGTTAGGTTTGATCAGCTTTTTTATCATAAAACTGCCGAAGAATTACTTCCGCTAAAACAGCAATTCCCGTATTTGTTTCCAACACAGGTGCCTGGAGAGCTATGGGTTTCTAAATCAAATAATGCTGAAGAAATTAAATTACAGCAATTTGCACAGCAAGTTTTTGGCGATTTTAAATCCGAAGAGAAACAATTATCAGCCTTATTTGATAAGGTAAAAAAATCGTTTCCAACCTTTAAATCGCCCAAGGTAATTACACTAATAACTGATCTTGATTACGAATCCAACGTTATTTATGCCGATAGTTTATTATTTATTTCATTGGATATGTATTTAGGAAAGAAGCATGAAGTATATCAAGATTTTCCCGAATATCTGGCTGAGCGTTACGATAAAAAAATGCTGGTTGTGGATGTGGCAAGTGCCATAGCCAATAAATCATTTACAGCATCAGGAAGAACTAATTTTTTGGAACACCTCATAAACGAAGGTAAAAAAATGAGTTTGGTTGATGCCTTTTTACCCAATACACCCAGTTATTTAAAAATGGGGTATACCCAAGAACAGTATGAGTGGGCAGAAGTTAATGAATTTTTAATTTGGCAGTACTTTATGGAGCATCAAATGATCTACAGTTATGATATTGATTTACTGCACCGTTTTGTTTTTGAGGCACCGTTTTCTAAGTTTTATTTAGAATCTGATGCCGAATCTCCGGGCCGGATTGGTGTGTATATGGGATGGCAAATTGTAAAGGCTTATCTTAAAAACAATGAAGTAAGTCTTGCAGAGTTGGTAAATACCGATCCGGAAATTATTTTTGAAAAATCGAAATATAAGCCTAGAAAATAGGTTACAACATACTTAAAATACGCTGGTAGTCATCGGTATTGTTTACAAAATCCATATCAGATACATCAATAATTAAGGTATTTAAGTGTTCTTCAGATTGTATAAAACTGGCGTACCCTTTATGAATTTTATCCAGGTATTTAGCACTGATATTTTGTTCGTAACTGCGCCCTCGTTTTTTGATGTTTTCTAAGAGTCGGTCGGTATTCTGATATAAATAAATGTACAAATCGGGTTTGGTGATGTCTTTATACATCACATCAAACATTTTTCGGTACAGAAAAAATTCATCGTGTTGTAGGGTAACCTGAGCAAAAATGAGCGATTTAAAAATGTAGTAATCGGAAACTATAAAATTTTTAAACAAATCAAACTGTGCTAAATCGTCGGATAATTGCTGATAACGATCGGCTAAAAAACTCATCTCCAGCGGAAAAGCATAGCGTTCATTATCTTCGTAAAACTTAGGTAAAAACGGATTATCAGCAAAGCGCTCCAACACCGTTTTAGCATTAAAATCCTGAGCAATTAAGTGGGTTAATGAAGTTTTTCCGGCGCCAATATTTCCTTCAATAGCTATGTAATTATACTTTTCTTGTAAGGGTACAGGGCGGGTTAGTTTTAAATCGGTTCGTTCAATAAAGTTTTGATCGGTACACTCCTTGCTGCATTCAAAAATGGTTTTTTGAGCTATGGGATGCACGCAATTGGGAGCAATTTCTGCTAACGGAACCAATACAAAATTCCGACGCAGCATCTTTGGATGCGGCACCGTAAGTTTCTCCGTATTGATAATTTCATTCTCAATCAATAAAATATCGATATCTATTACCCGCGAAGCAAATCCGGTATGAAGTGGTCGTACACGACCCACAATTTTTTCAATTTCCAATACCTCTTTTATCAACCTTTCGGGCGTAAAATTAGAAGACATCGACACGCAAATATTCAAAAAATAATCGCCAATAAATCCCCAAGAATCTGTTTTGTAAGTAGTAGAAATGGTTTCTACAGTTCCTAATCGCATGCCAATGAGATTAATAGCTTTTTGAAGGTATTCCAAGCGGTTGCCCTGGTTGCTTCCGAGAGATAAGTATATGGTTTTGGCCTTGTTCATAATTGTGTTTTACAAAGAAAATAAATGTTATCTTTAATCTCGTATATTTGTATAGCATTTTATAAACAATTTTCACATGAACTTTTTGAAAAATATTTTATCAACCATATTCGGGGTTTTTATTGCATTTGGAATCTTCTTTTTTTTGCTGATTTTGTTAGCGTCATCTATTGAAACCGATGAGGTTATAGAAGTTAAAAGCCAATCGGTTCTTAAATTTGAATTTAATGATAGGATGCTTAAAGATTATGCCCCCAAAGACGATAGTCCACTGGGAATGCTGTTTGAAATAGAACAACCATACCTTGGGTTCGACCAAGTATTAAATGCAATTGAACATGCTAAAACCGATACTAATATTGAAGGGATAAGTATTGAAGTGACCTTTTTAAATGCCGGTATGGCACAAACTCAAGCTTTGCGCAGAAAGCTGCAGGAGTTTAAAGAAACCGGAAAATTTGTATCGGCCTATGCTGATTTTTACGATCAAAAGAATTACTACCTCAGTTCGGTGGCCGATTCGCTGTTTATTAATCCGTTAGGGATGGTCGATTTTAGAGGGTTGAGTACTGAAGTGTTGTACTATGCTGATTTTCAGGATAAGTACGGATTAAAGATGGAAGTAGTGCGTCATGGTAAATACAAAAGTGGTGCCGAGCCGTATATGTTCAATAAAATGAGTGATGAAAACCGTGAACAAATCAAATCGTTTTTAACGGCTATTTGGGATGCGATGTTAGAGGAAATGGCAGTTTCCAGAAATAAAACGGTTGAAGAACTGAACAAATTGGCCGATGTAGCAGGAGGAAGAAACGCTAATCTTGCATCGGAAAATAAACTTATAGATCAGGTGGCTTATCAGGATGAATATATATCGTTTTTAAAACGCAGTATTGGAATTGAAAATGACAAAACACTTAATACTATATCCCTGCTTGATTACATCAAATCGGGTAAAGGGCGCAAAGTAAATTCATCAACCAATAAAATTGCAATCATTTACGCGCAGGGAGAAATTATATACGGCAAAGGAAATGAAGAATATGTAGGCCAGGAAATGATGTTGAAATCTATTGAAAAGGCTAAAAAAGATAAAAATATAAAAGCAGTAGTATTGCGTATCAATTCACCGGGAGGTGTTGCTATTACTGCCGATATGATTTGGCGTGAACTGGAACTGTTGAAAAAAGAAAAACCAATTGTAGTTTCTATGGGTAATCTGGCCGCATCGGGAGGGTATTACATTGCTTGCAACGCCAATAAAATTTATGCCGAACCAACTACTATAACAGGTTCAATAGGTGTTTTTGGTTTGATTCCAAATATTCATAAATTTTCTGAAACTATTGGAATCAATGCAGAACAGGTTTCAACCAATAAAGCACCGAATTATAGTTTGTTTGAACCGATGTCTGAAGATTTTCATCAAGTGACGCAACAGTCTATTGAAATTATTTACAATACGTTTTTAAACAGAGTAGCTGCCGGTAGAAATATGGGTGTAGAAAAAGTTGATGAACTGGCACAAGGTCGTGTTTGGTCGGGAGCTGAAGCAGTAGCCAACGGTTTGGTTGATGAGTTAGGAAGTTTGGAAGATGCCATTGCATATGCAGCTCTTATTGCCAATATCAGCGATTATAAGACGGTTAACTATCCGCAGTTTAAAAAAGAATGGAAAGATGCCTTTGATTTGATGCCGTTTATGAAAAATTCCAGAACTAAGTTGTTAAAAGAAGAACTGAGTGAAGCACAATACCAACTCTACGAAGTAATGCAGAAAGCGTCTAAGTTAGAAGGTGTACAGGCCCGTATGCCATACAGTTTGGAAATTAAATAAAATACCATGCTTAAAAAATTAGTCAATTATTTTTTACAGGGATTGCTGTATATAGCTCCGTTTACCATTGTAATTTATATTGTATTCGGTATTTTTTCGTTCATGGACGGACTGTTGGAAGATGTGTTGACCGCGCTTTTTGGCATGCACATACCCGGCTTGGGGGTCTTAACATTGGTTGTTTTCTTGATTTTTATAGGTTATATTGGAAATACCATTATTGCCCGTCCGCTGAAACGGGTGTTTCGCAATGTAGTTGAACGGGTTCCTTTTTTAAAATTTGTATATGAGGCCTTTAACGATTTGTTTTCGGCTTTTGTGGGTAAGGAAAAGAAATTTAACAAACCAGTGTTAGTTGTTATTAACAAAGAATCAAATATTGAAAAGTTGGGTTTTGTTACCGAAGAAAACCTGGAGTTTTTGAATGAAAGCGATAAAGTGGCGGTGTATTTTCCGCACTCGTACAATTTTTCGGGCGAGTTGTTTGTGGTGCCTAAAAGTCAGGTAAAACCTATAGACGTAAGCTCGAGCCAGATGATGAAATTTATTGTTTCTGCAGGCTTGGCCGGAATGAGTCAGGAATCTTCTGAACCTAATGAAACACCTCATGAAGCGGACACCTAATGTTGTTCTTATTTACGGCCTGTCAATAAAAACACGCTGTAATTCCCGGTTGGTTTTTCAATAAGGCTTACTGTATCAATTGTTAAGTTGTTAAATCCTGCCGCCTTTGCCTTAGCTATAAATTCATCACGATTAAATCCAAAATGATGAACCCCGGTGTCGGTTGTATGAAAAGAGCCGTCTTCGGTATCTAAATCGGCAATGGCAATAAATCCATTGGTATTTAGTAGGTTATAAAATGTTCGAAATAAAGCGGCGACATCTTCAATGTGATGTATGGTCATGGAGGAGATGATTCCATCAAATTTTTCTGTTATAGCTTGTTTAGTAATATCGATTTCTAAAATTTCAAGTTTACACTCAAGAAGGTTTTTCTTAGAAATTAACATGCTATTCATTGAGGGCGATATATCAACAGCAGTTATTTTAGCAACATGGGGCGCAACATTCGAAAGCAATAAGCCGGTACCCGAACCAAATTCCATGATATGCATATGTTTTTCAAATACATTTGATTTGATAATGCCCAAGGCTATGGCATCTACATTATCGGTACGCGATTTAAGTGTATCGTAATCGGCTGCTTTTTCTGCAAAAAAATCATTATTCATAAAAAAGGTATTTTTCTCAAAGGTACTAAAGATTGGGTATGGATTTAAAAAAGCTCAGCATCTTTTACCTAAAAGATGCTGAGCTTTTGGTTAAAAGATGCTGAGCAATTACCTCATTGCACCGCATGAATTTTTTAAAGGTAACTGAGCAATAAAAATTTAGCGTAAAATCTACATCCTGCCAAGGACTTTCATGGTTTAAGAAAGCTATAAATTATTAACGTTGAACATTTAAATAATTGCAGATAATTTAGTATTAGTTATAAAAATAAGCTTTCAGTTAAAAATATGTTAAAGAAAATATAATTATGCTAAAGTATATTAAATAAAAAGATCGTTATTTTGATGATTGTTAGTTTTTATGTTTATATTTAACTCGAAAAGAAATAAAAAAATGCTATGGATATAAGATTTACCTATCTCTTATTATGTCTAACTATGCGCGCCACTAATTGTGGGGTATCTTCCTGAAATAACTGTACAGCTTAATAAAATGAAAAAAACAATCCTATTACTTAGTCTCCTATGTTTTATAAACAGTGTGCGTTCTCAAAATCTGAGTGGAGAGGTTACTTATAAAAAAGAATCCCTAAAATACTTGTCAGAAGATGAAGATTGGTTAAAAAAGAATGAAAAAGACCCTGCTTATATTAAAAGTGTTATTGCAACAGATAAAAACACTAAATTGATATTAGAAGATTTAAGATTCAAATTGACCTTTACTAAAAATGAAAGCATTTTTAAAGCAGGTGAATTCTTAGAGCTAGAAAAAAACAAGTTTTACGGATCTGCAGTTGGACCTGAAGGAAGTAATGTTTATTACTCTAATATTAAAAATGATGAAAATCTAAGGCAAGTAGAAGCTTATGGGGAATTATTTTTAGTAAAATCACCTAAGATAGATTGGATTCTTACATCCGAGACTAAGAAAATTGGAAATTATCAGTGTTATAAGGCAACAGCCATTGAGGTAACTCAGGGCGCGAAAGGAACTATAAATTCAGAAGTAGTGGCTTGGTACGCACCCGAACTCAATATTCCCTTTGGGCCTCTTGGTTTTGGAGGTCTACTTGGACTTATTGTAGAATTGGAGTATAGAAATTTAAAATATACTGCTTCTAAAATAGATTTAAAGGCTGATAGTAAAAATACCATTAAAAAACCAACCCAAGGCATAAAAGTTACCAAAGAGGAGTTTGACAATATCGGTATCAAAGTAATGAGTAATTATAAAAAAGGATTTTAATACATGAGCAAGAGTAAACTGTTTTTTTTGTTCTTTATGGTTTTTAGTGTGCAACACTTAAAAGCACAAACCATTATTTTAAGTGGTACGGTAAAAGACAGTTTACAAAACCAGTTGGTATACGCCAATATTATTGCCCAACCTGCAGAACCCACGAAAAGCTTATCTTTTGCTATTACCGATGATGCCGGATTTTATAAATTGGTTCTTTCCAAAGGAACTGATTACAACATTTCTGTGAGTTATTTGGGTTATGTTGCCGATAAGTTTAAATTAACAGCAGATAAAGATTACAAGAAGAATTTTACTTTAAAAGAATCGCACACCAATTTAAACGAAGTCATAATTGAATTACCCGTTACCGTAAAACAAGACACCATTATTTATGACACCAAACGGTTTGTTACCGGTGAAGAACGTAAACTTAAAAATGTACTCCAAAAATTACCCGGGGTAGAAGTAGATAAAAACGGATTGGTAACGGTACAAGGGAAAAATGTGACCACCATGCTGGTAGAAGGCAGGAAATTTTTTGATGGCAGCACTAAACTGGCAGTAGAAAATATTCCGGCCGATGCCATAGACAAAGTTCAGGTACTGGATAATTACAGCGAGGTTTCCTTTTTAAAGAACCTGTCGGATTCTGATCAGATGGCGATGAACATCCTGTTAAAAAAAGACAAAAAAGAATTTGCTTTTGGTGATGTGGAAGCAGGTAAAGGAAATATCGATAAGTACAGAACCCATAGTAATTTGTTTTATTACAGTCCAAAGTGGAACGCTAACTTTATAGGAAACCTCAACAATACCGGTGAGAAAACCTTTACGGTTAAAGATTATATCAATTTTCAGGGCGGAGCTAGTGCCATACTACGCGGTGAGGGTTCTTTTTACAATGCATCAAGCAGTGATTTTGCCCAATTTATAGAGACTCAAGATGTGGTAAGCAGTACCAATAAATTTGGGGCCATAAACCTTACAAAATCATTAAACAACAAAGTAACCATAGCCGGTTATGCCATTTTTTCAAAATCGGTGAATAAATCCTTGGCTACTGACATAAACCAGTATATAACAAATACGGTAAATTATGTAGAACAAAAAGAAACCAAAAGTGAGTCTCAAAATATGTTGGGTATCGGTAGGTTTACTGTAGATTATGCGCCTACACCTACAGAGCAATGGTACGTTAAAACCTCCTTTAAGCAATCAGATAACCTAAAAGAAACCCATATTTCTTCATTAATCAATGCTTTAAATCTTGAAGTAAAAACAACTATAGAAAGTAAGCCCATCAACCTAAAACAGCAAATAGAGTGGCATAAACGATTTACAAAAAATCATACCTTTTCGGTAGCTGCCAATTATGCGTATGACAAGTCTAATCCACTTGCGTTGTGGAAAACCAATCAGGTAATTTTACAAGGACTTATTCCGATAGTGAAGGATTCAGAATACACACTTCTTCAATTAAAAGAATCCGTTCAAAATAAAGTAGAATTGATAGGTAAGCATTACTGGGTTATCAATACCAAAAATCACCTGTACACCACTTTGGGAAATAAAAGAATTGAATCACAGTTATTTACCAATGATAAACAATTATTAACCAACACCACTGAAAATGATTTTAGCACCCATGGCTTTGGTAATGATGTAAATTATGAGCTGAATAACTTGTTTGTAGGGGTACATTATAAAATTAAATCGGGGATCGTAGAACTAAAGCAAGGAGCCTACGCACATCACTATTATTGGAAGCTGGAACAGTCCAACACCATCGATAAAAATAAATGGGTGGTACTGCCCGATGTAAGTGCCAAAATAGAATTCAGCATTTCTAAAAAGCTCCAGTTTAATTATCAAATGCGCACTTCTTTTTCAAATCCGTCTAAACTAGCTAACCGCTACTATTTGCGATCGTATAACTCGGTATACAAAGGCAATGAAAATCTCGAGAATGAATTGTTCCATACAGCACGGATTTATTACAGCCGATTTAGCCTATACAAAGGATTATTGTTTTTTGGAAGTGCTAATTACACTAAAAAAGTAAAGGGGATTCAGAATTCGGTACAGTTTGAAGGAGTTAATCAATTTGTAACTACCGAAATGATTACAAATCCGGAGGAACGGTGGAGTTTTAATGCCAATATAGATAAGAAAATAAATCAACTTAAATACCGTCTAAGCTCCACAATGAGTACTGCTAACTACCTTCAAAAAACTGATGAAGTTTTGGTAGAAAACACCAGTTTTAACACGACCAATCAGTTTTCTATAAAAACTTCCTATGATGATTTTCCAACTATAGAAATTGGGTTTAAACAAAGTCGGGGGCATTATACTTCAACTAACACTAAATCAAAGTACGTTTCCAATGAGCCTTTTGTAACAGCAGATCACCATTTTAAAAAAGGCTTCATTTTCTCTGCCGATTACACTTCAACCCATTACAAAGGCAACACGGCGCAGTCTAAAAGATACGATATGGCAAACGCCGTACTTTCCTATCAAAAAGAAAACAGCCCCTGGGGATTTAAGCTCAGTGCAAACAATATGTTTGGGGTTGATTTTAAACACCAAAACACTTTTTCAGACTATATTATTGCCACCAATAAAATATACATCCTACCCCGAACTTGGATGGCTTCAATAACGTATAAATTATAAAAAGCTGATAAACAAAAGAATCCAACCGGTAATTAGCAGCAATCCGCCTAAGGGTGTAACCGGACCTAAAAACCGCCATTTATTATTAGTTAAGGAGGTTAATACCAAACCATAGATACTAAAGGAGAATAAAAAGGTACCGATAATTAGTGCATAAACCATGGTTTGTTCAACCTTAGTTACAAGTTCAAAATTAAAGCCAATAAGCAGTAACAAAAGTGCATGGTACAGTTGGTATTTAACCCCGGTTTCAAAACTTTTTAAGGCGTCTTCAGTTAAGTATTTTTTTAAGAGGTGTGCTCCAAAAGCACCTAATATGATTGCAAATAAGCCGTATAAGCTTCCAAAAAGCAAGGTAACTTGTGTCATATTAATGGGTATTAGGTTCGTTTTATATAACTTACAAAACTATAATCGTACTTGTTTTTTTCATCAGCTTTAAAATCTTCTCGGGCAGTTTCTTTCCAAACGGTTGTATCGATTTCAGGAAAAAAAGCATCGGCCTTGAAGGTATGATGGATATGGGTTATTTCTAATTGATTTGCTTTTGGAATCGCTTGTCTATATATTTCTGCACCACCAATTATAAAGACTTTTGGTGCTGTTGGTACCTGCTTAAGCGCCTCGGATAAGGAATGAGTTAGCACACAGCCTTCAGGTAGATGTAAATTTTTATTTCTACTGATGATAATATTGGTTCTGTTTGGCAAAGGTTTGCCAATCGATTCAAATGTTTTACGCCCCATGATGATGCAATGACCCGTGGTAAGCTGTTTAAAATGTTTTAAATCGGCCGGTAAATGACACAACAACTGGTTGTTTTTTCCAATCCCATTTTGTTGGTCTATAGCTGCAATTATTGTAATCATTTACTTTTGTGCTGGAGTTGAGGTGTTATCATCAGGAGTAACAAGTTGTTCTTTAATCAACTTTTTCTCTAATTGCTGCACTTTTTGTTGGTGTTTGGCTATAATTTTATCAGTTTCTGAGCGTTCCCAATCGTTTCCGAAAAATCGTTTGGTAATAAAAACATTGATAAAATGCAATAACCACAGAAAAAACCAGATGACCACCGCCCATTTATACCAATCACCTAAGGCTTCGCCTACTTTAAACAGTTTGTTCACCACCACCAAAAAGGCAGATCCTACTAAAAATAGCACCAAATGGTTATACACTTTCTTTTTACTGCGTACTCGCTCGCGAGCGCGTTCGTATAACTCATGTTGTTCGTGTGTGTTCATAATTAAACAATTTAAATAGAGACCTCTCCTTTAATATGTGGATGCGGATTGTAATTAATTAACTCAAAATCTTCAAACGTAAAATCAAAAATTGATTTAATAGCAGGATTTATTTTCATGATTGGCAATGATTTTGGCTCGCGTTTTAGCTGTAATTCAATTTGATTAAGGTGATTGTTGTAAATATGTACATCACCAAAGGTATGGATAAACTCGCCGTATTGAAGTCCAGTTACCTGTGCCATCATCATAGTTAACAAGGCATAGGAAGCAATATTAAAAGGCACCCCTAAAAATACATCGGCGCTGCGCTGGTATAACTGACAGGATAATTTTCCATCAGCAACATAAAACTGAAAAAAAGCATGACACGGTGGTAAAGCCGCTTTTCCGTTGGCTACATTTTCAGAAAAGGAAATAGAGGTATTGGGTAAAACGGATGGATTCCAAGCCGAAATTAACATGCGTCTGCTATCGGGATTGGTTTTTAAGGTATGGATGACTTCAGTGAGTTGATCGATGCCTTCGCTATTCCAGTTGCGCCATTGATGGCCGTACACCGGACCTAAATCTCCTTTTTCATCTGCCCAAGCATCCCAAATTTTTACGCCATGTTCTTGCAGGTATTTTATGTTGGTATCGCCTTTAATAAACCATAACAATTCATGTATAATTGATTTTAAATGCAGTTTTTTAGTAGTTACCATCGGAAAACCTTCTTGTAAATCAAACCGCATTTGGTAACCAAAAACGCTGGTAGTCCCCGTTCCGGTTCGGTCTGTTTTAATTGTTCCGTTTGTTTTGATATGCTGTAAAAGGTCTAAATACTGCTTCATAAAATCTTTGCATTGATAGTTGGTTAAAAGTAACCATTAAAATTGAATTTAAAAAGAAAGCGACCCGTAGGTCGCTTAAAATTTTTATCCGATTAACATTCCGGCGATGGTTGCTGATAAGAGCGAGGCTAATGAACCTCCAATTACCGCTTTCAACCCAAATTCTGATAAGGTTTTACGTTGCCCGGGTGCTAACGAGCCAATGCCACCAATTTGAATGCCGATAGAGGCAAAGTTGGCAAATCCACATAACATATAAGTGGCCATGATAATGGATTTTTCGTAAGTTAAATGCAAACCGGTAGCAACATCTTTTAATTCTGCCAATTGAATATAACCAACAAATTCGCTGGCAACTAATTTGATTCCTAGCAATTGACCCATGAGCATCATATCTTGTTGTGCCACTCCAATAGCCCACATCAACGGAGCAAAAATAGTTCCCAGAATAGCTTCGAGGGAAAATGAACTGTAAGGCGAATTTGCTGCTACCCAATTATTTAAGGTGGTAATGTTGCCTACCCATCCTAAAATACCGTTAATCATGGCAATAAACGCAATAAATACCAATAGCATGGCGGCTACGTTTACAGCTAATTTCAATCCTTCGGTTGTTCCGTTGGCGATGGCATCCAAAATGTTGGCGCCAATTTTTTCTTCGGATACATGTACGTTCATGTCAATTTCATCCACCTGTGGGTATAAAATTTTAGAAACCACAATAGCACCCGGAGCAGCCATTACCGATGCTGCTAATAAGTGTTTAGCAAACATCAAACGCAGTACAGGGTCATCGCCGCCTAAAAATCCGATGTAGGCTGCCAACACACCGCCGGCTACAGTAGCCATACCACCTACCATTACTAATAAGATTTCAGAGCGGGTCATTTTTTCTAAATACGCCTTTATCATCAAGGGCGCTTCAGTTTGTCCTAAAAAGATGTTACCGGCAACCGACAAACTTTCTGCTCCAGAAATTTGTAACATTTTGGTTAACGCAATGGCCAATCCTTTTACTATTTTTTGGATGATACCTAAGTAGAATAGTACAGATGTTAAGGCTGAAAAGAAAATGATGGTAGGCAATACCTGAAAAGCAAAAATAAATCCATAGGAGTTCACATTCATCATACCACCCAATAAAAATTCGCTCCCTGCTCTGGTATAATCAAGAATATTGACAAATACTTGTCCAACCGCTTCAAAACTTTTTTGGATAAAACTTAAATCGATGCGGCGCATACTACCACCCAATTCAAAACTGAACCCAATTTTATCGCCTTTTAAAATTCCAACGGCTAAAATGAGTTGAGTAATTAATCCTACAGAAACAGTTTTCCAATTTATTCTTTTTCTATTTGAGCTAAATACAAATGCAATTAGCAATAAAATTAACATACCAATAGCGCCTCTAAAAACTGAATTTAAGGTAATTCCTTCGCTTTTAATAATGGTTGTGGTAGTTTCTTGAGCAAATAATACTGTGTTACCAATACTGAACAACAGTAATAATAAGATTTTCTTCATATAAAGTGGTTATTTTTTGGATCGTTTTTCAATTTCATCCCTTAATTTAGCAGCTTGTTCGTAATCTTCATTTTTTACAGCCTCTGCTAATTTTTGATGAAGTTCATCTAAGGTGTATTCATCAAAATCACTTAAACGATTGTCATCAGAAAGAATGTTTTCTAAAAAATCGTCTACTTGGTTGGCAGAACTTAGCGGGTTTTTAGGCTCTAATTTTAAAAATATACCTGCCGTATCTAAGATGTTTGGATAGGTATAAATAGGTGCATTAAAACGGATAGCTATTGCAATAGCATCCGAAGTTCTGGCATCAATAATTTCTTCAGATCCATAACGTTCACACACTAAGCTCGAATAAAACACGCCATCAACCAATTTGTGAATGATTATTTGTTTTATAGTAATATGAAATACTTCAGCAAAACTTTTAAATAAATCGTGTGTAAGTGGTCTAGGTGGAGTTATATCTTTTTCTAAAGCAATGGCGATAGATTGAGCTTCAAAGGCGCCAATGACAATTGGTAAGGTTTTTTCGCCATCTACTTCGCTGAGCACCAAAGCATAAGCTCCGCTTTGAGTTTGACTGTATGAGATTCCTTTTATATTGAGCCTGATAAGGTTCATGAATTGAAAACGAGTTGATTAAGTTGTAAGGAAACAAATGTAAAAAAAACTGTCTAATTAAAGAGTTATTCACCCAATTAATTAGACAGCTAACATTAACTTAACTTTATCTTTCTACGAATTCTGTGCTTTGAATTCTTTTAATTTTTCAATAAATTTAGGAACTACATCAAAAGCGTCACCTACCACACCATAATCTGCTGCTTTAAAGAACGGAGCTTCGGGATCTGTATTGATTACTACTTTTACTTTGGATGAGTTAACTCCTGCCAAATGTTGAATAGCTCCTGATATCCCTACTGCAATGTATAAATTGGAAGTAACGGGCTTTCCTGTTTGACCTACATGTTCTCCGTGAGGTCTCCAACCTAAGTCAGACACCGGTTTTGAGCAGGCTGTTGCTGCTCCTAAAACTTCGGCAAGTTCTTCTATCATTCCCCAGTTTTCAGGTCCTTTTAATCCGCGTCCGGCAGAAACAACGATGTCTGCGTCAGCTATAGTTACTTTTCCGGTTGTTTTATCGATAGAACTAGAGGTTACGCCACTTAATAATTTAGTTGGTGTAAATGATTCTTCACTTCCACTCACCTGATTTTCTTTTAATCCAAATGAGTTTTTAGCAAGTCCAATTACTTTAATATCTGTATTGATTGATGTATTTACAAATGCTTTATTTGAAAATGCTTTACGTTTTACAACAAATGGTGATGTAGAAGTAGGTAAAGCAACTACGTTAGTGGCCAATCCGGCATTTAAGGTTGCAGCCACGAGTGGAGCTAAATAAAGACCATTACTGCTTGAGTCAATAATTACCACAACTGCATTTACATTTGCAGCAGCTTGCTTTATTACATCTGCATATATTTTAGCATTAAAAGTTGCTAAAGCATCGTCGCTTACTTTTAATATTTTTTCTGCCCCGTAGGTGTATAATGAATTGGTGTCAGTTGCATTAACTGTTAAAACTACCAAGTTAGTTCCTAATTGTTCTGCTACTTTTTTTCCGTAAGAAGTTACTTCAAAAGCAGTTTTTTTAAATTTTCCATCCGTAGATTCGGCAAAGACTAATACAGCCATATTTTTAGGTTTTCTTTAAACAGTTTATTAAATTACTTTAGCTTCTGTATGTAATAAATTAACCAGTTCGGCTAAATTATCAGCATCTACTAACTTAACAGCTCCTTTGGCTGCAGGTTTTTCAAAGTTTACAGTGGAAGTTGTGTTTTCAAAAGCCACAGGTTCAACTATTGTAAGTGGTTTAGTACGAGCTGTCATAATACCACGCATATTTGGAATACGTAAATCTTTTTCTTCTACGATGCCTTTTTGACCGGCGATTACAGCAGGTAAGGTTGTAGTTAATACTTCTTTACCGCCATCAATTTCTCTCGTTGCAGTTACATTGTTGCCATTAATTTCAAGTCCAATGCATGCATTTATAAAATTATAGTCTAAAATAGTAGCTAAGATTCCAGGGACCATTCCTCCGTTGTAATCCAACGATTCACGACCGGCAATTACTAAATCATAACCTCCATTTTTTACAACTTCGGCAAGTTGTTTAGCTACAAAAAAACCATCGGTTGGTTCTGCATTTACACGTATGGCATCATCTGCACCAATAGCAAGAGCTTTACGTAAAGTTGGTTCGGTAGTTACAGTTCCTACATTTACTACAGTTACTGTAGCTCCTTGATTTTCTTTTAACCACATAGCGCGGGTTAATGAATATTCGTCGTGCGGATTAATTACATATTGTACTCCATTTGTATCAAACTTTGTGTCATTATCAGTAAAGTTGATTTTCGAAGTGGTATCAGGCACATGACTTATACAAACTAATACTTTCATCTAACTATAATTTAAGTGTTTTTATTTAAATTTTGTTGGTTACGAAGATATAAAATAATTTCTAAAATATTATGCATGCATAATAAAAAAATCTAAATTTGATGACAAATTTTCATCGTTTTAATGTATTTCATTAATTATCATCAGTAATCAATGAAAATGATTATAAAATAGGAAATAGGTATAATGGTTTAGGTCATTCTTGATATAAAAATTGGAACTTTGTTGCCAAGTTTAATAGTAATTTGTTGGATATAAAATGTAACTAAAATAACGCAACATTTTATTGATTTTGTAGTTATTTACTTATTATTTAATAGCTTGGTTTTAATTAAATTTACCCCTAAATAGCTTTTAGAACGTATATGAAAAAGAGTTTAATTTCATTATTATTTTTGTTGATAGCAATCAATACCCTTGCACAAATAAAAATTGGAGGTGTAGTGCTTGATGCTAATAAAAACCCATTACCCTACGTAAACGTAATTTTTGTAGGTTCAAATATTGGTACCATAACCAATGAAAATGGTAAATTTTATTTAGAATGCCATAAAGATATTAATGATGTAGAGTTTTCATTTATTGGTTTTGAAAAAAAACGCATTAAAGTTAAAAACAGAGATTTAAACTTGGTAATTGTTCTAAACGAAGAAAGCAGTCAGTTACGAGAAGTGGTTATATACACCGGTAAAACAAAGAAAAAAGGAAATCCTGCTATTGATATACTTGAAAAAGTTTGGAGTAAAAAACGACAAAACGGATTATACCTCTTCGATCAATATGAATATGATAAGTACGAAAAGATAGAGTTCGATTTAAATAATATTGATAGCACTTTAATGAACAGTAAGTTATTTAAAGGTTTAGAAGTGGTGTTTGAACATATTGATACTTCACATGTTTCCGGAAAAGCATACCTGCCAATTTTCATTAATGAATCTCTTTACAAAACCTATGGATCAAACAAAACCGCAAAGAAAAGAAATGATTTATTAGCCAATAAAACCTCTGGTTTTGATGGTAATCAATACATTATTACATACGTTAAAGATTTGTATGCAGATTATAATATTTACGACAATTATATCAAACTTTTCGATAAAAGTTTTGTGAGTCCGGTGGCTAAAACAGGCGTTAATGCATATAATTATGTGCTGCGCGACAGCAGTTTTATTGATAATAAATGGTGTTACAACATTGTTTATTATCCACGCAGACCCGGAGAACTTACTTTTAAAGGCGATTTTTGGATTAGTGATACCACTTTTGCAGTGAAGAAAATAAATATGGAAGTCTCTAAAAGTGCTAACATCAACTGGGTAAAAGATTTATATATAGAGCAACAATACGAGGTATTAAACGACTCTGTTTTTTTATTGAAACGCGATTTTTTAATGTCCGATTTTAGCTTGAATAAAAAGGATAAATCAAAAGGAGTATACGGAAGAAGAACTACCAATTTTAAAAATTACACCTTTGATATACCGAGGACTAAAGAATTTTACGAGCATGAAATCGATATTTTTGACACCAAAATATACAATAAGGAAGAATCATTTTGGTCCAAAAACAGGTTTGAGCGCTTAAATAAAAACGAAGAAGGTATCTACAAAATGCTCGACACTTTACATACCATTCCTAAATTTAAACGGATGTACGATTTAACAACCATTTTAGCTTCGGGCTATATAGAGTTTGATAATTTTGATTACGGTTCTATTTGGTCAACCTTCGGATTTAATGATGTAGAAGGTTATCGTTTTCGAGTAGGAGGAAGGACTTATTTTGGACAAAACGATTTGTGGAGAATTCAAGGCTATCTGGCCTATGGAGAAAAAGACAACAAATTTAAATATGGAATCTCTGGTAAATACATGTTCGACAAAAAAAACAGATTAATTCTTAATGTTGGTAATAGAAAAGATGTAGAACAAATAGGGGTTTCGCTAACCACTACCAACGATATTTTGGGAAGAAGTTTTGCATCTTCATCTTTTTTTGCAAGTGGCGATAACAGCAAACTTACCAACATCAATTTAACAAGTATTGGTTTACAATACGAACCATCAAAGAATTTTGAAATAAAAATTGGCACGTCGTTTAGAACACTCGAATCAGCCTCAGAAACCTTCAATTTAGATTATTTTGATGAAAATAGTTTACTTAAATCATCGTTAAAACAAACCGAAGTAGATTTTTCAGTTCGTTACATGCCCGGCAGAAAAACCATTGGATACGGCGTAGAAAGAGCCGATGTTAATGACCATTATCCTACTATATTTTTAAACATGGCCGCAGGTTTAAAGAATTCTTTTGGTAGTGATTTTGAATATCAAAAAGTACAGTTTTATTATAAACAACCTTGGCAATTGGGAGGCTTAGGCAGGTTTAAATCTATTGTAGAGGTTGGAAAAACATTTGGAGAAGTGCCCTTAGGATTATTAGATGTTATTCCGGGTAACCAATCATATTTTACTATAGACAATGCTTTTGCTACCTTAAATTACTACGAATTTGTTACGGATACTTATGCTTCATTGCAACTAGAGCACAATTTTAACGGACGCTTCTTTTCTAGAATTCCTTACATAAGAAAACTTAATTTAAGAGAAATTGTTGGAGTTAAAGCTGTTTGGGGTGAAGTATCTGATAAAAATATTGCACTAAATGCTTCTAATATAATTTACAATGCTCCAGAGGATATTTATTGGGAATATAGTGTAGGAGTAGGAAATATTTTTAAGGTATTCAGACTCGATTTTTCATGGAGAGGAAACTATTTAGACAATCCAGATGCGAACAAATTTGTAATACGAGGTACATTTGGATTTCATTTTTAAGTCCTTTAGTATGTTAATTTTAATTCAGCGTTTTAGACTTTTTTTTATCAACTAGTTTGTTTACTTTTGCAAACTGTCTTAAAATTATAATAATTACTATAAATAGAATAACTAAATGGAAAATTTAATTTATTATTTGCCAATTGCAGGGATTATTGGACTTCTTTATATGTGGATGAAAGCCACCTGGGTTTCAAAACAAGAAGTAGGTAGTGAGAAAATGGCAAGAATTGCTAAAAACATTGCAGATGGTGCAATGGCCTTTTTAAAAGCTGAATACAAAATTTTATCAATATTTGTATTAGCCGTTGCGGTTTTACTAATATTTAAAGGTGAGTCTGATAAAGATTCAACTCCTTTTGTAGCCCTTTCATTTGTAGTTGGTGCGCTGATGTCTGCCTTAGCAGGTTTTATCGGTATGAGAATTGCAACCAAGGCAAATGTTAGAACAACCAATGCAGCACGTACTTCGCTAAATAAAGCACTTGAAGTAGCTTTTTCTGGTGGAGCAGTTATGGGCTTGGGAGTTGTTTCCTTAGGTGTTTTAGGTATTAGTATTTTATTGATAGTTTTTAGCAACTGGTACAATATTAACGATGTAAACGGATTAACTATAATATTAAATGTAATTTCAGGATTTTCATTAGGAGCTTCATCCATTGCCTTATTTGCACGAGTTGGTGGAGGTATTTATACCAAAGCTGCTGATGTTGGAGCTGACTTAGTAGGAAAAGTAGAGGCAGGTATCCCAGAAGATCATCCATTAAATCCTGCAACCATTGCAGATAACGTTGGTGATAATGTTGGTGATGTTGCCGGAATGGGAGCCGACTTATTCGAGTCTTTTGTTGGATCTATCATTGCATCTATGGTTTTAGGAGCGGTGTTTTTTGCAATCCCAGAGTTCGCAACATTCCAATTAGGTGCTGTTTATTTACCATTAGCTTTAGCAGCTGCAGGAATCCTTGTTTCAGTTTTTGGAACATTCTTCGTGAAAGTTAAGGAAGGAGGCGATCCGCAAGCGGCTCTTAATTTGGGTGAATTTTTATCTGCAGGAGTTATGATTGTTGTATCATACTTCTTAATTGATGCTTTCTTACCAGCTGCATGGACCTATAACGGAAAAGAGTTTACGTCATTCGGTGTATTTATCGCAACTATTGTTGGATTAATTGCCGGATTGGGTGTGGGTAAAATTACAGAATACTATACAGGTACCGGTACAAAACCAGTTAAAAGCATTGTTGATCAATCGGTTACAGGTGCTGCGACCAATATAATTGCTGGTTTAGGTGTTGGTATGATGTCAACTGCTATTCCAATTTTATTAATAGCTGCAGCTATTATATTATCATTCCATTTTGCCGGATTATACGGTATTGCGATTGCTGCCGTTGGGATGCTGGCAAATACTGGAATACAGTTAGCTGTAGATGCATACGGACCAATTTCTGACAATGCAGGAGGTATTGCTGAAATGGCCGAATTACCAAAAGAAGTTCGCGAACGTACCGATAAATTAGACGCTGTTGGAAATACAACTGCTGCTATTGGTAAAGGTTTTGCTATTGCATCAGCCGCTTTAACTGCCTTGGCATTGTTCTCAGCATTTATGCAACAAGCTAATATCAAATCTATTGATATTTCACAGTCTACCGTAATGGCAGGTTTATTTGTTGGTGGTATGTTACCGTTTGTATTTTCTGCTTTGGCGATGAAAGCTGTTGGAAAAGCTGCCATGTCCATGATTCAGGAAGTACGTCGTCAGTTTGCTGATATTCCACAATTAAAAGCTGCTTTAGGAGTAATGAAAAAATACGATGGTGATATGTCTAAAGCATCTGCAGAAGACAGAGCTATTTTTGACGAAGCAGATGGCGTTGCCGATTATCAAAAATGTGTGGCTATTTCTACAGAAGCGTCTATAAAAGAAATGATATTGCCAGGAGTATTAGCTGTTGCTACTCCAGTTTTAGTTGGATTTATTGGTGGACCAGAAATGTTAGGAGGTTTATTAGCTGGTGTAACAGTTACAGGTGTACTAATGGCAATTTTCCAATCAAATGCAGGTGGAGCATGGGATAATGCTAAAAAAATGTTTGAAGGCGGTGTAGAAATTCAAGGAAAAGTTCATCATAAAGGTTCAGATGCACATAAAGCAGCTGTTGTTGGTGATACCGTTGGAGATCCGTTCAAAGACACCTCGGGTCCTTCGTTAAACATTTTATTAAAATTAATGTCGGTTGTGGCTTTGGTAATTGCACCAAGTATCGCTGTTATCAGTGCAGAAAGTGCTAAAACTAACGAAGTTAGTATTGAAATGACTGTAGATAAAACCGCAGCAGATTCCCTTTCGGTTGAAAACCAAATTCAAGTTAAAATGGAAATGGTTAACGAAACCAATGTTACTGCAACAGTAAGTGTTACCAAAACTGTTAACGGAGAAACAGTTACTGAGGAGCATGTATTTAAAGGAACTAAAGAAGAAGTACAGGCTCAAATAGATGCCTTAAAATAAAAGCAATTATATGTTAACTAAAAAATCCCGAGCAATCGGGATTTTTTGTTTTTATAAATGAAATTGTTGCACTTATTAAAAAAGTCCGTGTAATTCGGCATCAATTCTGTTAATAATATTCCCTAAATCTTCCGGGTTTTCAACAAAATCAAGGTGATCAACATTGATAATTAAAAGTTTGCCTTTGGTATATTGCGAAATCCATGCTTCATAGCGTTCATTCAATCGGCTCAAATAATCAATGCTGATGGAGTTTTCGTAATCTCTGCCGCGTTTGTGAATTTGTCCAACCAAGGTAGGTACCGAGGCACGTAAATAAATTAATAAATCGGGCGGAGTAACCAAGCGTTCCATTAACTCAAACAATTGTGCGTAATTTTTAAAATCGCGGTTAGCCATTAGCCCCATAGCATGTAGGTTTGGTGCAAAAATATTGGCATCTTCATAAATGGTTCGGTCTTGAATGATGTTTTTACCGCTATCGCGAATTTCCAATATCTGTCTAAACCTGCTATTGAGAAAATAAACTTGTAAATTAAACGACCAGCGTTCCATTTCGTTGTAAAAATCATCCAAATACGGATTGGTTTCTACCGATTCAAAATGAGGTTCCCATTTGTAATGTTTTGCCAATGCCTGAGTTAAGGTTGTTTTTCCGGCTCCAATATTTCCTGCAATTGCTACGTGCATATTGTTTTTTTAAGTTGTTATACGGTTGCTAAATTTAAACAAAAATTATAAGTTTTTGTCTAAAAAAATACCAGCTTTTATTTTGAGTAATTACGTATAATATTTTTTACGATTAACAAAAGATTAACTCTTTAAGTTTAAAACACTTAAATATTATGTTGTAAGTTTGATTTTAAAAATAGTTAAATATGAAATTTATAAAACTACTTGGAGTATTTGTTTTTAGCACACTTGCTGTTTATGCTCAAGATTTTCAAGGAAAAGCAATTTATCAGTCTAAGTTTACCTTGGATATGAAATTAGACAGTACCCGTGTTTCTCCAGCGCAGCAACAGCAAATTATGGACATGATGAAACGTCAAATGGAAAAAACCTTTGAATTAATTTTTGATAAAACTACCTCAATCTATAAGGAAGAAGTAAAATTAGAACAAGAAGCAGGAAGTTTTGGAGGTATGATGTTTATTGGCGGAGCATTGAATGGCCGTCAATTTAAAGATGTTAAAAATAAAACCTATGCCCGTGAATCTGAATTGATGGGAAAAAATTTCTTAATCAAAGATTCACTCACTACCTATAATTGGAAAATGATTAACGAATCTAAATTGATTGGTAATTATCTGTGCTTTAAAGCTGAAGCAACAGTTAAAGGCAGTGAAATGGCTATGAATTTTGGAAGGAACCAACGCAATCAGTCAGAGAATAAAGAAGATAAAATAGAAACTAAAGAACGAGAAATTGTTATAGAGGCTTGGTATACTCCTGAAATTCCTGTTAACAATGGACCAGCCGATTATTGGGGATTACCAGGTTTAATTGTTGAAGTAAAAGCCGACAGATCAACCTTATCATTAGTTAAAGTAGAGCTAAATCCAAAGGAAAAAATTCTAATCAAAGTACCAGAAAAAGGAAAGGTTGTTACCAAAAAAGAATACGATGAAATAGTTGCAGCCAAAATGGAAGAAATGCGTCAAAATTTTGATGGAGGACGTCAGCGCGGAGGCGAAGGTCATCGCATTCAAATACGCATGTAAGCTCACAAACTATAATCAGCAACATATTTATATCAGTTTATGAATAAAAAATTATTCGTACAGTATTTATTGGGTTTAATTCCAATACTTATGGGTGCACAAGCGCTTAAAATAGAAGGAACTGTAAAAGACACTCAAGGCAATCCCTTGGAAATGGCTAATGTAATAGCTCTTAAAAACAATAATACCATAGAGGCATTTTCTATTTCCGATGCAAAAGGTAACTACCGTTTAACAGTAGAGCCCAATCAAACCTATCAGCTTAGAGTTAGTTATATTGGTTTTGCACCTTTTCAAGAAACAGTTATCATCACCTCTGCCTCGGGTAATATTATCAAACCAATAACCTTAAATCCTGTAGACGATAAGTTAAAAGAGGTTGAGGTTACCTATAAAATCCCTATTAAAGTAAGTGGTGACACCTTAACCTATGATAAAGATGCTTTTGCCAGCGGAAACGAAAAAAAACTGGGCGATGTGTTAAAAAAATTGCCCGGCGTTGAAATTAATACCGATGGTGAAGTTGAAGTAGAAGGTAAAAAAGTCCAAAAAGTAATGGTTAATGGCAAGGATTTTTTTGACGGCGACACCAAAATGGCTACCAAAAACATCCCTGCCAATGCCATCGATAAAATCGAGTTTTTACGCAATTACAACGAAGTAAATCCCATGCGTGGTATAGGCGATGATTCGGATAATGTAGCTATGAACATACGACTTAAAAAAGGAAAAGAAAATTTTTGGTTTGGTGAATTGAGTGCAGGGGCCGGACTAAACGAGCGCTATATTGCCCATCCAAAACTGTTTTATTACAGTCCTAAAAAAAGTGTGAATGTTTTATTGGACGCCAATAATATCGGAGCTGTGCCGTTCACCATGCAAGATTATTTCAGGTTTACAGGTGGTTTTAGAGGTATTAACAGAGGAGGTGGAACCACTTTGCAAATTTCATCCAACGACCTGGGTTTTTCCATGATGCGTAATAATCAAGCTTTAGAGATAGAATCCAAATTTGGAGCGTTTAACTTTAGTTACAACCCTACTAAAAACTGGACTTTAAGTGGATTTTCTATTTTGAACGATGCTAAAACAGACATGCTGACAAATAGTGTAAAAAAGTATGTTCAAACCAATGAAACAGAAGAAACTTCAAACGGATCTTTGCAACGCAGTCAGTTAGGAATGGTCAAGCTGAGTTCATCGTACAAACCCAATGTAAATACGCATTTTGATTATGATTTAATGTTGAAAAAATCAAAGCAAGCCGAAGATAATTCTATTAATTCAGTAGTTTCAGGTACAAGCAGTTTAATTGGTATTGAAAAGGATAGCGATCCATTTTCTATAAATCAAAACATCAATTTTTATAAAACCATCGATGCTAGAAATTTAGTAGCTGCTGAGGTACAACATTTATGGCAAAAAGAGCAACCGTTTTATAATTCGCTAACAGCTTTTCAGCCTTTTCCATCGATATTGACAACACAAGAGCAAGATATGTTCAACATTTTACAAAAAAGAGCTATCCAAACCAATAAACTGGATGCTAAGTTTGATTACTTTTACTTACTCAACAACACCAGCAATATTAATATTACCGCTGCAACCACTTTAAGCCATCAGCTATTTGATTCTTCTATATTTCAGGTTTTGGATAACCAAACCGTCAATCAGCTTAATCAATCAAATTTATCCAATGATGTTACCTATAACTTTGCAGATTTTTACATAGGATTGCGCTATAAAATGGTAAGTGGAATTGTTACCGTTAGCCCGGCTATTACAGTGCATCAGTATCAAATGAAAGATGTGCAGTTAGGCAACAGCATTACTACAAATGACACCAAATTACTTCCAGATTTTTATGTAAAACTACAGTTAAAAAAATCGGAAACGTTGCGCTTCACCTACAATATGTCGCTCGAGTTTACCGATATTTTAAAACGTTCAGAGGCTTATATTTTAAATAACTACAATTCGATGTATAAAGGAAACAGAGCACTTGAAAACGCATTGTATCACAGGGTTTCTTTACAATACTTTAATTTCAACATGTTCTCATTTTTGAATATCCAAGGGTTTGCCAACTATTCCAAAAAGATAGACGGCGTTAAAAACAGTTCATCAATAGTAGGAATCAACCAGGTTTCGAGCTCTATAAATTCTAATTTACCCGATGAAACCATATCGGGAAACCTGCGATTTAGCAAGCGTTACGGTAAAATTGAAACCCGTTTGCGCGCCAATGTAACGTACAACAGTTTTTACAACTTGTTAAATAATGAGTGGACCGAGTCCAATTCGTTTACGCAAAACTATCAGGGAAGCTTGGTTAGTTCGTTTAAAAAAGCGCCCAATTTTGAAATAGGCTACAACCGTATATTTAACGATTACAATAATGGAAGCCAAACAACACAATACATTACCGAAAGGCCTTATGCCAATGTAGAAATTGGATTTTTAAAACATTTTATACTCACCGCCGATTATAGTTTGTATAATTATTCCAATGCCGATAAAACGATAAAAAACACTTATTCAACCATGGATGCAAAGTTGTACTATCAAAAAAAGGACAGTAAATGGGAGTATAGTTTGGGAGTAAGCAACGTCTTAAATAATAAATCGATTAACGATGATTCCTTTACCGAATTGGTAACCAGCACCTCGCAATATCGTGTTCAGCCAAGACACGTATTGTTCGCGATTAAGTATAATTTATAAATTTTTAAAATGATATGTATTATTTTTATCAATAAACTTGATTATTTAAATTAAATAATTAGTTTTGTATCATCAGTACAACAGTATGAAAAGCATTAATACCTATAACAATTTCTATTTTTACTTTTATTTTAGTATAAAAGCGAGACGTTATGGGGTATAGTTAGAACTAAAAATAAGTAATATAAAACCATAAAGTCTCGAGAAATCGGGACTTTTTTTATTGTCAAAAATGAAAAAAGTAGCCATACAAGGAATCAAAGGATCGTTTCACCATCAGGTAGCCCATCAATATTTTGGGCAGGAGATTGAATTGGTAGAATGTTTGACATTTACAGAAATGCCGCAGCGATTAAAGACTGCTCAGGCCGATGTGGCGATCATTGCTATTGAAAACACCATTGCGGGTTCTTTATTACCCAATTACAAGCTCATAGACGAACACAAACTGCATATCATGGGCGAAGTGTTTTTACCCATTCATCATCAATTGCTGGTACTGCCGGGACAAACTATAGAATCCTTAACCGAAGTGCATTCACATCCCATGGCCTTGCAGCAATGCGAAGTGTTTTTTGAGCGCTATCCACACATTACCCTGGTTGAATCTAAAGATACAGCAGAATCAGCTCGTTTAATAGCCGAAAATAAAATTACCAACATTGGAGCTATCGCAAGTAGTTTGGCCGGAGAACTCTATGGTTTAGAGGTGCTTGCATCAAATATTCATACCTACAAAAACAATATGACGCGTTTCTTTGTTGTCCAGAAAGACTGGTACAGCAATGGAATTATACCCAATAAAGCATCTCTTAAAATTACTTTATCTCACCAGGTCGGTAGCCTAATGTCGGTTTTAAAACTTTTTGCAGCTAATCAGATTAACTTAACCAAAATACAATCCTTGCCCTTACCGGATAAACCGTTTCAATACGCCTTTTTTATTGACGTTGAATACAACAACTACGAGTTGTATAAAAATTGTTTAAAAGAAATTGAAAATAATCAAAATCCGGTTAAAATTTTAGGTGAATACCATAAAAGCATCAAGCTATGATACAAACAGCCCGTCGTTTAGTAAACGTTCAAGAATATTATTTCTCTAAAAAATTAAGAGAAATACAAGTTTTAAAAGAAGCAGGAGCTTCTATTTTAAACTTAGGCATAGGAAGTCCTGATTTGAAAGCAGCTTCAGCGGTATTTGATTCGCTGAAAAATGCCCTACAGGAAGATCAGATTACCCAATACCAATCATATCAAGGGATAAGTTCTTTACGAGAAGCCATACAGCAATTCTATAAAAAGCACTTTAATGTTTCATTAAATCCCACAACTGAAATATTACCCTTGATGGGTTCCAAAGAAGGGATAATGCATATAAGTATGGCGTTTTTAAATCAGGGTGATGAAGTGTTAATCCCAAACCCTGGCTATCCTACCTATACTTCTGTAACCAATTTAATAGGAGCCAAGCCTTTACTGTATGAGTTGAGTGAAAGAAACGATTGGTTACCCGATATAAAAACCCTTGAGCAGCTCGATTTGTCAAAGGTCAAATTGATGTGGCTTAATTATCCACACATGCCAACAGGTGCACGGATTACCACTGAACAATGGAAACCTCTAATTGATTTCGGTAAAAAACATGGAATATTGCTTGTGAACGACAATCCCTACAGTTTTATCTTAAACGATGCACCTAACAGTATTTTAGCCATTGAAGAGGCTAAGGAAATTGCTTTGGAGTTAAACTCGCTAAGTAAAACATTCAATATTGCTGGGATGCGCGTAGGGATGGTGCTTGGTGCAGAACGATATATACATGCTATTTTACAAGTTAAAAGCCAAATGGATTCAGGCATGTTTTTAGGAATTCAACATGGTGCCATTGCTGCACTTCAGTTGGATGATGCGTGGTTTCATGCGCTTAATGACACCTACGGAAAAAGGAGAAAATTGGTATGGCAAATAGCCGATTGTTTGCAGTGTACGTATCAAAAAGAAACAGCCGGACTTTTTGTTTGGGCAAAGCTGCCGCACAATTTTGATGACCTCGAGTTTACCGACAACCTGCTTAATAAATTTGGAGTATTTATCGCCCCTGGTAGCATATTTGGTTCGGCAGGAAGGGCGTACATCCGTTTGTCGTTGTGTGCATCCGAAGAAGTTTTAACGGAAGTTTTAAATCGATTAAACCACAAAAATTAATGGAACAGGTAATTATTATTGGACTGGGATTGATGGGAGGTTCTTTAGCCCGAGACTTAAAAAAAACTGGTAAATACTCGGTTTTAGGGATGGATAAAAACAACAAACATCAGCAACTGGCATTAGAGCTAGGTTTTATAGATGAGCTCGTTCATATGGAACAAATAACCGAAGCAGATTTCGTAGTTTTAGCTACTCCGGTAAATGCCATCCCTTCGCTGGCTTTAGAAGTGTTGAACAGATTGCACGAAGAGGCAGTGGTTTTTGATATGGGATCAATTAAAAATCCCTTGTGTAAATACACCCAATCGCACCCTAAAAGATCACAACTGGTGGCTGTGCATCCCATCGCAGGTACTGAGTATTCGGGTCCCACAGCAGCCATTGAAAATTTATTTCGCAATAAACTGACCATTATTTGCGAACCCGAATTATCCAATAAAAATGCACTTGAAAAAACCATCGAACTATGGAAAAATTTAGGTGCTCGTATTCAATTTATGAATGCTGTTGAGCACGATAAACATTTGGCCTATGTATCGCATTTATCGCACATCAGCAGTTTTATGTTGGGGAAAACAGTGTTGGAAATTGAAAACGATGAACGGCAAATTTTTAATCTTGCCGGAAGTGGATTTGAATCAACCGTTCGCCTGGCCAAAAGTGCTCCTCAAACCTGGGCTCCCATTTTTTTGGAAAATCAGCAATACATTTTAAAATCACTGGATGAATATATATACAACCTAACGCAGTTTCGATCGCTCATTTACCACAACGACGAACAAGCGCTGCATTCAATCATGAACCAATGCAACCATGTGGGAGAAATTTTAGCAGGTATTGCATTAAAAAACAATCAAGAACATTAAATTTGTAACCTATGAACAACAATAGTAATTTTAAAAAGTGGCTAACCGATTTGCAACTTAACCACCCGCTGGTAATTGCCGGTCCTTGTAGTGCAGAGACAGAAGAACAGGTAATGGCAACAGCACATTTACTTAAAGATACAGATACAACTTTTTACCGGGCAGGCATATGGAAACCACGCACCCGACCGGGAATGTTCGAGGGAGTAGGAGTAGTAGGATTACCCTGGTTAAAACGTGTAAAGGAGGAAACCGGGTTAAAAACAGCTACCGAGGTTGCCAATGCCATGCATGTAGAACAAGCACTTAAGTTTGATATCGATTTGTTGTGGATTGGAGCACGCTCTGCTGTAAGTCCGTTTATTGTACAGGAAATTGCTGAGGCCCTTCAAGGAACTGATAAAATTGTGCTGGTAAAAAACCCAGTGAATCCTGATTTGCCACTTTGGCTCGGAGCAGTGGAGCGTTTATATCAGGTGGGGATTGAAAAATTAGGGGTTATTCATAGAGGCTTTTCATCCTATCACGAAAAAGTGTATCGCAATAAGCCAAAATGGCCGTTAGCAATTGAATTGCGCAAACAATTTCCCGATTTACCTCTCATACTAGATCCTTCGCATATCTGTGGCAAAAGGGAACTGATTTTTGAGGTGTGTCAAACCGGACTTGATTTAAATTACGACGGATTTATGATTGAAACTCATGTAGACCCAACCGTCGCATGGAGTGATGCAGCACAACAAATAACTCCGCAACGATTAGTAGAAATAACACGTGATTTAAGAGTTAAACAGCCAGAATCACATGAAACAGATTACCTTAAACAACTCACAATCTTTAGAAAAGAATTGGATCAATTAGATCAAAATTTAATTGAGTTGCTGGCAACGCGTATGCAAATTGCTGAGCAGATTGGAAAACTGAAACAAGATAAAAATGTAACCATTTTACAAAGCGACCGTTGGAATCAGATTATGGACAACATGATTTCAAGTGGGACTCAACGTGGTTTAAGTACCGAGTTTATTGATAAATTATTCAAAGCCATTCACCTTGAATCCATCCAGCATCAACAAAAAGTAAAGTAACATATGCAAGGAATCGTAACCAAATCTACCGGAAGCTGGTACACTGTTCGCACCTCGGAGGGGAAACATACCGAGTGCCGAATTCGGGGCAGATTTCGAATGGAAGGTATTAAAAACACTAATCCGGTTTCAGTAGGCGATATGGTTACCTTTGAATTGGAACCGCAAAAAGAAAATGGTGTCATTACCCACATCGCACCAAGAAAAAACTATATCATCAGAAGATCGGTTAACTTATCGAAGCAAACCCATATTATTGCAGCCAATATCGATCAGGCATTTTTATTGGTAACTGTTGCCAATCCAGTAACGCTTACTGCCTTTATCGATCGTTTTCTTGCCACAGCAGAAGCTTATTCTATACCAGCCATTTTGTTGTTTAATAAGGTTGACAGTTACGATGATAAGCAGCTCGATGAAAAAGAACAGTTAAAATCGGTATACGAAATGGTAGGTTATAATTGTATTGATGTTTCGGCTGTTAGTGGTGAAAACATAGATTTTGTAACCGAACTGATGAAAGATAAGGTAAGTTTATTTTCAGGTCATTCTGGAGTGGGTAAATCAACCTTAATCAACCTCATAGAACCCAACTTAAATTTAAAAACAGCCGAAGTAACAGAGCAACATGGATTAGGGCAACATACCACTACCTTTGCCGAAATGTTTGAGCTGTCTTTTGGCGGATTTATTATTGATACACCAGGTATTAAAGGATTTGGCGTTGTTGATTTTGAAAAAGAAGAAGTGGGCGATTATTTTCCGGAGATTTTTCAGTTTAAACAACACTGTAAATTTAACAACTGTTTGCATCTCGAAGAGCCAGGATGTGCTGTTTTGGAAGCAGTAGAAAATGATGAAATCGCTTTTTCAAGGTATCGAAGTTATGTTCAAATGCTAGAACAAGATGAAAATTACAGAGGAGTTTCTGGTTAAAAAATAAGTGTATGAGAGTTGTAATTCAACGTGTTTCAGAAGCCAGTGTTCGCATTTCCAATAATTTTACCGCCCAGATTGGTAACGGATTGTTGTTACTTTTAGGCATAGAAACCAGTGATACAGAACAGGATTGCGATTGGCTAATAAAAAAAATTGCAGCACTTCGAATTTTCCCCGATGAACAGGGTGTCATGAATCGTTCGCTTTTGGAAATACAGGGCGAAGTGCTTGTGGTAAGTCAGTTTACTTTACATGCCTCCACAAAAAAGGGAAATCGTCCATCCTATATCAAGTCGGCTAGGCCAGAACAAGCCATTCCATTATACGAATATTTCAAATCATCCTTACAAAAAGAAGTCCAAAAACCTGTACAGGCTGGTGTTTTTGGAGCTAATATGCAAGTGGCTCTTATTAATGATGGACCGGTGACTATTTTAATCGATTCAAAAAGCAAAGAATAGTTTAGAACCATTCTTGCTTTCTTTTTAAGGCGATATTCTTTTGAAATTAGTACTTTTGTGAATCAAACTTTAACACTGTACAACATGTCATTTAAACCAGCAGATTTTATTCAAGATATACAAAACTTTGGAGAATTCGGTGGTGTAAACCCGTCTATATCCGATTCGGCGACCTATACATTTTTAGCCGCTAAAACCATGCAAGACACCTTTGAGGGCCATACTGAAGGATGTTACCTGTACTCCCGTCATGCCAGTCCAAGTACCTTATACTTAGGCGATGCATTAGCTAAAATGGAAGGCACAGAAACGGCCTTGGTAACCGGTTCTGGTATGGGAGCTATAACCTCGGTAATCTTACAGCTTTGCAAAGCAAACGATCATATTGTAAGCAGCAGAACCATATACGGAGGTACTTATGCCTTTATGAAAAATTTTTTACCACGACTTGCTATCAACACAGCATTCGTAGATATAACGAATCTGGAAAAAGTAGAGGCAGCCATTACTCATCAAACCAAAATGATTTACTGTGAAACCATCAGTAATCCATTATTGGAAGTTGCCGATTTACCAGCTTTGGCAAAGCTAGCTGCAAAGCATAACATTCCTTTGGTGGTTGACAATACCTTTTCGCCTTTAATGGTTTCTCCAAATAAATTAGGAGCTACCATAACTATCCACAGTTTAACAAAATTCATCAACGGAACCAATGATACCATTGGCGGTGTGGTATGTGGTAAAAAAGAATTTATAGATAGTTTACGTAACGTAAATGATGGTGCTGCCATGTTATTAGGTCCGGTAATGGATAGTTTACGTGCAGCTCAAATACTAAAAAACATGCGAACACTTGCTGTGAGAATGCGCAAACACAGTGATAACGCTATGTATTTGGCCGAACAGTTTCAAAAAGACGGTCTAAATGTGGTATATCCAGGATTAAAAAATCACAAAGGGCATCAACAATTAACATCAATGTTGAACGATTCATATGGTTATGGTGGTTTATTGACGCTGGAAGTTGCATCGCTAGAAAAAGCCAATGAATTAATGGAATTGATGCAAAAAAGAAACATTGGTTATTTAGCCGTAAGTTTAGGATTTTACAAAACATTGTTCAGCGCATCCGGAGCCAGTACCTCGTCTGAAATTCCTGAAGAAGAGCAAAAAGAAATGGGATTGTCTAAAGGCCTCATTCGTTTTTCAATCGGGTTAGACGACGATATTGTAAGAACATATGATAAAATGAAAGCCTGCATGAAAGAAGTAGGTGTTTTATAAAATCAATTGGTAATTTAATTAAAATCCCTGTCATAATTTTGATGGGGATTTTCTATTTGCATAAGCCCTTAAATTTGTGTATCATTACACGTTAAAAGTAAAATTATGTTAACAAAAGTGCCAAAAATTTCGTTGTTAGAAGCCTTAATTCCCATTGTTTTTCTGATTGTTTTATTGTGGTTTAACGTGCAAGAAGTTTATGGCGATGGCGCATTAGACGGTGCCAATCAGTTTGTTTTATTGCTTTCTGGAGCAGTTGCAGCAATAGTTGGATTTAAGAATAAAGTTTCTTTTGATCGTATGATGACAGCAGTTGCCAAAAACTTAAAGTCCACTTCCACCGCTTTATTAATTTTATTGTTTGTAGGAGCCTTAGCGGGTACCTGGCTTATAAGTGGTATTATACCGGCAATGATTTATTACGGTATGCAACTTCTTAATCCAACTATATTTTTAGTGGCTTCCGTTGTTATTGCTTGTATTATATCAGTAGCTACTGGAAGTAGTTGGACTACTTCTGCAACTGTTGGTATTGCACTCATTGGAATTGGTAAAGCGATCGGACTTTCAGAAGGTATGGTAGCCGGAGCGGTGATTTCTGGAGCGTATTTTGGCGACAAAATGTCTCCTTTATCAGATACCACCAATTTAGCACCAGCTATGGCAGGTACCGATTTATTTACGCATATAAAATATATGGCTTACACCACAGTACCGTCAATCACAATTACCATAATTATATTTTTATTTTTAGGATTTACACAAACCACCTCAGGTGTTACAGACACCTCTGTGTTGCTCAATGCAATAGACAGTTCTTTTAATATTTCATTATGGTTATTTGCAGTACCAGTTTTAGTTATCTTGATGATAGTTAAAAAAACACAACCCTTAATTGCCCTTTTAATAGGTACATTATTAGGAGGTGTTTTTGCACTTATATTTCAACCTGCAATAGTACTGAGTGTATCCGGCGAAGAAAGTCTTAATTTAGTAAGCGCTTACAAAGGAGTTATGAACGCTATTACTGTGGATGCATCGGTAGAAACCGGTAATGTATTGCTAAATGAGTTGTTTACGTCGGGTGGAATGAAAGGGATGTTAGGTACTATTTGGTTAATTATGTGCGCCATGGTTTTTGGTGGGGTAATGGAAGCCATTGGCGCCTTGAAAGCGCTTAGTGATGCACTGCTTAAAATGGCATCGGGCATTTTTGGATTGTTTGCAAGTACCGTTGGTGCTTGCATCGGATTTAATATAACTGCATCAGATCAGTATTTGGCCATTGTAGTTCCGGGTAAAATGTTTGCTAAAGCCTATGAAGAAAAAGGATTGGCACCAGAGAATTTAAGTCGAACACTGGAAGATTCAGGTACTGTAACTTCAGTATTAATTCCATGGAACACCTGCGGGGCATATCAATCTAAAGTATTATTGGGCGAAGTTGGAATGACAAGTTATATACCCTATGCTTTTTTTAACATTATAAGCCCAATAATGACATTACTATTTGCTGCTTTCAATATAAAAATAAGAATGTTAAAAGATAAGGCTATAGCTGAATAAAAAGTTAAGGTAAATCCTTGCCTTCAGAGGCAATGTAAATACGATACCATTGTTCTAAACTCATATCCAAACTTAGCGAATTAACTGCCAATGCTAAGCGCGAAAGGTGTTGTGTTCCAACAATAGGTATAATAGTAGCAGGATGTTTTAATAACCAACTGTAAACAACTGTTTCTAGATTTTCAATATTTAATTCTTCAGCGATAGTTTTTAAGCAGTTATAAATTCTGTTAGACTTTTCGTCTGAAGGGTTTATTAATTTACCTCCGGCCAAAGGTGACCATGCCATAGGTTTTATGTGTTTTTCAATAAAAAAATCGATGTTTCCATTGTGAAAATGCTCTAAATTATAGGGCGATAGTTCTACTTGATTGGTCACCAGCGGAACATCCAACACACTGTTTAGTAAATCATATTGATGCGGATTAAAATTTGATACACCAAAATTTAAAACTTTTCCCTCTTTTTGTAAAGTAGAAAAAGCAATGGCCACTTCTTCCGGATTGAAAAAAGGAGCCGGTCTGTGTAGCAATAATAAATCGATATAATCAGTATTAAAATTTTTAAGTGAATTATTGACTGAATTAATGATATAGTCAGCGCTATAGTCGTAAAACTTTACTTTTCGTTCCGGAAATTTATCGGTAGCTAATTTAATGCCGCATTTTGTAACAAGCTGCAAGGTATTACGCAATGATTTATTTAACGTTAATGCTTTTCCAAATGCTTCTTCACAACTGTAGTTACCATATATATCGGCATGGTCAAAAGTGGTGATGCCAAGTTCTATGGCATTTTGTGTTAAGGTAAGTAATTCTTGTGGCGATAAATTCCAGTCTAGTAATCGCCAATGGCCATGTACAATTCTTGAAACAGTTAAGGTATCAGACAGTTTTATTACTTCCATTTTTTTTAGTTTATTTATTGATTCTAAAGTTTTATTGCACATTGCTCAGCACATTTTTCACCATCGATGGCAGCAGAAATAATTCCACCAGCATAGCCGGCGCCTTCACCACAAGGGTATAACCCCTTTATAGTTACATGTTCTAAGGTAACTGGATTTCTGGGTATTCGCACCGGCGATGAGGTTCTCGATTCGGGTGCATGAACAACAGCTTCGTTAGTTAAATAACCTTTCATAGATTTTCCAAATTGAATAAATCCGTTTTGAAGTGCCTTGTAAATAAAAGAAGGCAATACACTACCTAATTCAACTGATGTTGTTCCAGGTTGATACGAGGTTTTTGGAATGGCTGCCGATTGTTTACCTTTGGTAAAATCAGCCAATAATTGTGCGGGTACTTGTTGACTTTTTCCGGCAGTAACCCACGCCTGTTGTTCTACTTGTTTTTGAAATTCCATGGCTGCTAAGGGGCCTTCTTTTGAAAATGCGTTGAAATCTTCCGGTTTTAATTCTACCACAATACCCGAATTAGCAGTACTCATATTGCGTTTTGATGGTGACCAGCCGTTGGTAACCACTTCTCCCGGACTGGTTGCGCAAGGTGCAATAATTCCACCTGGACACATACAAAACGAGTACACACCTCGATGGTTAACTTGCTTTACAATGCTGTACGGGGCAGGAGGTAAATACAAGCCTCGGTCAGAACAACTGTACTGAATTTGATCAATTAATTGCTGTGGATGTTCAACGCGTACACCTAAGGCAAAAGGTTTGGCTTCAATTAAAATATTTTTTGAATGTAACAATCTAAAAATATCACGGGCAGAATGACCTGTAGCAAGTATTACTTTAGTGCAATTAAAAAACTTACCATTCTCGGTTGCAATGCCTATTACTTCATTGTTTTTTATTTGTATATCTGTTACACGGGTATTAAAATGTACTTCGCCACCGTAATTTAGTATAGTAGTTCTTATGTTTTTTATGATGTTAGGCAATTTGTTTGTACCAATATGTGGATGTGCATCCACTAAAATGGAAGGTGTTGCACCGTGAAAAACCAACAATTCCAATATTTTTTGCACATCGCCACGTTTCTTGGAGCGGGTGTATAATTTTCCATCCGAATAAGTGCCTGCACCCCCTTCTCCAAAACAATAATTAGAATCTTCGTTAACAATGTGTTCTTTATTGATGGCTGCTAAATCCCTGCGTCTTGATTTGATGTCTTTACCACGTTCTAATATAATAGGTTTAATTCCTTTTTCAATTAGTTTCAATGCAGCAAACAAACCTGCAGGACCAGAACCTATGATTACTATTGATTTAGCATTGGTAACATCAACATATTTTGGTGCGATTAATGAAACAGGCGTATAATCTTCATTTACAAACACTTGAATTTTTAAGTTGATTTTTACTATACGTTGGCGGGCATCAATAGATCGTTTTAAAATTTCTATATGGTTGATGGTAATTTCATCGATTGATTCATTTTTGGCAACCCATGTTTTTAGCAATAAACTATTGGCAGCTACTTCGGGTAGTACTTGTATGTTGCGTTCAATTATCATCTGTTAAATAAAAAAGTTCCAAACCAATCCAAATCGAACAGTAAAATCGCGGCTAGGATGGTAAGGTGCAGAAAAATACTCAGGTCCAAATATTCGGGCACCAATATTTTCAGCTTTAAAGTAAATACGAGTACGTTGAATACGTCCGTTTAAAAAGAAATCAATTGATGGATAGTCTCCAATTTTTGTTGTTTGTTGTTGAGTAAACTCTCCTAATAAAGAATTGTACATAGGAGCGTAAAATTTGGTGAAATACTTTAAGGTTACACCGGTTTGTATGTATAACGGATCGCCTTTAAACAAATTGGTAGCATAATACAAGGTGTTTCTAGTTGTAAATTCTGGCACAGCCATAAACGGAGTTCCATCTGTTACTTTTTGATACATAATTGTATTTACCAAACCAAACTTGTTTAAGGTAAATTCTCTGAAAAAAGTCGCTTTTAGGTAATTTAAGGTTTCGGTTGCTTGTATGGGTTTTGGGTTATTAGAATCAAAATACGTATAATGATCTATTTTAGATAGTTGAACTTCTGCATCAAAAAACTTGTTTGATTGAAGTGTTGCTCCAACCGTATAAACAGCTTCATTGGTTAAATCGTTATACCAATTGTAATTGCTGTAATTACTGCGGTATAAATGATAATTTAAATCGGGCGATTTAGAGTAAGTAGTAGCAAAAGCACTTACAGTATTTTCTTCATTAAAGGCATAAGTTGCTGCTAATTGAAGTGATTTTGCAGTATTTTCTCCACTTACTTGTTGATATGCCTTGGCATTTAATTGAATTTGTTTGTAGCTTGTTTGCCAATCTGCAAAAAATCCAGATTTAGACTCATCAATAAAGTCAGGAAGCGCAGCATATATACTATCAATAGGCGATTTAAATCCGTAGGTATACTTTTGATAATGAACACCTAATTTTAATGAACCCAAAAGTATGGGTGATTTTATTTTGGTATAAGCATTAAACTGATGCTGTTGATGATAGGCATGATCATCAATTTTTGAAGAAAAAGCTTCGCCAAAATCTGAGGAAACAGCGCCTTGAGTAAATTCAAAATGCTTAGTTTCGTATGCATAGGATTGACCTATCGTAATCTGAGACCTTCTTAAGGTATCTTTTTTAATTTTTAGTAAATGGTATTGTTGTTCTATAAAATAGCGCTTTCCTCGCAACATTGATTCAGCATCGAGATAGTTTACATCAAGTCTGCCGCGTTGTTTATAATTGGCATCTTCACTTAAAAATTGTGCCAAAGACAAATCTGTTAAACCACCATTTTCTTGATTCATTAAGTCTTGAGAAGTCATATGACCTCTAAGTTCATATTGCTTCTTTTTACTTTGATAATTAAATGTAGCTCTAAAATTCCCCTGACTTGCCAAGGAGTTTCGGTATTTTCCTAAAGATCTTAATCCTTTATAGGCTAACGAAAAATTAAACTGAGGCGAAGTGTTCATTGTTAAAAATGCATCCAACACCTGACCTTGTTCCAAGCCAGTGCGATACATCAATTCGGTAGTTGGCGTGGGTACTCTGTAGTAATTAACCTCATCAAGTTCTATATAGTTGAAATGTTTTGCTTTGGCTCCAATTGTTTGATGTAAAATCGGAATTTTAAACGAATACGCTAATCGGTTAAAGGTTTGACCTTGATTATGAAAAGGCAATAACTCATAATCATCTTTACGGATATAATTAAAGGTGTAATCTTTTTGTATGGTTAACGTAGTATCTATGATGGTAGTATCATTATAAAAACTGATTATTTTAAAATCAGTATAATGGGTTTTAGCAACAATAGGATCGGATTCTGCCATTCTTTTTATAAGTGTATCGGTAGCGCGATTAATGGCTTTAGAGGCTTGTATTTTTACTTTATCAATAGGTTTTCTGGTTTCTTGAGCAACCATAAATGTTGAGATAAAACCTATAAACACCAATACATAAAATTTTTTCATGAATACATGCTATTAAAAAAGCAAAGGTAATTGATTTAGTCGATAAATATAAACTTTACAATTTTAGAAAAAATATAGTTTCTTTGTATAAGAACAGATTTAATTATGTTACAACCCTATTATAAAGAAATGGTTTTAGAATGCGGTACCGATGAAGCAGGCAGAGGTTGTTTGGCAGGTCCGGTTGTGGCAGCAGCTGTTATTTTGCCTCAAGGATTCACACATCCACTCTTAAACGATTCTAAACAGCTTTCTCTAAATAAAAGGTTAGCATTAAAGAAAGTAATTGAGCAAAATGCGGTTGCTTATGCAGTATCGTATATTTCACCTGAAAAAATTGATGAAATAAACATACTTCAAGCTTCTATTTTAGCAATGCATCAGGCAATTAGTCAGCTTAAAAAAGCTCCAAAATTTATTATAGTTGATGGTAATAAATTTAAATCGTATCAAGACATTCCGCATCAAACCATTGTAAAAGGCGATGCTAAGTTTATGAGTATTGCAGCGGCCTCTATTTTAGCAAAAACCTACCGTGATGCCTATATGGAGCAATTACATAAGGATTTTCCTGCATATTGTTGGCATCAAAACAGGGGTTATCCTACCGTAACACATCGAAATGCCATTCGTAAATATGGAATTACACCTCACCACAGAATGTCGTTTAAATTGTTGCCAGAGCAACTTTCGTTTGAATTCTAATCAACCAATTCTGCGCCAAACAAGTGTTCAAAATGTTTTTTGACTTTTATTTCAACTTCATAATTGTCGATATGTTTCCCCAATTCGGAAGCTAATGATGTAACTGCTTTTCCTCGAATTCCACACGGGATGATATGATCAAAGTAGCCTAAATCGGTATTGATATTTAATGCAAAGCCATGCATGGTAACCCAACGGCTGGTTTTAACGCCTAAAGCACAAATTTTTCTGGCAAACGGAGTTCCAACATCCAGCCAAACACCTGTTTCACCTTCGCTACGCGCGCCTTTTAAACCATATTCAGCAATAGTTGCTATAATTACCTCTTCTAAAATGCGCATATATTCATGAATATCCGACGTGAAGTTAGTTAAATCTAAAATTGGATATCCAACCAATTGCCCGGGTCCGTGATAGGTTATATCGCCACCCCGGTTGCTTTGATGAAAACTAATTCCGCGTTTTTCTAATTGTTCTTTTGAGAGTAACAGGTTATTGATATCACCACTTTTTCCCAAGGTATACACATGTGGATGCTCTACAAAAAGTAAATAATTTGGAGTAATTGCTCTAGAATTTTCTTTTAAATTAGATGATTTAATAGCCAAAATATCATTAAAAAAGTTTGTTTGAATTTCAAAAGCTTGTGCATAATCTACTACACCAAGTTGTTTAAAAATAAGCTTTTTGTTCATCGTCTTATGAATTTGTACAAAGGTCTGATTTTTTTTTTAATGCTCAATTTTTAAAATAATTGAATTAATAAATACAGCAATAAGAAAATAAAGTAACTTTGATTTCCTTTTAGAATAGTATGTTAGAAAAAATTAAGTTAAATCCTTGGCATTATCTAATAATAACATTTTTAGCTTTAATAATTATTGGTACAATATTGTTAAAAATGCCTTTTGTAACGCATGTTCAAGGATTAAGTTTTATTGATGCGCTCTTTACAGCTACTTCTGCGGTTTGTGTAACGGGTTTAACGGTGGTAAATACTAGTGGATTTAACCCCGAAGGACAATGGGTATTGTTGTTGTTAATGCAATTAGGAGCAATAGGAATTATGACCCTTAACACCAGTTTTTTGTTGCTGATATCGGGTAGACTCGACCTAAAACAGCAGCTTTCGTTTTCTAAATTACAAGACAGTATATCGTTTAAAAGTTCAACAGGCATTCTAAAATTCATCCTACAAATTACTTTTATTACAGAATTTATAGGGGCTGTTTTGCTTTTTGTTGGGTTTTATCAACACGGTTTTGAAATTAACGAAGCACTGTATCAAGCGGTATTTCATAGTATTTCAGCTTTTTGTAATGCCGGTTTCTCTACGTTTGACAGTAGTTTAATTGGTTTTAACTCCCTAATTAAATACACCATAATGGCATTAATAATAGTTGGAGGTGCCGGATATATAGTGCTGTTTGAAATGATTAACAAAATAACCAAAAAACAAAAATTGGGTTTGCACTCAAAAATTGTGGTGTTAACGTCCTTTATATTAATTGCAACGGGTAGCGTGATGATTTATTTTTTAGAAGGAGACACAGTATCGGTAACTGATAGTTTATTTCAATCGGTTACAGCCAGAACAGCCGGTTTTAACACCATTGATATAGGAAGTTTTCATTCGTCTACCTTATTAATTTTAATGGTATTAATGTTTATAGGGGCATCGCCGGGCTCAACCGGAGGCGGTATAAAAACCACAACCTTTTTTGTTGCCATAGTTTCTTTTATTAAAGTAATACGAGGAGATAGTTCTACAGTAATTTTTAATAAGCATATTACACATACGGTTATTTTAAAAGCGTTTTCTATTATTTTTATGTACATAATTATCATCATCCTTGCCACCGTTTTACTTTTATATAGGTATCCACAACTACAATTTCATCACCTCGTTTTTGAAGTTGTTTCGGCAACAGGTACCGTGGGCTTATCGGTTGGCATATCTTCAGAAATTGCAAGTTTTGGTAAAATTGTGTTAATTTGTTGTATGTTTATTGGACGAATCGGGCCGGTATCGCTGGCAATGATTAAAAGCAATAAAGAATTTAAACCCCGCATTTTGTATCCGCAGGAAAAAATAAATTTAGGATAAAAACAAGTAAATATGGCAAAAGATTTTGTAGTAATTGGTTTAGGCACTTTTGGATTTGAAGTTGCTGTTAATTTATACGATCAGGGTCATAATGTAATGGCAATCGATAAAAATCCAATAACAATTCACAACATACAAGACCGGGTAACGGTTGCTATCAATGCAGATATTTCAGACACGGCTGTAATTGATGAATTGCAATTATTTGATTTTAAAAAAATTATATTAGGATTGAGCAGTAACTTAGAGACGCTGATTTTAACTATTGCTTATTTAAAAAATAGAGGTGCCGAATATATTATAGCCAAGGGAAATTCTGAACTTCAAAAACAGGTACTCTTGAAAGTTGGAGCCAATGAAGTTATCATTCCCGAAAAGGAAGTTGCCAATAAACTAACCGATCGCATTACGCATCCAAATGTTATCGACCGATTTGTGCTCGATCACGATGTACTTTTAATCAACGTAAAGGTACCTAAAAAGCTGGCAAATAGAACCCTGGAAGAACTTGATTTGCGCCAAAAATACAACATCACTGTATTAATCAGAAAACACGAGGGTAAGTCAGTTATCATCAATAATTCGAAATACGTGCTCAATGAAGGCGATGAAATTTTTGTAGCAGGAGATGCAAAAAACATTGAAAAAATATTTAATGAATAGTTGATGGAGGTAAAAGTTCTGAATTTAACTAAGCAATATGCAAATCAATTGGCACTTGATTCAATTTCATTTGAATTAAAACCAGGAGAAATTGTTGGTTTATTGGGCCCCAATGGAGCAGGAAAATCTACCTTAATGAAACTATTAACAGGGTATTTACAACCCTCAAAGGGAGATGTCTATATTGATAATTTATTGCTTTCGGAGAATGTTTTAGTTACGCAGCAGAAAATTGGATACTTACCAGAGCACAATCCACTTTATACAGATATGTATGTCAAAGAGTATCTTGAGTTTGTTGCAGGTTTGTATAAATTACCAACAAGCTACGTATCTCCTGTTATCGAACAAGTTGGGTTAACCCCAGAAGTTCATAAAAAAATACACCAACTTTCTAAAGGTTACCGCCAACGCATTGGCTTAGCTGCAGCTATCTTGCACCAGCCAAAACTCATAATTTTAGATGAACCAACTACAGGCTTAGATCCCAATCAGTTGGTAGAGATTCGCTCGTTAATAAAGGAGTTGGGAAAAGAGAATACAGTCTTGTTTTCTTCACATATTCTTCAAGAAATAGAAGCTGTTTGTGATAGGGTAATTTTAATTCACAAGGGAAAAATTGTTCACGACATGAGACTCAATCAAGTTAATCAACAAACAGAACAACTTATTGAAGTAGAGTTTGATTTACGCGTTGAAGAGCAATTGTTGTATAAATTGCCTAACATCAAAAAAGTACAAAATATTTTTGATGCTACCTGGGAACTAACCTTTGAAACCCAACAGGATATGCGATCAAAACTGTTTGATTATGCCCAACAAAATGGTTTGCGTGTGCTAAAAATGATTTCTAAAAATAAAAACCTCGAATCCTTGTTTAAAGAGTTAACAGCTAATTAATGCGATATAACCATTGATTTTCATCCAAAGTTTTTAACAACTCTTTATTTATAGCAACTTTTAAAGCCCTGCTAGGTAAATTTAAGTTGATTTTCTCTTGTGGATATTCTAAGGTGAAATATAAATTTTTGCTTCCTTTATAATGGGTTAGCACATCGTTAAGGGTGTCAATTTCTTTTTTATTGATAGTATGCACATCAAAAAACAAGGTAATTTTATCGCTAAGTAATTCAATTACATCGTGTAACAGTTTAACATCAGTATATTTAATTCGAGGATTTCCGGCAATGCCATTTTTATCTCTAAAGCCTTCTTGTATGGACATCCGAATAAAAAGAAATTGATTCTCTTTTAAAAAATGACTGTATTTTAAATAGTCTTCACCAAAGATTCTGAAATCGTGTTGGTCGTCATAATCTTCCATTGTAAACGTGGCCCATCCTTTTCCTTCGCGTGTAACGCGATGTTGAACGTTGGTAACCATACCTGCGAACGATACGTTTTGATTTACAAATTGCTCTATAGGTTTTTTAAATAAGGCGATTGTTGTGTTGGCAAATCGCATTTCGTGCTTAAAATCGTCCAACGGATGTGCTGATGTGTACATCCCAACTACTTCTTTTTCCTTGGCTAATAATACCATGGTATTCCACGGTTCACAATTTGGTATCTCAGGTTCTGGTAACTGTACTTCGGCCATCTCGCCAAATAAGGATACCTGCGCTGAGTTTTGATTTTCCTGATAGCGGTTTCCAAAGCGTAGAATTTTTTCAATGGTGGTTTGCCCGCGTTCATCAGTAATAAAATACTGTGCACGGTGGATATTCTGGAAGGAATCAAAAGCACCAGCCAATACCAAACCGTCATACACTTTTTTATTCACGGCTCGGGCCTCAACGCGTTTACTAAGGTTAAACACCGATGAATAGGGGCCATTTTTTTTGCGCTCCTCAACAATGGCTTCAACAGCACCCTCTCCAACACCTTTTATGGCGCCCATGCCAAAGCGAATAGCACCCTTACGGTTTACAGAAAACTTATAGTACGATTCATTGATATCGGGTCCCAACACCGGAATGTTCAAATGCTTGCATTCTTCCATAAACATAGAAACCTGTTTTAAATCGTTCATGTTGTTGGATAGTACTGCCGCCATATATTCGGCCGGATAATGGGCTTTCAGATAAGCGGTTTGGTAAGCAATATAGGCATAACAGGTAGAGTGCGATTTGTTAAAAGCGTATTGTGCAAAGGCTTCCCAGTCTTTCCAAATTTTTTCCAACACCTCACACGGGTGGTTTCGCTCCATGCCACCGTTTATAAACTTTGGCTTAAGTTTTTGAAGTAAATCAGCTAGTTTTTTACCCATGGCTTTACGCAGCTCATCTGCCTGACCGCGGGTAAAACCAGCCAGTTTTTGCGACAGCAACATTACTTGCTCTTGGTAAACAGTAATGCCATAGGTTTCACGCAGGTATTCTTCCATCTCAGGCAAATCGTAGGTAATGGGTTCATCACCTTGTTTTCTGCGGATGAATTGCGGTATGTACTCCATAGGTCCAGGACGGTACAGCGCATTCATGGCAATTAAATCGGCAAACTCTGTTGGTTTTAACGCTTTCAGGTGTTTTTGCATGCCGGCCGATTCGTACTGAAAGATGCCGATGGTATCGCCTCGCTGAAACAGTTGGTATGTTTTTTCATCATCCAGTGGAAAGGCATCGGGATCGAGTTCTATTTTATGAATCGCCTTAACAATTTTAATAGTGTCTTTAATAAGGGTAAGGGTCTTTAATCCGAGGAAATCCATTTTTAGTAAACCGGCACTTTCAACCACATTGTTGTCGTACTGGGTAACATACATGTTTTCGGAATCCTTTGAAATGGCAACTGGAATTAAGTTGGTAATATCATCAGGAGTGATGATTATTCCACAGGCGTGCGTACCGGTATTACGTACAGTTCCTTCTAGTTTTAATGCCTGATTTAGGGTTTGTGCTTCCAGATCATCGCCCTCAGAAATATTGAGTAATTCATTAGCTTTAGCGGTTAATTCGGCCGACAGGTTTTCAATTTTCTGTTTGCTTTTTTCGCTGGTTCCAAACAAATCGGAAAGTTTTACGTCTGGAACAAGTTTAGCTAATCGGTCGGTGTCTGGTAAGGGTAAATCGAGTACGCGTGCGGTATCTCTAATGGCCGATTTGGCAGCCATAGTTCCATAGGTGATGATTTGTGCCACTTGATTGGAACCGTATTTTTCTATTACATAATCAATTACTTTTTGCCTGCCCTCATCGTCAAAATCGATGTCAATATCGGGAAGTGAAATACGATCCGGATTAAGGAAACGCTCAAAGAGGAGGTCGTACTTGATGGGGTCAATATTAGTAATTTTTAAACAATAAGCAACCACCGATCCGGCCGCTGAACCCCTTCCAGGCCCCACTGAAACTCCCATTTTTCGGGCTTCTGCGATAAAATCCTGCACAATTAAAAAATAACCGGGATATCCAGTGTTTTGAATGGTTTCCAGCTCAAAATCAATTCGTTCTGTAATAGCCTCGGTTAATTCTGCATAGCGCAGTTTGGCGCCTATATAGGTTAAATGTCGTAAATACTTGTTTTCGCCTCTTTTTTTATTATCCTGTTCATCCAGCGGATCGATAAAATCGGCTGGGATATTAAACTTGGGTAGTAAAACGGGATGCTCAAGCGAATAAGTTTCAATTTTATCAACGATTTCCTGAGTGTTTATAATTGCTTCGGGTATATCAGCAAAGAGTTTTTTCATCGCCTCCTGCGATTTAAAATAATACTCGTTGTTAGTTAATCCATACCTAAATCCGCGACCACGACCGATAGGAGTTGAAGCCTTTTCGGCATCTTTTACACACAATAAAATGTCGTGTGTTTCGGCATCGCTTTCGTTGATATAATAGGTGTTGTTTGTAGCCACCATTTTTATACCGTATTTTTGAGCATAACTCTGCAATACTTCATTAACATGGTCTTCTTCGGCCAATTGATGCCGCATTAATTCAAGATAAAAATCATCGCTAAATTGATCTTTCCACCAAAGTAAAGCTTCTTCAGCCTGCGTTTCACCGACATTTAAAATTTTGGAAGGTATTTCCCCATAAGTATTTCCTGATAATACAATTAATCCCTCCTTGTATTGTTCAACTATAGTTTTATCGATGCGCGGAACGTAATAAAATCCTTGTGTATAAGCGATAGAAGCCATTTTGGCTAAATTGTGGTAGGCTTTTTTGTTCTTTGCTAAAAATACAACTTGGTAACCATTGTCTTTATTGGTTTTGTCCAGATGATTTTCACACACATTAAATTCACAACCTACAATGGGTTTCAGTGGTTGCTTTGGTAGCTCACCCTCTGTTAGATTTTTATTATAAGTTTCTACAGATTTGTTATAGCTCAATACTTCTTTTACAAAGTAAAACACCCCCATCATATTGGCGGTATCAGTAATAGCTACTGCAGGCATATGATGCTTTACAGCCGACTGAACCAGTTCCTTTACGCTAGTTGTGGCTTGTAAAATAGAAAATTGGGTGTGGTTATGTAAGTGCGAAAAGGAGGCGTTTTCAAGCAAATCAAGATTTGATTTGATGTTTACCTGATTTTCCTTCCCAGAAACTTGTTGTTTTAGTTGTGTGCTTGCTTCTTTTAAATTGAGGTGTTGCAATCCGATTAGCTTTATGGGTTTCGGATTGAGTTCTGTAAAATTGCTTAAATAATCTGGTTGTTGTTTTAAATCGGTTAAGCTGTAATGGTTTAATCGCAGGAGTTCAAAAAAGCAGCGCGTTGTTGCTTCGACATCGGCTGTTGCATTATGTGCTTCAATAAATGATTCTTGAAATAAATAACGATAGAGCTCGGTTAGCGTGGGTAGTTTGAATTTTCCGCCACGTCCACCCGCTAACTGACACAATTCCGCAGTTTGCTCGGTACACGTATCTAAAACAGGCAGCTGATTTAAGCGGGTTGGTATTTCATGTCTAAAGAATTCGCATCCCATAACATTGAGGTCAAACTCGACATTATGTCCCACAATAAAAGTGGTTTTTTCTATTGCAACATTAAAAAGATTTAAGACTTTTGCCAAATCGATTCCCATTTCTAGAGCCAAATCCGTAGAAATACCGTGTATATTTTCAGAATTTAACGGAATGGTAAAGCCATCAGGCTTTATGATATACGATTGGTGTTCGATTAAAGCCCCATAATTATCGTGTAGTTGCCAGGCAATCTGAACGCATCGCGGCCAGTTCTGGGTGTCACTGATAGGGGCATTCCAAAATTGAGGTAATCCGGTAGTTTCTGTGTCAAAAATTAAATACATAAGGCGTTAAAAAGTGCTATTTGGCTTGCGATAAAAATAGGAATAATTGAGCAGACCTCATTTTACAAATCCTACTTTTTATGAACAAAAAGTCGCGAGTAATATTCTGAAAAAGAATATTTTTCAAATAGTATTAATTAACGCAATTTTTTTGTAATTTTGCCAGCCTAATTAATAACCAAGGTTTCGTACCTTAAAAATTAACAATTATGCCAGTTAAATTAAGATTACAAAGACACGGTAAAAAAGGAAAACCTTTTTACTGGATTGTTGCAGCTGATTCAAGATCAAAAAGAGATGGTCGCTATTTAGAAAAAGTAGGAACGTATAACCCTACTGCTAATCCGGCTGTTATTGAATTAGATGTTGATAAATCAGTTCAATGGTTACAAAACGGTGCTCAACCAACCGACACCGTAAGAGCTATTTTATCGTACAAAGGTGCTTTATTGAAAAAACACTTACAAGAAGGTGTTAAAAAAGGTGCTTTAACAGAAGAACAAGCAGAAGCTAAATTCCAAACATGGTTAGATGAAAAAGCAGCTGCTATTCAGGCAAAAAAAGATGGTTTAGTAAAAACTCAATCAGATGAGAAATCTGCTGCTCTAAAAGCAGAAAAAGAAGTAAATGCAAAGCGTATTGCTGCAATTGCTGAAAAAAATGCTCCTGTAGCTGAGGAGGTTGTAGAAGAAGAAGTTGCTACTGAAGAGCCAGCAACTGACGAGGCAACTGAAGAGCCTGCAGCTGAGTAAGTTATTGTTGGCGAATGCGTAAAGAAGATTGTTTTTATTTAGGTAAAATCGCCCGAAAACACAGTTTTAAAGGAGAAGTGGTGTTGTTTTTAGACACTGACGAACCTGAACTTTACATAAATTTGGAATCAGTTTTTTTAGCTTTTGGAGTAGAACTGGTTCCATTTTTTATTGAACGTTCTTCCCTGCAAAAAGGTAAGTTATTAAGGGTAAAATTTGAAGACGTTGATACCGAAATAACTGCCGATGAACTTATTGGTTGTGAAGCCTATTTACCCTTATCGTTTTTACCAAAATTGAGCGGAACCCAATTTTATTTTCACGAAGTTATTGGCTTTGTTGTTGAAGATATTAACTACGGTACGGTGGGTGTTATAGAACATGTAAACGATACTACAGCTCAACCGCAATTGGTTATAAATAGGGGTAAGTCCACAATTTTTATTCCGGCCATAGATGCTTTTCTTAGAAAAGTTGACAGAGCCAACAAAAAAGTAATCGTAGAAACTCCCGAAGGTTTAATCGATTTATAATTTCATCATTTTTAATGTATGTCGAAGCCGTTTCGATTTAAACAATTTTTGATTGCCCAAGACAAAACCGCTATGAAGGTAGGTACAGATGGTGTTTTGCTGGGTGCCTGGGTTTCTTTAAATCATGCAGATAAAATACTTGATGTTGGAACCGGAACAGGTTTAATTGCCTTAATGCTGGCTCAACGCAGTGATGCAAATCAAATTGACGCACTTGAGCTTGATAATGCCGCTTATGAACAGGCTGTAGAAAATTTTGAAAATTCAGCGTGGGCCGATCGTTTGTTTTGTTATCATGCTTCATTTCAGGAATTTACAGCAGAAATTGATGAGGCTTATGATTTAATAGTTTCAAATCCACCTTTTTATACTGAAGCGTTTGTGTCTTTAGACGAGAAGCGAACAAGATCGCGCTTTGAACAGTCATTACCATTTAAGGAATTGATTGAGTTGAGTACTCAATTATTAACTGAAGAAGGACAGTTTGCAGTCATTATTCCTTATAAAGAAGAAGGTGTTTTTCTGGAATTAACTAAGAAAAATAAGTTGTTTTTAAATAGGTTAACGCGTGTAAAAGGAGCCGAATCTACTGAAATTAAACGTAGTTTGATGCAATTTTCAAAAATTGATATTCCTGCTGAAATAGACGAGTTGATTATAGAAACCAGCAGGCATCAATACACCGATGCCTATAAACAATTGGTTAGTGATTTTTATTTGAAGTTATAGTTTTTTATTTAGGTTATTCGTCCCATAACACACAAACTCCTTGCCGGGCATTTGTAAATCAAAAATGGTTTCTATTTCTGTGCTGCTTTTGATTATAATAGTCCAACGCGCTTTGCCGCCCGGAACAAAATTTTCTATCATTTCGGTTTCAAAAACCAGTTTTTCTGGTGTAGAAATTTCCTGATTTAAAATATATTGATTTACAAACCCTTCCACATGAAATTGTCTGAAAACAAATAGTTTTCGCTGTTTGTCATAACTAATTAATCCCCAGTCCTGGTGAACTTCGCCTGTAGTATTTTTTTCAGTTGGTGCAAATACAGACTCGTTTTTTACCTCTATATATTGTTTATTCAAACAAAAATGAAAGGAAGATTTAATAACTGATGTGTTGTTAGAAAAGCCTGCTCCAGTACCTTTCCATTCACCAATAAGTTGTTCAAATGGTTGAAATTTATGTTGCGCCTGAATTTTAACCGACCAAAGCGTTAAAAAAATGGCAATGTAGTATATGAATTTCATTAGTTGCGTTCTGGATTATAACCTAAATAGGGCACTTTTTTTTCTTTAAAAACAATACCATAAGATTCTAATTCTTTGAGTATTGGCTCATAAACGTCTTTAGTTATGGGCAGTTGCACTCCCGGTTTTTTGATTTCTCCTTTTAATATTTTAAGTGTAGCAATGGCTACTGGCAAGCCAACAGTTTTAGCCATAGCCGTATAAGTTTGGTCATCACCAATAATACCCATACTCGATTCTATTTGCTCTTTTTTACCGTTGATTTCGTAGCCAAATTTGTGTAACATTACAATCATGTCTTTATCATCAGATTGTAAGGTCCAGCTGTCTTTTAATATTTTTTCGAGAATTTGAGCTGGAGTAGCATTTTTAAGTCCGACTTTCATTTCAGCATTAAATAAATCGAGTTCTACTAATTTTTCCCACATGGTGTCATCTTGTTCAATTTTAAGGTAAGAACGCAGTTTTATTTCAACAGAATCTGTTGGGTGGTAAGCTAAAAAAGCATTGGTAAAATCACGGTAACTCATGTGTTCTGAGCCTTCCATTACATATGAATCATCAGTCATTCCCAATTGCACAAAAACATTCCATGCTCTGGAAAATCCAACTTTTCTGATGGTTCCTCTATAAAGTGTTAATATATCATCTAAGCCATAAACAGTTCTGTAGTTTAAAGAATCGCGGTTGGCTAATCCTTCAAATTTCCCAAAATCTTCTACATGCAGAATTTCTGTACGTCTGAATAATTTATGGTAGGGAATGTATTTATATTGGCCTTCCTGTATAAACTTAGCCGCTCCACCTTGTCCGGCTAATACCACATTTCTGGGATTCCAGGTAAATTTATAATTCCATGAATTGGTATCGCTTTCAGGTGCAATTAAACCGCCTGTAAATGATTCGAATAAGAGCATTTTACCGCCTTTTTCACGAATACGGTCTATTACCTGCATGGCGCTCATATGGTCTATACCGGGGTCTAAACCTATTTCATTCATAAATACCAGCCCTTTTTTGGTAACATCCTTATTTAAGGCTTGCATGGCTGGTGAGATATAAGAAGCCGTCACCATATGTTTTTTGAATTGCAAACAATCATTGGCTACATCCATATGCATACTGGCAGGTAACATCGAGATTACCAAATCTGCTTGTTGAATAGCTTTTTGACGAGTTTCTTTATTAAAGATATCCAAGTAAATAGCTGTGCCGTTTGGATGGTTGTTTAATTTTGCTTGGGCTTCTTCTAAAGATAAATCGCCTACAATAAGGTGTAAATTATCTTGGGTTGATTTATCTAGTAAGTAAGTGATAAGTGAAGCAGATGATTTTCCTGCTCCTATAATTAAAATGGTTTTCATTTTATTTTTTGGTAAAAGTTGTAGGAACGAAAATACAAATTAGTAATGAGATGAGCTCAGGGTTTAGTCAGTTTTATTTAAGTGAATAATTGATTTTGCCCGTTCGTAATCTTGTTCAAAAACCTTTAATTTATAGCCTTCAACAAAGGAGGTTCCTATTATCGAATTTAAGTGTTCATCTACAATTAAACTTTGAATGCCATTGTTTTCCAATTTAAGTTGTGCCAGTTGAATTTCATGTATAAAACTTGAAACTAAGACCACTTGCATGGGATGGTATGAAGAATTGTTTTCCACTGGCTTGTTTTACGTAAATTTACACATTTAATACAGCAATCAAAAAAATAAAATAGTTTGAACATGAGTTTTTATCGGCAAATAGCACCGTATTATCATCATATTTTTAAAATAAATCAGGCGCAAGTAAATTACATCACAGAAACTATCAGCGATAAAAACGCATTAATTGTAGATATGGGATGCGGTATAGGAACACTGTCTTTGGAATTGGCTAATTATTACAATCAAGTAAGAGGTGTAGATGTAGATACCTCAATGATTGCTGCTGCAAAGAGAAAAGTAGGGATGCGTGATGGTGTTGAGTTTGTACAAGGAAGTATGTTGGATTTGATTAAGATTTTTAAACCTAATTCAGTAGACGGATTGGTTTGTTTTGGAAACACTTTAGTACACTTAAATTCGATGAATGAGGTACATCAATTTTTCATGCAAGCAAAAACGGTATTAAAACCTGATGGAAAACTATTAGTGCAACTTGTAAACTATGATCGTATATTAACTAAGAACATTACATCGTTGCCATTAATAGAAAATGAAGAAATAATTTTTGAACGTTATTATAAGTTTAATGAAAGCTCGGAAAAAATTGATTTTAATACCAAACTAACAGTGAAAGAGGGAGGTGAAATTTTAAAAAACACCGTTAAACTTTTGCCTGTGTTACAACACAATATCGCTACATTGTTAACGACTAGTGGTTTTAAAAACACACACTTTTATGGGAATTTTACTAATGAAGATTTTAACCCAGAAAGTAGTCCTGCTTTAGTTTTTGTTGCCTGGTAGGTTAGGGGTGAGGGTTTACCCACACTTCACCATCTTCAAAAAACTCTTTTTTCCAAATAGGAACGGTTTCTTTTAAGGTATCAATGGCAAACTGACAGGCTTCAAAAGCTGACTTTCTATGTGCTGATGAAACCGCTATAATTACAGGTACATCACCTATTTCCAACATTCCTTCGGCGTGGTGTATAGCTATCTTTTTAATAGGAAAATGCTGTAAGGCGCGTTCTGCAATTAGTTGCATTTCTTTAACAGCCATGGGTTTATAGGTAGAAAAATCTAATTTCAACACTTCTTTTTGATGTGTGTGATTTCTAACAGTTCCAACAAAAATAGCAATTCCGCCGCAAGCAGGATCTTGAACAAAATCATAACATTCTTGCAAGTTTAGTTTATCCGAAGTAAGTTTTATATCAATGGATGTATTCATGCCTAATTTATTAACCACCACTAACAGGTGGAATTATTGCAACTACATCATTATCATTAATAAGTGTATCTTCTGTAGCATATTTTTCATTTACTGCCACTGCAAAAGTTGAAAATTTTTTTAAGGCAGGATATTGTTTAAACAACATCGATTTTAATTCACTAACCAAAATTGATTTTTCAATTTTTAAATCGATCTTGTGTTGTTTAACAATATCTTGTGTAATACCAAAAAACAATAGCTGAATCATGAGTTGCTTAATTTGTTAGCAAATATAATTACTTTAAATTAACTTTTATCGCGTAGTTTGCTTGCAATTTTAACAATTGTATTCCAGTTGCGGGTAGTTACATGTTTCCCAGCAATACTTTCAATGAGGTGCATAGCTTTTGGTGTTTTATTCGTTGACAAATCAAGAACACTTAACATATAATTCTTCTGATAAGCTATTATGTTAAAAGAGTTATCGGCAGAAACCCAAGGTAATTTAATAGAGGCATCTAACGAATTGGAGAAAAAAGAAATATATAGCCGAGTATTATTAGTTATATTAATTTCCTTAAACGGATTACTATTATTTAACTGTAAAATTTCATTGGCCGGAATTAAAATAGTAGGTATAGCAAACCCAAATTGATTCTTTAATTGTATTTCTATATTGTTTTGTAATACTGTTAAATGGGGTTCATCAGAATTAAAAATGATGTTCCCAGAATTTAAAACTGTATCAATCTTTGAACAATACAAGCTGCTGAATACTTTTTTCAACGCTTGCATTGGTACTTTGTGATGTCCACCTACATTAATTCCTCGTAAAAAAGCAACAAAAGTATTGGTTTTATAATTCATTGGGTTTTTTTAACAGCTTTTAAAGCATAAAGCATCGGTATTTTATTTTCCAATCCTTTAATTTGAAATTTACCTTTTTCTACTTCAAGTGTATTTTCGAAGCAATTGTAAGGCGAGTAATTGTACTCATTAAATTGTGTAATGGTAAGTCCTGATTTTATTAAAGCATCAATAACCGTTGCCAGTCCGTGATTCCAGCTTACAGATTTAGTTTTTAAAGGTGCTTTTTTATCGGCATATGTTCCTTCCTCTTCTTCTATTATGGGGTTGAAATCCATATAATTAAATTCGATATACTTAAAATCGTTATTAAACATCCAAACAACCGGGTGAAATTCAACCATGATAAACGTACCGCCCGGTTTTAAAAAATGATGAATTACGTTGGCCCATTTAGACATATTGGGCAACCAACCAACCGTTCCATAGGAGGTGAAAACAATATCAAATTGTTGGTTAAGTATGTTGGGTAAGTTATAAATATCACTCTCTACAAATTGTGTATTAGTACCCAATGTTTTTGCTAAAGATTTAGCTTTTACTATGGCTTTGTTTGAAAAATCGACCCCTGTTACATGCGCGCCAATTTTTGAAAGTGAAATGGAGTCTAACCCAAAATGACATTGTAAGTGCAGTATTGATTTGTTGGTTACATCGCCTAATAATTCAATTTCTACAGGGTTTAATGAACTTTTTCCATTTAAAAATTCGGTTACATTGTAAAAATCAGAATTGAAATGAATTTCAGTTCGCTGATTCCATAATTCACGATTAATGTTGATGTAATCCACCGTTTAATGAAATTTGAGTTAGCTTCCTGCAAACGGAGTTCCAAATACGCCAACTGACAACTCTGCCCATACCATAAACAATAGCAATAAAATTATTACGATTAATAAATAGCGGTTCTGAACATTTTTGGCTTTGCGGATGACCATATCAATTAAAAAACCTGTTCCAAATAATAAGATGGCTGCAACCGCAAAATCGAATAAAGACCAGTTAACTTCTGAGGTAAATTGCATAGCAATAAAGGGAATTAATAGTAATGCAATTACAATTCCGGCAATAAGTAGGTATCTGTTGTTAAGCATATAGATAATAGTATTAAGTTGTTTTTATTAAGTTTAATTGATACTGAAAATGTACCTTATCTAACGATTTAAAACTAATAATCGTATTAAAATTAACAAAATTTTATTAATCCCATAGGGTTTCGTTTAATCCCAAAACTATTCCTATCCACAGAACAAAAAGAAAAATTAATACACTTGCTATAGCAATAAGTCCTTTATAAAATTTTTGGGAGGGTAGTATCAAATCTTTTAAATAGAAAGATAAAGCTCCAACAGCCGATATTGCAGGTGTTAATATCAGTGGTTTTAAACGCCAATTAGGTCCCCAGGCTTCGGGTGGATTTTTAACTGAAAAAACAAAAACGGATACAATAATGAGTCCAATAAATCCTCCGGTTAAAATAATTTTAACTACAGAAATAGATGAGTTGTTCATGAATATTCAAAGGTTTAACATTCGCAATAGGAGCAGTCGGTTTCTCCAACCAGCAATCCATTTTTATTGAGATTAAGTTTACAGCAGTTATTAAATTGTACTTTTAAAATGGCTTTACCCCGTCGCACGCGTGCTTTTAAATTAGCCAAACTTATTTCCAACAAATCGGCTGCTACTTGTTGTTTGGTGTCTTTTAAATACACCAAATCGATGGCTGATTTATACGGCTCTGCTAATTCATTTATAAAACGGTCAAAACAGCAAAACGGATTTTTTTCTTCTAAATTTGAGGTCTCCGGTTCAGGATTTAAGGTGAGTAATTTTGACAACTCCTTGTAATAATTGCTAATTTCATTGCGAACAATTTGATATATCCATGCTTTAACTTTCGATTCACTTTTAAGCTGATGGATATTGGAATGAATTTTTAAAGCTGCATTTTGAAAAATATCGTTTGCTGCATCCCGATCTTTAATTCTCTTGAGTATAAAGAAAAAGAGTTGTTGATGGTAAGTATTTAATAATTTTTTGGTATCCATGATTATTCCAGTAAGGTTGGCCTAAAGCCAACCTTTTCATGTGTTAACAACATTCGCAACTGCAAATACAGGTTTCACAGGTACAATTTTTTTCGGCACAATTAACGCAAGTACACTCGGTGCAATTACAGTTAGTACAAATACAATTACTCATAATAAAAATTTTAAAGTTCACCAAGTAGACTGCTAAACTGTCAAAAGGATACTTTTTTTAACAACTTTGTTGATAGGCCTTTTGTAGCCAGCCAATCAATTCTGTATCGATATCAGTAAGCGATTCAATGCGTACCCGATGCGAACACATGGTGCCAAAGGGTCCTGAGTTCTCCAGTCGGTTGGTAAACGGACTGTCTTTTAATTTTAATCCTAAATCGATACGCGTTTTTGTGCTGGGTTGAATCAAGGCAAATTGCCGCTTGCGAATTACACTCACATTTTGTTTTTTAGGAGTAGCAACAACATCCGCCCCAAAACCATTAACCACATCAAGTAACTTGTTGTAAATAGGTATTAAATTCTCTTTTCCCGTGTATTGTTCAGCAACTAAGTCAACGGTTTTAGTGTCGTCCTGCTTAGCTAATAGCGCGATGGTGTTGGCGTAACCATGGGTTAGCTGATGCTCAGTTTTTAAAAAATTGACGATTTCGCCGTGCTTGTCAAATGCTATTTTTTGCAGTAATACTTTCCATTCGTTCAATGATTTGCCTGTTTTTTCGGGCATGTTGTCAATCATGGTTTGAAGTGCTTTGTCCATAGAAATAGCGTTAAGAATTAATGTATCAATTTTGATCAACGGGAAGTTTTTCTAGTACAGATTTTAATTTAAATAAATCTTGCTGGTCTATTAATTGGGTATTAATAGTTAATTTGGATGTAGTGGTTTTCAAGGTATAATCTCCTGCGAAATAGCGCTTTTCATTAATTTCATTAAGTCTGATGGTTTTACCCATTGGTCCATTTTCAGTAATTGTTCCGTTTTCGATGGATAGATACTTATATTTTTTTTGAAACCAATAAAACCCCAGATAAAGGGCTGCAATTATGAACCAGAAATAATGAGACCATCGAATTGGTTCATCCAACAAAAATGAAATACATGCCATAGTTAACCACATGATGCCTAAGAATAAATTAAATCTCAAATACTTTTTCGAATAGCTAATTTTCATAAAATATTATTTTTGTTAAATATTCAATTATTGTCATTCCCGAGAAAGTTATAAACATACAATTTATATATCAAACTTTAATTAATATAAAATAAAACAGCCAGCGTTATTAAAGAAATTAAAAGCGAAATAGTATAACTGGATGTTTTGTTTTTATCTTTAATCAAGTAAACAATAGATACAAAAGGTATTATAAGTAACATTAATATCATAGGCAGCCACAAAAGTTCAAATATTACCTTAGTAAGTGTAAAATCATAAACAGTAGTAAAAACTCCTAACATCCAATAAATACTACAAAAAATACTTAGAAATAAAAGTATTTGTGCAGTATTGAATTGATTTATTCTTTTGTGTGACATTTAATTTAACGTTTGTTAAAATGGCTACTCAACGGTAGTATAATGGCCAGAAATAGCGACAAACTGAAACACGTTTTCCAATCTATGGTCCAATACAACTGTTTTATAAAATAATTCCAACTTATACTTATTACTACAAGTACGATGAATGCTATAGTAAATGTTACTATAAACCTACTAATAAACTCCCTGATATTCATAATTATATTAATTAACTATACAATCAATTAAATTTCTTTTTAAATGATGTTAAGCAGTTAATTAAATAGTGCTTAATTCATTAGTTGTTTAAATCAAATCGATCCAGGTTCATCACTTTGTTCCAAGCGGCAATAAAATCGTGTACAAATTTTTCTTTTGCATCATGTGTACCATAAACTTCAGCAAGCGCTCTTAATTCAGAATTTGACCCAAAAACAAGATCAACTCGTGTTGCGGTCCATTTAACTTTTCCAGATTTTCGATCCCGTCCTTCAAAAATTTCCTTCGTATCATCTGTTGGTATCCATTCGGTACGCATATCCAAAAGGTTTACAAAAAAATCATTGCTTAAAACTTCAGGATTGTTGGTGAAAACCCCGTGTTTAGATTGGTTGTAATTAGTATTTAAAACACGCATACCTCCAATCAAGACAGTCATTTCCGGCGCTGTTAACGTTAATAATTGAGCCTTGTCGATTAACAACTCTTCAGATTTTACTGTAAATGATTTTTTTAAGTAATTTCTAAAACCGTCTGCTGCAGGTTCTAAGGCGTTGAATGATTCTATGTCTGTTTGTGCTTGGGTTGCATCTGTGCGTCCAGCGGTAAAAGGAACTTCAACATTAAATCCAGCATCTTTTGCTGCTTTTTCAACACCAGCACAACCTGCCAACACAATTAAGTCTGCCAAAGAAACTTTTTTACCATCGGAATTACTTGTGTTAAAATCTTTTTGAATTTTTTCTAATTTGGTTAAAACTTGATTTAGCTGCGAAGGATTGTTCACTGTCCAATCTTTTTGTGGTGCTAAACGTATACGCGCTCCATTTGCTCCACCACGTTTATCAGATCCTCTAAATGTGGAGGCAGATGCCCAGGCCAAAGAGGTTAGTTGCGAAATACTTAATCCTGATTTTAACAAGGTAGACTTTAAATTAGCAATGTCGGTTTTATCAATTAATTGATGATCTACAGCAGGAATTGGATCTTGCCAAATGAATTCTTCTGCAGGCACTTCTGATCCCAAACAACAAGCGCGTGGTCCCATATCGCGGTGTGTTAGTTTGTACCATGCTCTTGCAAAGGCATCTGCAAATTCCAACGGATGTTCATAAAAGCGTCTGGATATTTTTTCATATGAAGGATCAAAACGTAGCGATAAATCTGTAGTAAGCATTGTTGGTTTATGCTTTTTGGTTTTGTCAAAAGCGTCAGGCATTTCTTCACCTGCATTTTTTGCGACCCATTGATGTGCACCAGCCGGACTTTTAGTTAATTCCCATTCAAACTCGAATAAATTTTTGAAAAAATAATAACTCCATTTCGTTGGAGTTTGGGTCCAGATAACTTCAAGACCACTGGATATGGTATCTTTTCCTTTTCCGGTTCCATAAGCATTTTTCCAACCAAATCCTTGTTCTTCAATGTCTGCAGCTTCAGGTTCAGCGCCTACTAAAGCAGCATCACCGGCTCCGTGACATTTTCCAAACGTATGACCACCTGCAATTAAAGCCACCGTTTCTTCGTCATTCATAGCCATACGGGCAAACGTATCACGTATGTCTTTGGCAGCTAAAAGTGGATCTGGATTTCCATTTGGACCTTCTGGATTCACATAAATTAATCCCATTTGAATAGCTGCCAGCGGATTGTCAACCTCGGTTAAATCTAAGTTACGGTCATCATTTTTTAACCATTCGGTTTCGGTACCCCAATAAACATCTTCTTCAGGTTCCCATACATCTTCTCTGCCACCAGAAAATCCTAAGGTTTTGAATCCCATCGATTCCAAGGCTACATTTCCGGCAAGTATCATTAAGTCTGCCCACGATATTTTTTTTCCATATTTTTGTTTGATTGGCCACAGCAAACGGCGTGCTTTATCAAGGTTTACATTATCTGGCCAACTGTTTAATGGTGCAAATCGTTGTTGTCCACTTCCGGCTCCCCCACGACCATCACCAATGCGATACGTACCGGCGCTGTGCCAGGCCATCCGAACGAATAAGGGCCCATAATGTCCAAAATCAGCAGGCCACCAATCTTGCGAATCAGTCATTAAGTGGTGAAGATCATTCTTAATAGCTTTTAAATCGAGGCTTTCAAACTCTTTTTTGTAATTAAATCCAGCACCCATCGGATTTGATTTTAATGAATGCTGACGTAGGATGTTTAGTTTTAACTGATTTGGCCACCAATCTCGGTTTTTGGTACCACTATTTCCTATATTGTGTTTACCTAGTGTTGCGTGCATAGGGCATTTGCCTTTCGACTCTAATTTATTTTCCATGATATAACTGTATTTGTTATGATAAAAATATACCCTAATTTACAAAAAATTAGGGTATATTATTCTTGTTTAAATAATTAATATTTATACTGTTATTGGTTGTATGGCTTTTTAAAAATTTTAAATCAATAAGTTATACTTCATATTTTATAGCCTATTGCATTAAAGAAATGTTTATTTATAAAAATGATAGTAGTAGATAAAATTATTTTAAGTGCCCTAGTAGAAATTTATTGACGTAGAATTTTTTCCATCTTTCGTCCTTTAGCCAATTCATCAACAAGCTTATCTAAATACCTAACTTTTTGGGTTAACGGGTTTTCAATTTCTTCAATTCGATACCCACAAATTACTCCCTTAATTAAATGGGCGTTTTGAGGTAGTGTTGCTTTTTGAAAAAATGTTTCAAAAGTTGCTTTATCATTAATGAACGCTTGTATTTCATAATCGTCAAAGCCAGTTAGCCATGTAATAACTTGATGCAATTCGGTTTTTGTTCTTCCTTTTTTCTCAACCTTTGTTAGGTAATGAGGATATACAGAAGCGAAGGTCATTTTTGCAATGCGTTCATTATGTTCTGCTGTTGTTTTCATTTTTCAGGTTTTAATAATTCTAAATACGGATTTCTTGTAAGTCCTAATAAATTAGCAAAGGCTGGTTCTGTTTTTATTCCGTTGGATTTTAAATCAATTATTTTTTTTCGAAATTTAATACCTTTTTCGATTAAAATTTCATTTTCAATTAGCATTTGCTCTGTAAGCATGCTATTTTTCTGTTGGTAGGTTTTGTCTAACAATTGCGATGCTAAATTTATCAGTTTTTAACACAACAACAGATTTTTTATGATAAAGTTATGCATTGTATATTTTAAATCCCTAGAAATCAATTTTTTATTAAGTAAGGTATTTAAAAATTTCAACTAGATTTTTACCTTTACAAATAATATCTAAATCACTTTCAGGCAAACTCTGCTTGATAATAAAACAAGGTAATAAGAAAATAAATTACCTTTTTTATTTTTTCCTTAGTGCTTTAAATCAATACCTTGCTGTATAATTTTTTCTAATACAGCAGCCAAAGCTGATATAACAATCGTAATAAAAATTGCAACCAAACTAATTGCAAGAAATCCTGCAGGGTCATCATCTTGGTGGTGAAAAAGTTTAATAAAAAGTCCGGCAAGTGCAATTAAGACACTCATTAAGAGAGCAGTTTGTTTAAAGCGCTTTACAACATTTATCGATTTAAGTGAAAACACTTCGTTTTTGTTTACGAGTCCGAAAAACAAAAAGGCCTGATACAATGCGTAGTAAAATACCAAAGAAGAAGTATATCCATAGAGAATGAAAGGATCCAAGTAAATTTGAAACAGGTCTAAATCTTGTGCACGACCTTCGGTTAAGGGAAAATAAAGCATGAAGGCAAATACCGATACCCCTACAAAAACGGTTAACGCTTGTAAAAATTTGGTGCTTGTGTGTATCATAATACAGTTGGTAGGTTTATTATTAAGATTCCTTATCCAGTTATTTTTTCAATTTTATAAACAAGCAGTTCTTCATCGTCATTTGGAAGCAGGGTAGTACCTGCTAATTTAAGTCCCAGTTTTTCCAGCAGCATTTGCGAGGCCTTATTTTCTTTGGTTGTAACGGCACTTATTAATTCGATTCCAAATTCTTCAAAGGCAGCTTTTTTAATTCGTAAGGCGGCTTCCAGTGCATATCCATTTTTTTCAAAAGCAGGAAGCAAGGCGAAACCAATATCAATTCCTTCCAGCCCTTCACGATCGTACAGTCCACAAACGCCAATCTTTACTTGGTCCTTTTTTCGTATTAGGGTGTAATTTGAATAGCCAAGTCGCTTGAGCTGGGGTGTCATTTTATTGTTGATATACACTGCTGCATCGTGGACGCTTTTTACCTGTCTATCGCCAATATATTGAAACCATTTAGGTGTATTTAATAGTTCGTAAATAAATTCAGCATCCCTAATTTCAGTGGGTCTTATGAGGAGTCTTTCAGTTTCAAAGTTTTTATATTTCATGTAATTTCAAATTGAATGTAACTTTTATATTTAGTCTGGATTGCATTTACTTCCAATGGTCAATCAGGAATATAAAGCTATACAATTTTTATTTACCAAGTTTTAAAATTCTAACAGCTCCCCGAATTACAATGATGAAAACGATAGCTCCAATAAGCAAATCGGGTAAATTAGAATTAAGAGCATTGACCAATATGCCCGCAGTTATTACCCCTACATTAATTATTATATCGTTGGAAGTAAAAATCATACTGGCTTGCATATGCGCTTCTTCTTTACTTTTTGATTTTTGAAGCAGGTATAAACAAATTGTATTTGCAACTAAGGCCAAGATTGAAATGAAAATCATGGTTGAAAAATCGGGTAATTTATCTGTATAAAAAAATCTTCTAATTACTTCTAGAAAGCCAATTATGGCAAGCATTATTTGAAAATATCCGGCAATTTTAGCAACCAATTTTTTTCTGATTACAGAGCTTCCAACTGCAAACAAGCTAATTCCATAAACAAAACTGTCTGCAAGCATATCTAAACTGTCTGCGACTAATCCCATTGATTTTGAAATTAGACCGCTTGTTATTTCTATTATAAAAAAGGAAAAATTGATAGCAAGAACAGCCCAAAGCAGTTTTTTTTGTTGCTTATTTTCTTTAAATTGGGTTTCATTTGTGTTTTCTGACAGCAACTTTCTACCACCCAAATTTAAGTCGATAATTGCTTTTTCTATAGCATCGCTTGAGCCAAGGTGATAGACACTTAATTTTCTGTTTGGGATATCAAAGTCTAAATTTTTAATGCCTGAAATTCCTTCCAATTTTAATCTGATTAAATTTTCTTCAGAAGGGCAATCCATTTTTGTAATTTCAAATATCGTTTTGTTCATTCAATTTATCTGTTTTTAGACATTACCCTAATGTGCTCTAACGGTTTGCAAATAGGCAAAGAAGGCAATAGGAAATGAGCGCTCGGTTTTGCTGGCGCTTATTTGCTGTTAGTGGTATTTGTTTTTAAAAATTTAATTGTTTCTTCTAAGTTTTCTTCTCTGCTCCAATAATATCCATAAGCCTTTTTGTATTTTTTCATCTGTTGTCTAATACCTTCAGGTTTATATAAGCCTGATTCATCTAATTTTACTGCTTCAAGTGATTCAAAATCTTTTATGACTTCAAAGTTTTCAGGATCAATTTGAAGTAATTTACCTTTTGAACGCTTCTTTTGAGCTTTTCTATCCTGAGGAATATATTTTGGTTTTAATCCAAGTTCAGCAATTAATCGCCTATAAACTCCGTCACCTATGCCACATTTTTCAGGAATGTCTTTTTGATAAAACTTTCCGCTGATTATGTCTTTTTTGAACTCAGCAAGCTCTTTCGAGTTTAGTTGCTTTTTTTGGGATTCTTTTTGGCATTCTACACACCAATATCCATTGAACAAATACTGGCCTTTAGATTCCCTTTTATGTCCGTTATTGCAAATCCATTTATATGTTTCTGAAAAACCCTTCGGTTTTAGTTTTTTGTCAATCAATTTACCTCCTCTTGATTCAATAATTTCTTTGAGTGATTGGTATTTAGATAATGCTTCACATGTGGCACAAGATGCGTTAGTTTTAATTGTTACACTCAAAACTCTATTCGTTGTTTTGTGACCTTTCGAGCAAGTATAAGTGTGTTTACTTTCGGCACCTATAAATCCTTGTATAGAACCATTTCTTTTCTCAACTATTTTTTTTGCCTGTTCATACAATTCACTTTTCTTTCCACGGTAGAGTTCAACTAAATCGAGTTGGAAAGGTTCGTTGTTATAAATTAAATTTAGCTTATGTAGTGTTCTTTTTACCTGGTCAACGAATAGATGAATTCTTCCTGCTCTAATTGTTTTAAATTCAAATATTTCAATTAGAGTTATTTTATTTTTCTTACAGAGTTGTTTTTTGTACCTGTCCCTTTCAATTTGTGAATTATATCTTCTTTCGTCTGAATGGAAATGACTGTTTTCAGTGTAATGCTGATATCCTTGGTATTCGAAAGCAATCCTATTTTTTAAATTATAGCCATCTAATTGAAGACCTTCCATCTCTTTTATGTAGACTGAAGGAAACTTTAATTGTAAAAGGTGTTCCAAAATTAAACGTGCGAGTGTTTCTCCAATTAATTTGTTTGGTGAACATTTTGGACACCATCGCAAAGAATTTTTTACTGCACTCCAAGATTTTTGAAACTTATGACCAGAATTGCATTCAAAGTCTAATTTTGCTTCATTGTTGAAATAGCTTTTTGAAAGGCATTTGCCATTTAATTTACCTACGAAATGATTTATTTCATTCAGGGTTTGCCTACTCAAATTGGCAGAAGATTCTTCCTTAGCACAGAGATCACAGCCATGCCCCCTCAAAAATACTTGAGGCTCTTTCGTAATTACTTTATTGTGCTTTAAACATTTTAAAGAAATAGGGGTCCTTTGGTTAACGTAGTTTGCATTATCGAAGTCAAATTGGTTCCCATAAATGGCTTGTATTTTATTCTTGAACGTATGAATGCTGTCAGAAAGTTCTGCACGACGTGCTTCTTGCAGACAGAACTTACAAGGATGTTTGGAGTTTAGATGATTATTTGAAGTTTGTTCAAATGAATAGTCGTGTTTTTTACAAAGAAATTTAATTTTGGTTTTCGCATTAGTGTATTGTGTAGCACTGTAATCAAAACTATCACCAAAAAGTAATGTTGATTGCTCTATTATCCACTTTGTATTTCGTTTATCACTCAAAATATTATACTCTGGGAATCATTACCACAACGGTCTCGTATAACCGTCAGTTACGGGTTTATATTTAGTTTTTTCTATTAAACACTGTCGTTAGCAATTCCGAGTGGATTCGGACGTAGTCGAATCCTCCGTAATTGCGGTTATACATTGTTGGTAACTGGCTTTTGTTCATTTAGTTTGAGTTTCATCATTATGTCCGTCTGTTCATCATTTCCAAGTTTGAAAACGTGTTTGTCAAATGCTACAAATCCATTTTTTTCATAAAATCGGATTGCTCTTGGATTTTGCTCCCAAACTCCCAACCAAACATATTCTACGTTTTTTTCTTTCGCCAATTCAATTGCTTTGTCGTAAAGGATTTGTCCGACTTTTTTTCCGTGAAACTCCTTTAGCACATAAATCCGTTCAATTTCGAGTGCGTTTTTGTCCTTTATTTCGGTTTGAGATTGTCCAACGTTCACTTTTAAATATCCAATTGTTTTTCCGTCAAGTTCTGCAAAGTAAAATTCAGCGTTTTGGTCGGTCAGTTCCGCAGTCAGTTTTTCCGTTGAAAATCCGCTTTCCAAATATTCTTTCATGTTTTCTTCGCTGTTTTCGGAAGCAAAAGTTTCGGCAAAAGTCAGTTTTCCGATTTCTTTTAGTTTCTCAACGTCTTGAATATTTAATTTTCTGATGTTCATTTGATTATTGTACGTTTTGCCTCGAAGGCCAGTTAAAGCTGTGTTATCACTACATAGCGTATTAAATAAAGCAATTTGGTTTAGCAGGGCGTTAGAGCACAATTCAAAGGGGCGGGAGTGCGTA
>Ga0208242_100042_pt1 | contig 189292 bp, 193 predicted proteins | sample SubbioAug_CSW13A_FD_184825 | JGI IMG/M metagenome (GOLD analysis project Ga0208242, IMG submission 184825) | Serpentinite rock and fluid subsurface biosphere microbial communities from McLaughlin Reserve, California, USA - CR12Aug_CSW13A (SPAdes) | ecosystem: Environmental > Terrestrial > Deep... | reverse complement strand
AATCCATTGCCTCGCTACGAGCTAAAAACGCCAGCAATCGGTGGGTTGATGTGGAACGCATCCTCAAAGTCGCGTGAGGCGCAAAGTCTATATGCCAATATTTGGTACATAGTTTGCAAGTGCACCCCTTGATACCTCACGGCGTTGACAAACCAACACATATGTAGTAACATAATAACCCGTAACAAACTTAAAATTTGGGCCATTAGCTCAGTTGGCAGAGCACCTGACTTTTAATCAGGGTGTCGGTGGTTCGAGTCCACCATGGCTCACCATTGTATATCAAAGGGGCTGCGGCCTCTTTTTTAATTTTTGGTAACCTTTTTTAAGAAAAATTAATATATTAATTAATATAGGCAGGAATCTTTGTCTCTTTTGACGAATTAATGGACTTGCTACCCTAAAAAAGCTGTATTATCCAGGCAGCAATTTTAGCGAGGTGTTCTATGAGACAACTATTGAGCCAAGAAAAGAAAAAAGTTTTGCACTCCATGGTAAGCATGGTTACCAGAAAATTTCGCAAATATGTGCGGCAGATTATCGCGTGCTTTCTGATCACGGCAGTCCTGGCCGTGCTGCTTGGCATGCGGGATAACTCGCGCGCTTTCGCCTATGTGGTCTATCTTGATGATGAAGAAATCGGCATTGTGTCAGACGAAGGGGAAATCCTTGATTTTGTGGCTTTACTTTACATTAAGGAGGCCAGACTTTCCGGGCTGGAGGTTCAGCAGGTACAGGAAGTCCGTGTGGAAAAAGAAAGCCGCAACGGGGTTAATGCAAACGACAGCGAAGTCAGAGACCAGCTGCGAAGCAGGCTTCAATATAACACATACGGCTATTTAATAACTGTCAACGACATGCCCACAATAGCGGTAGGCACGTTGCCTGAATATGAAAAAGTTCTTGAGAACATTAAATTGTCTTATGTCAGCGGCAAAGAAAACAGCGTGGTGCAAGCCATCGTGCTTAATGAGAAAATTGAGGCCAAGTGGGACACTGTGGACCAGGGCATGGTCTACAGCGCTGATATTGCCGCTGAAATACTCAAGCGCGGCACAGATAAGCGAGAAGTCTATCTCGTTTCCCGCGGCGATACTATCTGGGGTATTGCACGGGCAAACAATTTGACTGAAGCACAGATAAGGGCCGCCAATCCCCGTCTGCAAACTTCCGACCGCCTGCAAATCGGGGAGCAGTTGGAGCTGATTGTGGCAGAACCCCTGGTGCATGTTTCAGTTACCGAAGTAGTTACAGTCACTGAAAATATCCCTTTTAAGACAACTTACCAGGATGACGGCAAGATGTATAAAGGGACGACCAAAGTTATAACCGGGGGCATCCACGGTAAAAAGGAAGTCACCTACCGCATCACCAGGGAAAACGGCCAGGAAGTGGAGCGGGAAGCTTTAAGTCAGACTGTGCTCCAGGAACCGCGTACCCAGGTGGTGGCGCGTGGAACAGCAGTAGCACCCGTGGCCGGCACCGGGCAGTTTATCTGGCCCGTACCCAGCGGAGGCAGGATAACCTCACCCTTTGGCCCGCGCGGTAGGTCGTACCACTATGGGATCGATATCGGCGCTCCCACAGGGACAGCGATTGTAGCTTCCGATGCCGGGGTTGTCATCTATGCCGGCTGGGCCGGCTCCTACGGCAACCTGGTAACCATCGACCACGGCAACGGCTTTATCACCAAGTATGCTCACTGCTCGGCAGTCCTTGTCTCTGTAGGCCAAAAAGTGCAGAAGGGGACACAGATAGCACGCGTGGGAAGTACTGGCAATTCAACCGGGCCTCACCTGCATTTTGAAATTATAAGAAACGGCACTGCCGTTAATCCTCTTAATTATTTCAGATTATAATTGCTGCCAATAAGTGGCTGCGGGATATACCGCAGCCACTTTTGTCATTAAAATATAATTTTTCTGTAATGCAGCTGTAATAATGTATCGGTACAATAGAATTAAGTTTGACCCCCTCTTAATATATTTTTATAACGTGGCTAGCCCACGTTATTTTTTTTGTATTATTTTTTTCCCGCTATTTCCAGTGAAACACACACCCTGAACCTGCTATCATGGGAGGGGGAGGGATTAGGGTGGTAAGAGCACCGCATTGTAAGAATAAATCATATAATTATTTATATATAACACTTATCTTAATGCTTGCAGTCAGTCTGCTGCTGCCGCATGCCGCAGTAGCCTGGCGGGCAGGCCAGGCTGCCGTGCTGAGGAGCCATTACGCCGGCTTTGAAAGAGTGGAGAGTGATTATTTTCATATCAGAATTAACGCTGCCGACAGCGAGCTTGCCCCCCGCTTGGCTCAGGAGGCGGACAGGGTGGTAGGTGAAGTCGCCAAGCTGTTACCTCATATTCATAAAACAGATAAACCCTGGCTCATAATAGCTCCAGACCAGAAGACACTTAAAGCTGCTTTTAGCTGGGGAGAAGGGACAGGGGCTCTTGGTGTTTATATGGTGGATACACTGACAATCCTTTCCCCCTCGGCGTGGGACTGGGTGACTAAAGAAAAGCGCCTGGAAGTTTTCCTGGCTGAAGGGCCCCTGGCACATGAGTATACCCATTATGTTCTTGACCTGCGCACAGGCGGCAACTATCCTTACTGGTTCAGCGAAGGGTTGGCCCAACTTGTGGAGTATAAACTAAACGGCTATGAATGGGTGGAGCAAGATAGCTCGCTGTCTGATTTTTATACACTGGCGGAATTGGAGTCAGATTTTACTGCTCTGGACCGGCAGGCACTGGCATACCGTCAGGCGCTCAGTAAGGTTTCCTACCTGGAGTCGCTGCGGGGGATGGAGGGGCTGAACGACCTGCTGGACGACCTCGGCAGAGGCATCTCATTCTATCAGGCACTATCAGAAATCTACGGCCTTGACAGGGGCTCTTTTACAGAGCAGTGGCAGTCCTGGTTCAGGCAGGACCAGCGCTGGTTTTTAACAGCAAGCAGGAAATAGGCTCTTGGGTACAGAAGTATGTCAGAAAATATCGGGCTGAGGTGCTGCTATGGTTGGGCTCAGGAAGATACTGGTTGTTGATGATGAGAAGCCCATTGCCGAAATCCTGCGCTACAATCTGGAGCAGGAAGGTTTTTCTGTGGTAGTGGCGTATGACGGCGAAGAAGCGCTGCACCAGATGAGGCGTGAACAGCCGGATTTGGTGCTGCTTGATATTATGATGCCTAAAAAAGACGGGTTTACAGTCTGCCGGGAGATCAGAGCCATAAGCAATGTGCCCATTATTATGCTTACTGCCAAAGATACTGAATTGGATAAAGTCCTGGGGCTTGAACTGGGTGCCGATGATTATGTAACAAAACCATTCTCTTCGCGCGAGGTTGTGGCCAGAGTCAAGGCTCAGCTTCGCCGTCTTGCCGCCGGTGAGAAAGAAACCGGAGAACGCCTGGCCTGCCAGGACCTTGTGGTGGATACAGGGCGCATGGAAGTTTACAAGGGCGGTGCCGGCATAGATCTCACATACAGGGAATACCTGCTGCTTGTTTTTCTGATGCGTCATGCCGGCTATGTAATACGCCGCGAGAAGCTGCTGGAAGAAGTGTGGGGATATGATTTTTATGGAGATGAGCGCACGGTGGATGTGACCATCAGGCGCCTGCGTGAAAAAATAGAAGAAGACCCCAGCCAGCCGCGCTATTTAAAGACAAAACGGGGCGTTGGCTATTTTATCAGGAGACAATCCCATGATTAAAAGCATGCAGTGGAAAATAGTCCTCGTTTATTCTCTGCTGATTTTATTTGCCATGCAGTTTTTTGCAGTTTTTCTTACCCAATCGCTGGAGCGCTATTACCTGAATACCTTTTCTACCAACCTGGAATCCCAGGGCCTGCTGCTTGCCAACTTTCTGGAGCGCCACCTGGTGGCAGGGGATGATGGCGCTGCCATCGACGGCCTTGTACGCGAATACTCGCGCTATGCCGGGATTACAGAGATTATGGTCCTGGATGCTTTCGGCCGCGTTATTTCCTCCTCCCGTGCGGAGGATGAACTGCGCGGCCAACGTATTGTACAGGACGAAACCATCCGCGCCCTTACCGGCAGCAAAAGCGAGGAGACAAGGCTTGACCCGGAGACAAGGGAGCGTTTCAAGTATCTTGCATTACCGGTGCGTTCCGGCGATAAAATTCTTGGTGTAGTTTATCTCATTGGCTCCCTTGAACCTATATATGCGACGCTGAGAGAGATTCAGTTTATTTTTCTTACGGGTGCACTGCTGGTGCTGGCAGTTACCATCCTGCTTGGGGTTGCCCTGGCCAAGACAATTTCCGGGCCCATCCGGGAGGTAACATCCAAAGCGGCACAAATTGCCCGCGGTGATTTCAGGCAGCGCATCGAAGTCCGCTCGCAGGATGAAATAGGGCATCTCGGCGAGATGTTTAATTACCTTTCCTGTCAGCTGGAGGAGACTTTGCGCGAAATTTCCTCAGAAAAAGGTAAAGTGGAAGCCATTTTAAATCATATGACAGATGGGATTTTGGCGCTTAACAGCGAGGGGCAGCTCCTGCACGTAAACCCGGCGGCGCGAAAACTGCTGCGTGTTGCCGGGGGAGAAGAACCGGGACATGAGCTTGTGAAAATGATTGCCGGTGGTGTAAACCTGCCGCATTTGCTGGAGTCCGGTATCCAGCAGAGCAGGGAGATTGTGCTGGACGCTCATAAATGCCTTCTCCAGGCATACTTTGTGCCTTTTCTTACCCCTGATGCCCCACAGGACACAAGTTTTTCAGGAGTGCTTGTGGTTTTGCACGACATCACCAAGGAGCGGGAACTGGCGCGCATACAGCAGGAGTTTGTAGCCAATGTATCCCATGAACTTCGCACACCGCTTACTACAATTAAAAGCTACACAGACGCGCTTCTGGGCGGGGCCATGCGCCAGCCGGAAGTCTGCCTCTCCTTTCTCACAACCATGGAAAGAGAGACTGACAGGATGGTGCGCCTGGTTAAGGACCTGCTGGTGCTGTCACAGCTTGACTACCAGCAGGTTAGCTGGGGCAGGGAAGAGCGGGAGCTCAACCAGCTGGTGGCAGAGGTTGTGGCTGAATTGAAAGTAAAGTATTACAAAAAAGGACGCAGGCTGTCAGTAAGAATCCCCCAGGCGCCTGTGGTGCTGGCCTTTGACCGTGACAAACTGAAGCAGGTACTCCTCAATGTCATTCAAAATGCCTATAAATATACTGGCCCGGGAGGCAACATCACAGTTGCACTGGAGTCCGACGGCAAGACTGTAAAGGTTAGCGTCAGTGATGACGGCATCGGCATCCCTGCCGAGGACCTGGATAAAGTGTTTGAGCGCTTTTACAGGGTGGATAAAGGGCGTTCCAGGGAGCTTGGCGGCACAGGCCTTGGCCTCTCAATCGCCAGAGAGATCGTGGAAGCCCACGGTGGAAGCATCTCAATTGACAGCAAACTCAACCGCGGGACAGAAGTAGTTATTATGCTACCCGGCCCGGCTGCGGACAAGGAGGAAAAAAGGCATGCGTGAACAGGTAAAAACCTATGTTCTGCTGGGCCTTGTTCTTTCCAGCATCACCCTCACATCACGCCTGCTGTTTGGGCTGCCCATGATGGAAACAGTAAAGCCTTCCTCGTTTGAACAGCTTGTCTTTGGTGAACTTCGCCCCGTGAGCAGGCAGGTCTTACCCGAACTTCGCCTCCAGGAAAAGGGTGAATTTCGTGTTATTAAACCCTGGGAGCAAAATCATGCTTCTGTCTGGGAGAGTGTGCAACAGCTTATTTTTTACAGTCAGGTGCCTGCGCTGGCAGAAGCACCGCCCGCTGAAACGAATGGTCTCCGGCTGTGGGCCGTTTTCCCTGTGAGCATTCCCCCTTCTGTCTGGGGAGGGTCACAGCGCCTGGTTGGCCTTGAGATAAGCGACATGGTCTGGTTAAAGTCCGATCCGCAATTTGTCTGGTACCATGACATTAAAGACGGTTGGCTGAAGGCACGACTGATGGTTCTATCCGATGAATGGGAATTTGCCATCAGCAGCGCTTTTGCCGAGGCGTCCCTATATCGTTTTCTGGAGGCCGGAGTTTTGGAAAAATTGGGCCTTTCTGCGCAGGGTGAAATTTTACTGCCCGCGGAGGCGCCTGTGCTGGCGTCACGCCTGGTAGGTTCCGAGTCCCTTGACAGGGATAAGCTGGTGCGCAGTATTTTCGTCGACACGGCGTTGGTCAGGCAGATTGAGGAACGGGACGGCGCTTTTATCTATACAGACGGCCATAAGGGCCTGCGCCTGTTTGCCCACGGGGAAGTGGAGTTCAGCGCCCCCAGCAGCGAGCCGGGGTCGGAGATGATGGAAACCATACCGGCGCTGCGCCGGACGGCCCAGTATCTTCAGCTGATGGGTGGTTGGCAGGATCACCTTTACCTGAATCACCTGGTGCGTGAAGAAAGCTTTCTTTTTTCCAGAAGGCAGTGGGACAGCTATTTGGTATCTTTCATCTCCGTACAGCACGGCACACGCCTTGTCAGCGCCAATCCGCCCGTTAAACTGCGCTTTTCCGACCGCGGCATAATTTACTATAAACGCCAGGTCAGGACACTTACTACTACAGTGGAAGAACAAAGGCCGTTGATTGAGCCGCTGGATGCCTTACAGACTGTAGCCCAATTATTGGACGAAGACGATAAATCGCACGCCCTTACAGAAATTTTTCCTGCTTATTTTCTGCACAGCGCTGCGGGTTTATCAAGCGTTGCCCCGCCGGTGTGGGTAATTTTATTTAACAATAACAGAGCAGCAGTGATTCACGGCCAAACGGGTATTTTTATGGCCTGGCTTGAATAGGGGGTAATCTGGTGGATCTTTCGCGCGCTAAAACAATCCTGATTGTTTCATTTTTACTGCTCAACATATTTCTCGGCCTGCGCTTGTATCACAGTCCTCAATACGTGCGGGTAAGAGGCGGGATAACAGGCGATGAAGCAGATTTGGCCAGGGAAGTTCTGCAGAATGCAGGCTATGAGGTCTCAACTGTTGTCCCGCGCCAGACGCCGCGGCTCTCACTGCTTCATGTCTCCCGGCCCCCTGTCAGCGGGCCGTTCTGGTCCGAAAAGTTCTGGGGAGATAAAGGTGAAATTACAGCTGTCTTGCAGGAGGGAACTCTGACCTTACGCAAAGGCGGCGAGACAGTGCAGATTTCGCCGGGTGGCATGGTGGTTTACCTCAGGCCTGGCGCAGGTGAAGCAGCCGGTGAAGACGGGCGCGTCAACGCTGACAGGTTTTTGCGCGAGAGAAATCTGCTTGAGGATAATCTGAAGTTTGACCTGGCAATTGCTGCAGAAGACGCGGCTTATCTTTACCGCTACCTGCAAACCTACCGGGGGTTCCCGCTTTTTAGCGGCTATATAGATATCAGGACCAGCCCGGAAGGGATAAGGGAAGCCAGGATTTACAGTATATTACCGATTGGATTCAGCGAGAAGGAATTGCGTGTTATTTCCGCTGCCGCAGCTGTCAATACACTGGTTAAGCAGCCAGGCGCTTTTATAGCAAAGAAAATTGTCGATATTTCTCTTGGCTATTACAGCCAGCACTATGACGCCGAGCGTTGGGAAATTGCTCCTGTCTGGCGCTTTGCAGCCTCCGATGGCAGTGTTTTTTATGTGAATGCATTTACCGGCGAAGCTGAAGCAGAAAATTAAAATATCCTTTTTGAACGGCCTAAGGTTTAGGAATGAGTTTTTTAATAATATATAAATATAAAACAGGAATTTAGCGATTAAAGACGAATCATAATTATGTTTACTAAAATGTATCTGTCGGGAGGCTGAAAAATGGGTAGACTCGCCATTACCGGCAACAAGCGGCCGCTGCGGGGTGCAGTGAAAATCAGCGGCGCAAAAAACGCCGCCGTTGCCATTATTCCTGCCGCTATCCTCACCGCTGCGCCGGTTAAAATAGAAAATTTGCCTGATATCAGGGATATTCAGATTTTGATTGAAATTCTCACCTCCCTTGGTGTCCGTACCTCTTGGGAGGCGGGAACATTGGAGATTGATGCTTCCTCAATGACTGAATGGAAGGCAACCTATGAATCAGTAAAAAAGCTGCGCGCCTCCTACTACCTGCTTGGCGCATTGATAGGCCGCTTCGGACGCGCCATAGTACCGGCGCCCGGTGGTTGCGATCTTGGCCCCCGGCCCATCGACCAGCATATAAAAGGACTGGCGGCCCTCGGTGCGCGAGTTGATGTGGAGCACGGCCTGATTAGGGCCGAGGCGGAGCATTTGGTGGGAGCGGATATTTATCTGGATGTAGTCAGCGTGGGAGCCACCATCAACATCATGCTGGCTGCTGTCAGGACCGAAGGCAAAACAATTATTGAAAATGCTGCCAAGGAGCCTGAAATAGTAGATGTTGCCAATTTCCTCAATGCCATGGGCGCCAATATACGCGGCGCCGGCACAGATGTGATAAAGATTACCGGTGTGAATGAACTCGGCGGCGTCACCCATTCAGTCATCCCCGATCGGATTGAAGCAGGCACTTATATGATCGCTGCCGCTGCCACCGGGGGCGATGTGCTCCTGCGGGACGTTATCCCCAAGCACATGGACCCTGTTGTTGCCAAGCTGCGTGAGATGGGTGTAACTGTGGACGTAGCCGACGACGAGATCAGAGTAATCGCCAGTGACCTGCCGCAGGCAGTGGATATTAAAACTTTTCCCTATCCCGGTTTTCCCACTGACCTGCAGTCACAGGCCATGGTCCTTATGACCAGGGCGAGTGGAAGCAGCATAATAACAGAAAATGTGTTTGAAGGACGCTTTAAGCATGTAGACGAACTCAAGAGGATGGGGGCGCGTATCAAAGTGGAAGGCCGTACTGCTCTCATCGAAGGCAGTGCGCGCTTAACAGGCGCACCCGTCTGTGCAACAGACCTGCGCGCCGGCGCTGCCTTTATCATCGCCGGCCTGATTGCCGAGGGTGAAACAGTTATCAGTAATACTGAGCATATATACCGCGGTTATGAAAACATCTGCCGCAAGTTCGGCGCTTTGGGCGCCATCATTAAAGAAATCGACTAAAGAAGGCGGTTAATATGCGCATTATCTTAGCCAGGCACGGGCAGACCACAGCCAATGCCGAAGGCCGCTTCCAGGGACATTCTGACTACCCGCTGAGCGCCCTTGGAGAAATTCAGGCAGAAAAACTGGCCGGGCGTCTTGCTCATTACAGGCCGCAGCGCCTGTATACAAGCGACCTGACACGCAGCATGGAAACTGCGCGGCCCGCGGCAAAGCTTTTGGGCCTTGTACCGGTGCCTGCCCTTGTTTTCCGTGAATATTCCTGGGGCCTGCTGGAGGGGCTTTCCTGGCCTGAAATACAGGAACAATACCCACAGCTTTATTTACACCTGCGGCGCGACCTGCGCAGTGCCCCAATCCCCGGCCAGGAACCGCCGCCGGCTTTCCGGCGCCGCCTGCAGCAGGGGCTTGAAGTACTGCTTGATAAAAACGGCCTGCACACTGTGGCACTGATAGGGCACGGGCGCTACCTGAACGCGCTCTTAGTGGAGTTTTTAGGGCTCGACTTTGAGGGGCCGTGGCCCTTTCCTTTTTCATCCGCCGCCATTACAGTACTTGAAGAAAAAGATGGCGCACGCCGCCTGCTTACTTTTAATGAACAGTGCCACCTGGAAGAAAGCGATGGATAATCAATTATGATAGAAGTCTGTATGTTGGCCAGCGGCAGCTCCGGCAATGCTGTATATGTGGCTACCGAAAACGCCCGCCTGCTGGTTGACGCCGGTATAAGCGGGCGCCGTCTTGCCTCTGCTCTAAACCAAATCGGTGTTGATCCCGCAACACTCGATTGCCTGCTCGTTTCCCATGACCACAACGACCATGTAAGCGGTGCCGGTATCATGGCCAGGCGCTACGGACTGCCCATTTTTGCCACAGTGGGTACCTGGCAGGCAATGAACGGCAGGCTTGGCCCTCTGCTCCCACACTATGAAAGGGCAATGCCGCGCCAGGGAAGATTCAGCCACAAGGATCTGGTAATCGAAACGTTTCCCCTGCCCCATGATGCCGCGGACACAGTAGGTTTCCTCTTTCACTGCGGCGGTAAAACTGTAGCCCTGGCCACGGATCTGGGCTATGTTACTCCCGGTATCCTTGACCGCCTGCAAAATGCCAACTGCCTGATTCTTGAAGCAAACCACGACGAGGACATGCTGCTAAACGGTACATATCCCTGGCCGCTAAAAAAACGTATTCTAAGCAACAGCGGCCATCTTTCCAACAAGACGGCGGCCAAAGTCCTGACCAATGCCCTCGCCCCTGCCACCAGGCATATTGTGCTTGCCCATCTCAGTGAGCACAACAACCTGCCTGCGCTTGCGCTAGAGACTGTTTTATCCGAACTGGAATGCGCCGGCTGCCGACCCGGGAAAAACTTTGCCGTCCACGTAGCAAGCCGCCACAGCCCAAGCTGCCACATCCGCCTGGCCTAGTATGGACGACAACAAATGTGTAAATAATCCTTAAAGAAAAAGGATATCTTCATATTTCTGTCACAACTCCTTGCTATATTTATTACGAGGGGGTGTAAAAATGGACTTCTTTCACGGATTTTCACAAAAACCAAGAAAAATAGGCCTCATTTCAATTGTCATCGCTGCCCTGTTTGGGGCAGTACTTGGCGGAGGGCTTGTGGCCATGACCATGGTGCGCTATCTTGACCAGAGTGCACAGGCCCAGCCGGACCCAATCTTTTTGCCTCCGCCCGAGGAAGTCCGGTTTTCGGAGCGTGACTTGCCTGAATACCAAAACACGGCAATTGTACGTGCAGCCGAGCATGTTGTTCCCACGGTTGTCGGTATCACCAACAAGGCCCTCACTTATGACTTTATACGAGGCAGGCAGATTCTGACTGAACGTGCAACGGGAACAGGCGTAATCATTGACAGCAGCGGCTATATAGTCACAAACAACCATGTGATAGACAAGGCAAATGAGATCAGCGTTACTCTCAGCAGTGGAGAAGAACTGTTGGCAACGCTGATTGGCGCCGATGCGGCCACTGACCTGGCAGTAATTAAAATAGAAAAAACCAACCTGCCCGTAGCCACATTTGGTGATTCAGATACAATAAAGGTGGGGGAGATGGCCATAGCCATCGGCAACCCGCTCGGGCTTGCCTTTTCACAGTCTGTCACAGTGGGCTACATCAGCGCCAAACAGCGCACACTCACCATCAACGAACATAACTTTACCTTTATCCAGACTGACGCCGCCATCAATGACGGTAACAGCGGCGGCCCACTGGTCAACCTCGGGGCCGAAGTAATCGGCATCAACACCGCCAAGATTAAAATTTCAGGTGTTGAAGGGATGGGTTTTGCCATTCCTGCCAACACAGTAAAAACCATCACACGAGACCTCATCATCCACGGCCGCATCATCCGCCCCTGGATCGGCATCTACTGGGGCGGCGATATAAACCAGGCCATGGCCAGCCAACTGCAGCTTCCTGTTAATTACGGCGTATTGATTCAGGATGTTGTCAAAGGCGGCCCTGCTGATAATGCAGGCATTATGCGCGGCGACGTGATAGTTGAAATGAACGGTAAAAAAGTAGATACCTTTAACGAGATGAGGCGCATAATCTTTAACCAAAATGTAGGTGACAGCTTTGAAATTGTCTTCTACCGCGGCCAGCAGAAACACACTGCCACCATCAAACTGGCCGAACTGCCCGCCCGCACCGACTAGGGGTCAGGTCTAAACATTCGAACATTTGCACTTTAACTGCCACTAAAAGCGGCTGCGAATACTGTCAGCCGCTTTTTTGATTCTTTTCGCCTTCTCACTATTAGAACCTTTTTAAGCCATATCCTTTTTTTGCCTTGTATAGTATGTTATGATAGACAAAAAGCCGCGGAGGATTTATGAAAGTAGTTTTTCTCTTTATTGATGGATTGGGGCTTGGGCCTGCCGGCAAAGATAATCCCCTGTCCACCACGCCCACACCCAATCTTAACCACCTGCTCGGCGGCCGGGACCTGACCATAGAGGCTGCCGGGTACAGCGGTGAAATGGCTGTTCTCTACCCGCTTGACGCCACGCTCGGTTTACCGGGTTGCCCGCAGAGCGCCACCGGTCAGACCACACTTTTTACAGGAGTAAATGCCGCCAAGGCAGTGGGGCGTCACATCAACGGGTTCCCCAACGAGGAACTGCGTAAAATTCTGGCGTCTGAGGGAATGCTAAGAAAAATAGTGTCCGCGGGCTACAAAGCCACATTTGTCAACAGTTACCGGCCAGAGTTCTTTGCTATAGAGCAACCTGAAAAAGGCTCTTTTTCCGCCTCCACCATGCTCAACCTCTACGCTGGCCTGCCTTTTAGAAAGTTCGAAGACATGGCAAGAGGAGAAGCAGTCTACTTTGACATCACCAACCGCATTCTTCCTTCACTCGGGCATGATGTGCCTCCTGTTACCCCCGAGTTGGCCGGGCAAAGAGTGGCAGCAGTTGCCAAAGGGTATGACTTTATCTTCTTTGAGCATTTCCTCACTGACATCGTCGGTCACAAACGCAGCCCTGAAAACGCTGCTGAAACCATAATAACACTGGACCGCTTTATAGGCAGCCTGGTGCAAAGCCTGGACCTGCAGCAAACCCGGCTTATCATTACCAGCGACCACGGCAACATTGAAGATCTTACTTCCCGCACCCACACCAGGAATCCGGTGCCCCTGCTCATGGTCGGAACAGGAATCAACCTTTTAACGGCGCCGGCAGACCTGACGGGTGTTGTGCCGCTGATTATGCAAATTCTTAATGGAAAATAACAGGAAAGGAGGTGCCGTGCAGTGTATGTCGTATGCGACGAGCACCTGGACAAGGCTATCGACGAATTTGTTGAAGTCTATGAATCACCGCCGGATCTCTACCGGCTGGGTGAAGTGAGCTTTACACAATGGACGGCGCCTCAGCACTGTGATTTCTGTGCACGCCTGCCCCTCTTCCTCATCGTCTGACTCGAGGTGACACAATGAACATCCAGATACTGGCAGTGGGCAAAATAAAAGACAAATACATGGCAGAAGGTATAGAGGAATACCTAAAAAGGCTCGTACCCTATGCCCGTGTTTCTGTACATCAGGTAAACGATGAGAAAATTCCCGACAACGCCTCCCCGGCAGAGGAGGCGTCTGTGCTTGAACAGGAAGGCGCCCGCCTGGAGAAGCTTATAAACCCTGACGCGTACCTGATTGCCCTGGCTATCGGGGGCAAATTGCTCTCCTCCCCTGAACTTGCCTCCCATCTGGAGCAGCTCGCTACTGCCGGTAAAAGCCGCGTCGCCTTTCTCATCGGTGGCAGCCTCGGCCTCTCTCCCCGCCTCCTTGCCCGTGCCGATATGCTTCTCTCCTTTTCACCGCTAACTTTCCCCCACCAACTCTTTCGCCTGCTCCTGCTCGAGCAGCTGTATCGGTCGTTTAAGATTATCCGGGGTGAACCGTACCACAAGTAACGGAGAAATATTTTTACGTAACTGATTAAACATCTGGAATTTCTAGAGGAATTTGCCGATATTTGTCTAACCACCCTCATATATCCAGTAACTAAAAGAGGAGTGATTGTATTGTCAATTGCTATGGAAATGCATGATGATTTTTACCGTAATTTAAGAGAAAAGCTTAAAGAGTGGGCTAGAAGTAAAGAGGGAAAAGCTTACAAATACACAGAGTATATTGTTGTTATACCAGATTTAATGTATTTATTATGCAAATTAATAATGGATAAAGAGGTTGAGGTTGGTGCAAAAGCAAAATTGGGAATTGCGCTTGCTTATATTGTATCACCATTTGATTTTTTACCAGAAGGGTTTATTGGCCCAGTTGGTTTCTCCGATGACGTTGCGGTAGCTGCTTATGTCTTAAACTCAATTATCAACACAACAGATCCAGTGGTTGTAAGAGGGCACTGGGTTGGTGATGAAGATATATTAGCATTGGTTAAAAGAATAATAAAATCAGTTGATGATATGATAGGAAAAGGTCTTTTTGAGAAAATTAAAAAGATGTTCGATAACGAGAAATAAAGATAGATTTTGTAAAACACCTCTGCCTTTTATCGGGGAAGAGGTGTTTTCTTAGTTTCAATTTTAAGTCATCTAAAATGCGCAAGGTGCAACGAATTTCTTCGGTGAAGGTTAGGGCTCAGGCGGGGCATAAAGTGAGAGAATTCCCTGGTAAAACTATTGTAAGATAATTCTTATTATTGTAGGCCCTTCCACCTGGCCGTTTTTGCTTTTTACTCACACCAAAAAATGGCTTACATGTAGTAAAAACAAAAGGCTATAAAGGAAATAGACATAAAATGGCGAAAATTATAGGTGATTTACAAAATATAACACGAAGCACGGACATGCTTCTGTCTGCGCTTATTGCCAAAGTTAAAATTGAACCTATAACATATGCGCTAAAATGCAAATAACTAGGGGGAACGCCTAAGTGTTTGAGCAAACATTCAAGAACATTGACGACATCTTACATAAAGACGCAGGGTGCAGTAGCGAATTAGACTATGTAGAGCAGACTTCATGGGTTTTGTTTCTAAAGTACCTGGATGACCTGGAAAAAGACAAGAAGATGGCGGCTATGCTGTCGGGAAAGACATATACGGAAATAATAAGCCCTGAATATAAATGGGAGACATGGGCTGCTCCCAAAAATGGTAACGGCAAAATTGACCACCATAAAGCCCTTACCGGTGATGACCTGAGGGATTTTGTAAATATAAAGTTGTTTCCGTACCTGCAGAAGTTTAAGATGGGCTCCACAAATGCCGACACCATAGAGTATAAAATTGGCGAGATTTTCACGGAACTGAAGAACAGGCTACAAAGCGGCTATAACCTGCGCGAAGTCATCAACTTGGTTGATGAGCTCCGGTTCCGTACACATGCGGAAAAGCATGAGATGTCCCATCTGTATGAAGCAAAAATTAAGAACATGGGGAATGCCGGTAGAAACGGCGGTGAGTATTACACGCCCCGGCCACTGATTCGCGCCATTGTAAAAGTCGTGGCTCCCAAAATTGGTGACAGGATTTATGATGGTGCTGTAGGTTCTGCAGGCTTTTTAGTTGAAGCTTTTAACTACCTGAAGTCGAGTAAAGACCTAACTACATCAGAAATGGAAACCCTGCAGAAGAAGACTTTTTATGCGAAAGAGAAAAAGTCACTTGCCTATATTATTGGCATCATGAATATGATTCTGCACGGTATTGAAGCGCCTAATATCGTTCATACCAATACCCTGTCAGAGAACATCACAGACATTCAGGAAAAAGACCGCTATAATGTTGTCCTGGCCAATCCACCGTTTGGCGGGAAAGAACGTGCGGAGGTTCAGCAAAATTTCCCTATCAAGACAGGGGAAACGGCCTTCCTATTCCTACAGCATTTTATCAAAATATTAAAAGCAGGCGGTCGCGCCGGTATTGTTATTAAGAATACCTTCCTGTCCAACACTGACAACGCATCTATAAGTCTGCGTAAATTGCTTTTAGAGAGCTGTAATCTGCATACTGTTCTTGACTTACCAGGCGGTGTATTTGCAGGGGCAGGCGTGAAGACGGTTGTTCTTTTCTTTGAGAAAGGGTCGCCCACACGCAGTGTCTGGTATTATCAGCTTAACCTGGACAGGAACCTTGGCAAGACCAATCCACTGAATGAAGAAGATTTGGCTGAGTTTGTTGAGTTACAGAAAACAAAAACTGATTCTGAAAAGTCATGGTCAGTAAATATTGGTGATGTAGATACTGCAACTTATGACCTGTCCGTGAAGAATCCCAACAGGAAAGATGAAGCTGTACTGCGTGACCCACATGAAATACTGGATGAGATTAAGTCTCTTGATGGGGAAAGTGCTGAAATCTTAAGGCTTATTAGGAATCTGCTATGAAGAAGAATTGGGAAGTAAAGAAACTTGGAGAGGTTTGCCAAGTTATCGCAGGCCAATCTCCAGAAAGTAAGCATTATAACAAGGCTGGCAGTGGCTTGCCTTTTTATCAAGGCAAGAAAGATTTTACTGAAAAATTCATTGGTGACCCGACAGTTTGGACAACTAAGATAACTAAGCAAGCGGAGCAGGGCGATATTCTCATGTCTGTCAGAGCGCCTGTAGGACCGGTAAACATTTCAACAAACTGTATATGTATAGGTCGTGGGCTTGCAGCAATAAGAGTGTCCAAAATAATAGACAGAGAATTTTTGTTTAATTTTCTTTTAAAATATGAAAGTGAAATTACTGGAAATACAGGAGCAGTATTCGATTCTATAAATAAACAGCAAATTGAGAAAATCCTATTGCCTCTCCCCCCGCTCCCAGAACAACAACGCATAGTCTCCATTCTGGATGAGTCTTTTGTCTCCATTGCCAAGGCAAAAGAGAATGCCGAGAAGAATCTGCAAAATGCCCAGGAGCTATTCGAGTCATATTTGCAGAGTGTCTTTGCTAATCCGGGTGATGATTGGGAAGAGAAGGAGTTAGGGGACAAAAATGTCCTTGAAATTATTGATGGCGACAGGGGGAAAAACTACCCCAAACAAAGTGATTTCCTTTCAGATGGTTTTTGTTTGTTTTTAAATACAAAGAATGTAAGGCCTGACGGCTTCGAGTTTCACAGCACCATGTTTATTAATGTGGAGAAAGATAATGCACTCGGAAAAGGTAAATTAAATCGTAACGACGTTGTTATGACCACAAGAGGAACCATTGGCAATCTTGGCATCTACTGTGATGATGTTAAGTACGAAAATATCCGGATTAACTCAGGAATGCTGATATTTCGTCCGAACCTAAAAGTCATTACACCGAAGTACCTGTTTGAGGTTTTAAGGTCCGGTGTAATAAAATTTCAAATAAATAGTCATGTGTCCGGCGCTGCACAGCCGCAACTCCCAATTAAGACTTTAGTGAATTTTTCAATCCCTGTTCCTAAGTCTCTTGAAGTGCAAAATGAAATTGTCTCAAAACTTAATGCTTTGTCTCACGAAACCCGAAATCTCGAATCCATCTATCAACAGAAGCTAGCCGACCTGGAAGAACTAAAGAAATCAATCTTGCAGAAAGCTTTTAACGGCGAACTCTAAAAAGAGGAGGTCATTATGAACGAAGCCGAAACCAGAGCGGAGCTTATTGACCCTAAATTAAAAGAAAGCGGTTGGGGTGTTGTCGAAGGAACAAGAGTCCTTCGGGAATTCAATATTACTGCAGGCAGAATTCAGCCTGGAGGTGGCCGCTCTAAGCCGTTAATTGCCGATTATGTCCTTGTTTATAATGGGCAGAAACTTGCTGTCATAGAGGCAAAGAGTGATGAACTACAGGTCGGCGAAGGTGTAGCCCAAGCAAAGAACTATGCACTCAAGCTTTCCTTAGATTACACCTATTCCACAAACGGCAAAGAGATTTACCAAATTTGCATGAAAAACGGTGCTGAGGGATTGGTTGCTGGTTTCCCATCCCCTGACGAGCTGTGGAATAATGTTTTCTCTGCGAAGAATGAGTGGCGAGACAAGTTTAACAGCGTCCCGTTCGAAGATGTGGGCGGCACTAAAAGCGCACGTTATTACCAGGAAATTGCTATTAATCGTGCTCTCAATGCTATTGCTGAAGAGAAAGAGCGTATATTGCTGACCCTGGCTACAGGTACGGGCAAAACCTTTATTGCCTTTCAAATTGCTTGGAAGCTGTTTCATACCCGTTGGAACCTAAGGCGGGATGGTTCACGGAGGCCGCGTATCCTGTTTTTGGCTGACAGAAACATATTAGCAAATCAGGCATTTAATGCTTTCAGTGCGTTTCCAGACGATGCACTGGTACGTATAAACCCAGCAGATATTCGTAAAAAAGGTAGAGTGCCAACCAACGGCAGTATTTTCTTCACCATTTTCCAGACCTTTATGTCTCGTCAGGACGACCAACCTTACTTTGGGGAATACCCTGCTGATTATTTTGATTTTATTGTAATTGATGAATGTCACCGTGGTGGAGCCAATGACGAAGGCAACTGGCGTGGTATATTAGAATACTTTTCACCGGCTGTGCAACTGGGGTTAACCGCTACACCCAAGCGAAAAGACAACGTAGACACCTATAAATATTTCGGTGAACCGGTATACGTTTACTCTCTCAAAGAGGGAATCAACGATGGGTTCCTGACCCCGTTCAAAGTAAAACGCATCCAGACAACGTTGGATGAGTATGTCTATGTCTCTGATGACCAGATTATTGAGGGTGATGTTGAAGCAGGTAAAATTTATGTTGAAGCTGACTTTAATAGAATCATTGAGATTAAAGAACGTGAAGCCAAAAGGGTGCAAATCCTTCTCTCTGAAATTAATCAATCTGAGAAAACGATTGTTTTCTGCGCTACACAGGACCATGCGCTGGCTGTGCGGGATTTAATTAACCAATACAAAGACAGCAATGAGCCTCTTTACTGTGTCAGAGTCACCGCAAACGATGGTGAGCTGGGCGAACAGTATTTACGCGAATTTCAGGACAATGAAAAAACAATCCCGACGATTCTTACCACATCACAGAAACTTTCTACCGGTGTGGATGCCAGAAACATTCGCAATATAGTCTTAATGCGGCCCATAAACTCAATGATTGAGTTCAAGCAGATTATTGGTCGAGGTACACGACTTTTTGATGGCAAAGAGTTCTTTACCATTTATGATTATGTCAATGCATATCACCATTTTGCAGACCCAGAATGGGATGGAGAGCCGGTTGAGCCTGAACCTAAGGAACCGAGAGAACCACGAGAACCTAGAATGCCTGGCGAAATAGGAGAAGGCCCAGGTCCGGAGTATCCTGAGCCAAAGACTAAATTAAAAATCAAGCTGGCTGATGGAAAAGAACGTACGATTCAGCACATGATTTCTACATCATTTTGGAGCGCGGACGGCAAGCCCATTTCAGCGCAAGAGTTTATGGATAACCTGTTTGGAACACTTCCAGAATTATTCAGGGATGAGGAAGAACTGCGTGCCATCTGGTCTGTTCCCTCGACCCGGAAGGTCTTCCTTGAAAAGCTCGATGAAGCTGGGTATGGAAAAGATGTGCTCCAAACTCTGCAGCGCCTAATCGACGCCGAAAACAGTGACTTGTTCGATGTGCTGGAATATGTTTCTTTTGCGACTAAACCCATTACACGTAAATTACGTGTGGCAGAGGCACAGGCCAGTATTTTCTACGGCCTGGATGACAAGCAAAAGGAGTTCATAGAGTTTGTTCTTTCAAAGTATATAGAGACGGGCGTGGAGGAACTCGACCAGGAAAAATTACCAAGTCTCCTTGAGCTAAAGTACCATTCTATTGCTGACGCGGTAGAGATGCTTGGAGGAGTGAGCAAGATACAAAGCACGTTTATTGCGTTTCAGCTACATTTATACATGAAAATAGCATAGTTACAGGATAATAGTGAGCCATTATCGCCATTTAGCCTATATGTGTTTATTATAAAGATGTTTGGTCATGTATAGGAGGTGGATGCCATGAGTGTTAAATTAGTTATAAGGTCGTATTATTCTTTACAGCATATTAAATCTGCCGCACTATTTTCTCTTTTAAGTGCAGAAAATCAAAAACTGTATGATGCTGGTGATTTTAGTGAGGTCCATAACAAGAATAATGCATACGTTACAGGATGCATCTTTTCTTCTGTTGCATTTTTAGATGGAACAATTTGCAGAAATAATTGCGAAAGAAAAGGGTCTTACATGCCTGCGGCTTGATACCGCTATTCCGGCGGGACACCTTGTAAGGTTATACCAAAGTGTCGGTTATGTCGTAAGTGGTGAGTTACAGTGGCCCGGCAAGACATACAGAAGCTATTTGATGGAGAAGGTTCTTAGATAATCTGAAATAACTGTTGTATAGGTAAATTTATTCGATTGAATACATACGGCTAACCGTATCATAAGTAAATTTAACATATATCCCTGAACACACGCAAAATGTGATTGATGTAAAAGGCATTTCCCGGTTCGTGATCATTGGTGATACAAAAGCTGTTGATTCAGGGGTTGAAAATAACTTCAGGAGGCAAATAGGCGAAGATGTGGTCTATGAAAACATGCGCTTGTCAGTGAAAACCAGCAAAAGGTTGCTGTCTGCCGGCGGTGGCCAGACTACCACAATCACAGCCTATGTAACTCATGGTGATAATAATTGGCCGGCCCAAGGGGTTGACGTGGGTTTCTTTGCCGGGGAAGATGATAAAGACAGAAACTATCAACTATCGGCAACTGCTGCGGTTACAGACGCTAACGGCATGGCCACCAGCACGTACACAACCCTGGCGCAGGATGACAACAAGCAAATCTATATTCATGTCAATGCCAACAATAACGATGACTGGATTGACAGACGAACTTATATCATAGCTTCCAATGAAGCCTCCCTGGTTGAAGGCAGGCTTACCAACCCCTTTACCGGAATACCATACCCAGGTGCAAATGTAAGTTTCTTCAATATGGATAACCAACATTACGTTATGTTTGAAGAAACATCGGATGAAGACGGCAACTATTTCATTGCTGTGATGCCGGGACGTTACCTTATATGCAGTAAATGAAAATAAATAGGGCTTCTTGACGCCCGCCGGAAGTAGGTGTCGTCGATGTCCTGAAAGATTGACAGGGTCCATAATTTTTGATATATACAAAATAAACGCATAGCACTCAGATAGCGTGAGTGCTAATCAGTCGCAGCTAGAAGGAGGAGAATCTGTTGGCGAAGAAAAAGTTTAAGGCGGAGTCAAAGAGACTGCTGGATATGATGATTAACTCGGTTTACACACATAAGGAAATTTTTTTAAGAGAACTAATCTCTAATGCCAGCGATGCCATTGATAAAATATATTACAGGGCGTTAACCGATGATGCTGTCAGCTTCAACAAAGATGACTATTTTATTAAAATCACCTTGGATAAGGACAACAGGATACTTACGGTTTCCGATACCGGCATCGGCATGACCAAAGAGGAACTGGAAGATAACTTGGGCGTTATTGCCCGGAGCGGGTCTTTGGATTTTAAAAAAGAGAATGAAAGCAAGGACGGTTTTGATATAATCGGTCAGTTTGGTGTGGGGTTTTATTCCTCATTTATGGTTGCCGAAACGGTTACTGTAATCAGCAAAGCGTTTGGCAGCACCGATGCGTATAAGTGGGAGTCCAAAGGTGTGGACGGGTATACGGTTGCAGCGTTTGAGAAAGAACGGATTGGTACAGATGTGATACTTAAAATCAAAGAGAATACCGAAGAAGAGAATTATGACGAGTTCTTGGACGAATACCGGCTGCGGTCTGTGATAAAAAAGTACTCGGATTTTATCCGCTATCCCATTAAAATGGATGTGACCCGGACAAAGCCGAAAGAAGGCAGCGAGAACGAATACGTGGATTATACCGAGGAACAGATTGTTAACAGTATGGTCCCTATTTGGAAAAAGAACAAAAATGAACTAACTGATGAAGATTACGAGAATTTTTATACGGAAAAGCGGTATGGTTTTGACAAGCCGGTCAGGTATATCCACATCAGCGCCGAAGGCACAGTGAGCTACAAAGCTATCTTATTTATTCCGGAGAAAACCCCCTACGACTTTTACACCAGGGAGTACGAAAAAGGCCTTGAGCTTTACGCAAACGGAGTATTAATCATGAATAAGTGCGCTGAACTACTGCCGGATTATTTCAGTTTTGTTAAAGGCATGGTAGATTCGGAAGATTTATCGCTGAATATCTCCAGGGAAATGCTGCAGCATGATCGGCAGTTAAAACAGATTGCCAAGAGCGTAAGGTCTAAAATTAAAAATGAGCTGGAAAACCTGTTGAAAAATAACAGAGAAACATATGAAAAATTCTTTAAGGCTTTTGGCAGGCAATTAAAGTATGGTGTGTACAGCGATTTTGGCAGTAATAAGGATGTCCTGCAGGACTTGCTGCTCTTTTATTCGTCCACAGAAAAGAAACCGGTTACTTTGTCTGAGTATATGGTCAGAATGCCGGAAGGTCAGAAGTATATCTATTATGCTGCAGGAGAGTCAATTGAACGGATTGCAAAGCTGCCACAGGCCGAATTCGTGTCTGACAAAGGCTACGAGATACTTTTCTTTACCGACGATGTGGATGAGTTCGCCATAAAGATGATGGGCGCCTACAAAGAACTGGAGTTTAAATCTGTATCCAGCGGTGATTTGGGCATTGAAGCAGAAGAAAGTAAATCTCCCCACTCTGAAGATAACGATATGTTTGCTGAAATGAAAAGTATTTTAGCGGACAAAGTTGCGGCTGTGAAAGCCTCAAAACGGTTAAAGAGCCACCCGGTATGCCTGTCCAACGAGGGGGAACTGACCATCGAGATGGAGAAAATATTAAACGCTATGCCTAATCAAGAGAAGATAAAAGCTGAAAAAGTGTTGGAAATAAACGTAAACCACGGTGTGTTTAAATCGTTGCAGGAAGCATTTACAAATAATAAGGAGAAATTTAAGCTTTTCACAGACCTGCTTTATAACCAGGCTCTGCTTATCGAAGGGTTACCGGTCGAGGATCCAGTAGAATTCACCAATAATATCTGGAAAGTATTAACTTAAACGTAAAGACAGGTGTGTCATGGGGACAGTCCCCATGACACGCTTTTTTAAGTTCAATCTTAGATACGTATTCAGCAATGGTGATCACAACATATATGACTGTATTGTTTGTGCTTTGAGCTGTGGAGACAGCCCTGTCAGGAGTCGGGAAGACTCCTTTTTAAGTTTTATAAAGTATTTTTATAGCAGAGCAAATAGCAGGAAAATACTTCCTGCAAGTAGAAATATTCTGAGTAATGCTGCTAAGTATTCTCCTGGTGAGAGAGAAATTGCTGTTTCGCTGCAGGTGGATGATGAGAGTGCAATAATTTCTGTGAAGGATAAGGGGATAGGTATTCCGAAGGGGATGCTGGAACATATTTTTGAAAGTTTTGCGCGGGGAGACAATTTTGCCGGCAATGACCCCGGAGGCTTGGGTCTTGGGCTTTATATATGTAAAGATATTTTATTGAAGCATGGGGGCAGTATCTGGGCAGAAAACAACGTAAGCAAGGGCAGTACCTTTTTTATCAGGCTGCCGCTTTGTTGGTACTGTTAATTATGCCTTGCTTATTCTAGCATATTTTAGTAATATTATATCCGGCTCTTGCCAAATCGTCGGTAATCCTTGCAATATGTTTGTGGCCGTTGGTTTCCACTGTTACTTCCAGTTCCACCTCCATAAATCTCTCAAAATCCCTGAACTGGTTGTGTTCAAGTTTAATTATATTGGCATTGGCTTTGGCCAGGATTTCTGTAATGGTCTGTAGCTGTCCAGGTTTGTCGGGCAGATCAACAGCAAAGCAAAAAATTCTGCCCCGCGAAAGCAGCCCGCGGTTAATCATGGCAGACATGGTTAACACATCTATGTTGCCGCCGCTGACAATACAAACTACTTTTTTGCCTCTAACTTTAATCTTTTTGAGGCCGGCCAGGGAGAGGACGCCTGCGCTTTCCCCGACCAGCTTATGCTTTTCCAGCAGGAGCAGAAAAGCATCCATGATGTCAAAATCAGAGACAGTGACAATTTCATCCACATAATCGCGTATAACTGAAAAAGTTATATCACCGGGGTTTTTGACGGCAACACCATCTGCAATGGTATTGACTTTATCTATATAAACAATCTTATTGCTCTCCAGGGATAGTTTCATCGCCTGTGCCCCTTCGGGCTCTACGCCCACGATCTTAATTTCAGGGTTAATAGCTTTTGCGGCCATGGCAATCCCGCTGATTAGCCCGCCGCCCCCTACAGGAACCAAAATACAGTCTGCATCCTGCACTTCTGTTAAAACTTCCAGTGCAATTGTCCCCTGTCCTTCAATCACATCCAAATCATTGAAGGCATGAATAAAGACAAAGTTGTTGTTTTCTTCCTGCCTGGTTGCCTCAAAGCAGGCTGCATCATAACAATCCCCTGACAGAATTACATTTGCGCCATAGCTTTCTGTGGCCTCCACCTTAATCAGCGGCGCAGTTTCCGGCATCACAATTGTTGCTTCCACTCCCAGCCTCTGTGCGGCATAGGCAACGCCCTGGGCATGATTGCCGGCAGAGGAGGCGATTAGGCCTTTTTGTTTTTCCTGTGCACTTAATTTAAAAATTTTATTGTAAGCGCCGCGGATTTTAAAAGAGCCGGTTATTTGCAGGTTTTCGGGCTTTATATAGACTTCATTGCCTGATTCATTGCTGAATGAAGTGCTGTATATTATCCCTGTGGGCCTGATGATACCTTTTAAGCGCGCTTCTGCTTCCTGAAATTGTTTAAGACTCAAAATCATATAAATTCCTCATTTCTATGGAATTTGTAATAATAGTCTGCGCATCAAGCTGTGGAAGTATAGGTTAAGTGAATCCGGATTTAAGGTAAGCACGCTGCTGGCCGGGGAATTCGGGCCAAAGTTTTTTCAGTGCAATGTGGGAACAGTAATTGAAGGGTAAAATTAATTACATTAAATCATAAACGCTGCTAAAAAGTAAAGAAAGGTGGCAAAAAGTTATGGCAAAAAAGAATTTAAAGCCGCAAACATTACTGGCTCCAGTCCCGGCTGCCCTGATTTCCTGCGGCAGAGAAGGAAAAGAACAAAACATAATCACTTTGGCAGGTTCTGCCATGGGGTTTACTGTTAAAAGGCAACAATAATGCTGTATCGTAGAGAAAGGAGTGCTCTTAATGGACAACATGCTTGAAAAGTATGCCCGGCTCATAGTAAAAACAGGAGTAAATATTCAACAGGGCCAGACTCTGGTCATAACCTCGCCCATAGAATGTGCTACTTTTGCAAGGATGATTGCAGAAACCGCCTACCGTGAGGGAGCAAGAGACGTAATTGTAAACTGGAGAGATGAGCTGCTTACAAAAATAAGGTTCCTGCTGGCGCCGGAGGAGGTCTTTGACGAATTTCCCTCGTGGCAGAAGGAGCTTTATCTTTCCTATTTCAGGCAGGGGGCGGCCTTTGTCAGTATCTCCGCATCTGATCCGGAACTGATGAAGGATGTGGAGCCGGACAGAATAGTCAGGGCGCACAAAAGCAGCAGTTCGGCGGTGAAAGAATACAGGGAGGGGCTGATGGCACATAAAAATCCCTGGTGTGTGGTTTCAATTCCCACTGCCTCCTGGGCAAAGAAAATTTTCCCCGGCCACTCTGCGGATGATGCTGTGGCAAAGCTGTGGGAGGCAATTTTTATGTGTGTCAGGGTGGATACAGAAGATCCCGTTGCTGCCTGGGAAGAGCACAAAAGTACCCTTGAAAAAAGCATAGACTTTTTGAATTCAGCTAATCTAAGGTTTCTTCGCTTTGAAAACTCATTAGGCACAGACCTATTGGTGGAGCTTCCCCAAAATCATGTCTGGCATGGCGGCTCAAGCCGCACGGCTGAGGGGACAGACTTTATTGCCAATATGCCCACTGAAGAGGTATTTACACTGCCAAAAAAAACAGGAGTTAACGGTACTGTTGTGAGCTCAATGCCGCTAAACTATAATGGGAACCTGATTGAACACTTCTCCCTCACTTTTAAAGACGGGAAGATTATTGATTATAGCGCCGAGAAGGGCTATAAGACTCTGAAAAAGCTGCTTGAAACCGACGAGGGTTCCCGCTACCTTGGAGAAGTGGCGCTGGTTCCATATGACTCGCCAATTTCAAAATTAAAAATACTTTTTTACAACACACTGTTTGATGAAAATGCTTCCTGCCACCTGGCCATAGGAAAAGCTTACCCTATCTGCATCAGTAACTGTGAATCTATGAGCAAAGAAGAGCTGGTAGAATCAGGAATGAATGATTCCCTTATCCATGAGGATTTCATGATTGGGACACAAGACCTCAATATAACAGGAATTGATGCAGGAGGAAAAGAAATAGCGGTCTTTAAGAACGGCAATTATGCCTTTTAGAAAAATTAACCCGTTTTTCGTCAGCTATTATCAACACATAAAAAATAGATAATCCTGAGGAAGGAATATCCTGCCTGCTTGTATAAAGAATAACAAAATACTTATTGTAAGGAGTGTACGCTATATGTCTATGGTAGAAAAAACATGCAGCGACTTTTTGGCGGAACTTGCTTCAAAAAAACCTGTGCCTGGCGGAGGCGGAGCCGCCGCTTTGGGAGGGGCAATTGGCATGGCCCTCTCCAATATGGTAGGCAATCTGACAGTAGGCAAAAAGAAATATGCTGATGTTGAAGAAGAAGTTCAAGCTTTGCTGGAGAAGGGCAGCCGTGTCATAGAAGAATTAAAGTTATTGACTGATAAGGATGCTGAGGTATTTGCCCCATTATCAAAAGCTTACGGTTTGCCAAAAGACACCCCGGAGCAACTAAAAATCAAGGAAGAGACCCTGGAGCAATGCGCCAAGGAGGCCTGCTCTGTGCCCATGGAAATTATGCGCAAAGCTTATGAAGGCATAGAAATCCATAAAAGAATGGGCGAGATTGGCGCAATGATAGCCATCTCCGATGTAGGGTGCGGGGTAGCTTTTCTCAAATCAGCTTTGATCAGCGGATATCTCAATGTAATAATTAATTTAAACATCATCAAAGACCAGGAATATGTGGCAGCTGCCTCTAAAGAGATGAACAGTTTGCTGGAAGAAGGCGGCAAAATTGCGGATAAGACACTTCAACTGGTAATAAATAAAATTAAGTCATAAATATAAGGGACAAGGAGACAGCCAACTTGTCCCGCTTTATTTTACCAAAAAACTGCATAATAATTAAACCGTCAGCGGGGCAAACTATTTTTAAACAATAAGTGGGAACTCCTGTAAAAAAGTAGATTTTCCAAGAATTGCTTGCAATTCGGTTTTCTTTATGGTAGTATTACAGTTAGTGTTAAAAAGACGAGAGCGCTCACATGACTTTAACTCTATAAAGTTAGATGAAAAGGTTGTTGACGTATTCCGCTTTTTGATTCAATAAACTAATTTAAAGCAAAAAGGAGATTTAAAATGCAAGGAAAAGTAAAATGGTTTAATGCAGAAAAAGGTTTTGGGTTTATCGAAAGCAATGAGGGTGGAGATATATTTGTTCACTTCTCTGCCATCCAAGGAGAGGGATTCAAAACCTTAGAAGAAGGCCAAACAGTGGAATTTGAAGTTGTCGAAGGCAACCGCGGCCTGCAGGCAGCTAATGTCACCCGTATATAGCATAATTAAATAGTGGAGAGGAAGGGCATTTCCGGTCTCTACCGGAAATGTCCTTGTTCATTTTATCGTCAATTATCAAAATGTAAATTTTATATATGGAAGGTGAAGTAAATATGCCTACTTTTTATGAGCTGGGGCTTAGCGACCCCGTCATAAAAGCAACCAGGGACATGGGTTTTGAAGAAACCACTCCCATTCAGGAAAAGACTATCCCGCTATTGATGTCAGGACGGGATGTTATCGGCCAGGCACAGACCGGGACCGGCAAAACAGCGGCTTTTGGCATACCGATGGTGGAAAAAATAAAGGCGCAGGCTGAGAATATAAGCGGACTTGTCATTACTCCCACCAGGGAGCTGGCAGTGCAGGTTGCTGAGGAAATAAACAGGATCGGACAATTTAAAAGCATCCGTGCCCTGCCTATATACGGAGGCCAGGATATTGACAGGCAGATGAGGGCTCTCAGGCTCAGGCCGCAAATTATTGTGGGTACGCCGGGGCGTTTAATGGACCATATGAGAAGAAGGACAATTCGCCTGCAGCAAATAGTAATGGTTGTACTTGATGAAGCCGATGAAATGCTTAGCATGGGGTTTATTGAAGATATTGAAAACATTCTGCGGGAGGTGCCGCAGGAACGCCAGACCATGCTTTTTTCAGCCACCATGCCCGGGCCCATCCAGGACTTGGCCCGGCGTTTTATGAAAAACCCGGAATTTGTCAGCATCAGGTCAAAAGAAGTTACTGTAGCCAATACTGAACAATATTATGTTGAAACCCATGAAAAAGAGAAATTCGATGTGCTCTGCCGGCTGCTTGATATCCAATCGCCGGCGCTGGCCATCATCTTCGGCAGGACAAAAAGAAGAGTTGATGAGCTGCATGAGGCTTTAAACAAAAGGGGATATTCCGCAGAAGGCATCCACGGCGACCTGACACAGTCCAAGCGAGACAGTGTGATGCGGCATTTTAAAGGGGGAGTTACAGAAATTCTCGTGGCCACTGATGTGGCAGCCCGCGGCTTAGACATCAGCGGAGTTACACACGTCTATAATTTTGATATCCCTCAGGATCCGGATAGTTATATCCACCGCATCGGCCGTACAGGGCGTGCCGGCAACGCCGGCTTGGCCGTTACCCTTGTTACGCCCAGAGAGATTGGACATCTCAGATTAATTGAACGGCTGACAAACAGAAAAATTATCCGCAAGTCCTTCCCCACAATTAATGAAGTTGTGGAAGGCCAGAAACGAATAACAATAGACAGATTGATGCAGGCAGTTGCCGAGGGCAACACTCTCCAATATAAAGAACTGGCCGAAGGGTTGCTTGAAACCATGGATTCAGTTTCCCTTCTCTCTGCTGCGCTGAAGCTTTTAACAAAAGAGCCTGATACAACACCTGTCAATCTCACAGAGGAAGTGCCGTCGCGCTGGAAAAAAACCGTGGACGACAGGCGTCAGCAGCAGTGGAGTCCTCCGCGCCGCAAATTTGACAACAATAAAGGGCGAAGGCAGCAATACGGGAGTAAACCCAAGCAATCAAAAAAAGTCTGGTAGTAGTTAAAAAAGTAGAATTATTGGCAGCTTTTCCCGCAAAATGTACAAGAGTGAGAAGGAAATGCCTGGGCTTTGTAGAACGTGAAAATAACTACTTTAAGCAAACCAGGAGGTAAAAAAAATGGCTGAGCTGTTAAAGGGAAAAGCCGTCGCCGATGCGATGAAGGAAGAATTGAGCAAAAAGGTTTCTGATTTAAAAGCTAAGGGCTTTACGCCAAGACTGGGCATTATCAGGGTGGGCGCCCGTCCTGACGATTTATTTTATGAAGGCGGAGCAAAAAAGACATGCGATTCCATAGGGATGTCATATGAAGTTTTTGAATCGCCGCAGGACATCGCGCAGGAAGAGTTTGAAAAGGTTGTGCTTGAGGTGGGGGCGAACAAGGAAATAAACGGCATCTTGATGTTTGCTCCGCTGCCAAAGCACTTAAACGAGCGAAAAATCCGTTCACTTATTCCCGTGGAGAAAGATGTTGACTGCATGTCTTTGGGAAGTGCCGGCAAAGTATTCGCCGATGACCCCACAGGCTTTCCTCCCTGCACGCCAACAGCCTGTATGGATATCATAAAATTTTACAATATCCCCCTCAAAGGAAAAAGAGCAGTTGTTCTCGGTCGCTCACTGGTGGTGGGGAAACCCCTGGCCATGCTCCTTATGCGTGAACATGCCACAATTACCATCTGCCACTCAAGGACTGAAAACCTCGAGTCAGTATGTGCGGAAGCTGATATCTTGATTGCTGCCATCGGAAAGGCTAAGATGGTAAATGCCGGTTATGTAAAACCAGGCCAGATAGTGCTTGATGTGGGAATTAATGAGGATCCGGACAACCCCGGCAAGTACTGCGGGGACGTGGACTTTGCCTCGGTGGAGCCCATTGTGGAAAAAATTACACCTGTACCCGGCGGCGTTGGTTCTGTCACCACCTCTGTCCTTTGCAAGCAGACTATCATGGCCTGTGAGCTGCAAAACGGCTTGGCATAAACAATTCTTTCAAGAGACTCAGGCCTCCTTTTTTAAGGGGGCTTTTTTAGTACAGCGTAATTTTATATAAACAATTTCACTGGACTATGGAGCAATTATTCCAGGAAGGGAAAAGCTAGTTTAGCCAAAGACTTATTTTTGATAGCGTTTCAGTAAAATCCGCCCGAAATGATATGCCGCTGTAACTTTAATATTCGTATTGTTTGCCTATATAAACATTTCTAAAAGCTAGAATTTATATCCACTAAGTTACAAACAGAGTTTTCTAAAAAAAGGACATTGTAGTAAGATGTAGAAAAATGTAGTATAATGTAACGCCAATCGGTATTAAGCGGATGTTACTAGTGAAAAACAGAACTCAGCGGGGGAGCAACATGAAGATACTGATAATTAGCGACAATAATCTTCTTAAACAGGTGGAAAGTAATGTTAAAGGGAGCCTTGAAATCTGGGATCGTACTAACTTTGTAGCTACTATCGATAAAGCCATGGAGGCCGCCGCGGATGAACATCCTGACATAGTTATTATTGATGTCATTAACATACCTGACTCGGTTAAATTACTTCAAAATTTTAAATCTCTGGATGAAGATACGCAGGTCCTGGTTCTTATAGATCCCAAGGATAATAATATAACAGAAATTGTTAATAACGGTGTAGATTGCTTTATCCTAAAACCTTACATGGAATGTGAGCTTATTAACCGTATTAAAGTTGCTAAAAAGATAAGGGAGAAACTAAAGAATTTTCGTAAAAAAGAAAAATCTATTAAGAAACGCGAGGAACACTTTCGCACGTTAGTAGACCTTACTCCCGACTGGGACTTCTTACTCGATGTCAAAGAGAATTTTCTTTACGTCTCCGGTTCCAGTGAAAAAATTACCGGCTATAAGCCGGAAGATTTCCTTCAAGATAAGAAGTTGCTTGAAAAGATAACTCACCCTGATGATGTTTCCATATTACTAGGACATATTCATTACTCATTTAGCAGCAGCGAGATGCTTACAATAAGGTTCCGGATTCTCCACCGCAGTGGTGAAGTGCGGTGGATTGAGCAAGTATGCCAACCCTTTTATGATTCAGACGGGGAACTCCTGGGCAGGCGCTCCAGTAACCGAGATGTTACCAGACAGAAGCAAATTGAAGAAGATTTGAAAAAGAGTGAAGCAACTCTGCGTCGCATAACTGACAATATGACCGATCTGATTTGCCAGATTGACATAACAGGAGTTATTAAATATATTAGTCCTTCATATAAATCTGAACTAGGCTATAAAGAGGAAGATTTAATCGGACGAAGAGCTTTTGATTTCGTGCATCCGGATGATTTGGCAATAGTGACAGATATGTTCCAGAAAGGGCTCGAAAGGAAAATGCGGGGGACGGTAGAATGTCGCTTCCGACACGCGGAGGGACATTATTTATGGCTTGAAACCATGGGAAAGTTATTACAGGATGATGTCGGGGAAATTATAGGCGGTATTTTTTCCAGTCGTAACATCTCCAAAAGAAAACGGATAGAAGAAGAGCGCAACCGTTTATTTAACATCTCTATCGATATGCTGGGCATAGCAGATTTAAATGGTTATTTGAAAGAATTAAATCCGGCTTGGGAAAAAACCCTGGGGTGGAAAACTGAAGAGCTGTTGTCCAAGCCATACCTGGAGTTGGTTCATCCCGAGGACCGTGAAGCCACTATTAATGCCGTAGGGGGGCTAACAGCAGGCAAACCGGTAATTTCTTTTAATAACCGCTATTTGTGCCAGGACGGTTCCTACAAGTGGTTCTCTTGGGCCGTTGTACCTGTAGTGAAAGACAACCTGACCTACTTTTCAGCAAAGGACATTACAGATCTTAAAAAGGCCGAAGAAGCACTCCAAATGGCAAATGACGGGCTGAAACAAAAGGTCCGGGAGCGAACGGCCAAATTAGCAAAGATAAATAAGAAATTAGCGGCTAAAATAATAGAGCAAAGGGAACTGCAAAAAACTCTTCTCGAGAGTGAAACGCGCTACCGTACACTTATTAATAATGTTCCAATAGGAATCTATCGGACTACACCTGGTCCTGAAGGCAGAATTCTAATGGCAAACCCAACTTTCTTCAAAATATTTGATATAGAAAATGAAAAGATGCTCGGAAACATTAAAGCCGTGGATTTGTACATAAATCCGGAGGAAAGAAAAGCTTTCTCCAATGAGTTATTAATGAGTGGAAATGTTACTGGTGTAGAGTTGAACTTTAAGAAAACGGATGGCACCCCAATTTGGGGCTCTGTTAAAGCTAGCGCTATTTGTGATGAACACGGGGAAATAGAGCATTTTGACTGTACTGTCCAGGATATTACCCTGCAAAAGAGGGCAATGGAGTTGTTAAGGGCAGGGGATGCTTTACTTAAAAAATTGTCCGAACGTGTGCCGGGTGCTATTTATCAATATCAATATTTCCCTGACGGCAGGTCTTGTTTCCCCTACGCAAGTGAAGGAATCCGTGAAATTTACGAGGTTACCCCTGAAGAGGTCCGGCAAGACGCAGCTGTTGTTTTTCAGCGGCTTCACAAAGAGGATTATAATAATGTTGTTGCAACCATCATGGATTCTTTTCAGACTTTGCAGCCTTGGGTTTGTGAATATCGCGTGGTCTTGCCAACGTACGGGGAAAAGTGGATAAGAGGCAGCTCCGTCCCTGAAAGGTTAGATGATGGCAGTGTATTATGGCATGGGTTTGCCACAGATATTACAGTAAATAAACAAAAAGAAGAAGAACTCCGTACTCGCAAAGATGAACTGAGCGTACTTTTCAATCTCTCAACCTGTCTACGTACAGCCGCAAACACTGCTGACTTGATACCCATCATGCTGGACGAAGTCCAAGGGCTGCTTAAGGCTGATAGCGGCATTGTTACATTGCTTTCGCCGGACGGGATGCGCTTCAGTATTGCTCTTGGCAATGGTCTCTGGAAGGATAGCACCGGTCAGACCTTTCCTGTAGATCAGGGACTGAGCGGTATTGTGCTGCGCACCGGAAAGCTTTATGTGAGTGAAAACTATGGTGCCGAATCCCAATCCATTCCTCTGCCTTATGCGGCCAAGATTGGACACAGCTTGTTTGTACCAATGCTCTCGGAGGATGAGCAGATGATCGGTGTCCTCGCAGTTGCACGGCGGCTCTCTTTTGATGCCCAACCTTTTAACCTTTCTGAAATGCACGTTCTGACCGCAATCGGTGAAATGGCGGGCACTGCTCTGCGTCGCCTACGTCTGTATGAAAGCACCCAGAAGCATCTAAATCAGGTGAAGGCCCTGCGTAATATTGACATGGCTATTACTGGAAGCCTCGACTTACGTGTTACTTTTAAAGTTATTTTAAATGAGATTACCAGCCAACTTGGTATCAATGCTGCTGCCATCCTGCGCTTTGACTCGCACTCCCAAACACTCAGATACGAAGCATGGGTTGGTTTCAGCAGTGTGAAACCAGAAAATATCAGTTTGCGCTTAGGCGAAGGCTTTGCAGGTCGGGCTGCCTTAAAGCGGCAATCTATTCAGATACCAGACCTACATAAAGCAGAGCAGGATGCCGATCAAGGTCAAATTCTGCTCAAGGAAGGTTTTGCTGCATACTATGCTGTCCCCCTCATCGCTAAAGGTTTAATTCATGGAGTACTGGAGGTATATCACCGAAAACCGTTTAATTCCCATGGAGACTGGCTGCAATTTTTAGAAACCCTGGCTGGACAGACGGCCATTGCTATCGATAATGCCGAGCTGTTCCACAACCTGGAGCAATCCAACATTGAGTTGATGCAGGCCTATAACGACACTATTGAAGGTTGGGCGCGCGCTCTTGATATGAGGGACCAAGAGACTGAGGACCACAGCCAGCGCGTCGCGAAGATGACTGTAAATATTGCCAGGAAATTTGGTGTGAAGGAAGAAAAGCTGGCTTATGTCCGACGTGGTGCCCTCCTGCATGATATAGGTAAGATGGGCATCCCCGATAATATTCTCCGCAAGCCTGGTAAGTTGACGGATGAGGAATGGGAGATCATGCGCAGGCACCCCCGGCTCGCTTATGAGATGCTTTCCCCCATTGAGTACCTGCGTCCGGCGCTTGAAATTCCCTACTGCCACCACGAAAAGTGGGACGGCACAGGTTATCCACGAGGCCTCAAGGGTAAGGAGATCCCTCTGGAGGCACGTATTTTCGCACTGGCAGACGTTTACGATGCCCTCACAAGCGAGCGCCCTTACCGGTCGGCGTGGTCTAAAGAAAAAGCGCTGGAATACATTAAGGAACAAAGCGGAAGATACTTTGACCCACAGGTTGTAGAGGTATTTCTGCAGGAATTCAGGGTTTTGCAGTAGTTAAGTATATAAAAACCAATAGAAGTATTTCCATCAGGATAGCTTAACATGATACGTATTATAAAGGGAAGCCATTAAACTGGTTTCCCTACACTATTTTAATACCCCCTGAAATCTGTTTGAATGTTCCAGGGAAAGGTGTATAAAAATCATCGAGGAACAGTTGTTTGGCTTTACTAGAGACACAGAAGTTAGTGTAAGTGAGACAATTTAAGTTGTGCTGTAGCGTTAGTACATTTTAACAGATAAGCCGGCAAGGGTTTTACCTTTTTGTGTAGAATGTTGCATAGGATATACAGAAAGGGTGCTGCCGCATGCGCAAAAAACTCCTGACGTCCTTCTCTTTATTTCTGCTGCTTTTTTCACTGGGGATTGGAGTTTGGGTTTTCAGGTCTTTAACACAGACCAAAAGCGGGAGTCCTGACCTCTACGTGCCGGCCGAGGGAGGCTCCGGGCCGGACATAGAAGGCGATGCACTCTTTGTTTGGGACATTCTCCTAAGTTTAGGTATGGACATTAGCAGTACATACGGCGAGGAACAGCTTGAACAATTGGCAACGCAGACAAGTGTGCTGGGTTATGAAGCCAATATTATTCTGGCAGGCAGGCGCGCATCGCAGGGCGGCGACACTGCCCCGTATTTCAGGCGTGCGCTCGAACTTTATAATGACACAGATATTCGCTGGCGCTTTGCGTCCTGGCTGCACGGGGCAGGCCGCTTGGAGGAAGCTGTGGCGGAGTATCTAAAGCTGCTCCCTGACGAGGAAGCGCTGGAGGCGCTTGTGGATTTGGCTGCGGGCCCTGAGGCGATTGCGCGCGTCCTCACAGCTGCCAGGCACTGGTGGCAGGCGGCCGAGTTTCTGGAACCGCTGTTTGAGGCAGACGCCGGCAGTGACACAGCCCTGGCTAAATTATACGCCACCTCCCTTGGCGAGGCAGCCGAATATAAAAAACTTCTTTCTTTTTTACAGCCACTGATTGGCCAGGCAGAGCCTGATCCCACACTCAGCTGGTGGTACGCGCGCTCCCTGGAGGCAGCCGGCCAGGTGAAAAAAGCTGCACAGATTTACAGCAGTCTCGGCCAGTCCGGTGCTTACCGCCTGGGGCTTCTGCTTGAAAAAGAAGGGAAAGCAACTCAGGCGGCGGAGGCTTTCAGTCAAAGCACGCTGGCTCTTTCCCGCTGGCGCGGCGCACGGCTTTTTGACGAGCAGGGCAAGCGCGATCAGGCACTGGAAATCTACCTGGCGCTGGCGCGGGAGCCGGGGTCATACCAGGACGATGCCGCCTACCGCGCCTATATTCTTTTAGCCCGCAGCGGGCCTGTGGCAGAAGAAATGCATGCAGTCCTTGCGGGGCATCCCGCCTGGATGAAGCGCCTGGGCAATGAACCAGCCTGGCAGATTGAAGAGGACTATGCAGCTGAGCTGCCCGACTTTTTGCAGCGCGTGGATGCCTTCCGGGCAGCGGGGCTTGATTACCCGGCAGGGATTGAGCTTGCTATCGGCATAAATAAGGCGCAGGCAGCAGAGAAACTGGCGCTTGGGGAGTGGTACCTGGCGCAGGGGCAGTATTTCCAGGCTGTAAGGTGGGGCAGCAGCGCCCTCAGGGAACTCCCCGTCCGCAAAGCGTATGAACTAGCCTACCCGCGGCCTTTCCTGGATGATGTACTGCTGGAGGCGGCCAATTACAACCTGGACCCCTATTTAGTATTGGCCGTAATAAGAGAAGAAAGCCATTTCCGCCCCGACGCGGTCTCACGCGTGGGAGCACTTGGACTGATGCAGATTATGCCGGCAACAGGCCGCGGTATTGCTTCAGGGTTAAAAGTTCAATTTTCGGAGAAAGACCTGCTGACTCCGGAAATTAATATTCGCTTTGGCGCCTACTACCTGCGCAACATGCTTAATATGTTCAAGGGAGATTTAGACAAAGCGCTCGCCGCCTACAACGGCGGCGGCGGCAATGTGCAGCGCTGGAGCGCCTCCAAAACAGGCGGCACTGCCGCCGGTTTCCCCACAGCTGTCGCCTTCTTTGAAACCCGTGAATATATAACAAAAGTCAAAAATTCATATTACACCTACCTGTGGCTCTATGGAGACTAAAAAAGACGCAGGTTAGAGGTAAACAGCGATTTGAGTCGAAAACAGTATTATTGACAGTTGGGGGGATGCAACAGGTGACATTAATGGGAGTATGCAGATTACAGCCGGGAGCCAAGGTTGCATTAAACGGCAATGAAGCCATGCCAGAGGCGCCCTCGAGGCCGGGGTGGCTTTTGCCGCATCATACCCGGGCTCACCCACATCCGAAGTGCTTGGCACCCTGGCAGCTTTGTCCGGGCAGTTTGATTTATACGCCGAGTGGTCGGTCAACGAGACAGTGGCCATGGAAGGGGCGGCCGCCGCTTCTTTTACCGGCCTGCGCTCACTGGTGATAATGAAAGCCGACGGCCTCAACGTAGCGATGGATTTTGCCGATTCGCTGGCCATCACAGGCTGCAGGGGCGGCATGGTCATTGTTGTCGGCGACGACCCCTCTGCCCACTCCAGTATCAGGGAAGAAGACACCCGCAACCTGTGCAAGGTTCTTCACCTGCCTGTGCTGGAGCCTGCTTCTGTCCAGGAAGCAAAGGATATGACAAGAGAAGCTTTTGCCCTCTCGGAAGCACTGAAACTGCCTGTGGTTGTCAGGTGTGTGACGCGTATATGCCACGCCAGCGGTGACATGGAGCTTGGCGCTGTTAACCGTGCGTTGCGGGAGTCGGCATTTGGCAGGGAAGACAGGATGATAACCTTTACCATACAGCCTCATGTTCTGCAGGAGCAGAAAATGTCCCGTGCAGCGGAGATGTTTAACAGCAGTGAATTCAACCTCCATAGCGGCCCAGGCGGTGCTTCCCGGTTAATCATCGCCAGCGGGCCAAGTTTTATGTATGCGCTGGAAGCACTGGAGATGCTCGGCCTTAGCCACAGCGTCGGTGTACTCAAGCTGGGCACTACCTGGCCGCTGCCGGAGCAGCTCTTGCTTGAACACCTTAAGACCGCATAGAAGAAGCCGTTAAAAAGATCGCGCCTCGCGCTCACTTTCTGGCAGCAGCTGAGCTGGCCGCAGAAGCCGGCAGCATTCTTGCCGCCAACATGGTCATGACGGGCGCTCTGGCGGGCAGCGGCCTGCTGCCGTTTGGCAGGGAATTTTTTCAGACAACAATCGAAGCGCTGTTTAAAGGCAGCATCCGTGAGTTAAATGTAAAAGCCTTCGAGTCCGGGTTCAGTCAGCTTTCACCCGGCATTTAACCTTATATACTTTACTTCTTTACTTTATAAATTTACTGGTTTATTATAGAAAATGTCACGGTGCCTGCATGGTAAGCGTTGCAGTAAGGAGTGTGTTGAGATGAAATATGTGGTCATACTGGGAGACGGGATGGCAGATTACCCCGTGGCGCAACTTGGCGGCAAAACACCACTGCAGAGAGCGCATATACCTAACATGGATTATCTGGCCAGGCACGGCACACTCGGGCTTGTGAAGACTGTACCGGAAGGAATGGCTCCCGGCAGCGATACCGCCAATCTTGCAGTACTGGGATATGACCCCCGCATTTATTACAGCGGGCGCTCGCCGTTTGAAGCATACAGCATGGGTATAATGCTTAAGGATACTGATATCGCCTTCAGGTGCAACCTGGTGACGCTGTCACAGGGCAAGCCCTATGAAGAAAGAGTGATGCTGGATCACGGCGCCGGTGAAATATCCTCGCAGGAGGCCCGCGAACTGATCGCTACGGTAAATGAAGAGTTAAGCAGGTTGGATATTAAGTTTTATCCCGGCGTCGGCTACAGGCACCTCATGGTCTGGAGCGAAGGGCCCTATGAGTGGAAGCTGACCCCACCCCATGACATTCTCGGGCGGCAGATTAAAGACTACCTGCCTGCCGGCAGTGAAAGCCGGGCAATTGAAGATATGATGAGGTTGAGCGCCCAATTTCTGGGCGGTCATGTAATCAATAAAAAAAGGGAGGCAGCGGGCAAAGGGCCTGCCAACTCCATTTGGATCTGGGGAGAGGGTAAAAAGCCACTGCTGACTGATTTCAACCTAAAATATGACGTGCGCGGTGCTGTCATTTCAGCCGTTGACCTGATTAAAGGGATGGGGCTTTGCGCCGGGATGGAATCAATAGAAGTAGAGGGCGCCACCGGTAATATTAATACTAATTTCAGCGGCAAGGCACGGGCAGCTCTTGAGTGGCTGCAGGCAGGCGGCGATTTTGTTTATATTCATATTGAAGCACCCGATGAGTGTGCGCACATGTATGAAATTGAAAATAAAGTGAAGGCCATTGAACTCATAGATGACCAGGTGGTAAAAGTAATCAAGGCAGGCCTGGACCGCTCCGGTGAAGCCTATAAACTCATGGTGCTGCCGGACCATGCCACGCCCTTGGCACTGAGGACGCATACCTCAGACCCGGTGCCGTTTATAATTTACGAGAGCACAAGCAGCACTGAAGCAGCCTCACATGTCTATGATGAGGACTGCGCCGGCGGAACAGGGGTATACTTTGCCGAAGGGCATAAACTGATGGACTTCTTTTTAAGGGGGAGCGCTCCAGATGAAACAGACCCTCTATAAAAGCACAAGAAGCGACAGCTTGCCGGTCAGTGCGGCCGCAGCCATAGTGCGGGGTATTGCCGGCGACGGCGGGCTTTTTGTACCTGTATCTTTTCCCCGCCCCATTGAGATTGAAGCACTTGTGGGCCAAAGCTTTCAGGAAGTGGCTTACCGTGTGATGCAGCCTTTCCTGACTGATTTTTGCCAGGACGAGCTGAGGAACTGTATCGAAAACGCTTATGACCGGAAGTTTGACACGCCCCTGATTGCCCCACTTGTTAAGAAGGGCGAAGTCTTCTTCCTGGAGCTTTTCCATGGCCCCACACTGGCTTTTAAAGACATGGCGCTCTCAATTCTGCCCCACCTGTTGAGAACAGCAGTTAAAAAACTGGGGATAGAGAAGGAAATAGTTATTCTCACAGCCACCTCCGGCGACACAGGCAAGGCGGCCCTGGAGGGCTTCGCCGGGGTGGAAGGCACAACCATTATTGTCTATTTCCCCGAGCACGGTGTCAGTGAGATACAAAAGAGGCAGATGGTCACCCAGGAAGGCAGCAATGTCCATGTCATAGGTATTGAAGGCAATTTTGACGACGCCCAGGCCGGTGTGAAAAGCATGTTTTCCGACACAGGGCTCAGTAAAAAAATGGCCGCCACGAATCTGGTCTTCTCTTCCGCCAATTCCATCAATATCGGCAGGTTAATACCGCAGGTGGCCTATTATTTCTATGCTTACCTGCAGCTGCGCGCAGCCGGTGAGATTAAAGCAGGAGAAGAAATAAATTTTGCCGTGCCCACAGGCAATTTTGGCAATATCCTGGCAGGTTACTATGCCAGGGAGCTTGGCCTGCCGGTAAAAACCCTGATTTGCGCCTCCAATGAGAACAAGGTGCTCTTTGATTTTTTCCGCTCAGGGACCTATGACAGAAACAGGCGCTTTGTGGTAACCATGTCGCCGTCAATGGACATTTTGATCTCAAGCAATCTGGAACGGCTGCTCTACCTTGTGAGCGAAAATGACGCCGCAGTCACTGCCCGCCTGATGCAGGAGTTGGCCGTTAGCGGCAGCTACCGGGTTAGTGATGAAGTGAAAGCGAAGCTTAAGAGCTTCAGAGCGGGCTTTGCCTCAGAGGATGATACCGCCCGCGCCATCAGGGATGTCTTTGCACGGGATGATTATGTGATTGACACACATACAGCTGTTTCCTGGTCGGCATGCCAAAAATACAGAGCAGAGAGCGGCGACAGCACAAAAACAGTGATAGTGTCCACCGCCAGCCCCTTTAAATTTCCGCGGGATGTGATGAAAGCCATCGCCGGCATCGACGCCGGACTTGATGATTTCGCACTGGTTAAAGAACTGGGCAAATTAATTGCCGACGGCATACCAAAAGCTGTCAGTGAGCTGGAGCAGAAGCCGGTGCTCCACCGGACAGTATGCCAGATAGAAGAGATGAAGAGCAGCCTGGAAAAGATACTCGGCATCTGAATGCTAAAGAAGAGGACAAAGAAATTTAATTGCAGTGGTGATACAATGAAAATTATTGTTGATGCCGATGCCTGCCCCAAGTCTGTGCTGCAGATGTGCATGGAGGCAGGCGCCAGGTATGGTGTGCCCGTATGGACAGTGGCCGGCTTTAATCACAATATCATCTCTGACCACCATGTGACAGTGGGCGACTCGTCGCAGGAAGCTGACATCAAAGTAATCAATCTGGCCGCTCCCGGTGACATAGCCGTCACCCAGGACTTTGGCCTGGCGGCTGTGCTGCTGGGCAAGGGCCTGTGCTGCCTCAGCCCGCATGGGACTGAATACACGGCGACAAAAATTGAGTTTATGCTCGAGGAAAGAGAAGCCAAGGCCCGATTCCGCCGCGGCGGCGGCAGGACCAGGGGGCCAAAAAAAAGAAGCGCGGACGACGACAGGCGTTTTGCCGCGCTCCTGGAAAGAGTTTTGGGGAGCACATAAATGGTGGCAGACAAAGCTTTACAGGACCTGCTGCTCGAAATGCTGGACCGCGAATACTTCCAGACAACCACGCATCTTGTGGAGAGAGTCACAGATAACGGCGTCATAATGTGGCGTCTTGCAAGCGTGTCAGGGGGACTGTCCCCCTGACACAATAATTTACTGTGGAATGGACAGTCTGTTTATCTCATTTAGGTTTGTTATTCCGTTCGCTTTAATCATGGTCCCGGACATGGTGTAGAGTGCATCTCCGATATAAAGGATTCTTTCCACGTTGGCGCCGCTGCCGTACCAGCCATAGGCGTAGCGGCCGGATTCAGCGCCGCTGTCCATGTGTGTGATTCTCCCCTTAAGCGAGAAGCCTGTGAGCGGGTCAAGTGAGTATACATAAGCGCCCTGGAAAGCAAACTCGCCATGAGGCGGAAAACCGTGGGGGTCGGGCTGTGCGTTTCTTATTTCCATCAAAGTGACAGGGAAGGCAAGCAGATTTTTCTCCCTGTCAAATAAGAGCGCCTTATGGTTGCGGAGAAGTTCCGATTCTGTGCCCCTGTCGCCGATTATTATTTTAAATTTTTCCACCGGGTTGCTTACGTCGGTGACGTCAAAGAGCGATATTTTCATACCCAGATAAAAAGCCATGCTCCTCTTACCGCCCTGCCAGTCTGTCACCTGCAGCTCTACGGTATCTTTGCCAAAGCCAATCAGGTGGTTTTCATCGTAGGGATGAAGATAGTCGCTGTAGCCCGGGATCTTCAACTCACCAAGCACTTTTGGCGCACGCGGGTCCTTTAAATCTATGACAAAGAGCGGGTCTACGTCCCTGAAGGTGACCATATAGCCACGGTCGCCCATGAACCTTGCCGAGTAAATCCGCTCGCCCGGCGCCAGGTCCTCAAGGCCCCCAACTTTATTCATTTGTTTATCGAGAATATAGAGGTTGTTTTTAGAGGTATGCTCATCGTTGCGCCACATCTCTCCGCTGGTGGTGGCAATACGGAAATAACCCTTGTGCTCATCCATGGAAAACTGGTTTAGGATTCTGCCGCGCACTTCGCCCTGTGCGCTGTACTCAACCCTGCCGCCAGCGAGGGCGAATTTGTAAACACCTGTCACCGATTCCATGGGGACGTCCGGCCTTATCATGGGGATAATTTCGCTGCTTGTGTTATACTGTGTTACCGCAATATAGAGATTCTCAGTGGAAGCATAGATGTTTTCACCGGCGCCCAGGTAGGTATGGATCCTCATCTCCTGGTTTGGCTTTGACAGGTCTAAGCCCGCCACCATCAGGTAATTGGGTTCCACTGAATGCGGGAAGTAGCGGATGTCGTCATAGCCCACAGGCTGATAACCCTCTTTGCCGCCGACTGAGTCGCGGAAGACGGGGGTGGAGACTTCACCGCCTTGCTCCATGATATAAAAATCGATGTATTTATTGGCTACAAGATAGAGAACATCCCCGATTTTCCTTGATGAGATGTAGTAGCCGTCAAGTTCAACCTCGCGCAGTGAGCGCACATTATATCTGTCACTGATGTCAAAGATTTTAGCTTTTACTGTGCCGTGCACAAAGGGCGGCGGGAATATCATTATCCCCGGTTCCCGCGGTGAGGGCTCCGGCATGTATGGCTGGTAATAATAAGTGGAGCCGATTACTACCAGGTGTTTTTTATCGATATAAATTTCCTGTGGTGTGAAGTTTTCTTCAAATTTAAGGATACTGGCAATCTCCATCTCTTGTGCCGGGTGAGATTTGGCAATAATCACACGACCATTGTTGACCTGATAAATATAACTGCCGTCGGTCTTAACCAGGTCTGCTTCGTCCACTCCCTGCACCTGGACATTTGTACCCGAATAATCGGGAGCGGAAGCCTTGGCGGCAGGTGCGGCATCCATGCTCTGTTCCAGCACTATGCCCCCCAAGCCTCTCATCATGGTATAAGCACGGTAATCATTGGCGTCTTGCAGCAGCTCCTGCAGTTTATGATATGACCCCACAACCGGCAGTTCCCCGCCGGCAACAACGGGATAATCCGGATGTTCCGTCCCTGTCAGCGCCAGGCCAAACAAAACTATAAGCAGCACGCACATCATAACCGGCCAGATCCCCGGTTTCTTCATCTCAACCCACCTCACCAATTCTTTTTTTACTTATTCAGACGTTTAGTTGCCGGCTTTGTTCCACACATCGGGGAAACTTTTACTGCGTTAGGAAGGAAATAAGTCAATAATAATTGAATATATCTAGAATCTTTCTGCCGCGTTCGTTTTAGCAGCAGGCGACTTAACCATTGGAGTGATAGCATGAAGGTGCTGCGTACAACTACATCGGTACTGCTGGTGATTATCTTGCTGGTTAACCTTTTTTTCCTGCAGTTCCTGCTGCTTGTGCAGTATAAATTGACTGCGCCCGGCTTTTACCTGGACGCTTTTGCCGGGCATGGACTCTACGGGGAACTGCACGGCTATCTGGACACAAACCTGCGGGCCCGTGCCGGAACAATGGGGGTGCCGGCAGAAGCACTGGATGGGGTTATTACTAAAGAATGGGTTGTGCTGCAAGCTGAAACACTTGTCAGCGGCTTGCTTGATTACCTGCGTGGAAAAGAGAAAGAGCTGCCGCAGCTTGACTTTGAGGCGCCGGTTGATAAGTTTCTGGGTAATGTGGCAGAGTTGGCAGAAGGATCGCTTGGAATACTGGGCCAAGTGGTGGGTGAAGCTGTTACGGACCGCCTGAGGCGGGAGCTATTCCCGCGCCTCTCAGATATTCCTTTTTCTTCAAACTGGGAGGCGGACCAGAGGCAGGCTGTGATATCAGGCTTAAGCGGCCCCAGAAAAGTACTGGCTAATCTTAAAACTGCGCTCTACGGCTCAGTATCCCTGGCCCTGATAATCCCAGCGGTCATTTTCCTGATCTGGCGCAGCGGCTGGCGCTGGCTGAACTGGATTGGTACCTCACTGGTGACGGCAGGTTTTTTAACAGCCATACCATCCCTTTTTGCCATGTTTTTACTGAGAGCCAACCCAACAGTTATGCACGGGTTTTTCAACTCTTTACTCTACGACATAGCCATGGTTTTTCCCCTGAGGTCAATTCCTGATATTCTCTTTGCGCTGTCACAAAACCTGCTTCGTACTTTGTTACTTTATGGCAGCTCACTGGTAGTGGCAGGCTTATTGCTGCTTGTTGTCCTGCCTCCGGTGGTGGGTATGATGGAAAAGGCAAAGGATATTGCCGTATTACGCAGGCCCAAAGAGGAAAACTATCTTTAACCAAATTTATCAAATAGAAAAGGGTGTTGATGATGAAAGATAACCCGCAGGTAACAATTGAAATGGAGAGCGGCGGCCAAATCAAGGCGGAGCTTTACCAGCATATCGCGCCAAATACTGTGCGGAATTTTATTTCCCTGGCAGAGAAGGGCTTTTATGACGGCCTTATCTTCCACAGAGTTATTCCTCAGTTTATGATCCAGGGAGGCTGTCCGCAGGGGACAGGCATGGGCGGCCCCGGTTATGGGATTAAGGGAGAATTCAGGGGCAATGGAGTTGCCAATGACCTCAAGCATGATAGGGGGGTATTGTCCATGGCCAGGTCGGCAAGGCCCGATTCCGCCGGCTCCCAGTTTTTTATCATGGTCAAGGCTTCACCTCACTTAGACGGACAGTATGCCGCCTTTGGCAGTATCACAGAGGGAATGGATGAAGTGGACAGGATTGTGAGCGTAAAAAAGGATGCCCAAGACAGGCCGCTTAGCGATGAGAGAATGAAAAAAGTAACTGTGGACACCTTTGGCGAGGACTACGGTGAAGCAGAAACAGTATAAACTTGCAAGGACGCGTCACTGGCAATGGCGCGTCTTGCTGTTTCAAAGCAAAAACTTATTGTATTTAAATTTACAAAAAGGGTTTTTGCTTTTTGTGTAGAAAAATATACTATAATATGAAACGCTATTTCTATATTGGAAACAGCAATGGCGTCCCCGGTTAAACTCCTGGGCCTCAAAGAATAAACGCACAGGCAAAGCAAAATAAGAACACACTTATAAAAAGGACGGTTATAAGGTGAAGATTGCAGTTATGGGAGCGGGAGCTATGGGCGCCCTCTATGGCGCATTGCTTGCTGAAGGCGGCAACGAAGTGACTCTGGTTGACGCCTGGCAGGAGCACGTGCAGGCGATTATGGAACATGGGCTGCAGGTCGAGACAGGTGGTTGCCTTAAGACTTTTTCAGTCAAGGCAGTGAGCGACCCTCTGCTGCTTGGAGTCCAGGATCTGGTCTTAATATTTGTGAAATCATATCATACAGAAGTTGTAGTAAAAAATATTCATCATTTATTTCACGACGGCACTGCTGTCCTGACGCTGCAAAACGGCCTGGGGAATGCAGATATTATAGCCGCAGCTTTTAATAAAGCGACAGTTCTTGTCGGTACAACATCCCATGGCGCCACGGTGCTTGGGCCAGGCCAAATCAGGCATGCAGGGGCGGGAGATACTGTAGTGGGAAAATACAGTGGCAAAATTGACCAGCATCTTTCAGACATCGCTGCAGAATTTACGCGCTGCCACTTAAATGCCAGGACAGACGACAATATTATGGGTGTAATCTGGGGCAAGCTCTTGATTAATGCCGGTATCAATCCTGTAACGGCTATTTGCGGTGTTCTAAACGGCGAGCTGCTTAAAGCCGAAAATATACGCCAAATGGCAAAGCTGTTAATTGATGAAGGAGAGGCTGTAGCCCGGGCATCAGGGATAGAGCTTCCCTACAACGACACTTTTGCCGTCCTTGAAAAGGTTGCCGCTGCCACCGCCGCCAACCGTTCATCAATGCTGCAGGACATCATGTCGGGCCGTGCTACTGAGATAGATTATATCAACGGTGCTGTGGTTAAAGAAGGAGAAAAATGCGGTGTGCCCACGCCCTGCAATAAATTTATCACACGCTTAATTAAAGAGCTGGAGCAAAGGGGAAGTGACCGATGCTGAAAGTAGCCAACAGGACATTAGAGGTGCTGGAATTCATTTGCGACAGTCCCGATAAAGAATTCAGTGTAAAAGAACTGAGCAAAAAATTTGAAGTGGATAAAGCATCAATTTTCAGAACACTGCGCGTTCTCACAGCGCGCGGCTACTTGCAGCAAAATGAAAGGGCCGGCAATTATAGCTTAGGGCTTAAACTTCCTGAGCTCGGCGCCAAAGTAACAGCAAAAATCGGACTGTTGGATGTTATTTTTCCGTATATGCAAAAAATTTCCCAGGAAATTAATGAAACTATAAATTTTGCCGTGATGGAAAGTACAAATATAGTCTATCTGCACAAAATTGAAAGCTCTCATTTCCTGCGGACCGATCTGCTGCCCGGTACTTCTATCCCTGCTTACTGCTCAGCCCTTGGCAAGGCCATGCTGGCCTGGTATGAAAAAGAAGAAGTGGAAAAGAGATACTTACCCGATGTTTTCAAGCCCCGCACAGCAAAAACCCTGGTAACAATCGAAAGTTTCCTAAAAGAACTGCAAAATATCAGGGAAACAGGATATGCCGTAGACGATGAGGAGTTTATCATGGGTATTACCTGCGTCGCCGCCCCCATCCTGAACCAGAACAGAAAAGCCATTGCCGCCATCAGCGTCGCCGGCCCCACGATAAGGATACAGCAAAAGATACCTGAAATAGGCGCCAGAGTAAGCTTCTATGCCAGAGAGATTTCAAAATGTTTCGGCTGCAGGGACTAAAGCGCTTAAACTGCTTGACTCGTTTTTATCATCATAGAAATTCTGATAATGTCCGGAATTGGAGTGAAAGAGATGAGAAAAATACTGGACATCCTGGTTGAAGATGTCCACGGGGTGCTGACCAGGGTGCTGCATATTATCAACCGCCACCGCTGCAATGTGCAGACTATTTCCGCCGGCCATCCCCTTGATACGGACCTGACCCGTATCTATATTGTGCTGGAAGCAGACTCCCTTGCCACTGAACGGGTAATAAAGCAGCTTGGCCAACAGATTAATATCCTCAGCGTCACCGATGTAAGCGGGAAAGAACTGATTGAACAGGAAATAATGCTGATTAAAGTGAGCGCCAAACAGGAGAACCGCGAGAGCATTCAATCTATTGCCGACATGTTTGAGGCGGAAGTGCTTGAGGTTGCCGGCGACTATATGTTAATTGAATTGACCGGACAGGTGGACAAGCTGGACACTTTTGTCGGGGAAATGCAAAAGTACTGCATTAAAGATATGGCCAGGAGCGGCAGCATTTTTATGCTCAGGGAGTCCGCATCTTTTGACTCCCAACATAATGGATTTTGTGACTCAGCAGGCAAGCAAATATAAGAAGAAAAGTCAGGTAAAGGGGGAAAAATCATGAAGCATTTACCGCAGCAGGTAAGTATTACCGATGTCTGTGCCCGTGACGGGTTTCAGATGGAGAAGAACTTCATTGCCACAGAAGATAAGATTAAACTTATAAACCTTCTCTCAAAGCTGGGATTCCCCAAACTGGAATACACCTCTTTTGTATCGCCCAAGGCTATCGCCCAGATGAAAGATGCAGAGCAGGTCACGCAGGAAATAGAAAAGACGGCAGGAGTAATTTATGCGGCGCTGGTGCCAAACTTAAAAGGGGCGCAGCGCGCGATAAATGCCGGAGCCGACGAACTGGTTCAGGTTATATCTGTCTCGGAAGCTCATAATTTAGCCAATGTGCGTATGAAATTGTCTGATTCATTGTCAAATGCAAAAGAGATTATCAGACTGTCCGGTCAGCACAACATCCCTGTTACTGTCGGCCTGGCAACAGCATTCGGCTGCCCATACGCCGGCAGAGTATCGCCTGAGCAGGTATTGAAACTGGCTGACCAGGTGTTAAAACTGGGGGCACATTCTCTGGTTATTGCCGACACCACCGGGATGGCAAACCCGGTTCAGGTATACGAGTTTTTGTGCCGTTTCCGCAGCGAGTTTTCTGATACTGTAGTTTCTCTGCATTTCCACAACACCAGGGGCATGGCCATGGCAAATATTGTGGCAGGCCTGGAGGCAGGGATAACTATTTACGAAACGTCGCTCGGCGGTCTGGGCGGCTGCCCGTTTGCGCCCGGCGCAACAGGAAATGTTGCTACCGAAGATGTTGTCCACATGCTGGAGGAAATGGGCATCGATACTGGCATCAACCTGGAAGGAGTGCTGGAGGCAGCCAGGGAACTGGAAAGAATTATTGGCCGCCAGCTGCCGGGCCATGTCCTGAAAGCGGGGAAAGTATGCGATTTGCACCCCCTTCCTTCTAATCAAGCTTGAAATGGCTGTAAATACAGACTATGGGAGTGACAACTATGAAAGACAAGCCGTTGCAGGGATTGCGGCTGGTAGAGCTGGGAAGCGTGGTGGCAGGACCTTTTTGCGGGCGCCTGTTTGCTGATTTTGGCGCAGAGGTGATAAAAGTTGAACCTGCCGGCGAGGGAGACCCGTTGCGAACCTGGGGACAGGCCACTAAAGACGGCAGTTCATTGTGGTGGTCTACCCAGTCCCGCAATAAAAAATGCGTGACTATAAACTTAAGAGAAAAAGAAGGCCAGCACCTGGCTCGCAGGTTAATCAAAGAAGCCGATATTCTGGTGGAGAACTTCCGGCCGGGGCGCCTGGAAGGCTGGGGTTTAAGCTATGAAGACCTGAAAAAGGACAACCCTGGTTTAATAATGGTACGCATCTCCGGCTTCGGCCAGGATGGCCCATACAGGGACAAAACAGGTTTTGGCAGTGTCGGCGAGGCCATGGGAGGACTGCGTTATATTACCGGGTATCCCGATCTTGCCCCGCCAAGAATCGGCATCGCTATCGGCGATTCTTTAGCAGCAATGTTTGGCTTTATGGGAGCCATGATGGCCGTCTATCACAGGGACGTTAACGGCGGCGTAGGCCAATATATCGATGTGGCGCTTTACGAATCGGTATTTGCGCTGATGGAGTCTATTCTGCCGGAGTACGACAAGCTTGGCCTCATCAGGCAGCGTACGGGCACATCGCTGCCTAAAGTTGCCCCTTCCAATAACTATGAAACAAGCGATGGCACCTATATTGTAATCGGGGCTAACAAGGACAATATATTCAGGCGCTTTGCAGAAGTAATGGGGCACCCGGAGGTGGCTGCCGACCCCCGTTATGCCACTCATGCAGCCCGCGGTGAGAACCAGCATGAACTGGATGAAATGATCAACGGTTGGACAAAAAACTATGCCATGGCTGAATTACAAACCATGATGGACGAGGCAGGTGTCCCTGCAGGGCCTATTTACAGTATTGCTGATATAGTCAAAGACCCGCAGTATCTATTCAGGAACATGATCCGGGAAGTCAATGATTCGGTGTGGGGAAATATTAAGCATCCCGGTATTGTCCCCAAGTTAAGTGAAACGCCGGGCGATATCGGGTGGGCCGGCCCGCGCCTGGGTGAACATAACCGAGAAATTTATAAAGAGCTCCTAAAGCTTTCAGACACTGAACTTGAACAATTAATAGCTGACAAAATAATATGACCGGTACTCATTTATGCAGGAGAACATTTGAAATATTTAGATAAAGCAGGGAAGGCAAGAATATTGTCGAATTATGATAGATTGGCAGATAAGTTAATGAGTATAACATAATTGTTTTCCTGAGTTTGTAATCTGTGAAGGAGGTGTTAATGAAAATACTGCGGTAGGCGCCATAAGTATAAGTATTAAAAAACTACAAAAAAAGTGTACTAAGAGGAGGAAGAAATGTCTAACATCGTGATGAACAGAAAGCATGTAACAGTATTGGCAGCACTGCTGGTTGTTGTATTAATCATAGGACTTGCAGGATGCGGCAAAAAAGCGGAAACCCCTGCGCCAGGTGGCGGGACACCTCAGGTTAGGGAATTTACATTTGCAGTCACTTTTGACGATTCAGGCCTTGACAGAGAAGTAACCCAGAAGTTTAAGCAAAGAGTGAGTGAATTAAGTAATGGCACAATGGAAATCAACCTCTTTATGGCAGGACAGCTTGGCGACACCAGGGAGATCATGGAACTGCTTAAGCTGGGGGAAATAGATTTTACCTATGTGGGCGAGTTTGGCCCTGTGTATTTCCCCGAATATGATGCTGTAAACATGCCTTTCCTGTGGCCGAGCTTAGATGTGGTGAAAGAATACTTTGATGGCCCCATTGGCGAAAAGGCTAAAGAATTAACAAGACAAAAAGGCGGCTCCATCATCTTAGGCCCTGTCCACAGCTTTGGTTCCCGCTGGGCCACTTCCAACAAGCCCTTCAGCAACTCTCAGGAATTAAAGCAAGCCGGCGTCAAGATCAGAATGCCCAATATTTCCTGGTGGATGGAAGTATGGCAGGGAATCGGCGCTCTGCCCACACCCATTGCTGCGGCGGAAATAGTGAGTGCCCTGCAGACCGGTGTTGTTGACGCCCAGGAAAACTTTCTGTCCAATATAGCCGGGCGCGGGCTTTATGAGGTGCAGGACTATGCCATAGCCACAAATCACATCGATATGATTATTATGTGGGGCGCCAGTGAAAAAACCTGGAGCACACTGACAAAAGAGCAGCAAGACATTATCACACAGGCTGCCTACGACGCCGTAAACTATGTAGAACCCAAGATCGATGAAATGAACAAGAGCTTTATTAAAGTACTCGAAGACAACAACATGACAGTTATTTTTCCCGACCGTGAAGAGCTCTATGAAGCAGCCAGGCCCACAGTAGAAAGACTGCTCAAACAAGACTTATCTACTGAAGCATACGAAGAAGTTATCAGGCTTCTCAATAAGTAGAGATTAAGAAGAGATTAAGGGGAGGATAACTCTTTATCCTCCCCTTAAAAAAAGAACCTGTTTGGCAAGGAGGTTTTTTATGCTTGGAAAAAAGTTTACACGTACTCTGGAGCAGGTTATATCCTGGATGGCGACATCTTTTCTCTTCGCCTTTTTGATTGCCGTAGTCCTGCAGGTTTTTTACCGCTATGTATTAAAAATGCCTCTGCGCTGGAGTGAACAGGCGGCACGCTATTTAAATATGTATGCCATGTTTTTGGGGGCGGTCCTTGTCACAATCAACAGGAACCACCTGGGAGTCGACCTGATTTTTGGCCTGCTGGACAGGTTCAACAGGAAAGCAAAACTTATCTACGCTATTTTTATAAACCTGGTTATAGCTCTGGTTTTACCGAGTCTGATTTACGGCAGTTTCTATATGGCCCGCGATCAGTGGTCCATACCTCTGACAACCATGCGTTTTCTTTCTCTGGGGCAGATGTATCTTGCCCTTTTGCTCCCCGCAAGCCTGATGCTGCTGCTTACACTTGATCACATTGTAACCGACCTCAGAGCAATCTTTGCCAAATCCGAAGCCGGGGAGCCTGACAATGTCTAGAGGAGAGGTGAACAGATGCCGCTTTTTATACTAACAGTAGGTTTAATCATAATTCTGCTGCTGGGAATCCCGGCTGCCTATTCAATGATTCTTTCCTCCATGGTGCTGCTGGGCCTGGAGCGGGGTTTTGCCAATATTCCACACGCCATGATAGCGCAAAGAGTTTTTAACGGCATGGACAGCTTTCCTCTGCTGGCAGTCCCCTTGTTTATCCTGGTCGGCCAGCTGATGAATGACGCAGGCGTTACCGACAGGATATTTAATTTTGCCAAAGTTTTTGTCGGCCATTTCCGTGGCGGTTTAGCCCATGTGAATATTGTGGCCAGTTTAATTTTTGCAGGCATGTCAGGCTCGGCCGTGGCTGATGCCGCAGGCCTTGGCGCCATAGAAATCAAGGCTATGACTGATGAGGGCTACGATTTGGACTTCAGTGTCGGTGTTACAGCCTCGTCGTCCTTAATCGGCCCTATTATACCTCCCAGCATCCCGGTAGTTCTTTACGCGGTGCTGGCGGGAGTTTCAGTAACAAGGCTTTTAATAGCCGGCTTTATTCCAGGTTTGATTATGACTGCCTGTTTAATGGGGTATGTAATTTACCGCGCCCACAAAACAGAATACCCTGTCAGGCCAAGGGCGACTATGAAAGAGTTTCAGAAAGCTTTTAAAGAGGCATTTTTTCCGATTCTGACCCCGCTCATCCTTGTCGGGGGCATTGTGTCAGGGGTTTTTACAGCTACCGAAGCGGCCGGCGTAGCTGCTTTATATGCCCTGATACTTTTCCTCTTTTATAAAAAGTTTTCTCTGCCGGCTTTGCTTAAAGTGTTCAAAGATACCACCAAAACCAGTGCCAATGTGATGTTTATCCTGGCAGCGGCACAGATATACTCAACCCTTGTCATCAGATCCAGAATTCCGGTCACAATCACACAGGCGGTTTTTACTGTAACATCAGGTTACTGGGGCGTTTTGCTGCTTGTGGTCTTGGTGCTGCTGGTTGTCGGCTGCTTTATGTCCACTTCTGTGGCTATCAACATTCTGACGCCGGTGCTTGTGCCCCTTGTGGTAGCTGCCGGGGTTGACCCTCTTTATTTTGGAATAATCATGATAGTTGTTCTGATGATAGGCCAGCTGACACCTCCTTTTGGTATGGTCTTGTTTGCCATCCTTGGAATTTGCGATATACCCTTTAACCGTTTAGTAAAAAGTGTGATGCTGTTTACCATACCCATTGTAATTTCGCTGATATTGATGCTTATTTTCCCAAGGCTCGTAACTTTCTTACCCGGTTTTTACTAAACTTCAGGCAAAACCACAACATCAAACAAAAACTGACACTACAGCAAATTTCTCTGTAGTGCTAACTTAAAATAAAATAAAATATCGGGAGGAATCACAAATGAGCACTCAGCCACAGGAAGCAAAAAGAAAAAAGGTTACCATTCATACTCTTAATGAAAAAAAGGCCAAAGGAGAAAAAATCACCTATCTGACAGCTTATGACTATCAGACGGCAGTAATAGAAGACCGTGTCGGGGTTGACTTAATTCTGGTCGGTGACTCCCTGGGCATGTGTGTCTATGGCTTTGACAGCACGCTGCCGGTAACCCTGGACATAATGATAAATCACGCCAAGGCCGTAAGAAAAGGCGCCCCCAATTGTTTTGTTATCGGCGATATGCCCTATATGACATACCAGGTTTCAATTGAAAAGGCTGTGGAAAATGCCGGCAGACTGGTGCAGGGAACCGGAGTGGACGGCATCAAGCTTGAAGGCGGCTCTGAGATGTGTGATACAATCAGGGCAATTACAAGAGCCGGTATCCCTGTAATGGGCCATTTGGGCTTGACGCCCCAATCGGCTTCCATGCTGGGAGGCTTTAAAGCCCAGGGCAGGGACGTCGACGCTGCGGTCAAACTGGTAAACGACGCCAAGGCCTTGGAAGATGCAGGCTGTTTTGCCATCCTGCTTGAGGCCATCCCAGCTGAAATAGCCCAGATTATCACTGAAAGAGCAAAAGTGCCTATTCTTGGCATCGGGGCAGGCAAGTATTGTGACGGCCAGGTTTTAATAGTCAACGACCTCTGCGGTTTTTATGACGGCCACATAGCAAAGTTCGTCAAACAGTATGCCAATGTAGGAAAAATTATTGAAGAAGCCCTTACCAGGTACAAGGAAGAAGTGGAGCAGTCACTATTCCCTGAAGCCAAACACTGCTACAAGATTGACGAAGCAGAACTGGCCAAAGTTAAAAAAGCACTGGGCCTGTAGTCTTGCAAGCAGCAAAAGGATTCTTCCGCTGAAGGATCCTCAGGCTGTTGAAAAACTTCACATTACTTTGTCGCTGCGAAACCCCGGCATCCTCAACGTATTGCATATACGCCTGCGGTGCCGGGGTTCCTTGCTTCGCGTCCTGCTCGTTTTTGAACAGCCTGGGGTTTCTCAACAATCTGAGGCATCCTTATAGGATGTCTTTCTTGTCGTCAAGCAAATTATATCATACCTTTTAACTCTCTTTCCTTGACGACGGGGGTTGTTAAGGGGGACTCCCCCTTAATCTTGCGGGGTGCTCAGGGCCCACAGATCCGCCGAAGGGGCGGCAGCCCCTAGCGGACAAGAAAAACGCGACCTCTGTTAAAAAGCGCGAAGCGTTTTTCTTGCTTTCCCACCACAAGCAACAAGGCAGGGAGCGGTTTCATTCATGCCCTTTAATCGGTGCATTGTTTTATGATTGCCATATTTTTCAGTTTTGTGATCTATTCTGTAGTTACTGTCTACGCTTTAAAAAAACTGAATTTTTTCCGCCTTTATTAACTTGATACGCAGCTAAACTTTAAGGCCGATATTAATGGGGGGTAAAGAGAAAAAAAATTCCAGCATATTTGTGATGGAGAGAGAAAAACTATAAACACTATGATTAGGGAGGTGAAACTTGTGGCAAACACAAATCAAACTGGTAGGAACCGTGTTTTGGTCAGTGGTGCCGAACAAGCCTTGAACCGTTTTAAACTCGAAATAGCCAGTGAATTGGGGCTTGACTATAATGGTGACAAAGGCAATCTGACCTCCCGCCAGAATGGTTATGTTGGCGGTACCATGGTAAAGCGCATGATTGAGCAAGCCGAAAGACAACTTTCGGGTCAGTAATAAACATATGATGGCAGAAGAAATTTTTCTTCTGCCTCTTTTGATAGACTCTCATTTTCCGCCTGTGGCAGCTTTCATTGTTCCAAAAACCGCAAATTACCTGAGCAGATGTTTCACTGACCCCCATTGGGGTGAGTGATTCTTTTATTTGCGGGCCAATCTTTTAATGATTCTTCTTCCCCTTCCTGTAGCTGGCGGCTTTGCGGGCCTCGCGGATTCAGTTTCACCAGAGTGAAAACAAAGCAGGTAAAACGCTGCTGTCTGTAGAAGATTCCAGCAAGTATCTACTGTGCGCATAAGAATCAGGGCAAAGGGGGAGTAATGATGGCCGACAGACCGCAAATCAGCTGTGACGCCGTAAAATGCACCGGGTGCAGGATTTGCATGCTGGCCTGCTCGTGGGTGAATACAAAGACTCACAACCCGCGCAATTCCTTTATCCGCGTTGATGTAAACGAAAAAAACTTCGCGTGCCGCATATTACTGGACACGGAAAAATGCAGGCGCTGCCTGTCGTGTGTCAGTTTCTGCCCCAGCGGCGCTCTGCAGGCGGTTGAAGCGGAAAACATGCAGGAGGGGGGTCGCAGCAATGGCTGTACTGCTTAAAGCCCTTCTGGACAGCGGCGAACTGCAAAATGTGGATATAACTCCCCTCGAGAAGAGCAGCCTGGGCGGCGTCGGTGTCAATACACACCTGCTTTATGAGCTTGTACCGCCGGGAACTGATGCGCTTGCGCCGCAGAATGCCCTTATCTTTGGCGTAGGGGCCCTTGTGGGCACCATGATTCCCACCGCCTGCCGCACAGAGGCCACTGCCAAGTCTCCGCTTTCCGGCCGTTTTGGCAGTGCCAACAGCGGCGGCTCTTTTGGCCCAAGCCTGCGCTTTGCCGGGTATTCTTACCTTGCCTTGCTTGGCAGGGCGCCTTCTCCTGTCATGCTTGTCATTGACGACTCCGGTGCACGCCTGGAAAACGCTGAGGGCCTCTGGGGGCTCACTGTGTGGGAGGCAACCGACAGCATCAAAGAGCAGCTGGGGCATGATTTCAGCGTGCTGGCCATCGGCCCTGCCGGTGAGAATCAGGTCCGTTTTGCTTCTATCCAGAATGACTACTTTGCCTCTTTTGGCCGCACGGGCCTTGGCGCTGTTATGGGGAGCAAAAATGTAAAAGCTGTGGCTGTGCGCGGCAGCGGCAGCGTTGATGTGGCCGACAGGGGTGCTTTCCAGAAGATTAGAAAAGAAGCCTTTGACAGAGTCAAAGCTGAGCCGAGTTACGGCTTTATGAAGCGCTACGGCAGCATGGTGGCGGCTGACCCCTTCGATGTCATGAGTTCCCTGCCGGGACGCAATTTCACTGTTGGCTCCTACCCTGACTGGGAGAAAACCCGCGGCCGCAAAGCCTTTGAGTCCCGCTACAAGGAAAGGGACGTGGCCTGTTTCGCCTGCCCCATCGCCTGCGCGCACTGGTCAAAGGTGAAAGAAGAAGGGCCGCACCAGGGACTTGCCACAAGGGGGCTTGAAGTAACTTTTGTCATGGAGTTTGGCGCCAAGCTGGACCTGGTTTCCATACCTGAGATTTTCCGCTGCGTCGATATCTGCAATCACTACGGTATGGACGTTATTTCCGCCGCAGGCAGTGTGGCTTTTCTGATTGAGGCTTTTAACTGCGGGCTGATTAGTGCGGAAGAGATAGGCTTTGCGCCGCAGTGGGGAAACTATGACTCCATTTCACAGCTTCTGCTGCTGATTGCCAAGCGCCGGGGGATTGGCTGCCTGCTTGCCGAGGGAGTAAAACATGCCTCTGCTGTCATACCCGGTGCGCAAAAACTGGCCATGCACGTCAAGGGGGTAGAAATTCCGGTCAAAGACCCGCGTGCCAAGTGCGACACTTTTACTTTCGGCTATCTCACCAATACCCGCGGCGGTGACAGCCTGCGCACACGCTCCCCGGTGGAAGCTTTGCTGCAGGGAATGCAGGACTACAAGACAGAACCCCTTGGTGTAGACCCGGCGCAGATCGAAAAACTTGATATGCCGCCGCGTCTTAAAGAAGAAATATTCGGCGGCCCGCCCCGAGGCGTCAACCTGCCTCGCATGGCCTGCTACGCCGAAAACCTCATCACAATCGTCAACTCCGTTGGGATGTGCATCCGTCCCCCTGTGCTGCGCTCCCTGGGGCCGGATTTCTATGCCAGGGCGCTGCAGGCGGTTACCGGGGAGAGCTATGACGCAGAGAGTGTCTATGCCTCCGCGGCGGCCATCTGGAACCTGCAGCACGCGTTTAATGTGCGCGAAGGGGAAAATGAGTCCGACTATGTCTACCCGGACCGTTTTTATGAACAGAGCCTGCCCGGCAGGGAGGGAAAAACAGTGCAGCCGCTCTCCCGCACGGAGGTTGCGGAAAATATCAGCGGGTATTTTAAGGCCCGCGGCTGGAAAAGTTAAGATTAGCTATAAAGATACTGGAGGAAAAAATGGTCAAACAGGAGATATATCTTGACAACAGCGCAACCACCAGGGTGCTGCCGCAGGTGGCTGCAGTGATGACCACTGTGCTTACCGGGAACTTTGGCAACCCTTCTTCCCTGCACAGCAAAGGGCTTGCCGCTGAGAGGGGCCTGAGCGAGGCGCGCCGCCTGCTGGCCGCGGCGCTGTCAGTGAAAGCAAGCGAAATCTATTTCACCTCCGGCGGGACTGAAGCCAACAATCTGGCGGTTAAAGGGGCAGCCCGGCGCAGGCGGCGGCGCGGGGTCCACATTGTCACCACCGCCATTGAACATCCATCAGTGCTTTATGCCGCAGGCGCCCTTGAAGCGGAGGGTTTTGATATTACTTTCCTGCCCGTGGATGCACGCGGCATGGTGGATGCGGCACAGGTGGCGGCTGCACTGCGCCCCGACACCATACTTGTCAGCATCATGCACGTAAACAACGAGGTGGGTTCCGTTCAGCCGGTAGAGGAAATAGGCCGCCTGTTAAAAGAGAAAGACAGGCGTATTATCTTCCACGTGGATGCCGTCCAATCTTTTGGCAAGCTGCCTGTTGCGCCTGCCAGGTGGCAGGCTGACCTGGTCTCGTTATCAGCCCACAAGATTCACGGGCCCAAAGGTGCGGGTGCCCTTTACTGCCGTGAGGGTGTCGCCCTGGACTTCCTGCTGCATGGCGGCGGCCAGGAAAAGGGAGTCAGGCAGGGCACCGAAAACACAGCAGGCATTGCCGGCTTTGCCGAGGCTGCCCGCCTGGCGCTTAAGGGTCGTGAAGAACACATGAAAATTATGGCCTCGCTGCGCTGTGCGCTGCTGGAAGGCATCCTTGACACAATCCCGGGTACATCCTGCAACGGGCCGGCTGACGCTGCGCCGCATATTCTCAATCTGACAGTGGAGGGGATAAAAGGTGAAGTCCTTGTCCACACCCTGGGTGAGCAGGGCATCTACATATCAACAGGTTCAGCCTGCCACTCGCACCGTCCCGACCCCAGCCATGTGCTGATGGGCATGGGCAGGACAGCCGCTTCAGTTGAATCATCGCTTCGCTTCAGCTTTTCACCATACAATACCATGCAAGAAATAGATATCACTCTGGAAAGGCTGCGCCAGGCTGTGTCCGATTTGCGCGTGCTTGGGCGGAGGTGAAAAAATGGCAAGGCTGTTAACACGCTTCGGCGAAATTGCCCTCAAGGGAAAAAACCGCAGGTATTTTGAGAATGCGCTCACCTCAAATATTAAAAAAGCTCTGCGCGGCCTGTCTGGCTGCCGCGTGGAACAGACACGCAGCCGAAATTTTGTGGAAGTTCCGGATAAATTGCTTGACGATGCAATTACCAGGCTAAGCAGGGTTTTTGGTATTGTCTCCATCAGTCCGGTGGTTGAGGCGGAACTGGACATGGATTCCATCATGGATGTGGCTCTGCGCGAGTTTAGCAAGATTGCCAGGGCAGGGTTGACGTTTAAAGTGCAGACAAAACGAGCCAATAAGCGCTTTCCGCTCGCTTCGCCTCTGATGAGCGCCGAAGTGGGCGCCCACCTCCTGACAAACCTGCCCAGCCTCACGGTGGACGTGCACGAACCGGACCTGCTGCTTGAAGTGGAAATCAGGGAGCATGAAGCATACATATTCACACAAAAAATTCCCGGCCCCGGCGGCCTGCCTGTGGGTGTGACAGGAAAAGGGCTGCTTTTGCTCTCCGGAGGCATCGACAGCCCGGTGGCAGGCTGGATGGCAATGAAGCGCGGCGTTAAGCTTGAAGCGCTTTACTTTCACAGCTTTCCCTTCACCAGTGAGCGGGCGGAAGAAAAGGTGGTGGACCTCTGTCGTGTGCTGGCCGCTTATAATGGCGCCACACGCCTGCATGTGTCCCACTTTACAGAAATTCAAAAGGAACTGCGGCAGAAATGCCCTGACAAGCTGCAGGTCACTCTCATGCGCAGGATGATGCTCCGCATTGCCGCGCGGCTTGCTGCAGAGCGCGGCGCACAGGCTATTTTTACCGGGGAAAGCCTGGGGCAGGTGGCCAGCCAGACCATGGAAAGCATCAGCGTCATCGGGCGCGTCACAGACCTGCCGATACTGCGTCCCGTGATCGGTATGGACAAGGCCGAAATAGTAGAGATTTCGCGCCGCATCGATACCTATCCCATTTCCATCAGGCCCTACGAGGACTGCTGCACAGTCTTCCTGCCAGAATTTCCGGTGACCAGGCCGCGCCTGGCTGAAGTAGAAGCAGCCGAAGCCGCTCTCGATATAGAAGCACTCGTCGACTCGGGGTCAGGTCCGAACATTCGAACATTTGAGATTCGGGGTCAGATTTAACATTTGCAAGCAGCAATAAAAAAAAGCGGGCAGCTCAATCTGCCCCCGCTTTTATGAGTTTGCAGCTATCTCAGTTCTTTAACAAAGGTTTCAATACGGTCAAGGCCTTTGCTGATATGCTCCATGGATACAGCATAGGACAGACGTACAAAGTCCGGGGCGCCAAAGCCGCTGCCCGGTACTACCGCCACCTGGCTGTTTTCAAGCAGCGCCGAGGCAAAATCGTCACAGTTCTTAAGCACTGTACCCCGGTATGAACGGCCGAAAGTTTTATTCACACCAAGCAAAACGTAAAAAGCACCTTCAGGCTCAATACAATATAACCCCGCGAGATCTCCAATCCTCTTCACCATGAAGTCGCGGCGCGCGGCAAATGCTTCCCGCATTGTTTGAACGCACTCCTGGGACCCCTCAAGCGCGGCAAGCGCAGCTTTCTGGGCCATTGAGTTGGGGTTTGAAGTAGCATGGCTTTGTATGTTTCCCATAATCTTGGCCAGTCCCGCATCGCAGGCAGTATACCCGATGCGCCAGCCTGTCATGGCATATGTCTTAGAGACACCGTTGACCACAATGGTCATCTTTTTTATTTCTTCGCCCAGGGAGGCGATGCTGATATGCCTGATTTCGCCATAAATGAGTTTTTCATAGATTTCGTCGGAGACAACAAAAAGATTGTTCTCTACAGCGAAGCGTGCTACGGCCTGCAGTTCTTCCCCTGAATAAACCTGGCCGGTGGGGTTGCTGGGGCTGTTCAGCACTACTGCCTTTGTCTTCACTGTCAAAGCGGACGTCAGCTCTTTTACTGTGGCCTTAAACCTGTTTTCCGCCCTTGTGGGCAGCACTACCGGCACACCGTCGTTGAGCTTTACCATTTCCGGGTAGCTTACCCAATACGGCGCCGGGACGATAACCTCATCGCCGGGGTCTAAGATGGCGGCAAAGATGTTTGTCAGTGAATGCTTTGCCCCATTGCTGATAACAATTTCTGCCGGGCTGTAATCAAGGCCGTTATCGGTTTTGAGTTTTTTGCAGATTGCCTGCTGCAGTTCCAGGGAGCCTGCCGCCGGCGTGTACTTTGTATAGCCGTCGGTAATAGCCCTGATGCCTGCGTCCCTGATGTGTTCAGGGGTGTCAAAGTCAGGCTCACCTGCGCCGAATCCCACCACGTCGACCCCTTCACTTTTCATCTTTTTAGCCAGAGCGTCAATGGCAAGTGTCGGTGAAGGGCTGATAGACAGGGCTTTTTTTGCAAACATCTTTTTCACTGCCTTTCTTTGCGGTTGTAGTACTTCAGCTGTTCTTTTTGCGGAAGCTTTCCATAAAATCTGCCAGTTCTGCGCAGCCTGTCTTGCTCATGGCGTTATAGACCGAGGCGCGCATGCCCCCCACCGAGCGGTGGCCTTTGAGGCCTGACAGACGATAAGTTGCTGCTTCCGCCAGAAACTGTTTCTCAAGTTCCTCCCTTGCCAGGCGGAAGGTAATATTCATCAGCGAGCGGCTCCCTTTTTCCGCATGCCCGCTGTAGAAGCCGTTGCTGTTGTCGATGGCGTCGTAAATATAGCCCGCTTTTTCTGTATTATGCTTTTCCATTGCCGCCAGGCCGCCGCTTTCTTCAATCCAGTCAAGGACCAGCATAATCATGTATATGCCAAAGGTGGGAGGTGTGTTATACAGGGAGTCATTTTCAGCATAAGTGTCATAGCGCAGCATGCTTGTCAAGTGTGCGGGCGCCTTTTCCAGCATATCCCTGCGTATGAGCACAACCGTCACCCCTGAAGGGCCAAGGTTTTTCTGTGCGCCTGCGTAAATCAGGCTGAATTTATTTATATCAATTGGACGGGAAAGGATATCGCTTGACATATCAGCGACAAGCGGTACGCTGCCTGTGTCGGGCAGGCTGTGCCACTGTGTACCGTAAATGGTGTTGTTGGTGGTAATATGGACATAGGCCGCATTATCACTAAAATTAATTTCTTTCTTGTCCGGCACACGTCTGTAGTTTTCTCCCCAGGTACTCCCTGCCACCTGCGCCTGCCCCAGCTTCTGTGCTTCCTGCCACGCTTTTTCTGCAAAGCTGCCCGTTAACAGGTAATCGGCATGCCTGCCAGCAGGCAGAAAATTTAACGGGACCATACTAAACTGCATGCTGGCTCCACCCTGGATAAAAAGCACGCGGAAATCATCCCCCGCTCCCAGCAGTTCCTTGCACCCGGCTTCTGCACTATGTACAATAGCTTCAAATTGCTTGCTGCGGTGTGATATTTCCATTACAGACATCCCTGTGCCGGCATAGTTAAGGAACTCGTCCCTGGCTTGCTCCAGGACTGAGAGCGGCAGGACGGCCGGGCCGGGATTGAAATTGTAGACCCTCTCTGTCATAGCTGCTTAATACCTCCAAATTTGTGGGAGAATTTCTTTCTATTATAATTCATAAGTACACTGATGAACAAGTATTTCTTGGGAAATAAGCAAAAGCGCGCGAATTCACTTCCCTCAACGCGCGCTTTTGCTATATGGTTTCCTTGGCAGCTTCACAAGCTGTGAAGCGTTATAATTTCGCAGTATAAAAAAGGCCTGCCGCACTTTACATGAGGCGGCCCTTTACTCTTACTGGCCGGCGGCAGTTCTGACATTGCGCTGGTGATCTGCCTGCTGCAGGTTGTCTTTATGGCGGGTGCTGTTTAAAAAGTGGATGTCAAAATGCCCCTCAAAATTATTATCTGTAATAAATTGAATGTCGTGCGGCATGGCGCTGGCTGAAGCGGCAATCCTCCTGCCGTCCACTTCCACAATTACAGGTCGTGTAGCCCAACTCCACGCACCCCAGACCTCTTTCATAAGCTGTGTGTCATGGGCGGTGAGCGGTTCCACATCGGCGTGAAAGGCTCCTATAGTACGCCTCGCCATAAAGCTTTTCCCGGTTGCAAAGTCGATGACGCGTGCATCTTTGCCGATGGGCCATACATACTGGGCTTGGGTCCACCAGTCCAGCAGTTCTCCGTATTGCGCTCCTAAAGTGGGCACGACAGGTATGTGGTAGACAGGAATTTTAAGCTGCATGCCAATACTGAGAGGGGTCTTTTCAGTCATCTTGTTTACGGCCAGAAGTTCTGCCATCGGGATGCCGTACTTTATCGATAAATTCCAGAAGGTGTCGCCGCTGGCTACAGTATGGGAAATATAAGTAACAGCAGGGTCAGCCGTCTCCGTCTTATCCTGCTGTTTTGGTTCAAGTTCAGCCGGCTGCTCTTCTTTTTCCTGAAGCACTGCAGGGGGTTCTGCTTTCTCTTCAGAGGGCAGTTTTGTCGGCAGGGCTGCTGCAGGTTTTTCTTTCTGTGCAGGTATCACTTCTGCCACGGCAGACTGCATGCTGTTATCCCTAGTACCGGTGCGGCTTGCTGCCTGACGGGAAGTCGCCTGTCCCACCATGGGTGCTTCTGTCTCTTCCACAGCAGCGCCTTCCTCTGCACGCATGAAAACTGCAGCCTCTTCATCTTGATGCCACTCTGCCTGTGCAACACGGAAAGTCGCCGTGTCTGCAATGGTTGCAGCGGGCAGCGGTGCGCGCGGCAGGATCCTTGCTCCCGCCAGCGACAGGGACAGCAACAATACAATAATTAACAGTCTTGGTGTATTGTCAGCCATGTTTCCTCCATCTTCTTGTATGTGATGTTTATGTACAATTCAACAATGTACGGCACTTCCCTTTCTGTAAATTTTGGTATTTCTGCGAATGTATTTCTGATAATTTTTATAAAATTAACAAAGAATATTAAAAAAACTTTTGACAAAAGTGTATTTCCTTGTTATCATAGTCGTTAAATAGGCTATAAAAAGCCTCAGGGAACTCTTATCAAGAGAGGTGGAGGGACTGGCCCGATGAAGCCCGGCAACCCCAGCTATGACTGGAAGGTGCCAATTCCTGCAGGAGCAATCCTGGGAGATAAGAAGAGAAAGCTTTTGCGACCTCTTCTTATACGAAGAGGTCTTTTTGTGGCCAACTCACAACAGGAGGAGAAAAAAAAATGACAAAGGACTACCGATTTGACACACTGGCCGTACATGGAGGCCAGGAGCCCGACCCCACCACAGGTTCCCGCGCGGTGCCCATCTACCAGACAACTTCCTATGTATTCAATGACACTGAACATGCGGCAAACCTATTTGGCCTGAGGGAATTCGGCAATATCTACACCCGTATTATGAATCCCACCACCGACGTGCTGGAAAAAAGGCTTGCCCTGCTGGAGGGGGGAGCGGCCGCTCTGGCTGTCTCAAGCGGGCAGGCAGCCATCAGCCTGGCACTGCTTAATCTGACCAGGCCGGGAGATGAAATTGTGGCTTCGGCCAGCCTTTATGGCGGCACTTTCAATCTTTTCACATCCACATTCCCCAAGCTTGGCGTTACAGTACATCTGGTGGACCAGGCCGATCCGGAAAACTTCCGCCAGGCCATCAACGACAGGACGCGTGCAGTCTTTGTGGAATCGCTGGGCAACCCCAAACTTGACATTACCGACTTTGAAGCAGTGGCACAAATCGCCCACCAGTACGGCCTGCCGCTGGTTGTCGACAACACAACGCCTTCACCCGTGCTGTTTAACCCCATCAGCCACGGCGCCGACATCGTGGTTCACTCCACCACCAAGTTCATTGGTGGCCACGGCACTTCTATCGGTGGAGCCATTATCGATTCCGGCAGGTTTGATTGGACGGGAGGCCGTTTCCCCGACCTGACAGAACCGGATGCCAGCTATAATGGCCTGCGTTATGTGGAAACTTTTGGCGGGCTCGCCTATATAATCAAAGCCCGTGTCCAGCTGCTGCGGGACCTGGGCGCATCACTTTCGCCGTTCAATGCATTTTTGCTTCTGCAGGGACTGGAAACCCTGCCCCTGCGCATGGAACGCCATTGCAAAAATGCTCTGGCAGCGGCAGAGTTTCTAAGCGCGCACCCCAATGTAAGCTGGGTTAACTACCCCGGCCTGCCAGGCCACCCCAGCCATGATAAAGCGCAGAAATATTTCAGAAATGGTTTTGGCGCCCTTGTCGGCTTTGGTATCAAGGGAGGGCTGGAGTCAGGCAAAAAGTTTATCAACAGCCTGCAGCTTTTCTCGCACCTGGCCAATATCGGAGACGCCAAATCACTGGCCATACACCCCGCCACAACTACTCATTCGCAGCTTAATTCCGCTGACAGGGAAAAAGCAGGTGTTTTTGATGATTTTGTCCGCCTGTCGCTTGGCCTGGAAGATGCCGCAGATTTAATAGATGATTTAGACCAGGCACTGGCAAAAGCCTGAATCCGGAGGTGTTAAAATGGGTTCCAGCGCGTATTTCCGTGCCTCTGACTGGCACGCACCAAAAACTTTCACTTTTGCCTGCCAGCCGGGAGGATTCAGGCTGGAAAGCGGCAGGGCCCTGAGCCCTGTGACAGTGGCTTATGAAACATACGGCTGCCTAGACGCAAGCGGCAGCAACGCCATCCTCATCGCTCACGCCCTTACCGGCAGCGCTTTGGTGGCATCCAGTCCCGATGCCGAAGAGGAAGGCTGGTGGGACGGACTGATTGGGCCGGGGAAAATATTTGATACTGACCGCTATTTTATAGTCTGTGCCAATGTCCTTGGCGGTTGCTACGGTTCAACCGGCCCTGCCTCTCTCAATCCGGAGACAGGCCGCCCTTTCGGCATGGATTTTCCCGTGGTCACCATCCGCGACATGGTATGCGCCCAAAAAAAACTGCTTGACTACCTCGGCGTAAAACGGCTTGTTACTGTGGCCGGAGGTTCCATGGGCGGTATGCAGGCACTGGAGTGGGCTGTGGTTTTTCCCGGGTTTGTCTCTTCGGTAATTTCCATCGCTGCTTCTGAACGCCTCACCCCTCTGGCTATCGCCTACAATCAGGCCGGCCGCCGTGCTATCATGGATGACCCCGACTGGCGCCGCGGTGATTATTATGACAGGACTTTTCCCGCCAGCGGCCTGTCGCTGGCCAGGATGATTGGTACGATCACCTATAAAAGCAACGAGACTTTTGAAGAACGTTTTGGCCGTAAGCTCCAAGGGGATAAGTCCGACTACTACAACTTTTTTCAGGACTTTGCAGTAGAAAGCTACCTGAGCTACCAGGGAGCAAAGCTGGTCAGCCGTTTTGACCCCAATTCCTACCTTTACCTGACAAAGGCCATGGATCTTCATGATCTGACACGCGGCTATACTTCGCCCGCTGCCGCCATGGGCCGCATCAGGGCCAGGGTGCTCCTCCTTGGCATCAGCACAGACCTGCTCTACACGCCTCAGGAAGTGCGCGGCCTGGCAGTAGAACTGAGGCGCCACGGTGTGGATGCAAGCTACCGTGAAATACAGTCCCCGTTTGGGCACGACGCTTTCCTGATTGAATTTGCACAGATAAGCAGGCTGATTAATGGTTTCCTGCAGGGCGAGTATTAAAAAAAGGATTTTTTCTCCTGCTGTGGAAATACTTATTATTATATTTATTGTTCTGTGCCAGAGGAGGTTTTTGATTTGCTGTTGCGCATAATGGAAGTAGGCCCGTTTGCAGCCAATTGTTACCTGGTTGCTTGCGGGGAGACCGGAGAAGCTGTAATTATTGACCCAGGCGCCGAGGGGAAACAGATTGTTAATCTGGTGGCAAAAGAGAATGTTAAGGTCAGGTATATTATCAACACCCACGGCCATGTCGACCATGTGGGCGCCAATGAAGATGTGCGCAGTGCGCTGGATGTGCCCATTCTTATTCACGAAAAAGACGGGGAAATGAGCAGTAAGCCACATGCCAGCCTTTCTGCTTTTCTGGGTAAGATGAAGCTGGCCGAACCAGACAGGCTATTGAAGCAGGGAGACAAAATTACTGTGGGTACCCTGGTGTTTGAGGTGATTGAGACGCCGGGCCATACAAAAGGCTCCATCACACTTTCAGCAGGCGGCGTGCTCTTTACAGGCGACACTCTTTTTGCCGGCTCTATCGGGCGCACTGACCTTCCCGGCGGCTCATTTAAAGAGATTATCAGCTCCATCAAAGAAAAGCTGCTTGTTTACCCGGACGAGACAGTTGTTTATCCCGGACATGGCCCTGAAACCACCATCGGTGACGAAAAAAAATACAACCCTTTCTTACGCTGACAAAAGATAAGCCGGCTCCCTGCGGAGCCGGCTTCAGGCTGTTGAAAAACTTCGCAGGCGTTTGCTACATAACCTGCACCCCCACAGCGAGTGCAAATAGTTTGACTAGGTGACTGCACCGTGTTAGCTACTATAACTCCGCTACGCTGAGTTAGGCCTACTTTGTCGCTGCGAATCCCCGGCATCCTCAACGTATTATATATACGCCTGCGGCGCCGGGGCTTCTTGCTTCGCGTCATGCTCGTTTTTGAACAGCCTGGGGTTCTCAACAAACTGAGCCGGCTTATCTTTTAAAACTTATCTGGACCTGAACCAGAAACCATCCCAGTGCCACTGCCACTCGGGCGGGCAGTGAGGGCAGGCCGGCCAGCGGCACTGCTCGCTAGGTTGCGTGCCGGGGATAAACAGTTCTGTTACAGGCTCAAGGCTGCAGCGCGGGTTGTGCAGCAGGCCTGTATAAGGGCATATCACCGCTGCTGCCAATCCCTCGGGTTGTTCAAAGTCCCGGGGCTCCACGCCTTTGAGGCCTTCACGGATAAAATCGGCCCAGACAGGCCCTGCAAGCACTGAGCCGGTCCTGCCCCAGCCAAGAGTGGTGTTGTCTTCGTTGCCAATCCAGACTGCTGCCACCACGTCAGGTGTATAGCCTACTATATAGGCGTCCTTGTGTTCGTTGGATGTGCCGGTCTTAGCTGCGGCAGGCCTGCCAAGCTGCGGGCCGATACTGCGCGCTGTCCCTGACGGTGAGAAAAGAACGTCTTTCAGCATATCGGTTATAAGGTAAGCAATACGCTCATCCAGCACTTTGCTCAAAACGGGCCCTGACTCGAAGACAGTGCGCCCGCGCGCATCAGTTATTTTGGTGATGAAGAATGGCTGTACACTGATACCGCCATTGGCAAAGGGGGCAAAGGCGGCAGCCATCTCAAGCGGGATTACATTGGATGTGCCAAGAGGGAGCGAGGCATAAGGCTGGAGCGGGCTCTTGATACCCATCCTCTGCGCCATCTCTATTGTCCTTTGCGGCCCGATGTCCATGTGGGTCTTGACGGCAACCACGTTGCTGGACAATGCCAGCGCTTCGCGCATTCTAAGCGGGCGCTCATAAAACTTGCCGCCGTATTCACTGGGCTCGTATGGCTCAGGAAAACCGGGTATATTAAAAGAGACAGGCTCGCTTGTGTGAATGGTGGCAGGCGTGTACCCCGCCTCCAGTGCCGCCGCGTAGACAAAAGGTTTAAAGGCGGAACCGGGAGATTGGCCGCTTGCCATAGTTGCATAGTTAATCTGTGTTTCACGGAAATCGCGGCCGCCCATCATGGCCCGCACCGCGCCGGTTTCAGGGTCAAGCGCCACAAGCGCCGCCTGTGGCTGGCGCACGCCGTTGTTGTTGGTTGAAAAGACATCCAGCTTCGCAATTGCTTCTTCAGCTGCCGCCTGCATTGTTTTGTCCAGAGTGGTGTGAATCTGGAGCCCGCCGCGATAAACAATCTGAGGGTCATCAGGGAAGATGGCCGCCAGCTGGCGCTGGATGAGGTAATCAATAAAGTAGGCGCCGGCCTGCGAACGGCCGCGTAGTTCGCTCCTGTTCTGCAGAACAATGGGCTCGTCAATGGCAGCGTCCCTTTGGTCGGCTGTGATGTACCCTGCGCCCACCATCCGTGACAGCACAGTCTTTTGCCTGTTTTGGGCGGCTGCAAGATTGAGCCAGGGCGAATAGTAAGCAGGGCCGCGCGGTATACCCGCCAGCATTGCAGATTCAGCCAGGTTTAAATCTCTTGCCGATTTGCCAAAGTAGGTTTGTGATGCAGCTTCCACACCGTAGGCGGCATGGCCAAAGTAAATGGTATTCATGTATTTTTCAAGTATTTCATCTTTGGTGAATTTGCGCTCCAACTGCACAGTAAGCAAAGCTTCCTGTATTTTGCGCGTAAAAGTCCGCTCGTGAGTTAAAAACAGGTTGCGGGCGAGCTGCTGGGTGATTGTGCTGCCTCCTTCCACCACACGCCTTTCCTGGATGTTGCGCACCACGGCACGCATCAACCCTTGAGGGTCTATGCCGAAGTGCCGGTAAAAGCGCCGGTCTTCCACCGCTATTACAGCTTCCACCAGGTGCTCGGGCATATCCTCAAGCGGCAGCTCAAACCGGTTCTGCTCAAAGCGTGTTGCCAGCACTTCACCGTTGTGGTAGTAAAAAGTGCTTGTGAGGGGAGTGTCAATTTCAGGCATGTCGCCCATGCCCGCCACCGAGAGCACAAAGAAACCGAATACGCCTGTGCCGGCGATCAGCAGTGCCATTATAAGAACTATTGATACTCTTGCTGCACGTTTCATAGCTCATCCCTCTTTGATATAAATCTGTATATACAAATTATATCACTTTCTATGTATACCAGGTGCAGTAATTATCTGTTTACTATGTTTTTTTCTGGAACAATTACGGTTTTCATCATATTTATGTTTATTTTTTCAATCCTTTTTGGTATAATGCTAGCGATATGTGGGACAACTTAGATAGTCTATTTTTGAATTAACTATTGTCGTAGATAACAAGGAGGCTGCATTAATGTTACCAACACCTAAAAAATTTAAAATCGTGGCCGCGGCCGCAGAGGGAGCCCACAAACTAACGGCGTTTGATAATGCTCTCCTGGCTGCCGGCGTCGGCAATGTCAACCTTGTGCGTATGAGCAGTATTTTGCCTCCCACCGCCCAGAAGGACCAGGGGTTGTTTTTGCCGCCGGGTTCCCTCGTTCCCACAGCTTATGGCTCCATTGTCTGTGATGAGCCGGGTATTAAAATAGCCGCCGCGGTTGGAATCGGGTTTTCCGAGGACACTTTCGGAGTAATTATGGAGTTTTCAGGTGCCTGCGGCAGGGAAGAAGCTGAAGAAAAAATTGCCGCCATGCTGCGCGACGCCTTTGATAACCGAGGCATGAAGCTTGCCAGCACTGAAATTATGTCGGTGGAACATACAGTTCAAAGCATTGCCTGTGCCTTTGCCGCAGTGGCGCTCTGGTATTAGGATGAACGAGCGCTTAGAAAAACCTGCCGGTGTTGATTCTATTGAAAGAGGAAGGGATTATTAACTGATGGAACTTTGGTACACCGAAAAACAGACGCCGCACCTGGGCATTACATGCCTGATTAAAGAAACCCTCTGTCATTTTCAGACTCCATATCAGGACCTGGCTGTGATTGACACACTGCAGTTTGGCAGGATGCTGGTCCTGGACGGCATGGTGCAGACAACTGAGCGTGATGAATTTGTCTACCATGAAATGCTTGCCCATATTGCCATGCAGGCCCATCCAAACCCCAGGCATGTCCTGGTGGTGGGGGGAGGAGACGGCGGGGTTATCAGGGAAGTCATTAAATATGACTCTGTTGAGTCTGCCACACTGGTGGAAATAGACGAGGCCGTGATTGAAGTGTCAAAAAAATATCTGCCCACTATCTCCGCCGGCCTCACTGACCCGCGTGTAACTGTTCTGGTTACTGACGGCATAGAACATGTACGCAATGCAATAGGCAAATACGATATAATTCTTGTTGACTCCACAGAACCGGTGGGGCCGGCCATTGGCCTTTTTTCGGCGGAGTTCTATGCCAATATCTATCGTGCCCTTAAAAAAGACGGAATTTTTGTGGCCCAGACAGAGTCGCCCTTCTTTAACCGCGACCTGATCCAGAGCACCTTTGCGCGTATCGGCAGTGTTTTCCCGCTTACCAAGCTCTATCTGGCCAGTGTGCCCACATATCCAAGCGGGCTGTGGAGCTTTACTGTCGGCTCCAAGTGTTATGAACCTGAAGATACGCACAGGAAAACTGTTTCAACCAAATACTATAATGCCGGGGTGCACCAGGGCTCGTTTCGCCTGCCGGGTTTTGTCCGTGAACTTCTGGAGGGTTCGCCTCGGGAGGCTCAAATCAATGTTTAATTTGGGTGGTTTATGTGAGCGCGGGGGAGGCTACATGGCCGCCGGAGACGATTATTTGTCAGCCACCCTGGTTATACTCGGCGCTCCCATGGACTTTACAGGTTCTTTCCGCCCGGGCTCCAGAAGCGGCCCCCAAGCCATCAGGCTCGCTTCACCCGGACTTGAGGAATACAGCATCTACAGCAACAAAGACCTGCGTGAACTAAGCTTTTTTGATGCCGGTGATCTTCTGCTGCCCCTTGGCAACGTGGGGCGCAGTCTTGAAGTCATTGAGAAAACAGTGTCCGGCATCCTATGCGACAATAAGTTTCCGCTGCTTTTAGGCGGGGAACACCTGGTCAGCCTGGCTGCGCTGCGTGCTGTTGCCGCCAAAAAACCCGGCCTGGCGGTAGTCCATTTTGATGCTCACGCCGATCTGCGCAGCGGTTACATGGGAGAAGCGCATTCACATGCTGCTGTCATGTACCACGCCTATAATGATCTCGGCATTGACCTTTACCAGTTCGGCATTCGCTCGGCCTCCCCGCAGGAGGTGGAGTTTGCCAATCAGCATACCCATTTTTATCCATTTCATGTATTGGGCCCTCTGCGTGATTGTCTTGCAGAACTGCGCGGCCGTCCGCTCTATGTGTCCATTGATATCGACGTTGTGGACCCGGCTTTTGCGCCCGGTACAGGCACACCGGAGCCCGGGGGGATAACATCGGCGGAGCTCCTGGCGGCTGTGCCCCTGCTTGCAGAGCTGGATGTTGTCGCCTTTGACCTGGTGGAAGTGGCGCCCGCATATGACCCGGCGGGAATTACCGCCATGCTGGCAGCCAAAGTTATACGGGAAGTTGTGATGGCTTTCGCTAAATAAAGAAAGGGGAGCGGAATGGGAACCAAGTATATTTTTGTTACCGGCGGCGTAGTATCTTCATTGGGGAAAGGAATTACAGCTGCATCTCTTGGCAGTCTGCTCAAAAGTCGGGGACTGAAGGTTACCATCCAGAAGTTTGACCCGTACATAAATTTTGACCCCGGCACAATGAGCCCATATCAGCACGGGGAGGTGTTTGTTACTGACGACGGGGCGGAAACAGACCTGGATTTGGGACACTATGAGCGCTTCATTGATATTAACTTAACCAAAAATTCCAATGTTACCACGGGAAAGATTTACTGGTCCGTCATCAGCAAGGAGCGCAAAGGCGATTTCCTCGGCGGTACGGTTCAGGTCATCCCTCATATTACCAATGAGATTAAATCCCGCATCCAGCGTGTAGCCCAGCATAACCACGTTGACGTGGTCATAACCGAGATTGGCGGCACTGTGGGCGACATTGAAAGCCTGCCGTTTCTTGAGGCCATTCGACAGATGAAAAGTGACATCGGGCGAGACAGTGTGATGTATATTCATGTTACTCTTATCCCCTATCTGGACAAAACCGGCGAGCTTAAAACAAAGCCAACACAGCACTCTGTAAAAGAACTGCGCTCCATCGGTATCCAGCCCGACATCATCGTCTGCCGCACCCAAAAGCAGCTCTCCAGGGATATAAAGGATAAAATTGCCCTTTTTTGTGACATTGGCCCGCATGCCGTCATTGAAAACACTGACGTATCAGTCCCCTACCAAGTCCCGCTCAAGCTGCACAATGAAGGTATGGACGATATAGTGATAGAGAAGCTGGGACTGCCAAAACGCAAGTGCGATATTTCCGCCTGGACGTCGCTGATAAAACGGATTGACAGCCTGGATAAGAAAATAACAATCGGCCTGGTAGGAAAGTATGTGGCACTGCGCGATGCCTATATCAGTGTGGCAGAGGCGCTCTATCACGCCGGCTATGAAAATGGCTGCGAAGTGGATATTCGCTGGATTCAGGCCGAAGACGTGGAAGAACAGGGTGCAAGCGTTTTACTTGATGGCCTCGACGGCATCCTGGTGCCGGGAGGTTTTGGTGACCGCGGCATTGAAGGAAAAATCCTGGCGGTCAATTATGCCAGGGAAAATAAGATTCCCTTTTTTGGCATTTGCCTCGGCATGCACTGTGTTACCGTAGAATTCGCCCGTCATGTCTGCGGCTGGGATGACGCTCATTCCACGGAGTTTAACCCGGATACAACTCATCCTGTGATTGACCTGTTGCCCGAACAGAAAGATATTGAAGATTTGGGCGGCACTATGCGCCTTGGCCTCTATCCCTGCAAGGTCAAAGACAATACTTTCGCCCACAGCGCCTACAATGAGGAAATTATTTATGAGCGCCACAGGCACCGTTATGAGCTTAATAATGTTCTGCGCGAAAGATTGCAGGACAAAGGGCTCATCATGTCAGGCCTGTCCCCTGACGGTAAACTTGTGGAAATAGTTGAGCTTTCAGGGCACCCCTGGTTTGTGGCCACCCAGTTCCACCCCGAGTTTAAATCACGGCCTCACCGCTCCCATCCCCTTTTCCGTGATTTTATTGCCGCTTCTCTTAACTACCACCAGTGCGAACGGCCTAACGTATAATTAATTATGTGCAGGGAATGATGTGACTGCCATCTTTCTTGCAGTCAAGCATATATTTTTCAGAAAGGAAGGTGTAAAGAATGACTCATATTATTACGGATGACTGTATCGCCTGCGGTGCATGTGAACCGGAATGTCCGGAGAACGCCATTTCCGAAGGAGAGGAAAAGTACCTTATCGACCCTGAACTGTGCATTGATTGCGGCGCCTGCGCCGAAGTCTGCCCGGTAGAAGCCATTTTTCCTGAAGAAGAAGTCAAATAATTTAGAGCTGACAGAGAAAGAGGACTTGCTCACTTGCGTCCTCTTTTTTATTTTCACGTTACAGAACTATGGTTGCCGCATCAACTCTGCTTGCGCCCTCCATAATTTAGCAGGAATAAGGAGTGGCAAGACGAATAATATAGTAGGAGTTGCTTTTTTAAGTGTTGCAAGAGAATAGAGGTGCGCGTTGGAAAAGAAAAGAATAATAAGCTTGGTTATACTTGCTTTAATAGTGCTGACACTGCTTGTGTCGCTGAGCCAGGCGGCCAGGCCCCTCTATGGTGTGCGCGAGGCCGGGCGTCCGGCTGTGGCCGTGGTATACCTGGAAGGTATGATTGTGGGAGGCCGCGGCCAGAATACGCTGCTGGCAGCAGTGGGTGGCACTGACGCCGTGATCAGGCAGCTGCGCCTGGCCAAGGAAGATCCTGATGTGAAGGCGGTGGTCCTTCGTATCAACAGCCCCGGCGGCACAGCCGCCGCTTCCCAGGAAGTATATAACGAAGCACTGCGTATCCGGGAAGCGGGGAAACCACTGGTGGCTTCTTTTGCTGACGTGGCAGCTTCCGGGGGTTACTGGGTGGCTTGCGCCGCAGATGAAATTTTTGCCAACCCTGCCACTATCACCGGCAGTATCGGTGTGATTATGGAGGTGACCAATCTGGTGGAACTCTACAGGAAAATCGGGATTGAAACTGATGTCATCAAGAGCGGGGAACACAAAGACATTGGCAGCTCATCAAGGCCGCTTGAAGAGGGTGAGCGAAACATCCTGCAGTCCATGGTGGACGATATTTTTGACCAGTTTGTCGATGTGGTGGCAGCAGGTAGGGGCCTAAGCGAGGAAGAAGTGCGGAAGCTTGCCGACGGGCGTATTTTTACAGGCCGTCAGGCCCTGCAGGCAGGCCTTGTGGACAGCCTGGGCGATTTTTATGATGCGGTGGACGCTGCAGGCCGGCTGGCGGGAATACCGGGCCGCCCCCGCGTCAAGGAATTGGGCAGACGTTCACCACTTGAAATATTTTTTGGTGGAACCAGCTTTGATTTGCTTCCGTCATCCTGGCCGCTGCGCCCGTTTGACGGGAGCATGCTGCTCCGGTAAAAAGAGTGGGGAAGTGATTGCTTGTTAAACCAGTTTATAGATGACTTTTATGATGTGCTGTTTAAGCCTGCCAAAGGCTTTGCACGTGTAGCTGCTGAACGGACAATCTGGCACGGGCTTGTTGTGTATATGGTTGTGTCACTTGTTTCCTCCCTTACAGCCATTGCAACCGCCAATGCAGGCGGATATGCCGGTGACGCCGGAGGCTTCCTGTCGCCGGAGGCCATGGCGATGCTCTTTCGCTCCTCGCCTGCGCTCAGTCTTGTTTCAATTATTGTTTTCTCCCCGCTGCTTCTTTTTCTCTGGTCTGCCGTCCTTAACTTTTCAGCTGAATTGCTGGGGGGACAGGGCCGGGGCCTGCGGTTGGGTGCGGCAATCGGCTACGCACAGCTCCCGTATATACTGGTGGTGCCGATAAGCCTGGCGGCGCGCTACCTGGCTGTGGACATAGTCGGCCTTGCCGGCTTTGTAGCCTTTGTCTGGTCAATAGTTTTAAAAATAACTGCTATCCGCCAGGTGCATTCCTTCTCCACAAGGCGTGCCGCCCTGGCATATTTCCTGCCTGCACTTGTACTGATAGGCGCTCTTATTATATTTATACTTTTTCTCGCTGCTTTTCTCATGCCGCTTCTGATGGAATTTTTTCCTCTTTAGCTTCTTCTTCCCTTCCCGGATAAAGTTGAATAATGTCGTTAATCTTCGGAAAAATTATCAATGCAGAAAAGTTCGGGAGGGTTTGACATGTTATTTTTTCGCCGCAAATCTCGTACCAGGCAAATGTTGGACTGGTTCTCCGGGATTTATTCGTCCCTGCGCAGCCTCTTTCGACGGATGCGTACCTGATATATCCAAAAACGGTCAAAAGCATAGGCCGTTGAAAAAGGCGCATAACTTTGTCGCTGCGAATGCCCGGCATCCTTTGGCGAATGCTACACAATCTGCTTACCCAATGGTTACACTCATAAAAGTGTTTCCTCTTATGCAAAGTTGAGTACTTTAACTCCGCTTCGCTGGGTTAGGCCTAACGTATGCACGATACGCCTGCGGTGCCGGGCATTCTGGCTTCGCGTTCTGCATCCTTTTTGAACGGCCTGAGTCAAACTATGAGTTTTTTTATCAAACTCAATACGGATGTGCTTTTTTCCGTTTTGACAAATTTTTTCCAAAAGAAAAGGAATAAAGCATCCAGAAAGAGAATACTCTTAAGGTCCGGTATGCCGGAGCAATTCTTTCCTGGAGGGCGATATTATGGCAGAAACCATTATGATTGTCGACGACAGGGTGGGCATAAGAAAACTGCTGCTGGAAGTGCTTGACGGGGCGGGATACATTGTATTCGCCACGGCGGGTGGGGCGGAAGCCGTTGACAAAATAGGCTCCCAGCCAGTTGACCTCGTGCTGCTCGATATGAAAATGTCGGGGATGGACGGGCTGGAAACCCTGACACGGCTGAAAAAAATCCGGCCTCACGTTAAAATTTTGATCATGACGGCCTATGAAGAGCTGGAAGTGCTCAAGGAAGCCGCCAGGCGCGGCGCCTGCGGCCATATCTCAAAGCCATTTGATATCGAAGAACTCAAAGATATGATTGCCAGAAAACTGCATACAGCCACCGCCTCTTAGTGTAAATTTTAAAGGTCTTTTTTTCTGATTTCCATTGTATAATGCAAAGGAGAGTGTCTTTACAGTGCCATTTGCCACGCTGCGTGAAGTTTTGGCGGAAGCTGAAAAGGGAAAGTATGCCGTCGGGGCTTTTAACACAAATAATATGGAAATTGTGCAGGCCATCATTGAGGCTGCACAAGAGGAAAGGGCGCCCGTTATTTTGCAGGCCAGCCAGGGAGCACTTAAGTATGCCGGTATTCGCTACATAACAGCCATTGTCAGGGCTGCGGTGGAGTCGTCAACAATTCCTGTCGTCCTTCATCTGGATCACGGCACAAGTTTTGAGCAGACAATGCTCTGTATCAGGCACGGATTTACCTCTGTCATGTTTGACGGCTCAAAATATTCCCTGGAAGACAATATTGCCGCCACTGCGCGCGTGGTGGAAGTTGCCCGTGCAGTGGGCGTCTCTGTTGAAGGCGAACTTGGCAAGATCGGCGGTACCGAAGACGACATTTCTGTGGATGAGCGTGACGCTTTATTTACCGATCCCGCTCAGGCCAGGCGTTTTGTAGAGGAATCGGGCGTAGACGCCCTGGCAGTAGCTATCGGCACTGCCCATGGACCCTATAAAGGCGAGCCCAAGCTGGACTTTGACAGGCTTGAAGCCATTATGAAGGTGGCGGGGACGCCGCTGGTGCTCCATGGGGCATCCGGTGTGCCTGCCGGCAGCATCAGACGCGCAATCAGCATTGGTATCAGTAAAATAAATATAGACACCGACCTGCGCCAGGCTTTTATACGCGGAGTGCAGCATGTTGTGCATAATCAGCCGCATGAATATGACCCCAGAAAACTTCTCGGGCCGGCCAAGGAAGAAATGAAAGCCGTGATCAAAGAAAAAATGCGGCTTTTTGGCTGCTCCGGGCAAGCATAAGAGGTGAAATAAGTGAAGCTGTTTCTTGACACTGCCAACACAGACGAGATCAGGGAAGCAATGACGTGGGGAGTCATTGACGGCGTCACAACCAATCCCACTCTGGTTGCCCGCGAAGGACGCGATTTCCACCACCTGCTTGCTGAAATCTGCCAGCTGGTCCCCGGCCCTGTATCTGCTGAAGTTATCAGTACGACGGCGGCGGAGATGGTCGCTGAGGCACAAGTACTTGCAGCTGTTGGGGCGCAGGTGGTTATTAAAGTGCCGATGACCCCCGCTGGCCTGCAGGCGACCACAAAACTAAAAGAGCTGGGGATTAAGACAAATGTTACCCTGGTTTTTTCTTTCAATCAGGCACTGCTTGCCGCCAAGGCGGGCGCTGCTTTTATCAGCCCTTTCCTGGGCAGGCTTGATGACCTGGGGCATGACGGCGTGGCTCTGATTTCCCAAATATGTGTGATTTTCAGGGGCTATAACCTGCAAAGCCAGGTGATCGCCGCCAGCATCCGCCACCCGCTCCACGTTGTCCAGGTGGCCTCTGCCGGCGCCAATGTGGCCACCATCCCGTTTACCGTGCTCAAAAGCATGTTTAAACACCCGCTTACAGACCTGGGGGTGGAACGTTTCCTTGCTGACTGGCAAGCGGCAAAAAGGCCGGGAAAATAAGAAAGGTTCTCCTATAGATTTTAATATATTTGGGGGGAGAAATATGGAGAGGGAATTGGCGCTGGAGTTTGTCCGTGTTACTGAAGCGGCAGCTTTATCTGCCGGGCGGCTGATGGGTAAGGGCGACAAGGAAGCCGCCGACCAGGCCGCTGTGGATGCCATGCGTTCAGTGTTTGATACCGTTCATATCGACGGCACTGTTGTAATCGGCGAAGGCGAAATGGATGAAGCGCCCATGCTTTTTATCGGGGAGAAGGTCGGCACAGGTGTGGAACCGTGTGTTGATGTGGCCGTGGATCCGCTGGAAGGCACTAACCTGGTAGCCAAAGGCCTGCCCAACGCCCTGTCAGTGGTGGCTGTGGCGCCCCGTGGCTGCCTGCTTCACGCCCCCGATATTTACATGGAGAAAATTGCTGTGGGGCCCCGTGCCAAGGGGTGCATCAACCTTGATGCGCCTGTGAGGGAAAACCTGCGGGCGGTGGCCCGTGCCTTAAACAAAAGTGTGGGCGACCTGACAGCCATTATTCTGGACCGGCCGCGCCATGCGGGAATCATAGAGGAAATAAGGGCAACGGGAGCCCGTGTCAAACTAATCAGCGACGGTGATGTATCAGCCGCCATTGCCACAGCCTTAGAAGATACCGGTGTGGATATCCTGTTTGGCACAGGCGGCGCGCCTGAAGGTGTCATTGCCGCAGCTGCCCTCAAGTGTCTCGGTGGGGAACTGCAGGGACGCCTAAAGCCCGACGGTGAGGAAGAAACCGGCCGTGTCAGGCGCATGGGCCTTGGCGATGAAAATAAACTTCTCTTTCTCGACGACCTGGTGGCAGGGGATGATATCTTTTTTGCAGCAACTGGCATTACCGATGGCGACATGCTGCGCGGCGTCCGCTATCTGGGGCAGACGGCACAAACACACTCCCTGGTGATGCGGGGGATTACAGGCACCGTGCGCAACATTACCGCCACCCACTACCTGGCCAAAAAACCGCGTTTTGTGGCCAGAAAACCACGCTGCCAGGATTAGGACTGTGCTCTGTTAAATTAACAAAGTGTTGACATAAAGGGGAATATGGATGGCCACGCTGTGGATACAATTTTTAGTCAGTGCCTTTTTAATTATTGTGGCCGGGACAGGCCTGACGCGTAATGCCGAGGCCATCTCCCGTCATACAGGACTTGGCGCCCTCTGGGCCGGAGTTTTCCTGCTGCCGCTTGCCACATCGTTGCCGGAGTTGGTAACCAGCTGGCGCTCAGCAATTATAGGCGCCCCTGATTTAGCTGTGGGTAATGTATTTGGCAGCAACATGTTTAATATTTTTATAATCGCCATGATTGACCTAAGCCATGGCAACAGCCCGCTCCTGACCAGAGTGAGCCAGCGTCATATTTTCACGGCCACCTTCAGTATGCTGGTGACTGCCTTTGTTGCCGTCAATATCCTCATGCCCTCGAGTTTCCGGTTAGGTTGGCTGGGCCTTGATACAGTGGCAATTCTGGCTTTTTATCTGCTTGGGAACTGGCTTCTTTCGCGCTTTGAACGGCGCCATGCCGTACAGGCCTCCGCCCTGGAGGGCAGCAGCGCTGTCAGGCCGCTTGGACAAGCTCTCTTTTTCTTTATACTGGCCGCACTTGTCATTGTTGTGGCCGGAACCATACTGGCGGACACGGGCGAGGCCATCGCCAGGGAAACAGGCATGGGGCAGACACTGTTCGGTTCCTTTTTTATCGCTGTTACAACTTCACTGCCCGAAGTGGTCACAACATTTACAGCTGTACGCCTGGGAGTGCTCGATATGGCTATCGGCAATATCTTCGGCGCCAATTTCTTCAACCTTCTTATTCTCTTCTTTGCCGACCTGTTTTACCGTCCCGGCCCCATCATGCAGGTAATCAGCGGCAGTCACCTTGTTACAGCGCTCATGTCCATTATTCTTACCTGCCTGGCTGTAATCGGGCTCATCTATCGTTCCCAGCGCTGCTTCGTCCGGCTCGGTTACGATTCCATGGCCATTGTTTTTGGCTATTTCATAGCCCTGCTCCTCCTTTTTCTTGCTGCTTTTTAAGCCCGCCAAAATGTTGCCGGAGTATGTACGGAGCCAATCTGTACATATTTTTTTTATTTTGGGAAAAACTTACTTGTATCTCTATTTAAACGGAGTGAATTAGCCGGTGCATTAATTTTCTCCAGAGAGGTGAAAAAATGGAACTATTGCCTACGTGCCGCCGGGTATTTGCCACTGCGCTGTGCGGGTTGCTGCTTACGCTCCCTGTACCCGCTCTGGCTTATGTATCTGGAATTTATGACTTCGCACAGGCGGCCGCACAAACAACACCAAGTATCACGCCCCTGTACCTGGAGCAGCTGATGATTCTGGCAGGAGAAAAAGAACTGCCGGAAGAGCCTGTTGTTACCGAACACCGGGTCTTAAGGGGTGAAACACTGAGCGCGATTGCAAGGAAATACGATACAACCGTAAATGACCTGGTAAAACTGAATAATCTGCGTAATGCAAACTATATCCGTGAAGGACAGGTACTGAACGTGGTTGCTGTGCCTCCTCCCCCTGTCATCCACCAGCTTATGCGCGGTGAGACTATCTGGGACCTGGCGCGGCGATACAGTGTAAGTATGGATGTTATTATTGAAGCAAATAATATCACCGACCCTCACCGTGTGGTGGCGGGACAGAAACTGGTTGTCCCCGGCGCCACCGTTACTGCAGTTGCTAAGGCACCTGTTACGCTGGTAGCTTCACGTTCGGCGCCCCGTACCGCACCTGTACCTGCAACCTTCATCTGGCCCACCCAAGGGAGAATTACTTCCGGTTACGGGCCGCGTTGGGGCAGATTTCACTACGGTATTGACATCGCCGATAAAGCAGGCACACCTATTAAAGCTGTAGCCGCCGGAACAGTAGTTGAGTCCGGCTGGCGCTCAAGCTACGGCTATATGCTCAGAATCGATCACAACAATGGTTGGGAATCACTTTATGCCCATGCCTCAAAGCTTTATGTAAGCACCGGTGCCGCAGTGACCGCCGGCTATTCTATCGCGGCGGTGGGTCAGACAGGAAATGCTACCGGCCCTCACCTGCACTTTGAACTCCTGTGGCAGGGGCAAAATGTGAGTCCGCTCAATTATCTGCCTAAAAGATAGTCTTTCTCCGAGCCTTTTTAAAAAAATTGGCAGCAAAATCTTGCACTGGCAAAAAGCATGTGTTAATATAAATAGTGCAGATTTGATCGGAGAAAGAGGTGAAGGCCAGTGAAAGAGAAGATACATCCAAAATACCAGTCGGCTACGGTAACCTGCGCCTGCGGGAATATCTTTGAAACAGGTTCTACAAAAAAAGAACTTAAAGTGGAAATATGCTCCAACTGCCACCCGTTTTTCACAGGTAAACAAAAGTTTATCGATACAGGCGGACGTGTGGAACGCTTTAAACGCAAGTATGGAATGGAATAAAAACAAGCAGCGCGAGCCGCTGCTTCTTTTTTAACCATTGTGGGGCTTATAAAAAGCAGAGTCGGATCTTTAAGTAAGGGGAGAGTGGAAATATGACGCAGGTTGGCGGGCAGGCGGTAATAGAGGGCGTTATGATGCGCTGCCGTAACCGGTTGTCCATTGCTGTTCGCAAGCCGGACACTGAGATTTTACTCCACGAGGAAGAACTGCGCACTGCGGGTGAGCGCTGGCCGGTGCTGAAATTGCCGGTTTTACGCGGTATGGTTGCTTTTATTGAAGCTCTGGCACTGGGCATACGTGCCCTTACCTTTTCAGCCAATCATGCCCTTGAGGAAGAAGAGGAGGAGCTTTCAGGCTGGCAGCTTACACTTGTGATGGCAGTTTCCCTCTTGCTTGGCATTGCTCTTTTCTTTTTTCTGCCCACGGTGCTTGTAAGGCTTGTGGCAGGAGAAAGAACAGGCAGGCCGCTTTTCTTAAACCTGTTTGAAGGCGGTATCCGCATCACAATCTTCCTTACCTACATCTTTGCCATTTCCCGCCTTAAGGACGTGCAGCGCGTCTTTCAGTATCACGGTGCTGAGCACAAGGCGATTTTCTGCTATGAAGCTAAAGAGCCGCTCACCGTGGACAACGCCCGCAGGTTTTCACCGCTGCACCCCCGCTGCGGCACAAGCTTCCTGCTGTTGGTGATGGCAGTCAGCATCCTGCTTTTTTCCTTTTTCGGCTGGCCAAACCTTCTGCAGCGGCTGATTTTACGGCTGGCTCTTCTGCCGCTGGTAGCTGGGATTTCCTATGAGATAATCCGCCTGGCAGGGCGCTACAGGGTGTTTTGCTGGCTCACGTCGCCGGGCCTCTGGCTGCAGCGCCTGACAACCCGTGAACCTGACGACGGTCAGCTCGAGGTGGCTATTGCGGCGTTAAAGGCGGTTGTTACCGAGAAACAGACAGGAGCGCCTGAAAATGTTTGAGAAATTAGAGGCAATTGAAGACCGCTTCGTCCAGTTGGAGGGGCAGATCAGCGATCCGGCAATGATTGCCAGGCAGTCCGAGTGGCAGAAACTGACCAGGGAACATGCACGCCTGAGTGAGATGGTAACAACTTTCAGGGAATATAAAAAGGCCGGGGCAGAGCTGCAGGAAGCAAAAGAAATGCTCCATGACGGCGTCGACGAGGAAATGAGCCGCTTTCTCAAGGAAGAAATCGCAAGCGCCGGCGGAAAGCTTGAAGAGTTGGCCGAAAAACTGAAATTTCTGCTCTTGCCGCGCGATCCCAATGACGATAAAAACGTAATTATAGAAATTCGCGCCGGTACAGGCGGCGAGGAAGCTGCGCTATTTGCAGGCGTACTCCTGCGCATGTACACCCGTTATGCTGAACTTCAGGGCTGGCGCACTGAAATACTCGACTCCAACCCCACCGACATCGGGGGTTTCAAGGAAGTAGTCCTTGTAGTCGAGGGTCACGGCGCTTACAGCCGCCTCAAGTTTGAAAGCGGCGTGCACCGCGTCCAGCGTGTACCCGCCACCGAGTCCAGCGGGCGCATCCATACCTCTGCCTCAACTGTGGCTGTTCTCCCCGAGGCCGAGGAGGTAGAGGTGGAAATCAACCAAAACGACCTGCGCGTTGACACTTTCTGTTCGACCGGCCCCGGCGGGCAGAGCGTCAACACTACCCAATCAGCTGTGCGCATCACACATATGCCCACAGGTATTGTTGTCTCCTGCCAGGACGAGAAGTCACAGCTTAAAAACAGGGACAAAGCAATGCGTGTCCTGCGCGCCCGCCTCTTTGAAAAAGCCCAGCAGGAGCAGCAGGCGGAACAGGCCATGTCCAGAAAATCGCAAGTCGGCAGCGGTGACCGCTCAGAAAGAATCCGCACCTACAACTATCCCCAGGGCCGTGTCTCGGACCACCGCATCAACATGACACTCTACAAGCTGGAGCAGTTCCTTGACGGTGATATCAACGAAATGATAGATGCCCTCAACACCAGCGAGCAGGCAGAACTGCTCAAGGCGGCCCAAACATGAGTATCACAATCAAAGAAGCCCTGAACAGGGCTTCTTTTAAGCTGCGCAACGCCGGTATTGAGCTGCCGCGGCGCGAGGCGGAAGCGCTGATGTGCGGCTGCCTGGAAATATCACTGGCCTGTCTCTATGCACACGGCGAAGGAATCTTGACTGCAGATGATAACGTACGCTTTACTTCCTGGGTCAGCCGCCGCGCCGCCGGGGAGCCTTATGCCTACATCATAGGCCTGCGTGAATTTATGGGCCTGGACTTCCTGGTCACGCCCGCTGTGCTCGTCCCCCGCCCCGAGACAGAAATCCTGGTGGAAGCTGTCCATTGCGAGCTCAAAAACCATCCCTCTCCCCGCATCCTGGAGATAGGGACAGGCAGCGGCGCCATCGCCGTCAGCCTGGCAGTGCTGCTGCGTGCAGCACACGTGACTGCTACCGATGTGTCTCTGGCCGCACTGGAGGTCGCCGCTAAAAACGCCTCCCGCCACGGCGTACAGGATAGAGTGCACTGTTTGCACAGCGACCTCTATGACAGGGGGACGGGGGAGCTGTCAACTTTTATAAACTGCGAAGGTGCTGCCTACCACGCAGTCGTCAGCAATCCCCCCTATATAGCAACCACTGAAATTGCCCTGCTTGCACCCACTGTGCGCGAGTTTGAGCCGCTTGGTGCCTTAGACGGCGGAGATGACGGCCTGTCATTCTACAGGCGCCTTACAGGAGAGCTGGATGTGCTTCCACACAGGCCTCATCTTTTGGTTTTTGAAGTTGGCGCGGGTCAGGCGGAAGCAGTAGCCGGCCTCTGCCGCCAGGCAGGTTACAAAACAACTCGTCAGTTCCCGGACCTCTCCGGTATTCCACGTGTTATCCTCGCACAGGACTGAACCGGGGGGGCCCTCTTGTCAGATCCAAAGGGAAACAATGCATCCGTGTGGCCAAATTCTGGCAGTTACAAGCGTAAATGATTCCTGAAAAAGGAAGCTGATTGATAATCAATCAGCTTCCTTTTTCAGTTGATTTCTATGTGGGAGATTAAGAGGGGAAAGCGCAGCCGCAAACTTTCACAGCCTGGAAAAATAAAGCAGAGGAGGAATGATTATGTTTAAACCAAGAATATTTTGACAATAATAAAGTCAGGAAGGATTAGGGGGGAGCTGTATGCAGCTGAAGAAAGTAAATATTTGTGGTGTCAATACATACAAACTGCCTGTGTTGAAAAATGCGCGCATGAAAGAGCTGTTCCACCAGATGCGCGATGGCGACAGTCAGGCGCGCCAGGAGATTATCAGCGGCAACCTGCGCTTGGTTCTCAGTGTGCTCCAGCGCTTTAAAAATCGCGGCGAGAATATTGATGACCTGTTTCAGGTAGGCTGTATCGGCCTCATGAAAGCTGTAGACAATTTTCAGCTGGGGCAAAACGTCCATTTTTCCACTTATGCCGTCCCCATGATAATTGGTGAAATCAAGCGCCACCTGCGTGACAACAATGCTGTCCGTGTCAGCCGCTCGCTCAAAGTGCTGGCGCAAAAAGCCCAGCAGGTGAGAGAATCTCTGACCAGAAAGCTGCTGCGCGAACCCACAGTGGCTGAAATAGCGGCCGAGCTTGAAATCAGCCCGGAAGAGGTAGTGTTCGCCTACCAGGCCAGCAATGACCCCGTCTCGCTCTACGACCCTGTTTTTAATGATTCAACCGACCCTGTCTATGTGATGGACCTTGTCAGCGACAATAGGAGTTCAGCCGAGCTATGGGTGGAAGATATCACTTTACGTCAGGCGCTGGGGCTTTTAAGCGAGCGTGAGCGCACAATTCTTGAATCGCGTTTCCTCGAAGGGCGTACACAAACCGAGATTGCCCGGGACATCGGAATTTCCCAGGCCCAAGTTTCGCGTATCGAAAAAACAGCACTGCGGCGCGTACGGCACCACCTGTCCGGGGGGGAGGGCAGCCAAAATGCGTGCTTCTAAAACGTTGGCTGTAGGTGCTTTACTCCTGATTTTGCTTTTACCGGCAGGAGCAAACCCCAGGCAGGCGGAAATGGCCCCGCTGCTTCGGCTCCATGTGCGTGCCAACAGCGATTCGCCTGCAGACCAGGCTTTAAAATACCATGTCAGGAATGCTGTGCTTGATGCCAGCGCCCAACTGCTGTCACAGGTTCACAGCGCAGCTGAAGCTGAAAAACTGCTGGCAGAGGCCCTGCCCGACCTGCAGGACGCCGCCCGGGCTGCTGTCATCGCTGCCGGTTTTTCCTACCCGGTTAGCGCCCAGCTGGGTGAATATTCATTTCCCACCAGGCTTTACGGGGACCGTGTTTACCGTGCGGGACGCTACCGCGCTTTGCAGATTTATATTGGCGATGGTTACGGGCAAAATTGGTGGTGTGTGCTCTTCCCGCCCCTTTGCTTTGTGGAAGCAGGCGGTGACGGAGCAGCACCGGCAGCAGGCGACTCTTACATTCCTCCACGACCCAGGTCGCGCCTGCTGGAGTGGTGGCAGCGCATCTTTCCGCCGCGGGCGCTGTCCTGAAATATATTCCGGAAGTGTATTAAACCCAGCGTGGAAAGTTAACACGGCTGAAACACACACAACGGAAAGTTGCAGTTGAAAAAAAATGCTGTATCCAGTATAATAAACACGGCACACTAGAACTAATAAAAAAATAATTCTAGTCTTTTTTTTTGGGGGAGGATAAATGTTCTGGACGATATCGACCCAAGTTATTGGGGGTCTCGGCCTTTTTCTTTTCGGCATGCAAATGATGGCCTCCGGATTGCAGAAAGCTGCCGGCGACAAACTGCGCAGGATACTGGAAGTCCTTACCACTAAACCGGCTGTGGCCACACTGACAGGGATTGTGGTAACCGTCCTTGTCCAGAGCAGCAGTACTACCACAGTAATGGTGGTAGGCTTTGCCAATGCCGGATTGATGACTTTGTCCCAGGCTGTGGGCACCATCCTCGGTGCCAATATCGGCACTACCATCACGGCCCAACTTGTATCCTTTAAAATCTCCGCTGTTGTCTTCCCGGCTGTGGGTATAGGCGCATTCCTCAATTTTTTTGGCAAACGGCGCCTCCACAAATATGTTGGACAGGCTATCCTCGGTTTTGGCCTCTTGTTTTTAGGTATGCTTACCATGTCGGAAGGCTTGAGCCCGCTGCGTGGGCTGCCCGTATTCTCCCAAATCATGGCGTCATTTGCCCACAGGCCGCTGCTTGGTGTGCTCTTTGGCGCCGCCTTCACAGCCCTTGTCCAGTCAAGCAGTGCCTCTACCGGGGTGATTATCGCCCTCACGCGCCAGGATTTGATTACCCTGCCGGCAGCCATTGCCCTGGTGCTGGGCACCAATATCGGCACCTGCATCACCGCGCTCCTTGCCAGTATCGGCGCCTCACTCTCGGCGCGCCGTGCCGCTATTGCCCACATCACCTTTAACATGATGGGTGTATTTGTTGCTCTGCTCGTGTTCCGCCCCTTTACTGAACTGGTCATGGATACCGGAGCTGATGTGGCAAGACAGACAGCTAACGCCCACACCATCTTTAACGTCGCCAGCACTCTGCTGGTGCTGCCCTTCTTTAAATATTTTGTTGCCCTGGTCACCCACCTGGTCCCCGGGCAGGAGCAAACTATAGAAGTCGGTCCCAAGTACCTGGATAAACGGATGCTTAAAACCCCGGCAGTCGCCATCGGCGGTACGCGTCAGGAAATTCTGCGCATGGCCAGCTTAGCCCGGGAGATGGTAGGCGAAGCCCTCCAGGTTTTCATCCGGGATGACCGCAAGCTGATGCAGCAGGTGCTGCAAAAAGAGGAACTGGTTGACAGCCTGGAGAAAGAGATTACAATCTATCTGGCCAACCTTGCCCAGCATTCTCTTACCATCGAGCAGTCACAGAGCGTCTCGGGACTGATGCACGCCGTCAACGACCTGGAGAGGATTGGCGACCACGCCCAGAATATAATCCACATGGCTGAAATTAAAATGGAAGAAGGCCTGGCTTTTTCTGAAAAAGCCTTAGAGGAACTGACAGATATCTATAGTAAGGTGGATGCCATGCTTGAACAGGCCATTAAAGCGTTTAAGAATGAAGACCTTTCCCTGGCCCGTGCTGTTGTGGAACAGGATGATGTGGTCGACCACCTGGAACGTACGCTGCGCAAATCGCATATTAACCGTATCAACGAAAAAGTCTGTTATCCGCCCGCCGGCGTAATTTACCTGGACGTACTCAGCAATTTTGAACGTATCGCCGACCACGCGACAAATTTTGCCCAGGTCCTGCTGGGCGAGTTTTAAGTGAGGTGGACCCCTTGAAAAAGAAACTGGAAAGGTTTCGCGACCAGTTCAAGGAGCATAAGATGACCCCGCAAAGACGGGTTGTCCTGGAAGCGCTCATGGAAAACACCGAACGGCACCTTAGCGCTGAGGAACTCTATGCCCTGGCAAAGGACAAGGACCCTGAGATCGGCCTTGCCACCATTTACCGCACCCTGGACCTGCTTGAGGAACTGAACATTCTGCATAAAATGAATTTCGGCGACGGCCGCAGCCGTTACGAGTTATGCCACCTGCACTCGCCCCATCACCATCACCATCTTATCTGCTTAAACTGCAGCCAGATCATGGAGGTTAAAGACGATTTACTGCAGCAGCTTGAAGATTTAATCGAGAAAAACAACCATTTCCGTATAGTGGATCATCGCGTCCAGTTTTTTGGCTATTGCGCCTCCTGTGACAACAAACAAGAGAATAAATAAGGCAAAAGCCAAGGAGGAAGAAAATGTCTGTACAAAGCCGGGCAATTCGTCTCGCATGCCTTTTTTTTCTTATCATGCTGCTGCTGGCGGGGATCTCACAAGCAGCCGGCGAGCCCGATTTCGGAGACGACACTGAAACAGTTCTCCTGCGCGGCCGTGTTATATCAGTGGAGGACGTGGAGCCTGATGAAGCCGTCCGTGACTTTATCAAGCTAGAGCAGCTGGCCACTGTTAAAATCACACGCGGCCAGTATAAAGGGGAAAGCTTTGTCCTTGTCAACTCGCTGATGGGGCACCCCCTGTTTGACCTTTACCTGACTGAAGGCCGCAATGTTATCCTCTGGGGTGGAGTGGATATAGCAGGCAATCTTCGCCAGGTTTACCTTCAGGACTTCGCCAGGGACAATTACCTCTACCTGATTACCGGACTTTTTATCCTGACATTGCTTATTGTCGGCCGGCGTAAAGGGCTGGTTACCGTCGTCACACTCACCATCACCATCCTGGCCATTTTCCGTATTCTGCTGCCACTGCTTCTGGCGGGCTACTCTCCCATCGGTTCCACCATTGTTGTGGCTGCCGCAGTCTCGCTGGTCACCATCCTGGGCCTAAACGGCCTGCACCGCAAGACTTTCGCCGCCGTCACCGGGACTGTGGGCGGCGTGCTCGTAGCCGGGTTGCTTGCGCTCTTTATCGGCAATGCTGCCAATCTCACCGGGTTTTCCAGTGAGGAAGCGCAGATGCTCATGTATATGGAGGGCGGGCCCATTGATGTGCGCGGCCTGCTGTTTGCCGGAATTATCATCGGCTCGCTGGGAGCGGTAATGGATGTGGCTGTGACAATCTCAGCCTCTGTCTACGAGGTTTACTGCGCAGACCGCAGCAAATGCGTGAGGGAGCTTGTATCCTCAGCCATGAATGTTGGGCGGGACATCATGGGCACCATGGCCAACACACTGATTCTGGCCTATGTAGGCACCGCAGCACCGCTTCTTTTGCTCTTCATGGGCTACCACATGCCCTGGGGCACAATCATCAACTCCGATCTGGTGGCCACTGAAGTGGTACGTGCCCTGGCGGGCAGTATCGGGCTTATAACCGCCATTCCCCTCACAGCGATTGCCTCCGGCCTGCTGCTTGCCCATGGCAGAACGCCCTCCTCACAAGAGTTGAAGCAATAATACAAGAAAAACGCTTCGCGCTTTTTGACATAGGTCGCGTTTTTCTTGTCCGCTAGGGGGCGCGCCCCCTTCGGCGGGTCTGCGGACCCTGAGCACCCCGCAAGATTAAGGGGGAGTCCCCCTTAACAACCCCCATCGTCAAGGAAAGAAAGTTAAAAGGTATGATTTAATTTCCTTGACGATAAAAAAGGCTGACAGCATATCATTACACTGCTGTACAGCCTTCTGTGTATAAAGGAGTCAGGAGCCGTACGCCGGCTCCCTTTCAAAAATATTCATCCGGCAAGAAGGAAAAACAAATTTAAGGTTGAAAAGTAGTACGAGGAGGTGCTCCCATGGATAATGAAAAAATCATGGAGTTTATGTCAACTATTTGTTCAGATCTGAAAGAGTTAAAAGAGGGACAAATAAAAGACAGGAAATCCTTAGAATTGATTGCTGCACAAACTGGAAAGTTAACGATTACTGTTGATAATATAGAACACAGGGTAAACAATATAGAAAATAGGCTAAACAATATAGAAAATAGGCTAAACAATGTAGAAAATAGGCTAAACAATGTAGAAAATAGGCTAAACAATGTAGAACACAAGTTTGACAGTATAGAAGACAGGATTGAAAACTCGGAGAGTAGATTTGACAATTTAGAATCAGATATTAAGACAATAAAGGAAATTGTTATTAAGATTGAAAACGAACACAGCAGGAAAATTAATATTTTATTCAATGGCCATTTACAAAACAGGGAAAAAATTGCAGAGCATGATAAACTATTGGATGCATTAAGATAATATAAAAAACGCGGGTCCTCTTGACCGAGATCTTGAGTCCAACCCTGGGCGCCAATTTTAAAACCACGGTACGTCCGTGTTTTTTTATGCCATGGCCAAAACTGACGTTCTCAACACTGCCCTATTCTTTGCCGCTGACTGCACCATCACCCTGACAGCGGTAGGCTTCGCTTACTGCCTGGTAGATTTCTTTGAGGGGGGCGCCGTGCTTGCGGGCGAGAGCAAGGCAGTCTTCGTATTCAGGAACCGCATTGATAATTTCGCCTTCCCATTCACCCACTTTAACACGGGCGCTGCCAAAGCGTGTGGCCACAGTTGTGTGCCTGCGCTGAAGCATCAGTTTCTGCGCCTCAAGGCGGCGTATGCCAAGCGTGGTCGTCTCACGGAAAATCACAGACAGCATTTCTTTTTCTTTCCCGGGCGGGGTTAGTACACGCAGAAGAGTAGCCGGCCGGTTCTTTTTCATCTGTATGGGTGAGAGATAGACATCAAGCGCGCCCGCCGCGAACAGCCTTTCCATCACATACCCGTATATTTCCGGATTAAGGTCGTCTATATTGGCTTCAAGCACCACTGTATCTTCACGCAAAAGTCCTGCCGGGCCACTGCTTAGTTCACCAACCACTGCACGCAGGATATTGGCAATGGGCAGCTCCTTTTTCCCTGCACCGTAGCCACTTTTCAGGATGCGCATGGAAGGCAGAGGCCCGAAAGCCGCCAGCGTGGCAAGCACTGCCGCCCCTGTGGGGGTGAGAAGTTCGGCCTCAATGCCGCGTGAATAGACTGGCACGCCCTGCAGCAACTCCAGTGTGGCAGGCGCCGGCACCGGCAGCAGTCCGTGGGCGCACTGCACAAAGCCTGTGCCCACGTGCAGCGGCGATGAGTGGATAGCATCGGCGCCAAGTGACTCAAGTGCTGCTGCGATGCCCACAATGTCTACGATGGAGTCGACGGCGCCAACTTCGTGAAAGTGTACTTTTTCAGGCGGCCTGCCGTGAATTTTACCCTCTGCCTGTGCCAATCGTGTAAATACCGCAATGCTCATCTCACGCACGCGGGGAGAAAGGCAGCTTTCACGCAGCATCCTTTCAATTTCGCTGAAGTGGCGGTGCGGCTGTGATTTTTCTTCCACTTCCACCGTGACATCGAGGGCGCTGATGCCCCGTTTTAGCACACGTGCTGTTTTAATCTCATAGCCCTCAAAGGGCAGTTTTTTAAGTTCAGCAAGTACTGCCGGAAGCTCTGCCCCGGCATCAAGCAAAGCCGCCAGCAGCATGTCGCCGCTGGCGCCGGCGAAGCAGTCAAAATAAACTACAGCCATGAAAGCACTCCCTTTTTCTATGGTTTTCATCTCAACTCTGCACTACATATTTCTCTTTGCCGGCCGCGATTCCTCTTTTTTGTCCTTAGTCTGCGGCATGTTTTGGCCGCGGCAGGGAAAAGATAATCTGTGCACTCCGCTAAAAATACAGGAAATTGGTGAGAATAATCAAGAGAGACTGAAGGAAGGAATTGGGACTTAATTTGTAGAACAAGTCAGTTTGTACCTTATATGGCATGGAAAGCAGTGATGATTTGAACTGGCCCACACAAAAGGGGACACTGGTGATCAATGCAAGAAACGACGGGAGTGTCAGTACCGGTATACTGCATGCCGCCCGTATCCTGAAGGAGGGCGGACTGGTTGCCTTCCCCACAGAAACTGTATACGGCCTTGGCGCCGACGCCTTAAATGGTGAGGCCGTGGCGCGCATCTTTGCCGTTAAAGGCCGGCCCACGGACAACCCATTAATCGTACATATCGATGCCGTCTCCCACTTGAAGTCCCTTGCCGTCAATATTCCATCTGAGGCCTATGCTTTGGCCCGGCGCTTCTGGCCGGGGCCGCTCACCCTTGTCCTGGAGAGCGCCAGAGTTGTTCCGCCGGAGACCACCGGGGGCCTGGACACAGTGGCACTGCGCATACCACAGCATCCTGTGGCACTGGAACTCATCCGCGCCGCCGCTGTGCCTGTGGCCGGCCCAAGCGCCAATCTTTCAGGCCGCCCCAGCCCCACCACCGCGCAGCATGTCCTTGACGACCTCTCCGGCAGCATCGATGCGGTGCTGGACGGCGGCCCCTGTGAAGTGGGGGTGGAGTCCACAGTGCTTGATATCCGGGGTGGAGAGCCGTTGCTTCTGCGTCCCGGCGGCGTAACCAGGGAGGAAATTTCGGCACTTCTTGGCAGGGAATGCCGCCTGCCCTCCTGGCAGGATGATTCAGCAGCTCCCCCGCCCTCACCGGGGCTGAAGTATACACACTATTCACCGCGCGCGCCTCTTTACCTGGTAAACGGCCACCCGGCCGCAGTGCTGGCGCGCTTGCAGGTATTGGCTCAACATTATAGCGAGCGTGGTAAAAAAGTAGGCCTTCTTATCAGCAGTGAAAATGTAGGTGCTGTGGCCTGTGAACATATGGAAGTGCTGGGCAGCCGCCACGACCCGGCAGCGCAGGCCGTTGTGCTGTTTGCGGCCCTGCGCCGCTTTGACGAGCAGGGGGTGGACGTAATCCTGGCCGAGGGTTATCCCGAAGACGGTGTCGGCCTGGCAGTGATGAACAGGCTGCGCAAGGCAGCCGGCCACCGCATAATAGATGTAAAGTGATGTGAAGCATATGCCTGCAAAACTTCTCTTTGTCTGTAGCGGCAACACCTGCCGCAGCCCGCTGGCTCAAGCTTTCGCCCGCACGCTGCCGCCGGAGTGCCTGGACGGCTGGATAGTGGAGTCAGCCGGACTCTTTGTCCCGCATCCATCAGGCGCAAGCCCCGGGGCTATTGCTGCCGCTGCTCTGTATGGCCTGGACCTCTCGGGGCATACTGCCAGGCAGCTTACGTCTGCCATGGTGACTGGCTCGGAGCTTGTACTTGTTATGGCCGCACACCACTTAACAGCGCTAAAAGAAAGGTTCCCCCAGTTTGCCGCCAAAATTCATACACTGAAAGAATTTCTGGGCGGTGAGGGTAATGTGGCCGATCCTTTTGGCGGTGATGAGTCTGTCTACCGGGCCACGGCGGATGAATTACGTCAGCTTACCATGCAGTTGGCGGAAAAGCTGAGGCAGCGGCAGTGACTGGCAGGAGTTTTTAGTTTGAGGGCGAAAAATATAGGTTTAGGAAAACAGGAGGTTATCATGATAATTGCTGTGGGCAGTGACCATGGAGGCTTTAACCTTAAACAGGAGATTTGTGCATTCTTAAAGGAAAGCGGCTATCCCTACAAAGATTTTGGCACAAACAATGAAGAGTCTGTAGACTATCCCGACTTTGCCCTGGCTGTGGCGCAGGGAGTAGCCGGCGGAGAATACGGACTGGGAATTCTGGTCTGTGGCACCGGTATCGGGGTAAGCATCTCGGCCAACAAAGTGCGGGGCATCAGGGCAGCCCTCTGCCATGACACATTTTCAGCACGCATGTCGCGGGAGCATAATGACGCCAATATTCTCGCCCTGGGAGAGCGAGTGGTGGGCCGCGGTTTAGCCCTCGATATAGTGCGCTCTTTTCTTACCTCATCTTTTAGCGGCGGGCGCCACTCCTGCCGTGTCGATAAAATGAAAACAATTGAAGACAGGCATCTTGGCAGGTCCTGACCCAAAGGAGGAGCAGAAATGTCGACTTTAAAATTATTTGACCCGGACATTGCACGGGCAATAGAGAAGGAACACCGCCGGCAGCAGGAAAAGATAGTATTAATAGCCTCGGAAAATTATGTCAGCAAAGCTGTGCTTGAAGCACAGGGCTCTGTTCTCACCAATAAATACGCCGAGGGTTACCCCGGCAGGCGCTACTACCACGGTTGCGAGTTTGTAGATGAGGTGGAAGAACTTGCCTGCAAGCGGGCCTGCCAGATTTTTGGCGCTGAACACGCCAATGTGCAGCCCCATTCAGGCGCCAGCGCCAACCTTGCTATTTACCTGTCATCACTCAAATGCGGCGACACAATTCTGGGCATGAACCTCGCCCATGGCGGTCACCTGACCCACGGCAGCCCGGTAAATATTTCGGGCAAGTATTTCAATATTGTCTCCTATGGCGTCAGAGCTGATACAAGCCTAATCGACTATGACGAGGTAGAGGTGCTTGCCAAAAAATTTAAACCGCGCATGATTGTGGCCGGCGCCAGCGCCTACCCCCGCATCATAGATTTTGCAGCCTTCAGGCGTATCGCAGACGCAGTGGGCGCCTATCTGATGGTGGATATAGCCCATATCGCCGGCCTGGTGGCAGCCGGCCTTCACCCCTCGCCGGTGCCCCATGCCGAGTTTGTCAGCAGCACCTCGCATAAGACGCTGCGCGGGCCCCGCGGCGGACTGATACTTTGCCGCCGGGAGTACGCCGCCGCCATCGACAAGGCTGTTTTCCCCGGCCTCCAGGGCGGTCCGCTTATGCATATCATAGCCGCCAAGGCGGTGGGATTCATGGAAGCGCTGCAGCCGGAGTTTGCCGGCTACCAGCAGCAAGTGGTAGCCAATGCCAGGACACTGGCTTTTGCCCTCAAAAAGCACGGCTTTGACCTTGTTTCTGACGGCACTGATAATCATCTGGTGCTGGTGGACCTGCAAAGCAAGAAAATCAGCGGCAAGAAGGCGTCCAGCCTGCTGGATGAGGTGGGCATTACAGCCAACAAGAACACCATTCCTTTTGACCCGGAGAGCCCGTTTGTGACAAGCGGCCTACGCGTCGGCACGCCGGCGGTTACTTCGCGCGGCATGGAGGAAGACCAGATGGAAGCAATTGCCGATATGATCGCCGCCATCATACATAACCCGGGCGACAGCGCGGTCAGTGAAAAAGTCCGCAGCCAGGCGGCTGAGTTGAGTGCAGCTTTTCCCATTTACTAAATACTATATATAGGGGTGAGCCCCTTAACTTAAAGGGGGAGAGACTTTGCGGCCTTCATGGGACTTATATTTTATGGAAATCACACAGGTTGTGGCCACCCGTTCCACCTGCCTGCGGCGCACGGTGGGCGCCGTTATCATCAAAGATAAACGCATTCTGACAACCGGTTATAACGGCGCGCCAAGCGGCCTTGCCCACTGCCGGGAAGTTGGCTGCATACGTGAAGCCAACAATGTCCCCTCCGGCGAACGCCACGAACTATGCCGCGCACTGCACGCCGAGCAGAACGCCATTCTGCAGGCAGCCCTCTACGGCGTTTCCATCGCCGGCGCCACTATCTACTGCACCAACCATCCCTGTGTACTGTGCGCTAAAATGATTATCAATGCCGGCATGAAGGAAGTGGTTATCGCGGCGCCCTATCCCGACGAAATGGCGGCTGCTATTTTAGCTGAGGCCGGTGTTAAAGTAAGGCGCCTCGATACAGCGGGAGATGCGGTATCATGCTGAGCAGCAACCGGCAGGGCAGGCGGTTTTCAGCCATGGTAGTTTTCGGCACCCGTCCGGAAGCGATCAAGATGGCGCCTCTTGTCCACGAACTGCGCCGCTGCAGTGAGATTGAAACTGCAGTCTGTGTTACAGCCCAGCACAGGGAAATGCTGGACCAGGTGCTTAAGCTGTTTGCCATCACGCCAGATTTTGATCTTGACATTATGCAGTCAGGACAGACGCTCACAGAAATCACCAACAGGGCGCTCTGCGGCCTGGAGCGGGTGCTTGGCGAGAACAGGCCGGACCTGGTCTTTGTGCACGGTGATACCACCACTACTTTCGCCGGCGCGCTGGCTGCTTTCTACCACCGCATTCCCGTAGGGCATGTGGAAGCCGGGCTGCGCACCGGGCAAAAATACGCGCCCTACCCAGAAGAGCTGAACCGCCGTCTTACCGGCACGCTTTCTGACCTTCATTTTGCTCCCACAGCGTTGGCGCGCAGCAATCTGCTGGCTGAAAATGTCCCGGCGGACAGTATCTTTGTCACCGGCAATACTGTCATCGACGCCCTGCGCTATACAGTGCAGCCGGATTACCAGTTTGCGCGGGAAGAGCTTAACAGCCTGCCAAAAGGCGCACGGCTCCTCCTTGTGGAGGCGCACCGCCGCGAGAACCTGGGAGCGCCGCTTGAATCCATTTGCCGCGCCCTGCGGCGTATTGTGCAGGACCACCCCGATGTGTTTCTGGTTTTTCCCGTTCACAGGAATCCTGCTGTCAGGCAGCCAGTGTTTGACTGTCTCTTGGGCCTGGACCGTGTTATGCTGATAGAACCTCTTGACGTGGCCGACTTTCACAACCTGATGCAAAAAAGTACGCTTATCCTAACCGATTCAGGCGGTATCCAGGAAGAAGCACCATCGCTTGGCCGGCCGGTGCTTGTCCTGCGTGAGGTCACAGAGCGCCCTGAAGCGGTGGACGCCGGAACAGTGGCACTTGTCGGTTTAAATGAAGAGGCAATAGTTGAAACCGCTTCCCGCCTGCTCACCGACGATGCTGCTTACCGGGGTATGGCCGCCGCCATCAACCCGTATGGAGACGGCAAAGCAGCAGCCCGTATCGTCTCCGCCGTGCGTTGGCGCTTTGGCCTTGGCGGCTCAAAGCCGCCTGATTTTACGCCCAAGGAGAGTTCTTCTTTAGAATCAGTGTGAGGTGAACCATGTCACAAAACCTGACAGTAGGTAAAAAAGGTCTCTACCTGTCCCTGGCCTTCAGCCTGGGCTCAGCGGCAGTAATCCTTTATATCACTTTTGAGGAGCAAACACTGCAAAGTGTGATGCGTCTTAATCCCTCTTACCTGGGACTGGCGGCGCTGATTGTTGTGGCTCTCTGGCTGGTTGAAGGACTGCGCATCATGAGCATCACAAAAGCTCTGGGCTACCAGGGTGCAATACGGCTGTTTTCGGCCATGCGCGTATATCTTGTCACTTATTTTTTCGCAGGCATCACGCCCCTTGCCATCGGCGAGTGGCCTGCTCAGATTTACAGCCTCTGCGCCAGCGGCCTTTCCGCGGGCGAGTCTGCCGCTGTTTCTCTTGTACGCATGTTTCTAACCAAGCTGCTCTTTGTAGTAATGGCAGCCTTTCTGCTTTTTATCGACGGTCGCGCCGCCAGAGGCAGCGGCCTTGTCTTTGCACTTTTCCGCTACGCATTCTGGATCATGACTCTAAGCACTGCTGTCTACCTGTTTCTGCTCTGGCAGTCAGGCCTTGCCCACAAGCTCCTGGAAAAACTCCTGCGTTACGCTCGCTTTCGTACGCTCTATGAAAAAAGGCCGCGCATACGCCGTTTTATCAGCGGCCTGCTTGCTGAAGCCGTCCAATTCCAGGAGACAGTCCATCAGATCAACCGTAAAAACATCCTGCACTTTCTCGCACCCCTGGTCTACACAGTCTTTTTCTGGAGCCTCTTTTACAGCATCGCCCCTGTCCTTTTGCTTGGCCTTGGCGTCATGCCCGACATCAGGGCTGTTGTTACCTGGCAGATAATGATTCTGCTCATCATTCCCTATGTCCCTGTCCCCGGGGGGAGCGGTGTGGCTGAATTTGGCCTGGCCACCCTCTTTGCCCCTTTTGTCCCCTCGCACATCCTTGGCGTTTTTATCGTCGCCTGGCGTTTCTTCACTTACTATCTGACATTGCTTATCGGCGGCATCGTAACCTTCGGCGTCAAAAGATAACTTGAACTTGGGGTCAGGTTTGAACTATTGAACTTATTGTGTCAAACTCAAAAGATAAAAGAGGGAGGAATTAGCGTGAAAAAAGCAGCAGTGGTCGGGGCGGTCCGCACCGCCGTAGGCAGTTTTGGCGGCAGTCTGAAAGATGTAAACGCAGTGGAGCTTGGTTCGGTTGTAATCAGAGAAGCGCTGCGCCGCGCCGGCGTTTCCCCCGCGCAGGTGGACGAAGTAATCATGGGCAATGTCCTCCAGGCCGGACTTGGCCAAAACCCTGCCCGCCAGGCAGCAGTCAAAGCCGGGCTGCCCGTTGAGGTGCCCGCCATGACAATTAACAAAGTCTGCGGTTCAGGCCTTAGGGCTATAAATCTCGGGGCCGCAGCCATCATGCTGGGCGATGCCAAAGTGATCGTCGCCGGCGGAATGGAAAACATGAGCCAGGCGCCATATATTACCCCCGCCGCCCGCTGGGGACAGCGTATGGGTCACGGCAAGATAGTTGATACCATGATAGTTGACGGCCTCTGGTGCGCTTTTAACGGCTACCACATGGGTATCACCGCTGAAAATATAGCCGCTGATTTCTGCCTTTCACGGGAGGACCAGGATGAACTGTCCGCGGAAAGCCAGCGCCGCGCTGTGGCGGCCATTGAAAGCGGGCGCTTCAGGGATGAGATTATTCCCGTGGAAATCCCGCAGCGCAAGGGCGATCCCATCATCTTTGCCGATGACGAATTTCCGAGGAAGGGTACAACTGCCGCTGCACTGGCCAAGCTGGCGCCTGCTTTTAAAAAAGAAGGCACCGTTACTGCCGGCAATGCCTCCGGCATCAACGACGGCGCTGCCGCCGTGGTGCTTGTGGATTTGGAAATGGCACAGTCACTTGGCCTGCCGGTGCTGGCTGTGATTGAATCATATGCCTCTGCCGGCGTTGACCCCCGCATCATGGGCACCGGCCCCATTACCGCCACTAAAAAGGCGCTGGAAAAAGCCGGCCTCTCTGTGGAGGATATCGACCTCATCGAAGCAAATGAAGCTTTTGCCGCCCAGGCACTGTCGGTTGTCAACACACTTAAGTTCAAGCGGGAGATTGTAAACGTTAACGGAGGCGCCATCGCCATCGGCCACCCCATCGGCGCCAGCGGCGCCCGCATCTTTGTTACACTGCTCTTTGAGATGCAAAAACGCGGCGCCAATACAGGTCTTGCCACTCTTTGCATCGGTGGCGGACAGGGTGTGGCCACTGTGGTAAAGCGCTAAGACACTGCGCCAACTGTTTGGGCAGTGAGATAGTTCTGAAATTTGTCTGAAGTTTGAACTTTTTGTGAAAATTTTTATCAGCGGCAGGGATTGGTGTTTGCCTGTCGAATAAGAGTATGGTTGTTTAGGCCTAAAACGTTTTTTGTATAATTTCCTGTAAATATTGGGAAAATTTGATGGTTGGGAAGCAGGTGAATCTATGTTAAGATTCAAGCCGGAGGACATCTCTGCGCTTGGGCTTGCGCTGCGCCTGGCCTTAGCCATTGCCCTCCCGCCAATAATAATGCTGTCGCTCGGGCAGTATCTCGGGCGGATTTTAGGCCGTGAAGCATTCATTATCGTGGTCAGTGTCCTTATAGGGCTGTACGTGGGATTCAGACAAGCGATCAGGCTGCTGCTTAAAAAATAGCGGCCTGTGCCTGTGTTTAGGAGCTCAAGTGCGTTTACCAAACAGAGGAGGTGAGGCATTTGTTGGCAGATGTGATTAAGGAAATCCGGAGCGCCGAGGAAAAAGCTGAAGATATGAGGCGGCGTGCCCATATCGACTCCCGTAAGATCCTGCAGGAAGCGGAAAGAAAAGTGGCCGGGATTATTCAGCAGAGTGCGGCTGCGGCCACCGCAGAGAGCAAGGACATTCTTGCTGCAGCCGAACAGGCAGCCAAAGAATTGGCTGTTCCCATAGCAAAGCAGGCAGACGGGGAAATTACCCGCCTGAAAGAAGCTGCACGCGATAAGCAGGAACAGGCAATTAAGCTGGTTATGGAGAGGATCGTGAAAACCTATGGCCATAGCTAAAATGAACAAGGTCTACCTGATAGCCCACCAGGCTGAAAAAAAGGAAGTACTAAGCATCCTCCAGCAGGCCGGTATGGTGGAAATCAGTGACCTTCAGGCTAAGGGCGCCGGCCGGGAGCCATGGGCGGAACTGGTGGAAAGTGACCAGGACCAGGAAGCCCTGCAGGAGCTTGAAGCCGGACTCACTGATGTGCGTTTTGCAATGGACTTTTTAAACCGGCACTACCCGGCGAAAAAAAGCCTGATGGATTCCCTCGGCGGCAGCAAAGCTGCTGTGTCAGTACGGGAACTGGATGCGTCCGCTGTTGAATTGGCACAAATCAGTAAAGATGTATATAGTGCGCTGCGAGCTGCTGATGACAAGCTCATCGCGCTGCGCAACGAGGAAACCCGTCTGCAAAATTTAAAACTGCAGCTGTTGCCCTGGAGCAAGCTGGAGGCGCGTTTGGAAGAAGTGCGTGCCACACCTTCCGCACGGCTGGAGCTTGGCGCCCTGCCGGCTGCGGAGCTGGCGGCCTGCCGGGATAAACTGGCTGCTCTGGAAGCAGTCATCCTGGAGGAAGTCAATGTGGACCGGGGTGAGGCCTATGTATTCGCTGCCTATGCTGCCAGTCTCAGCGAAGAAGCCCAGGCTGTGCTCAAAGAGCATAATTTTAACAAACAGTCTTTCCACGACTTGTCCGGCACACCGTCTGAAAACATTGCCCGCCTTGACGAAGAGCTGGCGGCAGCTGCCGCGGACCGCGACTCAACACTGAAGTCAGCGGGCGAACAGGCCGCTTTTCGCGATAGCCTTCACCGCTACAATGATTTTCTTATCATCGAGCGTGACAAAAAGCAGGCCGTGGCAAGCCTTGCCCGCACCTCCAATTCTTTTGTGGTGGAAGGGTGGATTCGCGAGGCGGACCTGCCTGTGATAAAAGAAAGATTAAGCACTCTGGAAACCGTGGAAATGGTTGCCCGTGCCCCGCTTGACGGAGAAACCTTCCCGGTGGCGCTGGAGAACAAGCGCAGCATCGCACCGTTTGAATTTGTAACCAAACTCTACGGCACACCCCACCCTTATGGTGTAGACCCCACTTTTGCCCTTACGCCATTTTTTATCATCTTTTTCGGACTTAGCATGACCGACGCCGGCTATGGCTTTATCATCGTCGCGCTGGCGGCGCTTGGCCTGTGGAAGCTTAAACTGGGGGGCGGTGGGCGTAAAATCATGTGGGTCCTGCTGGCGGGCGGCATTTCCACCATCTTCTTCGGTGCTTTGCTTGGCGGCTGGTTTGGTGGTCTCATTCCCCTTGAGCCCCTCTTTTTCAACGCCTTAGATGACCCGATGCGCCTGCTGATTTACGCGCTGGCTATTGGCATATTCCAGATATTCATCGGTATGGCCATCAAGTTCTACACCAATGTCAAAGAAGGAAAGATACTTGATGCCATCTTTGACCAGGGCTTTTGGTACCTGTTTATCATCGGTCTCTTGCTGCTTGTGGCCCCCGGGCTGGGGGGCATCGCCAAATTAATGTCAATCGGCGGCGCTGCGGGCCTTGTGCTCACACAGGGCCGGACACAGCCCACTCTTGTTAAAAAGTTCCTTTCCGGTGTGCTTTCCTTATACAATATCACAGGCTACCTCAGTGATGTGCTGTCCTATTCGCGACTGCTCGCCCTAGGCCTGGCCACAGGCGTCATCGCCCTTGCCATAAACACCATGGCTGACGTACTGCCAAAGAATATTTTCGGTTATGCCTTCATGGTCCTATTGTTGATCTGTGGCCACGCGTTTAACCTGGTTATAAATACACTGAGCGCGTATATCCACTCCAGCCGCTTGCAGTATATCGAATTTTACAACCGTTTTTACGAAGGCGGCGGACGAACCTTTGTGCCCTTCCGGCTCAATACCCGACATATTGAAGTGGTACCCGAGTGGCAGGAAGGTACAGGGTCTTGATTTAAAGTGGGTATTCTAGTATATTAGTAAAGTTGCCTGAAAAATTAAGTAAAGCAAAAAAAGGGAGGCAAATAGACAATGGAAGTTATAATTGAACAAATGGGTTTGGCATTTGCTGTATTGGGTGCTGCTTTAGCTGTGCTGCTTGCAGGCATCGGTTCCGCTGTTGGTATTGGTATTGTTGGTCAGACAGCTGCGGGAGTTGTTACTGAAGATCCCGACAAATTCGGTCCCACCCTGCTCTTACAGGCTCTGCCCGGCACACAGGGGATTTACGGTCTGCTCACAGGTTTTCTTATCCTGCTGAGGATAGGCCTTATCGGTGGAGCCGGCGCAGCTGCACTACCATTGGAAACCGGCGTTGCCACCTTTCTCGCCGCGCTGCCCATCGCTTTTGTAGGGTGGTTTTCCGCCATCGCCCAGGGTAAAGCAGCTGCCAGTGGCGTCCTATTGATATCAAAGCGTCCCGAAGAACTCGGTAAAGCCATCATCTATGCTGTCATGGTTGAAACCTACGCTGTGTTTGCTCTTTTAATGTCAATTATGATCCTGTTCAGCATCCAGTTTTAAGGAGGGCTGTCCTGATGTCAGGAGCCGATAAGTTAAAGTCGAAAATTCTGTCCGAGGCAGAGGCCCAGGCCGACCAGGTGCTGGACAATGCCAGGCAGCGTACCGCTGTGGCAGTGGGTAAAGGCGAGCAGGAAGCTGCCGCCAGGATGAAAACCCTGCTTGAACAGGCAAGGCTGCAGGCTGAGGAAAGACTTCGCCGTGCCAAGACAATCGCGGATTTGGACGCCCGCAAAGCCATTCTTTCCGCCAAGGAAGACATGATAGAAGATTCATTTAAACAGGCTCTGGAGCGCCTGCTCAATCTGGAGGCGGCAGCTTACACCGAAATTTTATTCCCCATGCTCCTTGCCGCTGCCCAAACCGGCCGTGAAGAAATTATTGTTTCCCCCAAGGACAGCGGCCTTTATACGCAGGATTTTCTTGACAGGGTTAATCAGGCCCTGATTCAGCAGGGGAAAGAAGGAAAACTCACCCTCTCGGGCGAAAAGCGTGAAATGCAGGGCGGTTTTATCCTGCGCTTTGGCGATGTGGAAATCAACGCTTCTTTTAACTCCATTCTGCGTATGCAGCGCGACCAGCTTGAGCCCGAAGTAGCCGCCATCCTATTCATCGACTAATCAAAATGCCCGGTTTGAGGCCCGGAAGCCGGAATTAATGACCAATCCGACATTCCGACCTCTGACTTCTGTATGGAGGAGGATTAATGATTTGTCAAACAAGGAACGCTATGCCTACGCAGTAGGCAGAATTCGGGCCATGGAAACGCGGCTTTTAGATCGTTCCAAGATAGAGCGCATGGTGGAAGCCAGAAGCGCGGAAGAAGCGCTCAAAGTACTGGGTGAAACCGAATACGGCGAGTATCTGGCTGAGTTCGACAGCGTACACGGCTATGAAGCCATGCTCGACCTTGAACTGCGCCGCATCTACCTTGAACTGCGCCGCATATCACCGGAGCCCGAGCTGATTAACCTTTTTGCTCTTAAATTTGATTATCATAACCTTAAAGTGATTTTTAAAGCCCATAAAATGGGTGAAAAAAGAGACGACCTGCTGGCGGCCGAAGTGGGCAACATCCCAGTATCTGAACTCGCCCGCGCCGTCAGTGATGACGACTACAAGAACCTGCCGCCAAAGATGCGCCAGGCTGCGGAACGCCTGTCAGAGGCTTTCCGTGTCGAGACTGACCCCCAGCTGGTGGATCTCTGGCTTGACCACGCCATGTATGAAGAAATCCTGGAAAAGGCGGACAGCTTCGACTCGCCGTTTATCAAACAGTATTTCACTTACCTGCTTGACCTGACCAACATTAAAACTTATCTGCGCGTCAAGCGCGCTAACCGCTCCAAAGAATTCCTGGAAGCGGCTCTCCTGCCTGCCGGCTCTCTGGACATGACAAAGCTTGTCCAGCCGGCCGAACCGCTTGAAGTACTGGTGGACCGCCTGATGTGGGGCAGCTATTCCCATGTCATAGAGGAAGGAATCCAGTCCTACCATAAAACCGATATGCTGACACGCTACGAGAAGCTGGCCGATGATTTTCTTATCAAGCATATCAGGCAGGCCAAGTACCTGACCTTTGGCCCCGAACCCCTGGCCGCCTACATCCTGGCCAAGGAAAACGAGCTGAAGATGCTGAGGATTGTGATGGTCGGCAAAATCAACCGGCTTCCCACCGAAGAAATCAAGGAAAGGTTACGTGATGTCTATGTATAAGGTCGCGGTAGTCGGCGATAAAGACTCCATTTTGGGTTTCAAGGCTCTCGGTGTGGCCACATATCCGGTCACCGGCGGTGAAGAAGCTATCCGCGCCTTAAGCAGCATAGTGCGTGAGAAAGTCGCCGTTGTTTGCATCACCGAGGCTGTGGCACAGCATATCAGGCCTCAGATCGAGGAACTGAACAAAAAACTGTTGCCTGCAGTAGTACTGATTCCCAACAACCAGGGCAGCCTGGGGCTGGGAATGCAGCAGATTAAGAAGAATGCTGAAAAAGCCATTGGTGCTGACATCTTATTTGGGAAAGAGGGTAGTTAGCTTTGACCGATGAAAGTGTGGGTAGAATTATCAAAGTTTCCGGCCCCCTGGTAGTGGCCGAAAAAATGCAGGGCGCCAAGATGTATGACGTGGTTCGCGTCAGCGACAAGCGCCTGATTGGTGAAGTTATAGAGGTGCGCGGAGAGCGCGCTTCAATCCAGGTTTATGAAGAAACCAGCGGCCTTGGGCCGGGCGAACCTGTCTATTCAACAGGACAGGCCTTAAGTGTGGAACTTGGACCCGGGCTTATTGAATCCATCTACGACGGTATCCAGAGGCCGCTTGACGTTATCTGGAAGATGGTGGGCGACAGGATTACACGCGGTGTGGAAGCAGAATCCCTGGACCGCAAGAAGCGCTGGAATTTTGTGCCTACAGTCAAGGCCGGCGACGAAGTTGTCACCGGTGATATTATCGGCACAGTGCAGGAAACCACCCTGGTTGCTCAAAAGATCATGGTCCCGCCCGGTGTGGCCGGCAAGCTCACTTTTGTGCACAGTGGGGAAGCCACAGTAACCGATACAGTGGCCAAAGTTGAAAAAGACGGCGCCGTCACAGACATCCAGATGATGCAGAAATGGCCCGTCCGCCGCGGCCGCCCCTATAAAGAAAAGCTCTCACCGACAGAACCGCTCCTCACCGGCCAGCGCGTTATCGACATGTTCTTCCCTGTGGCCAAGGGAGGCACCGCCTGCATCCCCGGCCCCTTCGGCAGCGGCAAAACAGTAACCCAGCACCAGCTGGCAAAATGGGCCGATGCTGAAATCATTGTCTACGTAGGCTGTGGTGAACGCGGCAACGAGATGACAGACGTGCTAAACGAGTTCCCCGAACTAAAAGACCCCAAGTCCGGAGAACCCCTTATGAAGCGTACAGTTCTCATCGCCAACACATCAGACATGCCTGTGGCAGCCCGCGAAGCATCCATCTACACCGGCATCACCATCGCCGAGTATTTCCGCGACATGGGCTTCAGCGTGGCCCTCATGGCCGACTCCACTTCCCGCTGGGCCGAAGCGCTGCGTGAAATCTCCGGCCGTCTCGAAGAGATGCCCGGCGAAGAAGGTTACCCTGCCTATCTCGGTTCCCGCGTGGCGGAATTTTACGAGCGCGCCGGCCGCGTCATCTGCAGCGGCAGCGACAACCGCGTGGGCGCACTCACAGCCGTCGGCGCAGTATCACCTCCCGGCGGCGACCTCTCCGAACCGGTCTCGCAGAACACTCTCCGTATTGTCAAGGTCTTCTGGGGCTTAGATGCCGCCCTCGCCTACCGGCGCCACTTCCCCGCCATCAACTGGCTGCTGTCCTACTCGCTCTACACCGAGTCCCTTGACGACTACTACAACGAAAAAATAGGCAGCGAATGGATTGAGATGCGCAGCGAGGCCATGCGCCTCCTGCAGGAAGAAGCCGACCTGGAAGAGATTGTGCGCCTGGTCGGTGTGGACGCCCTGTCCACCCGCGAGCGCCTGATCCTTGAAACAGCCAAATCGCTGCGCGAGGACTTCCTGCACCAGAACTCCTTCCACGAGGTTGACACTTACGCCTCCATTGAGAAGCAGTTTAAAATGATGAAGCTGATTATGATGTTCCACCACGAGTGCCTGCGCGCACTTGACCGCGGCGCAAACCTCCACGACCTCCTGACGCTTTCGGTTCGTGACCAGATTGCCCGCGCCCGCTACCTGGAAGAGAGCAAGATGTCAGAATTTGACCGCATAGAGGCTGTCCTGAAGGAACAAATCGCCAAGGCTAGCGCCGCCGGCGACGACGACCTCGAGCAGCAGTATGTATAGGAAGGAGGGACCGCAATGCTTAAAGAATACCGCAGTATTTCCGAGATCGTCGGCCCCCTGATGCTCATCGAGCAGGTAGAAGGGATTAAATACGGTGAACTGGCCGAAATCGAGATGCAGGACGGCTCTATCCGCCGCGGCCGCGTGCTTGAAGTTTCAGGCGACAAGGCGCTTGTACAGATATTCGAAGGCTCGACCGGTATGAACGTTAATGAATGTAAGGTAAGGTTCCTCGGCAAAGGCATCGAACTCCCCGTTTCCCTCGATATCCTGGGACGCGTCTTTGACGGCCTTGGCCGTGCCCGTGACAACGGGCCAAAGATCATCCCTGAGAAACGCCTCGACATCAACGGCCTGCCCCTTAACCCCTATGCCAGGAATTACCCGTCCGAATTTATCCAGACAGGCATGTCCACCATCGACGGCTTAAACACTCTTGTGCGCGGGCAGAAGCTCCCCATTTTCTCCGGCTCAGGCCTGCCCCACAACCGGCTGGCCGCACAAATCGCCCGCCAGGCCAAGGTGCTCGGCACCGACTCCAAGTTCGCCCTCGTCTTTGCCGCCATGGGTATCACCTTCGAGGAAGCCGACTTCTTTATCACCGACTTCCGCAAAACAGGCGCCATCGACCGTTCAGTGCTCTTTATGAACTTAGCCGACGACCCTGCCATTGAGCGTATTGCCACACCACGGATGGCGCTCACAGCCGCCGAATACCTGGCTTACGAAAAAGGCATGCACGTGCTTGTTATCCTTACCGATCTCACAAACTACGCCGAAGCGCTGCGCGAGATTTCAGCCGCCCGTAAAGAAGTGCCCGGACGCCGCGGCTACCCCGGCTATCTTTACACCGACCTTGCCACCATCTACGAGCGCGCCGGCCGTATCCGCGGCCGTGAAGGCTCCATCACACAGATTCCCATCCTCACCATGCCCGAAGACGACAAAACTCACCCCATCCCCGACCTCACAGGCTATATCACCGAGGGGCAGATTATCTTAAACCGATCACTGCACCGCAAGGGCATTTACCCGCCTGTTGACGTGCTGCCCTCACTCTCCCGCCTCAAGGACAAGGGTATCGGCAAAGGCAAAACCCGTGAGGACCACGCCGACACATTAAACCAGCTCTACGCAGCCTATGCCCGCGGCAAGGAAGCAAAAGAACTGGCCGCTATCCTTGGTGAAGCCGCTCTTTCCGATGCCGACAAACTGTTTGCCAGATTTGCCGACGAGTTCGAAGGCCGCTATGTACGCCAGGGTGAAAACGAAGACCGCACCATCGAAGCGACCCTCGACATCGGCTGGGAGCTGCTGGCCCTCCTGCCGCGCACCGAGTTGAAGCGGGTCCGCGACGAATACCTTGAAAAATACCTGCCCGCCGCCAAGGGGGAATAAGTTATGGAGATCCAGGTAAACCCGACACGCATGGAGCTCAACCGCCTCAAAGGCCGCATGAAAATGGCCCAGCGCGGCCACAAGCTCCTCAAAGACAAGCGTGACGAACTCATGCGCAAATTCCTGGAACTGATCCGGGAAAACAAAGACCTGCGCATAAAAGTGGAGGCCCAACTTTCCCGTTCATTTGCCAACTTCCTGCTCGCCCGTGCAGTCATGTCAGGCGAGACCTTAGAAGAGGCCATTATGTACCCCAAGGCTAAATTGGAACTTGAAGCTACCACAGCCAACGTGATGAGCGTCCACGTCCCCCGCTTCACCTCGCCAAACGGCGACGGGGACTCCGACGCCTACCCCTATGGCTTTGCCAACACCTCCGGCGAGCTTGACACCTCCATTGCCACCCTCTCTGCAGTACTGCCGTCGCTCATCCACCTCGCCGAACTGGAAAAAGCAGTCTACCTCTTAGCCGATGAAATAGACAAGACACGCCGCCGCGTCAACGCACTCGAACACGTCCTTATCCCCCAACTGGCGCACACAGTTAAATATATCAGAATGAAACTCGACGAAAATGAGCGCGGCGCACTCACGCGCCTTATGAAAATCAAAGACATCATCCGCGGCGACTAGCGTCAGGTCTAAAGAATCGAACATTTGCATCCAGCCTTCTTAATAGAAAAAAGCAACTGCAGTATGATCATACTGCAGTTGCTTTTTTAACGGGTAATTTATAATAGTTTTGCTGCATAAGCATCCAATCAACGCTGCTCAAAACGTGCCCTGCTACCTCTCATACCTGCGTTCTTTTAATAATGATTCAGCAATTTTCCCATCCTCACCGGGCATATGTTTTTCCTTTAAAGTTAAAAGAGGATATTCAGGAACAGGACGAATTATTATGGCGCCATCAACTTCCTCAAACAGCAGTTTATCGCCTTTCCTCAAACCAAATTGTTGTCGTATGGATGCCGGAATAGATATTTGCCCCTTCTCAGACAGCGTAACACGACGCAATTATATTACCCCCTAACCTGATACATATATTTCTACTATACTACCTAAGAGGGTTTTTTACTACCATTTATTAAAATGGTGGTTGACTTTTCTCAGTTAATATTAACCCCCAACTTTTCTCATTCAAAAGTACAGGCAGGATTGGCAGCTAAATTTGTTGAATTTAGGGACTTAGTGGCCAAAGAAAGCAGCCTTAAAATAAAGGATGGTTTTTATGAATATCGATAATTGGTTAAAAGTTGTAATGGACTCGTTGTATGACGGAATTTTAATTGCCGACAGCCTGCATATTGTCCGGTATGTCAATCCGTCATATTCCAGAATCACGGGCGTATCCTACGAGGCGATTGTCGGTGAAAAGCTTGTTGAACTGCGTCCCGGCGCCAGGCTTCCCGAGGTAATAGACAGCGGGAAAGAGTTGCTGCGCATTCTCAGGAAAGAGGGAAATACAGACTACGTTGTTAACATGACGCCAATTATTAGAGAGAATAAAATAGTAGGCGGCATTTCAGTGGTAACTGAAATAAACGATGCTTATAAACTAAGTAAAGAGCTGAGCAAATTTTCCAGTCAGCTTAAGAAGCTGGAGAATCATGTCAGGCAGATGCAAAAGGCCAGGTATACTTTTGATGATATTATCTGTGTCGATTCGCTATCCCTGAAAACAAAAGCAACGGCAATGAAAGTGGCAAAAAAAGAGATTAATGTTTTGCTCTATGGCGAGAGCGGCACAGGAAAAGAGCTTTATGCACACGCCATTCATAATGAAAGCAATCGCGCTGGAGAGCCATTTATTGCTGTAAACTGTGCTTCCCTGGAAGGGCACCTCCTGGAAAGCGAACTTTTCGGCTACGAGGATGCCTCATTTACAGGGGCCAAAAAGGGCGGCAAAATAGGCATTTTTGAGGTTGCAAACGGAGGGACGGTATTTCTAGATGAAATCTCTGATATGGATTATGCTCTGCAGGCTAAATTGTATTATTAAACTATGATTGGCCGGGCAACATCAGGGAACTTCGTAACGTGGTGGAATTTTCAGCCCACATGACAGGTGACGATGTAGTAAGTGCCGAGCATATGCCTCCATTGATTAAAATAGAAAGTGATAATAAAAAGGATAAACCAGAGAAACTTTCTGATACCAAGCCTCTTAATATGATTATAAAAGAAGCTGAAATGAGCCGGATAAAATTATTATTACAAAAATACGGCGTCTCTGTTGAGGGGAAAAAGAAAGCGGCCGCTGAGCTCGGCATTTCACTTGCAACACTTTATAATAAACTAAAACAGGATAGTGAAGGTTAGTTTCCAGTATAATAGAAATACGTTTATTGTTTCTATTATATTGGAATTGCTGCAGGCAGTACGTTTATTGATAATGTTTCAATTCAGTTGTTTAAAACATTCTAAGATATTAGAATGAATGATTTAAATTTCTTTAAAAATTCAAAATAATACCTGTATTCTATACATTTATTCTTCTGGCACTATTATTGCATTATTTTCCTTTAAATAAATTTACTAAAGGGGAGGTTGTTATTTTATGTTGGCGTTGATGGGGTTTTTGATTATTGCGATCCTACTGTTTTTAGTATTGACCAAGAAGACCACTGTTCATTTTGCCCTGGTTATTCCACCCATTGTACTGGTTATGTTGTCTGGATTTAGTGTAAAAGAAGTGTCCGGTTTTATCGGCTCAGGAATATCGAGTATTGCCAGTACAGGAATTATGCTTACATTTGCCGTACTTTACTTTGGTGTTATGTTTGATGCCGGTATGTTTGATCCCATAATTAAAACTATAATAAAGATAGCAAAAGGGGACCCGGCAAAAATAGCTGTCGGTACAGCTATAATTGCAATTTTAAGCCATCTTGATGGGTCAGGAGCCAGTACATTTCTTATAACTGTTTCCGCCATGCTGCCCATCTATAATGCTTTAGGCATGAGTAAGGTTTACCTGGCTGTCATTGCCGGCCTTGGCGCCGGCACAATGAACCTTGTTCCTTGGGGCGGCCCCACAATCAGGGCTGCTACCGCCCTCAACGTCGACGTGGTGGAGCTGTTTAATCCGCTGCTTCCCGTGCTTATCCTAGGCCTAATCTGGGTTCTTGTCGCAAGCTAACCTTATTGGCAAATCTGAAAGAGACCGTATTGGCTTTATCAGTGAATTACCCCAGGAAGTATTGGACAGACAGCATATACGCGATGGCGCTGCAGACAAAGGCAGAGGCGAAAAAATGATTATAATTAATATCCTGCTTACTGTGGCCCTTATCTATATGTTGGTTAAAAGTGTACTGCCCCTGCATGCAATATTCATTCTGGGACTGCCTATAGCCCTGATACTAAATTACGAACAATCAAAACACCAGGGCAGGATTGAAGCCCATGCCAGAGGAGCCATTTATACTTCATCCATCATTTTCTCCGCAGGCCTTTTCACCGGAATACTCAGGGGGTCGGGCATGATTACAGCAATGTCCGAGGCTCTGGTTTCCTTAATTCCAACAGCCATGGGCAGGGTCTTACCAGTTATTACCGGGGTTGCCAGTATGCCGCTGAGCCTTTTCTTTGATCCAGACTCCTTCTATTTTGGAGTACTGCCGGTATTAAGCGGGGCCGGCGAAGCCCTCGGAGTGTCATCACTTGCCATGGGCCGCGCAGCCATAATGGGGCAGATGACCACCGGTTTTCCTGCCAGTCCGCTGACGGGTGCTACCTGGCTCTTAATAGGGCTAGCCGGCATTGAACTTGGAGATTTGCAAAAAGCTCTTATCCCAAGAGCATTTATTACCACTTTAATAATGGTTTTTGCAGCACTGATTTTAGGACTAATATAGTCTTTTCGGAGGCAGCGACATGCAAACAATAAGAATCGGCTGCGGCGCCGGCTATGCCGGTGACCGCATTGACTCAGCAGTAGACTTGGCACGTTATGGAAAGCTGCACTATCTTGTCTTGGAATGCCTGGCTGAAAGGACCATCGCCCTTGCCCATCTCAACCGTAAGAGGGATGCCGGCCTGGGCTACGGTCAATTCCTCGAGGAACGGATGACGGCCCTGCTGCCGTTATGTAAGGAAAAAGGGTTCAAAATTATTACCAATCTGGGGGCGGCTAATCCGCTGGCCGCCCTCGAAAAAACAGTGGAAATTGCTGAAAAAACCGGAGCAACCCCTCTGAGGGTGGCAGCGGTGCTCGGCTCTGATGTATTGGAAAAACTGCCGGGAATAGACTGCAGAATATGGGAAACGGGCGCGTCTTTATCAGATTTGCAGCATAAAGCCATTTCTGCTGACGCCTACCTTGGAGTTGAGGAGATCCTCCCTGCATTGCAGGCCGGAGCGGATGTAATTATTACAGGACGGGTGGCCGACCCATCTTTGTTCCTGGCGCCCATGGTGTATGAATTCAGCTGGCCCCTGGATGACTGGCTGCACCTGGGGAAAGGAACTGTCCTTGCTCACCTGCTCGAGTGTGCCTCCCAGGTCAGCGGCGGCTATTTTGCTGATCCTGGCCTCAAAGATGTTCCCGACTTGGCCAATGTGGGCTTTCCCCTGGCGGAAGTTGAAGAAACAGGGGATGGCATTATCACAAAAGTTGATGGAACCGGCGGTATTGTCAGCACCCTTACCTGTAAAGAACAGCTGCTTTATGAAATATACGACCCGTCCTGCTATCTGACACCTGATGTCACCGCAGACTTCAGCAAAGTAATTTTCAAAGAAGCCGCTAAAAACAGGGTAAAAGTGACAGGCGGCAGCGGCAGTGAAAGGCCCCCGACTCTGAAAGCCACCATCGGTGTCTATGACGGCTACCTGGGAGAAGCTATGGTCAGTTATGCCGGCCATAACGCCGTGGAGAGAGCAAAGCTGGCGCGGCAAATCCTTGAGGCACGCTATGCCAGGCTGTGCCTGGACCTGAAAGAAAGCAAATTCGAGCTGGCCGGCATCAATGCCCTGCACGGCCATATCGGCGGGCAGAGCAGGCTTGTGCCATATGAAGTTATTCTCCGTGCAGCAGTTAAAAGTGAAAAGATAGCAGATGCCCAAAAAGCGGTACAGGAAGTGGAGAACTTATGGCTAAACGGCCCCGGCGGCCCTGGCGGGATAAGAAAAGCTGTCAACTTAGTCCTTGCTGCCTACTCCACAACAATACCGCGCAATGAAATAGAACCACAGATTATTTTCAGGGAAGTGATATAACTTGGCCAAAGTTAAATTATATGAAATTGCTCATAGCCGGTCGGGTGACAAGGGTGAAATCACCAATCTTTCTCTCATCCCATATGAGGACAAAGATTACGGGTTGCTGAAAGAGCAAGTCACCGAAGAAGCAGTAAAAGCTCATTTCGGTAAAATAGTTACCGGAAAGGTCGTAAGATATGAACTGGAAATCTTAAAAGCATTTAATTTTGTACTTTACGGTACACGCCCCGGCGGAGTCGCCGCCGCACTTGATTTTGACGCTCACGGCAAATCCCTGAGCTGGGCCCTCCTGGAGATGGAAATTGAACAGGCCTAACCCAACGAACGCAGTAAGTTGTACCTTGACTAGCTGAAGAAAAAAGCCTATAATAAAATTAACCGTATATATCCGGAGGTCTTGACCATGTTGGACAAAAGATTAGAAATTTTAATCAGCAACGATGAGTTTCTCCTTTTAAAGGAAAAAGCCCGGGAAGCAAACTGTTCTATTGGTGAGTTGGTCAGGGAGTCACTGAGAGAAAAATATTTTATAAGAAGTGAAGAAGGAGCTAAAGAAGCTCTTAAAAGAATAGCTTCCGGTGAGTTCGCCTTGCCGGAAGTGATGGAGTGGCAAGAGGTAGAAAGATCTCTCGAAAAGGTGTTCAAAGATGAAGTTGATTGATACAAATATCTTTATTTACGCATCCGGCAAATCCCATCCCTGTAGGCAAAAATGCCTCCAGGTTCTGGAGCAGGTTATATCTAAGCCGACTGCTTTCAATATCAGCTCTGAAATACTCCAGGAAATTCTCCATGTTTATACAAATAAAAAAGATTTAGAGAAGGGGATTACATTGGTGGAAATGGCCTTAAAAATGTTTCCACAAATATTTCCCATCACTACTGCAGAGATTATAACAACATGTACAGTATTAAAAAAGTATCCCGGCCTGAATGCCCGGGATGCTCTTCACGCGGCTGTAGTGATCAATTACGGCCTCGAGGGAATTGTAAGCTTTGACGGGCACTTTGATATTGTAAAAGAGATTAAACGATTTCAACCATAAAGCATATATTTTATTTCTGTATAGTAAAGTTTTAGACAAATTAACTGGTGATTCCGGCAATAAATATATACAGGATAGCTATGGGCATGATGTAACGAATCAGAAAAGACCAGACTCTGCCCCAGTAAAAACGGGGAGAGCCTTTTTTTATTTCTGCCACCGCTTTACCCGTGCTCCATACCCACCCCAGGAAGACTACAAGCAGCAGCCCGCTGACTGGGAGCAAAAAGTTGGAAGCCACAAAGTCCATCAAGCCCAGGATGTCCCGGCCCATGATCAATAAATTTGATAAAACTCCCTGCGAAAGTGTCGCAGGGACTCCAAAAGCAAACACCAATAAACCGATGGTAACTGAAGCTGTTTTGCGGGACCACCCTTTTTGATCAACTACATAAGCTGTAAAGGCAAACAGAGCCGGTATTACAATAAGCCCCATGAGAATGGCGATTGCCACGTCAGATATGCCAATGAGTACGCCCATAGAGTCCCACAAAGATAAGATTAATAAGCTAGGGGTCAGGTCAGAACATTCGCACATTTGCGCACATAAATGTTCTGGATAGTTGGTATTGTCAAGATGCCAGAATTTGTATAGACAAAAGCATAGTTTTTATTTATAATATTGTAAGGAAGTAAGATTCCTTACAATAAGGAGGTTTAGGCCCGACATGAAAAGAGTAAAGGTAACCTCTAAGGGACAAATCACTTTGCCGCGCTCATTACGAGAGAAATTAAATATTAAAGAAGGAGATTATTTGGATGCGTCAATCCAGAACAAAAGTCTGCTGTTTAAACCCGTTCCCGGGACACATGATGTCGAAGTAATACGGGAGCACTGTAAAAAATATAACAGTGAAAAAGCCGACATGGAGGAAACCCGCCAAATTCTAAAAAAAGTACCGTTTTCCCTTTCGGAACGCGCCAGTAAACTCCGGGAGGAATAAATTAATGTCTATTGTAACTTATTTTGTAGATACCAGTGCCCTTTTCAAAAGGTATGTATTTGAGCAGGGATCAAGTTTTATGGACCAGATCTTTTCAGAAAAATCATCCGTCTATATTTCAACTGTCACCCTCTGTGAAATCATTTCAAATTTAAGAAGGTTAGTGGATATTGATAATCTTATAAGTGAAAAGGAATTTACCACTATTAAAGCAGCTTTCCTTGCTGACATCGGTAATGAGATAATTGATATTGTTGACTTGACACCGTCAATTATCTTAAAAAGCCTGGATATTTGCTCTGACGAATATGTTACGCCTTTGGATTCCATTCAGCTCTCCACGGCATTATCTATGGCAGAAAAACCTGTCTTTGTGTGCTCAGACAGAAAACTACTACGGTTAGCTGCAAAATGGGGGCTGCAAGCTGTGAACCCAGCGTGACCTCACCGATGTGCCCAATTTGCATTAAAAAAGCAGCTGTCATAGCATGCCGTTGAAAAAGGCACCTTAATCGATAGTTCACGGTCACCCTTTACTGCATCAACGTTTGAGCCCCAATCATTGACAATTTCCCAGCCTTCTGCTGTCTCTATTACTACGAGCATACAAATGGGACACTTGTTATTAATCAGAAAACAAATTCAGGGTTCCGGTTGCTGTAAATAGCAGCCGGAACCCTGAAATATTATTGCGCCTGTTATTCCCGGACTATGTCTTCTTCGCTGATCAGCGCTTTGTAGTGCCACAGTATATCACCCAGGTGCTGGAGCAGGTGCATATAAATGATGGAAGCCTTTGGGTGGCACGAGCCTTTGCATAATCTGTCTTCGTGCATGCCTGAACTCCTGTCTGCGTCGGTTGTGAGCCTTGCAATCTCTTTTTCCACGTGCTCCACAATCAGCGGGTTACGTGTAAGCAGGGCATCACCGACATGGTGAACAAGTTCTCGTGTGCCGCGCATCAGCTCACTCATCTCTTTTGATGCCACCTCACTGAAAAGCACGTTTTCTTTTACTTTTGTTTCAACATATGACGAAATGCGCATTACATCATAAAACACTTTACTGAAATTGATGGCTGTGGCTTGCATGACCAGAGCCTCTTGGGCAGAGGTTTTTTCGCTGCCCTCGTAGAGCCTGGCAAGGCTCTGGCGCAGCTGCTTAGAAAGGTCTCCGGTCACCTGCTGGTATTTAAGGGTCAGGCGGTGTTTCATAAAGGCTATGTAGATCTCCAGAAAAAGCTGATCCAGCATTTCTACTGCACTGTTTATTTCTTTGGTTGACGTGGTGCTGATTAACTTTTTCAACTTTAAACCTCCTTGCTAATGGGAAATAACCTGCAACTTAAGCGTATTATACCACAAATATTTCTCCCTACCAATAACAGACTTGCAACGCCAGTAATTAAAGTTTGTTGGCGGGAGAATTTTTTTTTGCTTCGACAATATAAATCAGTATAAGCAGGGAAAATTCTGCCAATAATTTCTAATAGGGAGGTGCCGGATATGTCTCGTAAAAATAAAAATTTTTTCCTGGTGGTCATAGTATTGATACTTGTGTTTGCCCTGCGCCAGCCCGGCAGGGCACTCGAGGCGCCGGAGGCATTGGAAGGACTGCTCAAAAGTACAGGCGCCTCTGTCAGCGAAGGTGAAATTCAGTACCTGGTGTCACTGGGCAACAACTTTTGGAGCATGGAAGAGCTGAAAGTAAAACTCCTGGCCGCCGCCGACATCCTTGGCCTCAAAGATGGGGATGTTGTAAGCAGCGAGGGCGCAACCTACCGTGTCCTGGATGTAACGGGAGAGATGACCCTGGGGCCTCTGGCGCACATTGTTGTACAGAGCAACCCCGGCGATAAGCAGCTTGGCATTTCGCCGCAGTCCTACCTGCTGGTCATCTGCCGCGACAGCTCAATTCACAACATTAAGACACTTGCTTCCAGGCTGGAAACCGTTATGCGTCCACTCGCGCCTGGCGGTCAGACCAGCTACTACCTGACAGGCTCTTTGCCGGGAAAATACTCAGGGGATGAAATGTCCAAACTGGCGGAGAAAGCCCTGGAAACAGTAAACGGCAAAGTGGTGGAGGGCATGTGGGAAGAAGAAATCGTCAGCCTGACTGCCTATACGCCCCTGATCAGCCGCCATCTCGGTGCAGGGGAGGACCGGTTTAATCTTAATATTGCTGTCCGCTACGACAGGCACAGTGAGCGCACAGTGATTTGGGCAGGGTTCCCGCTTATACATGGCAGCTATTAAAGCTTTAAAAAACCAAAAAAAGGACAACATAAACTGTTATCTCCAATCAAAAGCTAATTATAGGAATCAAACAGACGGGGGGCGGGCTTATGTGAAAGAGAAAATTAGGATTGAAGGCGGCTTAGAGCTGCAGGGCAGTGTTCGCACCGAAGGAGCAAAGAATGCCTGCCTGCCCATAATGGCGGCTGCTCTCCTCTGCGAGGGACAGGTTGTTCTAAACGACATACCTGCACTGAATGATGTAATGTTTATGTGTTCTGTTCTGACCAGCCTCGGCGCACAGGTTGAATACCTGCCCGCTGAAAAAAGGCTGATCATCGATTCTACCCGCCTTACAAGTACAGAAGCGCCCTACTCCCTGATTCGCAAGATGCGCGCCTCTTTTCTTGTTATAGGGCCGCTGCTTGCCCGTGAGGGCAAGGCGCGGGTCTCTCTCCCCGGGGGCTGCGCCATTGGCATCAGGCCCATCGACCTGCATCTGAAAGGACTAAAAGCCATGGGCGCCGAGGTGGTTATCGGCCACGGCTACATCGAAACAGTCACTGACCGCCTCCGCGGAGAGCGCGTCTATCTCGATTTCCCCAGCGTCGGCGCCACTGAAAACATTATGATGGCCGGCGCGCTGGCTGAAGGCGCCACAGTGATTGAAAACGCCGCTGAGGAGCCTGAAGTGGTGGACCTGGCCCGCTTTATCAATGCCATGGGAGGCAGGGTAGTGGGCGCCGGCACAGACACGATTCGCATCCACGGTGTCTCCAGGCTCAGCAGCACTGAATACACAGTAATCCCCGACCGCATTGAAGCCGGCACTTTTATGGTCGCCGCTGCCATCACCGGTGGTGAGATTACAGTGGAAAATGTTATCCCCACCCATATTGTGCCTCTTATCGCCAAGCTTAAGGAAGCAGGCTGCGATGTTATCGAAGAAGAAAGCCTGATCCATATCCGCCGCAACGGGCAAATCCGTGCTGTGGACATCAAAACCCTCCCTTACCCGGGCTTTCCCACCGACCTGCAATCGCAGATGATGGTACTCCTGACACTGGCCCGCGGCACCTCGGTAATATCGGAGACAGTATTTGAAAACAGGTTTATGCATATTGACGAACTCCGCCGCATGGGAGCGCAGATAAAAATAGAGGGACACACCGCCGTAGTCACAGGCCGCGAGAAAATTTTCGGCGCCCCAGTCAAAGCCACAGACCTGCGCGCCGGCGCCGCCCTTGTCCTGGCAGGCCTGGCTGCCCAAGGCCGCACCGAAGTGGACTGTATTCACCATATCGACCGGGGCTACCTCAATTTTACAGAAAAACTGGCCGCCCTGGGCGCCAAAATATCAAGATCAGAATAGAAGTTTTTTGTTCTAAAAATACCTCCGCCTGCATAAGAATATCTACATCCTCAGGCGGAGGTATTTTTCATGAGCAAATTTCTGGCACTGTCGCTGATATTCCTGATCATTATCATAATAGTTCTCCCCGCTGCCCTTGTGCGGGGCTGCAGTTTTGCCCCGGTCCCGGCGCCGCGCATTGACCGCAGCCCCATTGAGTCCCCTGCCGGGGAGATCAACATCCGTGTCTACCGCCACGACTTAAATGAGATTGTGGAGCTTCCCCTGGAGGAATACCTGGTGGGAGTGGTGGCGGCAGAAATGCCGGCTTCGTTTGGGCAGGAAGCGCTCAAAGCTCAGGCTGTGGTGGCGCGCACCTATACAGTAAACCAGATGATTCACTATGGCGGTCCAGGCTGTTCCGTCAACCCCGGCGCCGATATCTGCACCATTTCCGGCCACTGCCAGGCCTGGGAGACTGAAGAAGACTCTCTTGGCAAATGGCCTGCCGCCGATGCCGCCGCCCATCTGAACAAAATCCGCCAGGCAGTGCGTGATACCGCCGGCAAAGTGATAACATATGACGGTAAACTCATCGACGCTGTCTTCCACTCTACCTGCGGCGGCCAGACAGAAGACAGCGAAAAAGTCTGGAGTACAGCTATGCCCTACCTGCGCGGCGTGGCCTGCACATACTGCGAAGGCACGCGATGGTGGCTCACAGAGCAGAAATTAAGCTCGGCTAAATTTGCCACTAACATCCTGCCTTATGTTACTGCAGTTCCCGTCTCCTCCGCCGGCCGTCCGCTGCTTGAAGCGGCCAGCCGCAGCGATTCCGGCCGTGTGCTCACACTGCGTGTCGCCGGGGAATCAGTGAGAGGGCGCGACTTCCGCAGCGCCATGGGCCTGCCTTCCACCAATTTCACCTGGAAAATTGATGGTGAGCAGATAACTTTCACCTCACGCGGCTATGGGCACGGTGTGGGCCTTTGCCAGTATGGTGCTGATGGACAGGCCAAAGCAGGTAAAACCTACGAAGAAATCATCAGCTACTACTATACCGGGATCGAAATGGGGACACTGTCACCCTGGCAATAAACGAATAATCAGGTAAATTTTGGACATAATACCTCGCAAGAGGTGATGTCCGGATGAAAAAAAATATAGCTCCCAAAGCGGCGCTGCGCAAGATTCGCCTGGGCCGCAGGGGAATGATCCTGCTTATTTATTTTCTCATGATTGGCCTGATGATAGCATTTGTGGCCTGGCGGGGCGTGACTGTGACCAGGCTTGAACTGCCTCCCCCGGTATCTGAAACCGGGGCAGCAGAAACCGATGCCGAACCTGATGTGGCAGCAACCGCCCCCTCCGTCCCGGTTGATGAGGACTATGTGGCTGATACCACAGTGGAAGAAGAAAATCCCGCCCCTGTTGTCTCAGCACCCAGTGGGCCTATGCTCTGGCCCGTGGAAGGAGAAATCCTGATTGGCCATCATGAGTCCTACTACATCGGCAGCGTGCGCCATCTCCATGTTGGCGTGGATATAGCCGCTGAAGCAGGAACCGTGGTAGCTGCCGCCTGGCCCGGTGTAGTCATTGATGTCCGCGCAGAAAGCGCCTTGGGATTAATGGTGGAAATTGACCACGGTGGCGGCTTTATCAGCCTCTACGGCAACCTGTATGACGTATTTGTAAATGTAGACGATATAGTAGAAGCCGGCCAGGCAATCGCGGAAGTCGGGCAAACAGCCAGGCTTGATGCCGGTGAAGGCTATTTCCTTCACTTTGCTCTTTACCGCGACGGCAGGGCTGTTGACCCTGTAAGAGAGCTCTCCCCCAGGTAATTTTAACCGGCCTGCAATCTGGGCCGGTTTTCCTTTGCTTTCCTGTCATAATTGGCCCATCCCGACATATATTTTTTAACAAATGTTAATAAGGGGGCGGCCAGATGCAGGACTATATCGAGCAGCGTATCCTGGAGGTCAGCAATTATATGCTGGAGACAGGTGCTACAGTAAGACACGTGGCTCGTGTGTTCGGTGTTTCCAAATCCACAGTTCACAAGGATCTCACAGAGCGACTCCCCCACATAAATCGCTTTATCGCCAGAGAAGTCAAGTTAATCCTGGATAAAAACAAGGCGGAACGTCATCTGCGCGGGGGCGAGGCCACACGCAAAAAATATCTTACTGAGGAAAAATAAAGCAAAAAAAAGGAAAATAGGCCCATCTGACGAATAAAACACCAGACGCAAACGTGATAGACAAGCTATTGAAGACATGAGGTGATGGCGATGAATTTAGGTTCCGATATGGGAATTGACCTTGGCACTGCTACGGTGCTTGTCCACCTGCGAGGCAAGGGTATTGTGCTCCATGAACCGTCCGTGGTTGCCATTGAACAAAACACACGCAAGGTCCTGGCTGTAGGCGAGTCGGCACAGCGCATGCTGGGCCGCACACCCGGCAACATTACTGCCACCAGGCCGCTGCGTGAGGGTGTAATCGCAGACTTTGAAATTACAGAAATAATGCTCCGCCATTTTATCACCAAGGTCTGCGACAAACGCCGCCTCTTTCGCCCCCGTGTCGTTGTCTGCATCCCCGCCGCCACCACCACCGTCGAACAAAAGGCAGTAATCGAAGCAGTGATGCGCTGCGGTGTCCGTGAGGCTTTCCTGGTAGAGGAACCCCGCGCCGCCGCTCTCGGCGCCGGACTCGATATCTTCCAGCCCAGCGGCCACATGGTAGTAGATATCGGCGGCGGCACAACCGATGTAGCCCTGCTCTCTCTCGGCGAAACAGTGGTCACAGAAAGCGTGCGCGTCGGTGGAGACAAGTTTGACGAAGCCATCGCCCGTTATATAAAACGCGAGTTTAACCTCCTCATCGGCGAACGCACTGCAGAGGCCCTCAAAGTCGAAGTCGGCACCGCCTACTCCGGCAATCGCCTCCGCGAAGCGGAAGTCCGCGGCCGCGACATGATATCCGGCCTGCCCCGCTCCTTCCTGGTCACAACAGACCATGTGCTTGAAGCTATGCAAGAACCCCTTGACGATATTCTCCACTGCATCAAGCGCCTTCTTGAAAGGACACCGCCCGAGCTCGCCGGCGACATCATCGAACACGGCATAGTTATGACCGGTGGCGGCTCCTTGCTGGACGGGCTTGACAAAAGGTTCAGCGAAGAGACAGGTGTCCTGTGCTATGTGGCTGAAGACGCCGTGGCCTGCGTGGCCAAAGGCACAGGCTACGTCCTGGAGCACCTGGAGAAGCTCGTCCACACACTGATCTCGCCAAAACGCCTGTCCGCAACAATCTAACAAAATAATTCAGCTCAGGTTCGCTACGCCATTTGATATCATAGCAGAAGGTCTTTACCTTCTGTTTTTTTTGCATAATTAATTTAACAGCATAGTGTTACGATTATAAAAAATGTGCTACAATAGATTTAATAAAATTTTTGGAGGTTGTATTCATGCATATACCCGACGGATTTCTAGACACCAAGACTTGGGTTGCCACGGCTGTGTTGGATCTGGCGGCAGAGTGGGCCGATGATGTTATTATCATTGCGGGCGGGCGCTGCCTGGCGCAGGGAGGGACAGACCTTTTGGTAAACGAGCAGATAATTGAAGAGGCGCAACTCTGCTTTCCGGTAGTGGCGCGCATATTTAAGGAATTGCCCGAATTGGCGCCGGATGTTCTTCCCAAAAACGTTTTGGAAGCGTTTCACTAATTCGGTCGTGGCATTTTACTAAATCTTAGCTGTTGGTTAAAAAGCAAAAGATATTAGTTGCTGAAAAAGGAGCAACGCAAAGATACCTGAAATCATATTTCCAGACAGAGGATGCAGGAATTTTTACTGTGAGGGAGATACTTTGGAATAGTTAACTAATCAGAAGGGGGAAAATTTTTGTCTGAGCTGGTACGTTTTGGCATATCAATGAATGAACAACTCCTTGATAAATTTGATAAAAGAATAGTTGCCCAGGGCTACGCCAACCGTTCCGAGGCAATACGGGATCTTATTCGCAACCGCCTGGTTGAGCTGACCTGGGAGAACGATGACCAGGATGTGGCTGGGACGATCACACTGGTCTACGACCATCATGTGCGCGGACTTGGCAGTTTGCTCACAGAACTGCAGCATGAGTCACATCACCTGTTTTTGTCCACCATGCACGTCCACCTGGATCATCACAACTGTTTGGAAGTACTGGTAGTGAAAGGTCAGGCCGGCCATGTACAGATGATAGCCGACCGCTTGATAGGCACCCGCGGCGTTAAACACGGTAGACTTACCATCACCTCAACAGGCCGTGAACTGGTCTAGTTTAGGGCAAGTTGTCCAGATTGATTTAGTCCCCAACTTCACCCAGCACTTCGTCAAGCAGCTTGTCTTCTTCCTCGCAGCCACAGCCGCCCACAGTATGCAGTAATTTCATTAAATCTTCAATTTCACCTAAAATATCATAATAGTCCGAAATATCAAGCATTACCGCCCTTACACGCTTGTCTTTGGCCACAAACACAGGACCTTCACAGAGGCTCTCAATAATCTCTCCCAGTTTCTTCCTTACATCACTTTCATGCTTAATCCTTATCCTGCCCATCTCAAGCCCCCAACTCCATCACATCAGCCTCCGGTTTTTCCCGAAAACCTGCAGCATTTTTTTCAGTCCTATAACTATTATCCAACTACAGTCATCCCCTCTCTAGGACTATTATATCAAAAATTATCATCACCCCCAACAAAAAAAACCCTCCTGCGAAAATATCGGTAACGGGGGAGCAAATAGGAGGGAACTACATGAAAAAACTATTGCTCCTGCTGCTGGTCCTGATAATGGTATTTATACCGGCCATAGCGGCCGCCCAGACCGGCAGCGAAACGACAACCGAAGAAAATCAGGTTGTCGAACAGACAGAAGGATCCGAAGAGGGCCAATCCGAAGGCGACGAGGACTCAGACACCGCAGAAGAGGAAGAAGGAGACAGCGAAGACTCAGCAGATGAAGAGGGCGATACAGAAGAAGAAGCCGAAGCTGACACCGAAGATGAAGATGAAGCAGACACCGACGCCGACACAGAGGATGACGAGGAAGAGAATGAGGAGGAAGCCTCTGCAACTGGCCTCACACCGGATTCACCGTTTTACTTTATCAAGCTGTTCTTTGAGAAAATCCAGGTAATGTTCACCTTCACATCCGAAGGTAAAGCAGAAAAGCTGCTCCAGCAGGCTGAAACACGCCTCGCCGAGTTGGCTGCCCTGCCGGAAGAAAAGCAGGCGCTCTACGCCGAAAAGCTGGCCAAAGCCTTCCTGAAGGCCATGGAAAAAGTGGACAAGCTCCTGGCGGAAAGTGAAGAGCCAGACCAAGAAGAAGGGGATGAAGAAGAAGACAGTAACATTGAGGAAGACGGTAACATTGAAGAAGACGAAGAAGAGGATGAAGACGACGGCGATGTGGCCGACGCATCTTTACAGTCTCACCCTTCATTAATGGCACTGCAGGCCGCCTGGGAAAAAGTACCCGAGCAGGCCAGGCCCGCCCTGGAAAAAGCTATGGTAGTTTCTCAAACAGGGAAAATACGCAGCCTCCAGGTAAAAGAGGCCAAACTGAACGGTGAAAAAGCAGGACCAAACCAGAATGCGCCGGGCCGCGCTAAAGAAGCTTCGCAGGAAGTAGAAGAAAAAGTAGAAGAGGAAGTAGAAGAGCTCTTAGGTGAAGACGACGAAGATGAAGAGGAATCTTAGATTGTAGCTGAGGAGTGATAAAAAAGATGACCCGGGTACTATTCTCCCGGGTCATCAATATCACTCTGTCAAACCCATTGTAGTGCCATGTAGTTCCTGTGCTTGTGCTGGAAGCGGCTACACATTTTACTAACGCTGCTAGGGTGTCTTTATAAAAGTATTATTTATTTGGTAACCATTCAAAATCTTTACTTACACTGTATCCCAATAAAGTAAACCTGACTGACCACCAGTTATCTCCTTTGTGATCAACCAAACTGTTAGACGGGACCCAATTAGGCACATGTTCATAGAAATCATAAAAATATACTGAAACTGCAATTTCACGGTCCGGATATACTTGGCTTACCCTTTGTACCATACTTAAAAGCCAGGTTTCTATTTCTTCCCAGTGGTTGTCATCAAGTGCAAGTATCCACTGATCTATGCTCTTGTCATCGAGGCGGATAGGAATGCTGATAACATCGTCAGACTCATATACGCTTACACTTGGGAACCAGACCAGGTGTTTGCCGATTTTTCTAAAAGAATAGTTATCAGATAACTCCCGCGCCAATTGCTGGGGGGTAAGTTTTTGCGGCAGAGAAAATATGTTGCGCAGTTCGTTTTCAACACTAAGGGAAAGTGCCATTCTACCTCCAAGTAGCGTTATTAGGGATATGCTCTTTTCCCCTTGAAGGTATACCTTTACAGTGGAATCCAGATTATTTGTAGGAGTAATCAATATGGGTACATTTAATTTGGCGGCCAATGCTGCTCCGGCTAACACATCGGGGAACACGTCATCCCTGCTGAAGAAGAAATTGGTGCTGCCGGGCATGAGTAGCTGACTGACTGCTACTGCTGTCGCATTAACAGTGCTTCCGGCCACCCGCTGTACACCGGGCAGATTATCTGCAACCGCGGCAGAAACCGCGGCAGTGTTACCGATTACAATGGTTTCATTGATTTCCGCCTCTAAGAGGTAGTCCTGTGTTGCTTGGGGCAATGAATCTTTTTGTGTCAACAAAACAGGAATCCCTTCTCTTGCCGCATACGGTCCGGCTACAAGAGCATCCTGAAAGGTTTCCCCTGTTGCTACAACAGCTTTATTTACAGGTCCGAGTGCATTGGCTATTTCCACAGCCGTCTCGTAACGGTCCGCTCCTCCATAACGTTCAACACTAAGGCCAATAAGCTTAAGAGTATTTTCCACACTGAGTGATACCGCCTGTTCTCCTCCGAGAATAATCGCCTTCTTGGTACCAAGGCGCTGTAGTTCCAGTTCTGTCAGCGGATGCAGCCTGTCGGGGTATGTCAGTAAAATAGGGGAATTATGCTTGTATGACAGCGGCGTACCTGTAAGAGCGTCTGGAAAGTCGTCGCCCCTTGTAATAATCACCGTATCAGCGTTCTGCCAACCCTTTTGACTTATTCTTACCGCCGTCTCATAACGATCTTCACCGGCTAAACGCTCAATCTGTACTTGGTTCTGCGTAAATCCAAAGCTCTGCACAAAGATTACAAAAAATAAAATAAGTACTATAAAAACAGCAACTCTCTTCAAAATGTCACCACCTCAGTATTTTGGACGTACTGGAACAAAAAAAGTTCCTGAGTGTCAAAATTATTATAACAGAAAACTGTCACTACCCCCAAAAAAAATTTTTTCCAGTCGAAAATATTAAGTAGCAGCCTAGAAGGATTTTCCCCGCCTGGCAGGAATCCGGTCAAAATCGGCAGAATACAGGTATCCGAAGTATGCCTTAAGGTGGGTTCTTATGTTTCAGGTCACGGGGAACATCCACATTCACACTACATACTCTGATGGGCACGGTTCAATAGACGAAATAGCACTTGCCGCCTATAAAGCAGGGCTTGACTTTATTATCGTCACAGACCACAACACACTGCGCGGGTTACCGGAAGAAGGCTATCATCAAGGCGTCCTGGTGCTCGTAGGCAGCGAAATCAACAAAAAGAAGAACCACTACCTCGCCCTTCAGGTCAGCGAGGATATTCCTGTCAACGACGAAGAACCTCAACAGGTCATTGACAACGTAAACTCCCAGAAGGGAATCGGCTTTATCGCCCACCCGTTTGAGAAAGGCACCCCGCTGATAAATAACGGCGAGTGCTTCCCCTGGCTTGATTGGGGTGTTACAGGCTTTACCGGCATAGAAGTATGGAATTGGTCCTCACAATGGCGAGATAGCTTTCAAAGCATCCCCCGTAGCCTTTACTACTCGTATTTCAAGCCGGCAGGCCCCATTAAAGGTCCTTGCCGCGAGTCATTAGCCCTTTTCGATAAGCTGTCTCAAAAACGACACATAGTAGCCATCGCCGGCACAGATGCCCACGCTTACCCCCTCCGGAAAGGCCCCATCAGGCGCACCATGTTTCCCTACCAGTACCAGTTTCGTACCATAAACAACTGCATAGTCCTCGAGGAGCCGCTCTCCTTTCAACTCGCTGTTGCTAAACAACAGATTTACAGCGTCCTTCGCCGGGGTAGAAGCTTCATAGTAAACAGCCTTATAGGGACCGCCGCCGGGTTTTCTTTCACCGCCACCAGCGATGACCGTGAATATCACATGGGAGAAGTTGTACCATTGGGCGAAGTGACAGGACTCCACATCAAGTGCCCGTATTACCTAAAAGGAAAGCTTAAGCATCGTATTTTCCTAAACGGACGACTGCTGGACGAAATCAAGCGATGTAATGTGACAGTCCGTGTCAGGGAACCGGGGGTCTACCGTCTCGAAGTTCTTTGCAACAACAAGCTCTGGATACTTACAAACCCCATTTATGTTAATTATTCATAGCAAATGGCTGAATTGGTAAAAAAACCCTTGAAATACAGGTTGATTTAATGGTAAAATTTACTGTGATGTACTATGCCCATTTTTTTTAGGTAAGCTGCGAATAGTATGGCATAAACATAAAACCTTTCCTGCTTGGTACTAGCGCCCGTCATTGGGGTGTTGTACATAAGAAACCCGTGCACAGTTTTCTTGGGTTAAAAAGTTTACTGAAAGGGGTGGTTACTGGAAGAGCCAGTAGGATTTTATAGGCTTCAAATGTATCAGTTGAAATTAAATTCTAGGAGGGAAAACTGGAGAATGATAAAACGCAAGATTAAAAAGACTCTATCACTTATCCTCGTTCTTGCCATGGTTATGACTCTCTTCGCCGGCGTTACATTTGCCTCTACCACTTCAGTCAGAATTTCAGGGGCAGACAGAATCGCCACTGCCATCGAAGTTTCCAAGGCAGGTTGGGCCTCTGCCGGTACAGTAGTCCTGGCAACTGGCTGGAACTATGCCGACGCTCTTGCCGGCGCACCGCTGGCATCCGCATTAAACGCACCAATCCTGCTCACAAGGGCTAATGCTCTGCCCGCAGAGACAAAAGCGGAAATTAGCAGGCTTGGCGCCACTAAGATTATCATCCTTGGCGGCGAAGTCGCTGTTTCTGCAGAAGTTGCCGCTGAGCTCTCAACTGCCGGCCTGACTGTGGAAAGAATCGCGGGTGCTACCAGGGTTGAGACCTCAAGGCTGATTGCAGCCAGAACCAACGCTACCAGCGCCTTTGTCGTGGACGGCTGGACCAGCTTCACTGAAGCCCTTGCCGTTTCCGGTTGGGCTGCCAAAGCCGGTATCGCTATCATTTATGCCAATGATGCTCAAGGCACTTACACTTCCTTGCCGGGCATCACCAGTTACACTTTGGTAAAGGGCATGAATTATACTGATATCTATGACCTGTCCCTTAAGATGGCTGCCAACTATACCAATGCTCCCGGTGTCATCTTCGCCACCGGTAAAGACTTCCCTGATGCCTTTGTCGGAGCACCCTATGCTGCCAAATTGGGCTATCCCATCATCCTGACAGATGATGCTTCCGCTGCTGTAAATAAGTGGCTGGAAGACAATAAAGCCTCAATTAAAGGCAACACCGTAGTATATGGTGGCACAGTAGCTTTTGCTGAAAACCTCTTAACAGAGCTTAAGAAGCCATTAGTAATTGTAGAGCCGCTCGCAGTTGCTTCTGCATCCGCAAGCAACCTTGCTGAAATCGTTGTCAAGTTCAACCAGCCTCTTGATGCAACAAAAGTAGTAGTAGCTAATTTCACTGTTGGTGGCGCTAACGCAGCCGCTGTTGCTCTCAGCGCTGACAAAACAACTGTGACTGTAACTCCTGCTGCCATCTCGGCCACTAACCAGGCTACTTACGCGCTTGTTGTCAAGAAAGCTGTTGGAATTGCAGCAGACTATGCTAAGTCAGTACTGGCTATGGATACCCAGATCCCATTCGTAACCGGTCTTACCCTGACTGGTCCTACAACTTTCGATATAACTTTCAGTGAGCCAATTAAAACAGCCGGTAGTGTCATGATTAATAATGGCATCTATGGCGCTACAGTTGCTGGTCCTGTTGGCAATAAGGTAACTGTTACCACAGCTGCTCTTGCTGACGGCGACTATACCGTTAAAATTATCGGATATAAAGATTATGCAGATTTCACCATGGATACCGTTGAGCTGACTTTAGCATATGCGAAAGATACCGCAGCTCTCGTAGCATCCATTAGCTCTGCAAAGCAAACTGAAGTGAAAGTGAAGTTCAGTAAGAAAATTGCAACAGTTTTAAACGCTAATCACTTCTATCACACATTCTCTGCCTATAATCCCAATACTGCTACAACCACTGACAATATTACTTACACTTTAACCTTCAATGCATATCCCATTCCGGAGGGCAGCTTTAACCTCGTTGTAAAGGCTAACGACGGCGGTGCTGTTCCGGTAAAAATAACCGATGTATGGGGCGTTGATTTTGCTGCTAATACTACTCTTGTTGGTAGTGTAACGGCAGATACTACTCCTCCCACAGTAGCTGTTAAAGAAGTCGTTGACGAACAGAATGTTAGGGTTGAGTATAGTGAAGCAGTAGCCGGTGCTACCACTAGTGCCAACAATGTTGTGAAGAAGGCTGACGGTACTACTGTACCAGGCATAAGTGTTACAAATGTTTCAGGAAACATTTATAACATTAACCTCGGTGCTGTCATGGCCGGCGGCGTATACACAGTTACCATTTCCAACATTACTGATACAGCTTTGGCCCCGAACGCAATGGCTGCCACAACGTTGAGCTTTACTATTACAGATAAGACTCCTCCTGCGGTAAGTTCCATTAAATATGTTAATACTGCTGCTGGAACCCCTGAGTATCTGTATGTAACTTTCAACGAAGCTATGGCTACTTCCGGACCCGGTAGTGTATTAGATGTAAACAACTACAGGCTCGGTACAGTTAAGCCGTCCGCGGTTACCGCGTTTGGAACCAACAAATATCGGTTAACTTTTGCAGATACCACAGTATTTAACGGCGCTACCTTCACCTACGGGCAATTGGCTGATGTTTCAGGCAACAGCATGGTAGCACTTTCAACATCTGTTGGTCTCGTAGCCGGAGATGCCGAAGCCGAACCGGTTCCCGGAGACATCACAATTAAAACCAAGAGCCTTAACACTATCGAGATTGTTGTAAACAAGGTAATACCTCAAATTCTTGCCGCTGACATTATTGTAGACAATAATGCCGTGCTGGAAACTCCTGCGATGATTAGCTATACTAATGACGGCACAAAAACTACAATAGTAGCGACACTCAAAAACGTATCAGCACTAACCGGTCCCAGCGCTGTGCCTACCAAGGTAACATTTGCTGCGGGTAAGCTGGTAACAGATACTGGTATAGCCAATACTCCTGCCATTAACGTAACTACCATAACTGATAATGTTGCTCCTTCCGTAGTTGTCCCCTCTCCCGCAAACGTTAATGCAACTACTGGCCTTATCGCACTGACATTCAATGAAGACGTTGGATATAAGACAGGTACCGACGCATCATTGTTAGCCACTGATTTTGTTATCACCTATAAGGGAGCAGCTTTAGTCGCTGGTGTTGATTACACAGTATCTGCATCGGCACAAGGGTCTGCAGGTGTGGTTACAGTAGGTATAGCCATCACCAAGACTTTAGTTGTTGACGAAAATGTTACCGTAGCCGTATCAAATGCTAACTATCTTGTGGATTCTGCAGGTAACAAAGCTAACGCCTTCAGCATTACCTACAAAGTGAACTAGCATTCCGAGTTGTTTCTAACAACTAAGTGACACAAGAATGCCCCTCGAGAGAGCGATCTTTCGAGGGGTGTTTCTTCTTATTCATTTACATACAAGGATTTACAGAGATGTTGTCGAATGTTTTATTGTTGCAAAGCTGGAAAGTAAGCCGATGCAGAAAAGTAAATCTGGGGGTGCATTGTGAGACAGTTCAGAAAGATTCTTGCTATTACATTAGTATTTTTGATTATAACGTGTTTTGCTATGTCTGCCGTTTTAGCTGTCAGTCCGGTTTTAGACGAAGTACGGGATTTGATAAGGTCCTATTATGTGGATGTGGTACCTGAGGAGATACTTAATGCTGCTATCATCGGAGAAATTCTTGACAGTCTTGACATCAACACCTCCTACCTGTCGGCGGAGCAGTTTGCCAAATTTCTCGAATCCATGGAAGACTTGAGTTTTTCCGGCATCGGTATCTACATAGACACACACGAAGACGGCATCCTGGTGCAGTCCGTGATCAGGTATTCCCCTGGTGAAGAAGCGGGGCTGTTGGCAGGAGACGTAATTATCAGGGCCAACGGCTGGTCGATGAAAGGGATGACCACTGAAGAGGCAATAACCATCCTGAGGGGCCCCGAGGGCACTACTGTAAGCCTTTTCCTGCGCCGCGGAGATAAAGATTTGAACTTTGATGTAATTCGGAGGAAAATTGTCATCCCCACTGTTACCGTTGACGTTTTAAACGGCCATATCGGTTATATCGACCTTAATTCCTTTGGCGGCGACACAGCCCAGCAGTTTGTGATTGCTATTGAAAATTTAAAGGCCCGTGGCGTGGACAGCTGGATTATTGATTTACGCAACAATACAGGCGGCTACCTCTACACGGCCGTAGATATTGCCGGTCATTTTATCGGCAGCAAAACGGCTGTGCAGATAGTGGACAGGGAAGGCACTGACTATCTGACTGGGACTGACCACAGTTACCTGATTGAGCAGCCGGTAGTTTTTCTGGTCAATGATTATAGCGCCAGTGCTTCTGAAATCCTGGCTGGTGCTGTGAGGGACCATGGTGATGCTGTTTTGGTGGGGACAAATACATATGGCAAGGGTTCGGTGCAGACGCTGTTTGGGCTGTCTGACGGAGGTATTTTAAAGCTTACCACCTACAGATTTTATTCACCGCTTGGCGACCCCATAGACGGAGTGGGCTTGACACCCGATATTCTCCTGGTTGGCGATGAGATGGATGCGGCTGTGGAGCTGTTGTCTCGCTATGACGGCAAGGGGCCGTTTTTAAAATTGGAGGCGAGTCACAACCGCGTTTTTATTGATGAAACAGTTGAGGTTAAAGTAAACTTTACTGCTGCCGGTGCCGGCATTAGTGGGCGTAACCTGTGGCTAAACGGGGAAAACAATGTGGCAGAGGTGTTTACCTCAAGTGATGGCAGCGTGGGTTTTACACTGACTCCGAGAGTGTCAGGGATTATTACAGTTACAGATATCAGGACAAAACAGCAGGCAGAGATTGTTGCCATGCGTAAAGAGGACCTGGTGCAGAGGACAGCGGGGGAGAACCGCATCCGGACGGCTGTAAATATATCGCAGCAGGGCTGGGCGACCGGGGCGGGTACTGTAATACTGGCAAGGTCGGATCATTTTGCCGATGCGCTGGCAGGTACTGTGCTGGCGGCAAAGTATAACGCACCGGTGCTTTTGACTAGCACTGCTGCAGTGTCAAGTGATGTAAAGGACGAGTTGGCGCGACTAAAGCCCACCAGGGTAATCATCCTTGGCGGGGAAAATGCCGTGTCTGCGGCAGTGGAAAATGAGCTAAAGCAGTTGTACGCCGTGGAGCGTATTGCCGGCGCCGACCGATTTGAGACGGCGGCGAAGATTGCCGAAGCGATTGGGCCATCAACGGAAGCCGTTGTGGTGAACGGGCTTGACTTTGCCGATGCGCTTTCGGTTTCTGCTTATGCCGGAAGCCAGGGCATTCCCATCCTACTTATCCGGAAGGATAGTGTGCCTGCTGTTACGCTGGCGGCCCTCAACTCGCGGGGAGTGAAAAATGTGACAGTGGTGGGCGGTGCCGCCGCTGTCAGCGACGCTGTCTTGCAGGCGCTGCCCGGCACGAAGAGCCGTCTTGCCGGCAGTGACCGTTACGCTACCGCGGTGGAGGTGGCGAAGGCTTACCCGGCCAAAAAGGTGTTTATAGCACGTGGCGACGACTTCGCCGACATCCTGGCCGGAGCGTCGCTTGCCGCCAGGGAAGAGGCGGCCATTCTGTTGGTGCGTTCAGGCGCCGTCCCCAATGTTGTGCATGATTATCTTGCGGACAATGCAACTAAGATTATTGGGGCACGTATCCTTGGCGGTCAGGCTGCCGTCAGCGACGGTGTCCAGGGTCTGCTGTACAACGTTTTAACGGGGAAGTAAGGATGTGGCGGAATATTACGGAGTAGGTGGACTTGGGCATGCGTAGAGTAATGTGCGGTTTTTTACTGTTTATCTTTCTCCTGGCCTGCGGTGTGGTTCAAGCCGCTGGTGTTCAGTTTGAGAGGATATCCAGGCAAGACCGCTACGAGACAGCAGTATGATCAGCCGCAAAGGGTGGCAGCGTGCAAACACTGTTATTATCGTGCGGGGAGACAACTTCCCTGACGCTTTGCCGGTTATTATGGATCGTATATGTTTAATATCAATGAGGGGTTAGGGATTATCGACATATCAGGACTGAAGTATTAGCAGGTACGTATTCCCTTGCCGGGAAATATTTTATCGCCAGGGATTTTCCCCGGTGATTTTTATTGTTGCGGTGGAATTAAAGGATTTGCATGCCTACTGTCGAATGATAACGTAAATCGGAGGCACTGGTTGTGGCCGGGAGGATTTCATATGCTCCCTGTCGAATAATTATTAGTCTGCCAGTATTAGTATGTTGACTTTTAGCTAAGGAAGGTGCATTATGAGAAAAGTAGCGGTTCCTGTAGTTATAGTTGCGTTAGTGTTCTTTAGCTTCTGGGCGGGCAGGTCTGTGGGAGCAAACACAGTGCCTGAACCGGGTTCGGAGCAGGACCCGTTGATTAGCAGGAGTTACCTGGAGCAGTATGTGGCGCAGCAGATTGGGACAACCCTGGGGCAGACAGTGGTTCTGACCAGGGGGGATATCCCCTTTGACTCCATTGCCGTGGCGCCTCTGGTGCAGAAATTTAATGCTGTGATGCTTCTGACTACGCCGCAGACTCTGAGCATGGAGGCCGGGCGCGCTTTTAAAGCATTGCAGCCCAAAAAGATATTTATTATCGGCGGGCCGGTGGCTGTTTCGCAGCAGATTGAGAACCAATTGCGGAGCAGTCTGCCGCAGGCGGAAATCATCCGCATTGAGGGCGCAACCCGCTATGAGACTGCTGAAAAAATCGCTGCCGCGGCGTCAGGGAGGACCTGGTAGCGGGCTGCGATAATTGAGAAGGTGGATGGATGAAACTTAAATTAAATATTATTGACGCGGCAATTGTGATACTGATTATCCTGGCGGCTGTGTTTGCTTTTACCAGGACGGGTCCGAGTGTTCAATCTTTCACCTTTGACGGCACTGATATCAGCAGGGCGGTAAGGAAATATCTTGAACTGGACCAGCAGGGCTATGTACTAAACGGCAAAATCAGTGGTACTAATCTGGATGGAAAGTCCGTGAATGTTGAGGGTGTGGTTAAATGGGCGAGCGGAGGCCAGCTTATACTTGAAGCCGGCGGGGAGACAGTGTCTGTGGGCGGGCCGGCCGGCAGGTATGAGGATGTTTTTGCGAGAAGCATTATACTGGAAGTGAGCCACAGGATAAGAGTTGAAAATATAATCCTGGAACCCAAAAAGATAACAACTCTGCTGGATTTAATTCCTGAGGGCAAGCTTGATAAAACTTTCAGGATATACACGCAGATTGCTTTAGTAGATGCCTCTGATATGGTTAAATTCCAGGGGGTTGTTAACGGGCTGCGCGCTGAAAAAAAATATGTGTCAGTCTATCCACTTGCCCTTAGAAACAACCTGAGCATCGACGGCGCAAGCCTTGAAGACCTGAAAACTGCTTCCCGCATTCTTGGTAGCATCGAGGGTTTAAGTGACTCCATAATTATGAGGGTCTACTACCCGGGCGAGCGGTTAAACTGAAAAAGGTGGTTCTCATGAGCACGATCTTAACTGCAACTGCGAGCGCCTGCAAACGGATGGAAAGCATGTTGCGAAACAGTCTTTTTGTCGGCGTTTTTCTTCTCCTCTACAGCAAGATGGAGGATCTCTGGCTGGAAAGCTGCTCTTTATCCCTCTATCAAAAAATTCGCCAGCCGTCCCTGCGTAGGAGCCGAATCCTCGACCGGGGACTTTTTTCGCCACTGGTGGTGGTGCTCGCTTTTCTTCTTTTCATGGCACTGAGCAATTACGCGGTATCACCCATGACACGCTTCACCATAGCGCTTGGCCTTTTATCATTTACAATATTTGCGCTGCTGCCGCAGAAAAGTAAAAGGATAGAAAACACCGTGGCTTTTGATACCGGCAGCATCATGGCGGTTGGTGTTGTAATTTTTCTCACAGGACTGTTTTTTGCTTTTCTGTCGGTGGCGCATGTGGGTGGAATCCCCCTGCTGCGGCCGTCTTTGCGGTATATGCTGTCACCGAGGCTCTCCATACCGTCCTTTCTTCTTATCCCGGCCCTGGCGATTTTGGTTTCCGGTTTTGCCGAAATGGTTAAAAACGGGCAATTGGAGTATGAAAGGGCCAGATTCAGGGCCATTGTCCTTACTGCTGCCTGCATCTTGCCGCTGGCGGCGCTTGGCTACAGGACACCTGTTATTGCGGTGCTGATGGTGGTTGCTGTCATCGGTTATTACACCAGGCTGTTCAGTGTGGTGGAAATCCTGGGCGTCTCACTGCTGGCATTTCTTTTGATAGTGGTGGTGGGCTACTACAGGGCCTCGGCCGAGTATGCCTGGAGCTTCAGCCCCCTGGCACTTTTAAGTGTACGCGCCAACTTTACCATGAGTATCTTTGATCTGCTGGTGGAGCTTGGCGGTTTGACCGGAGTCACGCACGGCGGCCTGTTGAGAAGTATGGCGCCGGCATCAGAGCTTGGCCCGCGTTTTATCATTGCCAGCCTTATCAGCTGGCGGCCCGGGATCACCATTACCGCCACCCTGCTGGGGCCGCTTGTTGTTGATTTTGGCACTCTGGGCGTTTTTTTCGGCATGAGCGCCCTGGGAGGGGTCCTTGGCCTGGGGAACCGGCTGCTGCAGGGCGGACATGCCGTATACACCGGCATTTACGCTCTTTTGATCTCTTATGCCATTATTGGCGTGGAAACCGGTATCATCGACCTCATCGTCGTCGGTTACTTTCTACTGGCGGCATGTCTCTACACATTAAACCTGTTTAAGGTAAAAGTTAGATTGTAAGGCGAAAGCTTGTGAGGTGGAGAGTTTGAAAGTTTTGGTTGTGAGCAATATGTACCCAAGTGAAGAGCATCCTGCTTATGGCGGCTTTGTCAAGAGCCAGGTGGAACAGCTGCGCGCGGGCGGCATAGAGGTAGACCTGGCTGTGATTACTGACAGGCGCAAGGGCTTTGTCGCCAACATCAGAAAATACCTGCTGCTTTTCTTTGCTATGGTCAGCGCCATCGGCCGCAAGTATGATGTTTATCATGTGCACTACCTCTTCCCCACGGGCCTGATTGTGCTTCCCGTTGCTTTGGTAACACGCACCCCCGTGGTACTCACCGCCCACGGCGGCGATGTGCTGCTTGGGCAGAGAAGGCAGTTTCGTTTTTTAACCAAGCTGACGCTGAGCTTTGCAAAAGGCGTGATTGCTGTCAGCGAGTCGCTGGCCGGTAAAATAAATAAAAGCTTTGGTGTGGATATAAAAAAAATCACAGTTGCCAGCTGTGGAGTGGACCTTGACTTGTTTTCACCCCGGGATAAAAGGAAAAGCAGGGCGGCTTTGGGTGTCCCCGCTGAAACTAAGCTGGTGCTTTTTGTGGGCAATCTTGTGCCTGTGAAGGGGATTGAAAACCTGCTGCAGTCTTTTGCCTGGATGGCAAAAGATGAGCCCCTGGCACAGCTCGCCCTCATGGGTGAGGGCCCGCTGCGGGACGAATTGCAGGAGCTGGCGGTTCAACTTGGCATTGAAAACTCCTGCCGCTGGCTGACGCCTGTGGAGCATGACCAGGTGCCCGCCATAATCTCTGCTGCCGACCTTCTGGTACTTCCCAGTCTGCATGAAGGTTTTGGCCTGGTGGCCCTTGAGGCGCTGGCCTGCGGCGTGCCTGTGGTGGCCTCCCGCACAGGCGGCCTCCCTGAAATTGTGACTGACGGCAAAAACGGCCTGCTGGTGGAGCCGGGCGATAAGATAGAGCTGGCTGCGGCCATGTCAAGGCTGCTGAAAGATGATTCGCTGCGCAAAAAATACGGAAAAGCCGGCCGCACCCAGGTACAGAAACACTGCAAAGAACAGCAGCTGGCGAAGATTAACAGGGTATACGATTTAGCTGCTGCCTCCAGGCAACAAAAGAACACGCTATAAGCAGGTGACAATATGGAGCGCCGTTTCATTCTCGGCATGCCTGTTGATGCCGCAACATACAGCTCGGCAGTGGAGCTTGCCGCCAGGAGCGTGGATTCACACACTCCCCTTTGGATTATGGCAGTCAACCCGGAAAAAATCATAAAAACAATGGACGACCCGCTGCTGCGCCGTCTGCTTTTAAAGGCCGGCCTCTTTATCCCTGACGGCGCCGGTATCCTTCTGGCCGGAAAGCTCCTTGGCAGGCCTTTCCCCGGGCGCGTCACAGGCGCCGACCTGCTGGAAGCCTTAGTTGGCGAGGCAGCGGCTCGGGGCTGGAAAATCTATCTGCTTGGCGCCGCACCCGGTGTGGCCGCGGCAGCCGCTGATATCTGGTCGGCCAGATATCCCGGCCTTGTCACTGCCGGCGTCAGAGACGGCTACTTTACAGAGCCGGATGAACCTGGCGTAGTGGCAGAAATCAGGAGCGCCGGCGCTGATCTCCTCTTTGTGGCCATGGGCAGCCCCCGTCAGGAGAAGTTTATTGAAAAATATCACCGAGAGCTGGCAGTGCCCGTCTGCATGGGTGTGGGCGGCAGCTTTGACGTGGTGAGCGGAAAAGCACAGCGCGCCCCGGTCTGGATGCAGCGCCTTGGCCTGGAGTGGAGCTACCGCCTGCTTAAAAACCCAAGGCGCATTTTGCGCATGGCGGCGTTGCCCCGTTTTATCCTGCTTGTGCTGGCTGTAAAGCTGCGCCTATTAAAGATTGGGGAGGAGCAAAAATGAAAAAAATATGTGTGCTCGGCCTCGGTTATATCGGGCTGCCCACAGCGGCGATGTTTGCCGGCAACGGCCATATCGTTGCCGGGGTCGATGTCAATGAAGATATAGTCGCCGTCATTAACAACGGCGACATCCATATCAATGAACCCAACCTTGCCGGACGTGTCAAAGAGGCCGTGGCCGCAGGCAAACTCTATGCCGCCACCACACCTGAGACTGCCGACGCTTTTATCATATCAGTACCCACACCGATTACAGCTGAAAAGAGGGCAGACCTCTCCAGCGTCTGCAAAGCTGCCGAATCCATTGTGCCGCATCTGAAAGCAGGCGACCTGGTGATTCTTGAATCCACAGTGCCGCCCCGCACCACGCTCGATATCCTGCTGCCCATCCTTGGCAGGAGCGGCCTGTGCATAGGTGATGAACTGCTGGTAGCCTACTGCCCCGAGCGCGTGCTGCCCGGCAAGATCCTTGAAGAGCTGGTCAACAACAACCGTATTGTGGGAGGTGTGGACGATTCCTCGGCAGTTGCCGCCCAAAATCTCTACGCCTCCTTTGTGCGCGGGGAGATCTTTCTCACAGACGCCACCACGGCAGAGATGACCAAGCTGATGGAAAACACCTACCGCGATGTAAACATCGCCCTGGCAAACGAGTTTGCGCTCATCTCGGAAAAGGCCGGATTCAATGTCTGGGACGCCATTTATTTTGCCAACAAGCATCCCCGTGTTAATATCCACCAGCCCGGCCCCGGTGTGGGCGGGCACTGCATCGCCGTTGACCCCTGGTTTATAGTGGAAAGCGCCAAAGGCGAAGCGCGCCTGATTGAAACCGCCCGTAAAATTAACGACTCCATGCCCTCGCACGTGGTCAATCTTGTGCGCCAGCAACTCCAGGGCATCAGCGACCCCAAGATTGCGGTGTTGGGCCTCACTTACAAAGCAAATGTGGATGACTGCCGTGAAAGCCCGGCTGTGGAAATCACCGCCCGCCTGGAGCAGCTCGGCTATCGCCTCGGCATCTACGACCCCCTGGCCAAAAGCAAAAAGATTGTGACGCTGGCTGAAGCACTGCGTGGCGCAGACCTGCTTTTGCTCCTTGTCAATCACGACGATTTCGGCTTTATCAACCCGTCAAGAGTGGCGCGCCTGGTCCGCCGCCGCTCGCTTATCGATACACGCCGCGTGCTCGATGTTGAAGCCTGGCAGAAAGAAGGCTTCAACGTCACCACACTCGGTGAAGGCATCCGCCGTGAGGATACTGCCTGCAGCCTCCGGGACGCGAGCCGGGTAAATTAGGATATAGTCGTGATATTAATAATTGCCCTCCATGTCTTTGGACTGGGGGGGGGCTTTGATAAATGACTATAATTAGTATAGGAAAATCCCATTTTCCAATATTATTGCATGGGAGTTGATCCTTATGAATGGCAGATTTGAGGTAAGGCCTAAAAGGCAAAACCTGCCGTCTTGCCTGAATATTGAAGATTCCTTTACAATTCCTTTTTTCCATTGTAAGAAATGTACTTATCAATTATAATTAATAGCGGGTGGCTTTTGAGACAGGAAGGTGCTTACATGAGGAAGAAGAAAAAACGCTTTTCACCAACTGTACTAATTGTAGCCGTCATGTTTTTGGCCGCAGCCTCCTGGGGTTGGTCGGTCTGGGTGAGGATACACGACGATCCTCCCCCGCCGCCTGTCACCAGCGAGGACCCGCCACCCGAAGTCGTTGACGTACCGGATAAAAACATATTGAATGTTCTGATTCTGGGCATCGACCAACTGGAACGCGAGGCGGCCCGAGCCGACAGCATCATGGTGATGAGCTTTAACCAGGATACCGGCGAGGTAGCCCTGATTTCCATCCCCCGTGATTCTCGTGTGGAAATCCCCGGGCGTTCCGGTCTTGATAAAATCAACCATGCCATGGCCTACAGGGGCGAGATCGCTCTCATGAAGCAGACAGTGGAAAAGCTGCTCGGCGTGCCCATGCATCACTATGTCTATACCAACTTTGCGGGCTTTACCAGGATAGTGGACATCCTCGACGGTGTCACCATCGACGTGGAACGCCGCATGGAGTATCCTGAAGCAAACAATCCCATCGACCTCTACCCCGGAGTGCAGCGCTTAAACGGTACGCAGGCTCTTGGCTATGTGCGCTACCGCAGCGATTCAAACGGCGACTTTGCCCGCATGCAGCGCCAGCAAAAATTTCTCAAGGCAGTAGCCGAAGAGGTTCTCAAACCTTCCATTGTATTTAAAGTGCCTCAGCTCCTTGAGCATGCAGCGCGGCACGTGCGCACAGACATGGCTATTTCACAATTGCTTTCCTTTAGCAAAACAGCGATGCAAATCAACCTTGACGAAATAGAGACAGTTCTGCTGCAGGGCTCCACTGTCAATATAAACGGCGTTTCCTACGTCCAGCTTGACGAAGACTTTCTGCGCGAAACCATCCGTCTCTACCTGCGCTGGGAGGAAATGTAACTAGCAGGAATTAAAGTAAGTTGCCATAAGAACAAACTTGTGATAAAAATATATTAGAACGATAGGAACCTTTTTTCACTCTAAGCGTCATTAAAGATAGCTTTAAACCGGGGGAGGAGAATCTATGCAGCAGTACCTGCTCCTGTTTGGCATTGCCTTTTTGGTCAGCCTGCTTATTACGCCCTGGGTTGCTTCCCTGGCTTTCAGAATAGGCGCACTGGACAAACCAAACAAGCGAAAAATTCACGACCATATGATGCCCCGTTTGGGCGGCCTCGCCGTCTATGCGGGTTTTCTGGTGTCTGCTGCCCTGCTCCTTGATAAAGGCCCCAAAGTCACCGGCCTGCTTCTCGGTGGTACAGTTATCCTCATCATTGGCATTGCCGACGATATACGCGGGCTATCACCAAAGCTTAAGCTTGTGGGACAGGCCCTTGCCGCCTGCATTGTCATCTACTTTGGCATCCGCGTGGAGTTTATTAATAACCCCTTTGACGGCTATTTTCAGCTTGGTATCCTCAGCATCCCCTTCACCATTATGTGGATTGTCTCGGTAACAAACGCTGTCAACCTTATCGACGGCTTAGACGGGCTGGCATCCGGGGTCTCCACCATCGCCCTTCTTACCTTTTCAATCATCGCCTTCCAGATGAGGCAGCCCACAGTTTCACTGCTTTCCATCGCCTTAGCCGGCTCCATCCTCGGCTTTCTTCGCTATAACTTCCACCCGGCCAAAATCTTTCTCGGTGACTCAGGCAGTATGTTCCTGGGCTATATGGTCTCGGTGCTCGCTGTCTTTGGCCTGCTCAAAGGTGTCACCCTTATCGCCTTCATCGTGCCCATCATCATCCTTGGCGTCCCCATCTTTGACACCTGCTATGCCATCTTCCGCCGCTACCGCAATTGCAAGCCCATCTTCCAGGCGGACAAGCTGCACATCCACCACCGCCTGCTCAGGCGAGGCCTTTCCCACCGCCAGGCTGTTCTTGTCATCTACTGCATTTCTCTCTTTTTCAGCGTGAGCGCCCTGCTCATGATGAGAAACATCAGGCTTTTCTAACAGAGTCACAAACTGGCCGTTATAACTTTTTAATGGTTAAGGAATGGTTATTTAAAGACATCAGTGCCGGACTTGGCTAATCAGGTCTGGCTCTTGTCATTTCATCCACTTAAGATAGATTCCTTATTATCAATGTGCTAAAAAATATTAGTATGTATATTCATTGATTTATCATATAATATAGATAAAAGTATGAAATGGAGGTTAAGTGTATGTATACTACCAGAATCTCCTCGCGTGGTCAGATCGTAATCCCCAAGTACTACCGGGATAAGCTAAAAATAGCACCGAACGCAAAAATCATATTTTCCGAAAAAGAGGGGCAGCTGCTGCTTTCCGTGCTGCCGGAGGACCCGGTGGCTGAAGCAAGGGGAATGCTGAAAAAAAATGGTTCACTCGCAGATATTGTCCGGGAGAACCGTATGGAAGAGTTGAGCCGTGAAAAGAAATAATGTCGTGGTCGGGAATCCGGTTAGATCGTATGTGTTAGATACGTTCGCCATCCTGTGTTACCTGCGTGATGAAGACGGAGCAGACAAAATAGAGCATATTTTAACCGAGGCGCAAAACAAGCGATATGCTCTCTACCTGTCCTGGATCAACCTTGGCGAGGTGTATTATATTGTTATCCGAAGGGAGGGCGCTGACAGGGCCATCCGGGTGTTAGAAGCGATAAAGCACTGGCCGGTTGCTTTAATTATACCTTCCGAAAACGATATCCTGGCCGCCGCTGAAATCAAAGCCGCTTACCCGCTATCGTACGCGGATGCATTTGCAGCTGCATTGGCGGAAAAAAATAAAGCCGCCCTACTGACGGGCGACCGCGAGTTTGAAAGGCTGCAGGTGGACGGAAGAGTCCATATCGAATGGCTCCCGGCCTAAATAGCTGTGGACGGTCTTAACAGTTTTCTAAGGAAATTATCCCATTTTACCCTTTACTTTATTTTGTTACTGGCTGAAATATCTCTAATGCAGCGGTGGTTGCCTGTTATCCATTTACTGGTATATAATAGGGTTGTTAAGTACGGAAGAAAGGGTTGTTTGTAATGGTAGAAAAAGTGCTGTCTGCTCGGGAGAAGCTGGGTGGAATCTTTGCAAAGTATGACTTGGTTGCGGTTTATCTGTTTGGTTCACGTGCCGATGGTACTGCAACGCAAAAGAGCGATTATGATTTTGGCCTTTTATTTACGGAAACCCCTTCTTTTGAGGAAGCCGTTCTTTTGGAAATGGATATCGCCAACGAAGCATCCAGGGTTTTAAATACGGATGTTGATACGATGATTTTAAATTCTGCATCTATCGAAATGAAGTTTATAGTTATTAAACAGGGAGTTGTTGTTTACGCAAATGATGACGATCTTCGAACTGATTTTGAGGATGTGGCCATCAGAGATTATTTAGATTTTAAGCCGTTTTTGGACACATACCGAAAAGAAGTAAGGGATGCCATAAAGGAAGGTGACTTTTATGCTTAACCTGAAGCTTTTGGATGAAAGGCTTAATCAAATCAGAGGATCAGCAAACAGATTGTCCAAAATGAAGGTAATGAGTAAAGAAGAATTTCTGGCAGAACCAGACAATTTTGCAGTGGCTGAACACCATCTGAGAAGAACGCTTGAGGCGCTTTTTGATATCGGACGCCATATTGCGGCAAAAAAGGGTTTCGGGGCGCCGGAAAACTATAAGGAAGTTATCGAGATTCTTGGAAAGCACAATGTGATTAGCTCTGAATTTAGCAAAACCATTATTGGAATGGCTGGATACCGCAATAGGCTTGTACACGGTTACGCTAACGTTACTCCTGAAGAGATTTATAATATTATTTTAACTAGGCTTGGAGATTTTGCCTTGTTTAGCGCTGCAGTAGTGGAATTCATTGAAAAGGAAAACGAGAACCGCTTATAATCACTGTTACTGTGTACTTGTTGTGTGCAGCATACGGCCGCGTAGATGAGATTTACTTATGGACAGCTTTGTCGGTATTTAGTATAATTTCACTAAATAAGTCGGCGAAGTTTGTGAAATTGAGGAGAGCAGCATGAGAAATTTTATCAGCCTTTACCTTTTTCTGGCGGTGCTTTTGACTTCTTATTTGGCAACATATGTGCTCTCTAAGGGGAAATCTTACTATATTAAGGTTTTTTCTGTTTTTAGTATTTGTGTCAGTCTCTATTTGTTTGGTTATGTGCTGGAGCTTAACAGTACGACTTTTGAACAGATGGTTTTTTGGAATCTGGTGCAGTACTTTGGCCTGCCGTTTATTCCGGGGTTGTGGCTGCTGGTGGCGTTGTTGTATACAAAGAAGATGCTTATTCTGAGGGAGCGGACATTGGTTTGGTTGCTTTTGATTCCTGTTTTGACGTTTTTCATTCGGCTCACAAACTCCTTGCATTATCTGTACTACACTTCATTGGAGTTGCAGCAGAATGCTGTAATGCCGTTGCTGTATTTGCAGAAAGGCCCCTGGTACTATGTTCACGGTATTTATATTTTGATTGCACTGATTATCATCAATTTTGTTCTTTACAGGGAATACAGAAACAGCAGCAGGTGGGATCAGACCCGGTTTAGGGTACTGCTTGTTGCTTCTGGTTTACCCTATATCGGTTTGATGCTGACTCTGGTGAATTTTCTGGGATTGGGCCTTGACTATGCAGCTTTGATGATGCCTGTTTCTTTATTTTTGATTCTTTTTGCCATTGTTAAGTTTGATTTCCTGGAGATAAAGACCCTGGCCCGGGAGACTATGTTCGAGAACAGTTCCGATGCAATGGTTCTGCTGGATAAAGAGTTTAGAGTCATGGATTATAATAAGGCGGCGGGGGATTTCTTTTCTTCTCTGGACATTACACTGCAAAACGGTAATCTGGAGAGTATCCTGGGTGCGGAACATGAAATGTTGGAGATATTTAAAAGGGAAACGCCGGAAGAGTTCCAGGGAGGGCAGAAACGGACTTTTGAGGTCAGCTCGGCTGTCATACTTGACACTTATGACAGGAATATCGGCAGCCTGAAATCCATACGGGATATTACCGAAAGGAAAATGATGCAGGAAAGGCTTAAAATTCTGGCAACGACCGACGCATTGAGCAGCCTGAATAACAGGGAGCATTTTATGCAGCTGGCGCAGAAAGAGTTTGAACGTTCTAAGAGGTACGGGCATGGATTTTCTGTTTTAATGATGGACCTGGACAACTTTAAAGTGGTTAACGATACTCATGGGCATGCCGCCGGAGATGCTGTTATCCGGGAGGTTGGCAGGCTGATCAATACTAATTTCAGGCAAATCGATATCTTTGGCCGTCTTGGTGGAGAGGAGTTTGCCATTGTTCTGACAAACACCGCTATTGACGATGCGCATGTGGCGGCGGAACAGTTTCGGAGGGCGGTGGCAGAGGCAAAAGTGGTATATGCACAAAAGGAGATGAGGATGACTATCAGCATTGGCGCTGCATGCTATTTCAATGAAGCTGAAAGTATTGGGGAAATACTGCGCTGGGCTGATGAGGGGCTGTATGAGTCAAAAAAGCAGGGTAGAAACTGTACAACTGTAAAGTGTGCAGGGTAAAAGCCAGCGAGCATATTCTAAAGACACCGAGGCGAATTAAAGGAACCTCGGCGGGGAAAGTTATCCGCAGGAGGTTTTTTACATTGCGCAAGTTTAACTGGATTTACATACTTGTCTTCCTACTTGTTTTTTTTCTGCTGCTTTGGTTTTTTCGCGCTGCGGTTCCGCGTCTGCCTCTTAGTGAGCCAACGGAGGCGGCCTGGGGGGAGGTGACAAAATGGAAGTCAGCGTTAAATGCTCAGTGGCAAACTGCAAGTACTACTCTCATTTGGAGTGTACTGCCGAAGCTATTGAGATAAACTGTGACGATACTTCAATGCTGGCAAGCGATTCAATGGAGACTTGCTGTGATACTTTTACTCCGGTGGAAAGCCGGGAAGAAATACCTGAAGAGTGAACGCGGGTTTGCGCCCGCGTTTTTTTTTGTACCGGTAGCATTATACCGCTTTGCAGTCAGCAAAGCTGCAGCGGAAACCGGCAAAAGCGCGCGTTAAGGGAACCGAATAAGCGCGCTTTTCTTGTTAGGTATTAAAGGGGGAGTATTATGGAATAATATGCCATATAATATAAGCGGAGATGATTGGTGTGTACAAAAGAATATTAATTGTAATATGTTTATTGTTTTTGGCGGGCTGCAGGGTTGCGCCTGAGCGGGATACTTTGCATATTACTGTGGAGCAGGCGGTTGTGGTGGCCGGAGAGGCTCATGCCTTGGCTTCTGAAATTTTTGGAGGGGCTTTTTTGCTTGAGGTGGAAGGGGATGAGAAGCCTGCGTGGGAGGATGTACGGGCAATGCTTAGTGAGCGCTGGGCAGATGATATCCTGGATAACAGCTTTGAGGACTTTTATAATCTGTACCTTTGGGAGTGGGGCTATGAGATAGCAAGTATTTTTCCACTGCAGTACACTGAGCTGATTGTTGAATATAATATAGTAGAGTGGGAAGATGAGCGTATTTTGTTAAAGTTTGTGGTTGGGTTATACCAGATTGAAGAAATTTATGTTGAACTAATCCTTGAGGAAGGGCGCTGGCTTTTAAATTAGGTTTATCAGCGTCCCCTCCTCAATTAAAGCCCTTGCGATTTAATCGCAGGGGCCTGTTATTGGGCCGGTACAAATTAAGAAAAGGGCAGGATATATTAAGAAGCTGTCGAAGATAATATTTGTTTGGGCTTGGGAATATGATGGTTATGGACTGGCTGTTGAATCTTTGCGGGGGGAATATACATATGCAAAAAAGGCTTGTTTTGTTTTTATTGTTGATTGTTATCATGGTGACGGGTTGCTCCAAGCAGGCTGAACCGCTACCTGTGGTTGAGGAGCCGGAGATAGAGGAGATTGTGGAGGAACCGGAGGAAGAAGAGGATCTGCCTGTGGTTTTAAAAAGTGTGAATCCTGTGACTGTGGTGGTAAACAACCACGATGAGGCAAGGCCGCAGTCGGGGCTGCAGGAGGCAAGGATTGTTTATGAGTTTTTGGCCGAGGGCGGAGTGACGAGGTTTTTGGCTGTTTATGATACACTGCTTGAGGGCCTTGTGATTGGGCCTGTACGGAGTTTGAGGCCTTATCTGGCTGTACAGTCTGTGGAGCACGGGGGTGTGATTGCACACAGCGGCATGTCGGATAGAACGAGGGATATGATTCGCGGTTTGAAAATCAGGCAGGTTGGAGATGCTCCGGCTTATATGTGGCGGGATACCTCGCGCAAAGCGCCTCATAACCTGTATACGGATATTGAGAGGATGTACAAGGCCAGTGGTGAGTCGGAGGTGCGTGAGCAGATTGTGGAGCCGGCTGTGCTGCCCGCTGTTTTTGAGGAAGGCAGGGAGTTTGAGCTTGTCTACTACAGCACCAACAAGGTGTCTTATACTTACGATGAGGAAAAAGAGGTATATCTGAGGTTTATCAACGGCAAAGTACACTCTGACAGGGAAAGCGGCCTGCAGTACAATGCAAGAAGGGTTATTGTGAGAAAAAACAAGCATACCAATCTACCTGGGGCGCTGGTGGATATTGACCTGGAGGGTAAAGGGGAAGGATTGTTATATGAGCTTGGCAGGAAGTATGAGATAAGCTGGGAGAAGAAAGACGGTATCACCTCTTACTATTACATGGACGGTGACAAGGTTGATATGAGCTTTGGCAATACGTGGATCCAGGTGGTGCGCTGAGTGGATAAGCTGTATGTGATGTGCGGCGAGGAGGCCGAGGCTTTGGCGGTATCTTTGCTGGAAGAGATGGATGTTGCAGAGGAACTTAAGGGTTTTAAGAGGCCGCTGATTGGTATTAAGCCTAATTTAGTGGTGTCGCAGCCTGCACAGTGGGGGGCTACCACCGAGCCTGGTTTGGTACGCGGTGTGGTGCGTTACCTAAAAAGCCGGGGGTTTAACACTCTGGTTATCATGGAGAGCTCCTGGCTCGGCGACAATACTCGCGCAGCTTTCAGGGTTTGTGGCTATGAGGATTTGAGCAGGGAGTTTAATCTGCCTCTGGTGGACTTAAAGAAGGATAAGGGTATCTTGGTGGAGGCGGGGGGCCTTAAGTTTGAGGTCTGCAGCAGTGTTTTGGCCGTAGATTATTTAATCAATATGCCTGTGCTTAAGGCGCACTGCCAGACGAAGCTGAGCTGTGCACTCAAGAATCTTAAAGGGTGCATTCCCGACAAAGAGAAGAGAAGGTTTCATGCGCTGGGCCTGCACAGGCCCATTGCTTGTTTGAATATGGCGGTGAGACCCGGGTTGACTGTGGTGGACGGGATTTTTGGCGATCTGCTCCATGAGGAGGGCGGCAACCCGGTGAAGATGGGTAGGGTGATTGCCGGGAGGGATCCGGTGCTGGTGGACTCTTATGCTGCTGCGCTTTTGGGGTATGATGTGGATGATGTACCTTATATCAGGATGGCGGAGGAACTGGGAGTGGGTAGCTCAGTGCTGGAGGGCAGAGTGGTGGAGCGAAACAGCGTCGGGGAGTTTGCCGGGAGTTTCCCCGGGGGCAGGGAGATTGATTTTTTAAAGAAATATGTTGAGGAAGATATGGCCTGTTCGCCGTGTTATGGCGGTGTTATGCATGCCTTGATGAGATTGAAGGAAAAAGGCAAGTTAAAAGGCCTGCCGGGAAAGGTGCAGGTGGGCCAGGGGTTTAAAGGAAGAGGAGGCTATTTTGGCGTGGGCGAGTGTGCGCGGGGATGTGAGTCGTATGTGCGCGGGTGCCCGCCGAAAGCCAGGGAGATTGTGGCTGAGCTTGAGAAATGGCTTTCTCTTTCATGAGACTGTAAGGTTATGGTAGATTAAGAGACGCGGCAGGAAATTGATGAAAAAAAAAGAATATTGAAAGAATATTGATAAATAGATTACAGTGAGGTTCAATGTGAACTATTTGAAGGTATTTGTTTTTTCTATGCTGCCTGTGATTGAACTGAGAGGGGGCTTCCCCCTGGGGATAATTCTGGGGCTCCCCAGGTGGGAAGCTTTGCTTATTAGTATTTTGGGTAATATTTCAATTATTGTGCCCTGGCTGTGGGTGCTTGAAAAGTTTGAGCAGGCGCTGGCGCGCAACAGGGCGGTGAAGGGTTTTTATCTGAGGGCGGTCAGGAAGGTGCAGGGAAAGAAGGATGCTTTCAGGAAGTACGGGAAGTATGCGCTGTTTTTATTTGTGGCTGTCCCTTTTCCTACCACAGGCGCCTGGACGGCGTGTATAGCGGCGAGGCTGTTTAGGATTCGCAAGCGTGAATCTTTTCTTGTTATTTCGCTGGGCGTGGTTGCCTCGGGGTTGATAATGCTGGCGGGGAAGATGCTGGCTCTTTCCGGGATCAACATATGGGGATGGTGGTAAAGTGAAGGCGATGATCCTGGCGGCGGGATTGGGGACGCGGCTGAGGCCTCTGACCAATACGGTGTCAAAGCCCATGGTGCAGATGGCGGGCCGGCCGTGCATGGAGCATACTGTGAGGCTGCTGGCCAGGCACGGTATAAGTGAGATTGTGGTCAACCTGCATTACCTGCCCGAGATTATCCGGGAACATTTTGGGGATGGCAGTAAGTTTGGCGTCAGTATTACATATTCATATGAGGATGTGCTGATGGGCACTGCCGGTGGCTTTAAGCGGCTGGAAAAGTTTTTTGAGGATGAAACAGCACTGATTGTAAGCGGCGATGCGCTAACAGATATTGATTTGATTAATTTTTACAGCTTCCATAAAGAGTGCAAAGGAGTAGCCACGCTGGCTTTAAAGCGTGTGGCCGACCCGACTCAGTACGGGGTGGTGGTGAAAGACGGAGAGAGGATTGTGCGCTTTCAGGAGAAGCCCGGGATAAACGAGGCTGTAAGCTCTCTGGCCAATACCGGGATTTATTTGTTTGAGCCGGCGATATTTGACGAGATACCGGATGGCGTTTTTTATGATTTCGGCAGGCAGGTTTTCCCGCAGCTTTTGGCCAAGAAAAAGGCGGTATACGGCTACGAGATGAAGGAATACTGGTGCGATGTGGGGGATCTGAGTGTTTACCGGGAGGCTCACTATGATATGCTGGCAGGTGTGGTGGAGGTGGAGCTGCCGGGTAAGCGCTTTGATGCTAATATCTGGCTGGGGCAGAGGGTGGCGGTGCATCCTGACACAGTACTGGTAGGCCCTGTGCTTATTGGCGATAACTGTACAGTGGAAGCAGGGGCCAGGATATACGGGCCTGTTATTTTAGGCAATAATTCGCGGATTGGCAGAAATGCGGTTATTAAAAGAGGAATATTATGGAATAATGTTATTGTGGGGGAAGAAGCCGAGCTTTCCGACTCCATTGTGGCTGAGGGCTGTGTGGTGCCGGCGGGAGCCCTGGTAAAAAACGAGGTGCTGGAAAAAGAAGAGCTAAGCTTAAGAGAGGTTGCAGCGACAAAGGAAGAGTGATAGATGAGCGACAGGAATATGTTAAAATGGACAGGGATTGTGACTGTGCTTTTGGTTATCTCCAGGCTTTTGGGTTTTGTGCGGGAGACAGCCATTGCTTACAGGTTTGGGACCAGTGCTGTGACTGATGCTTACCTGGTGGCGGCTGTCATCCCGCAGATATTGTTTATGGCCTTTAATGACGCGGTGAAGACCGGGTTTATTCCTGTTTACGGCGAGTATCACAGGCAGGGAGAGGGCAATGCTTTTGCCCGTACCGTGTATGTGCTGCTGGGGGCTATCCTTATATTGACCAGCTTTGTGCTGGTGCTGGCGGCGCCTTTGGTGGTGCGCCTGGTGGCGCCCGGCTTTGGTGGGGAGACTTATGGTCTGACAGTGGCCATGTCAAGGATACTGATGCCGGGTTTGGTTTTTATCGGCCTCAGCGGCCTCTCGGCAGGGTTGCTTCATACCAAGAAAAATTTTGTTGTCCCTGCCATTGTTGCATTCCCCAGCAACCTGATTGTTATCGCCGCTGCCATTTTTTTTGGTGTCAGGTTTGGCATTGTGGGGCTGGCCTGGGGTACGTTTATTGGAATGATAACACAGTTTCTGATCCAGGTGCCGGCTGTGGCAAGGCAGGGGATATTTAAGCGGGACAAGCTGCTGTGGAAGCACCCGGGGATAAAAAAGATGGGGGTGCTGCTGCCGCCGGTGATACTGGGCGGGGCAGCCCTTGAATTGAAGAGCGTGGTTGACAGGGTGTTTGGCTCGCTGCTGCCGGAGGGCAGTATCGCGGCTTTGAATTTTTCCAACAGGATATACCTGCTGCCGCACAGTATTTTGATTTTGGCGCTGCTGACTGTGATTTACCCCACACTGGTAGAGCTGCATGTGGAAGGCAAGATTGGGGAGTTTAAGGATACCCTCAGGCAGGGTATCGGGCTGGTGATAGTCTCCATCTTTCCAATGATGGTGGGCCTGGTGGTGCTGAGGGTGGAGATTGTGAGGCTGTTGTTTGAGCGGGGCGCCTTTGATGTGTCTGCCACTCACAGTACTGCTTTTGCCCTGGCTTTTTACAGCCTGGGGCTTGTGGGCGTGGGCTGGCAGCTGATGATGAACAGGGCTTTTTATGCCATGAAGGACACTGTTACACCCATGATAGTAACAATTGTGCTGGTGGTGCTTAATATTTTTTTCAACTGGATTTTAATCGGGCCGCTGCAGCACGGAGGCATTGCGCTGGGGACGGCATTGTCCATAAATATCGGCACTGTGCTGCTTGGCTATCTGCTGAGGAAAAAGATAGGGCCCTTTGGCGGCAGCAGGATTTTTAAGACACTGTGGAAGTCGGGGTTGGCTTCACTGGCGATGGCTGCTGTGGTTACTGTTGGCAGAAATTACCTGACAGGTGGCGGTTTTTCCCGGCAGGCGCTCGAGATTGGCATTCTGATCGGAGTCGGAGCTGCCGTCTATTTTGCCATGATTTATCTGCTGGGGGTGGAGGAACTGCAGGCGGGGTTGAGGCTGATAAGAAGAAGGAAGAGCCGGGTTTAAATTAGGGAAGAAAAGGAGGTTTTTAAGTGAGCCAAACAGGCGGCATTATTATGGAGCGTGATGTGCCGTCGGTTATGCGGGACGGTACAGTTTTGAAGGCTGAAGTCTACCGCCCGGCTGCCGAGGGGAGATACCCGGTGCTTTTGGAACGCATCCCGTACAGCAAGGCGTTTATGCCTTTTGCTGCGCTATTTCCACAGTGGGGGCAGTGCCAATACAAGGCATGGAGACGGCTCGCTTTCCACCACTGCGCCGGGGCAGGAAGAGGCTGACAAATTTATGTATGATCCGCGCGACCCTGTACCAACCACTGGCGGCAACCACCTGATGACAATGAACTACTTCAGGGGCCCGTTAAGCCAGGAAAAGGTTGAAGAGCGGGATGACATACTTGTTTATTTAACAGCTCCTCTTGCCAGCGATATCGAGATCACCGGCCCGGTTAAAGTTGTGCTGTATGCTGCTTCTTGCGCTCCTGACACAGATTTCACCGCCAAACTTGTCGATGTTCATCCTGGAGGCAAGACATACAATATTGCCGATGGTATAATACGCTCCAGCCGCAGGAACCAAAGCGCGGCACCTGAGTTAATCATGCCCGGTGAGGTTTATGAATACCGGATTGATTTGTGGGCTACCAGCAACCTGTTTAAAGCCGGACACCGCATTGGTGTAGAAATATCAAGCAGCAATTTCCCTCGTTTTGACAGAAACACTAATACGGGCGTATCCGGGAGGGATAGCGCAGACTTGCAGCCCGCACTGCAAACTGTGCTGCATAATGAGAGATATCCGTCACATATTGTGCTGCCAATCATCCCCAGATAGGCAAGCCGTAGCAAAAAGGCGCGCAATTGCATCCTTTTTGAACGGTCTGTGTTAATACGATTTTTTCAGCAAGCTCTGCCGGCCATGGGGCCGGCTATTTTTTTGCAATAAAAAAAACAAACTTTTTTACATAAGTTGCATCTTTTGGGTAAAGCTATTGATACAAGTATTCAGCCGGAAAGGGTGGTTGTATTGAACAGGAGGATTATCTTAATTTTGCTTTTGTCTTTTGTGGTTATAATGGCGGGGTGCGCGAAGCGTGATGAAGGGCAGCAGCCGCCGCCGGCCGGGGGCTCGGAGATAGATATTAACGCTATTGTGGCGCAGTGGGTTGATTCAAATCACGCCAATATCCATCTTGTCCCGGCACAGCGTGACAACTGTGTGGTCTGCCACGATGGCGGCGCTTTTTCTGCGCAGCTGACCCAACAGGCGGAGATTGACAGGGATTTCTTTGTGGCCATTGACTGCAGGGCCTGCCACAACGGCAGGGGAGTAGAGTTAATGGAGGCGGGAACTGTCAGTATTCCTACCAAAGAGAATGTGCAGGGCGGCCTGGGCGCCATGTGTATGTCCTGTCATAATGCACGGAGGGTGCCTGATATCAATGATGCAAGGCGTTCTTCGCCCCACTCCAGTGCACAGTCCGATGTGTTTACCGCTTCAGGCGGCATCAGGGCGCCGGGGTTTAACTATGGCAGTACGGCTGCGCATACAAATATTGACGATACGTGCGTGGGCTGCCATATGACCGCTACAGAAGATGGATACAGACAGCACACCTTCAGAGTGGAAGATGCAGCGGCAGCCTGCGGGCGCTGCCACCAGAATATCAACACTTTAAATTTGCAGGCCAGAAATGATTATGACGGCGACGGCAGCACCGAGGGCATCCAGGATGAAGTGCAGGGACTGTTGGATGTCCTGAAGGCTGCGATCAACGAGGTGTTGGACGGAGGGTCGTTCCAGACAGGCGGCGGCCAGGTGCAGTTCTTGAATGCTGCCGGTGAACAGGTCGAGGTGCCAAACGAAGTCTACCAGGCGGGGTACAACTACTTTCTGGTCTATTACGACGGCAGCCTGGGTGTGCACAATCCCATGTTTGCAGTGCAGCTTCTGCAGCAGTCCTACAAGATGCTCACAGGCGATGATGTGCCCGGCGCTGAAATGCGGTAGGTCTTGGGGTCAGGTTTAAACTATTGAACTAACTTTTGCAGTAAAAGGCCGGGGCGTGCCCCGGCTTTTTACTGCAAATTTGGCGACTTGGACGGAAGAGGGAGGAAATCGGGGTGGGATGTAGTATACATAGATTAGATGCAGACAGGAGGAAGGACATGCGCTACGAGCAGCCGCTTTTCAGGCCGCCAAGTGAGGCTTACAGCCTGATATTACAGGTTACCATAGGATGTTCGCATAACAGGTGTACTTTTTGCTCGATGTACAAACAGAAAAAGTTCCGTGTCAGGAGCATGCAGGAGATCAGGGAGGATATTGCCTGGGCGCGAGCGAGATATCACAGTGTGTCAAGAATATTCCTGGCTGACGGCGATGCTTTGGCCATGGAGACTGGCGTTCTGCTGGAGGTGCTGGCTGAGATAAAGGGAGCATTTGGCGGGTTGGAGCGGATATCTGTTTATGCGGGTCCCGGAAATATCCTGGCAAAGACTGTGGATGAACTGAAAGCAGTGCGGGAGGCCGGTGTGACGCTTGCTTATTTTGGCCTTGAGAGCGGCGATGAGCAGGTGCTGCGGGAAGTAAAAAAAGGAGTTACGCCACAGGAGCTGATAGTGGCAGGCAGAAAAGTGCAGGAGGCGGGAATTGAGCTTTCAGCCACTGTGATTTTGGGGCTTGGCGGCAGGGAGCGCTGGGTTGAGCACGCTGTGCAGACGGCAGAGGTTGCGTCAAGAATTAATCCGTCATACCTGGCGGCGCTGACGCTGATGGTACATGAAGATGCGGCGCTGGCGGCAAAAACAGGCCGCGGCGAGTTTTCGCTGCTTTCGCCGCGGCAGAGTCTGGAGGAGCTTAAGTTGATGATTGAAAAGTTGGAAGTGAGCGATTGTGTATTCCGCTCAAACCATGCTTCCAATTATTACGCCGCGGGGGGCAGGCTGCCTGCCGATAAGAAAGCAATGCTGGCCGGATTGGAGAGGGCGCTTAAGGACCCGCATATGTTGAAGGAGGAATATTTCAGGGGGTTTTAACCGCGTTTTGCGTGCGGCCCGCGAGAAATGAAAGAATATTGTCCGCGGTTGTTTCGCGGATGCGCTGCACGGCTTCGCGGGAATAGAAGCCGATATGCGGCGTGATCACCACGTCTTCCCTGTTTAGGAGGAGGTGGTTTTTTAACATGGTGGAGAGTGTTTCGCGGGGGGTTTGGGGGTTGAACAGTTTTTCTTCTTCGGTGAACATTTCTTCGCCTTCCAGCACATCAAGTCCGGCGCCGGAGAGGATGCCGGAATTCAGCGCTTCAAGCAGTGCTTCTGTTTCCACCAGTTCTCCGCGTGCTGTGTTGATAAGGAGCGCGCCTTTTTTGATCAGTGAGATGTTCTGCCTGTTGATGAGGTGGCGGGTTTTTTCATTCAGGGGTGCGTGCAGAGTGATGATGTCTGAATTGCTGAGGGTTTCTTCCAGGGACGCGTAGCTAAACTGGAGCACTTCTGGCAAAAAAGTGTTAGGCGTGGGGTCCACGGCCAGAACTTCCATATTGAAGCCGCGGGCTATTTTTATTACGTGCAGGCCGATACGGCCGGCGCCGATTACACCCAGTGTCTTGCCCACAAGGTCAAAGCCCTGCAGTCCGGAGAGGGTGAAGTTTTCTTTGAGTGTGCGCAGGTAAGCTCTGTGCAGGTTGCGGGACAGTGACAAAAGCAGGGCGAAGGTATGCTCAGCCACAGTGTTTTCCCCGTAGACAGGCACATTGCAGATAATGATGCCGCGGTCGCGGCAGGCGGCAATGTCGATATGGTTGAAGCCTGTGGAGCGGGTGGCTATGAGTTTCAGGTTTGGGAAGAGTGACAGCGTCTGTGCCTGGAGGGAAGAATGGATAAAAACCGAGACTATCTCGGCCTCGGCAGCATCTTTTATTTTATCTGTTGTGTCGTCATAAAAATGAAGCTGGTTACCCTTCAGGCGCTTGTTGTAGTAGGGGCGGTCTCCTTTTTGTGTCTCAAAAAAAACAATATTGGCCATAATGTCCTCCCTGTTTTTGCTGTTTGTAATATGCCTTTGCGGGGGAGGAAATATGTAATATGTACGTTGCTAACTGCGCAGAGCTGATGCTGAGCGTACAAGCATAATAAGGAAAAGGCCAAGCAAAGTATATAAGGCGGCGGGAGAGCGCAGGAAGTGGATAAAAAGGGCCAGGAAGGCGGGGGTGACAAAAATGACACGGCCAAAGATGTCATACCGTCGCACCGGCTGCAGGTCGGAACTGCGGTTGGCGTCGCCCTTGGTAATGTAGTATACATCACCGTCAAAGCCGGCAGCCACAATGCGGTGAGTTATCAGCCTGCCGTCGCCGGCGTGGAAGGTAATAATGTCGCCGGTGTTAAAAAGGGTGTTTCTTTGCTTGTCCACCACAATCACGGCGTTGGTGGAGAGTGCAGGCTTCATGCTGCCGGTTTTTACCGTCAGCAGCGAATAGCGGTTAAAATCAGGAGGCAGCGGGGCAAGGCCGCTCAGGGCAAAAAAAACATAAGAGGCAATGGAAAAGAAAACGGCTGCCAGCAGGATTTTTCTCATATTGGGGCGCTCATCTAAGCAGAGAAAAGATGGTTTGGTTGTAATTCAGAACCAGTCCAAGCCATCGCATCCAGCCGAACAGGACCAGGACAAAAGCAGCTGTATAGACGGCGGCAATCACCCAGTATAATAGGTGCGGCAGGCGCAGCGGGCGGCTCTCCTCCTCGAATTCATCCCATTTAAGCATAGCGGGCCCCCTTTCCCTGGGGGAATTATACAACAGCGGGAGTGCGAAGTCTTGGGAAGCGTGTTTTGTTTCATCCGACAAAGCGGGGGAAGGAAAGACAAGAAAAACCTCCATCGGAGGTTTTTTGCTCTTGCTTTATTATTTGGGCATGCGAGAAGTGTCTGCCTGCGCGGTTTTATGGGAGAATAAAAATTATTCTTTTTTCAGCGCGGCAAGCATTACACCCACTGTCATCCCGGCCAGAAAGGCAAAATCTTCTGTATGCAGGTAGGTATTGGCGTACCTGTCAAAAAGAATTGTGCCATTGGCAGGAAATTCATCATCACCGTACCACAGGATGTAGAGCAGTTTGACGCGGGGCAGGACTGGAATTATGTATGAAATATTGCCGTGTTCCGCTTTATGGCCGCCGAGGGTGGCAGCAGCAGTGGCGAACGCTTCCGGACGGCCGCCGAAGTTTCTGACAAAAGGAATAACGGCGCGATTTTGAAACGGTTCTATGTAGATACCGCCGCCCTGGAGCTCTTTGAAGGAAATCCAGCTGCCCGCCTCCTCTACACCGGAGGCGCGGTCCAGGTAGTGGAGTATGAGGATGGAGACTATTGTTGGCGCCTCCACGCCCTTGGCCGCTGCTGTGACCTGCCCGGACGGGTGGGCAGCCAGGTATTTTTCACCAAGGAAGGGCACTGTGAAAATGTTTCTTTCCATATCCAGGAGGCAGCCGCTGTTGGCAGCCATCTCCAGGGGCCGGCGCCCGGCGAAGTTTTTGCGGGCCACTTCCAGGGTTTCTCCAAGGTTGAATGGGCCTTTATGCATAATTTGCCTCCTTTAGAGGTAAGGGGACACACCCCTTGATTGAAGCCGAGATAAATGGCGGGGAATGTCCCCTAATTTATATGATTATACCATAAAAAGAGGTCAAAAAAAAGAGAGCCCGTAATGACCTTCGCTCCGGCTGACATGAATCCTTTGGGAGCTCACTGCAACCATACGGCTGCAGCAAACCCTTTCCGAACCCATGACAACCTTTGCCCGACAGTCATAGATACCTACTGAGCTACCGTTAACCTTGCGGCTAACGATAACCCTGCGATAAGTATGCAGGTTTCAGCACCTATGACTATCTTTGCTCGACCAACAGACATCCTTGTCATCCTGCGACAATCTCTCGACTGCCACAGAACAAAACCTCAGACACCTGTTGATCTTCCCGCCGGCCTATATCGAGCCGTTTAACCCGATATAGACCTTTGGCCGACCATTACAGAGCCTTGCGACCCTGTAACAGTCTTGACTCGGCCATTACGAACCCTTGCTTCTATTTTAACCGTATGTTTTTTTTATATGTAAGCAAAAAGCAGGGATTTACTGCCAGGTGAAATTTTTTAAATATTTACATAAATGTTTTGAAGGATTGTCAGATAAAAAGGTGAATAGTATTGATGTAATAATTCATCAGTGGAGGTTTTAAGTATGGTTGTAGTAAGAAGCGGCCTTAATTTACAGGAAGTGCTGGATTCCGTCTACAACGGAATTGTAGCTATAAATACTGAAGGCAGGATTATTTTTGTAAACAAGTCAGCCTCCCGCGTGGCCGGCCGTTCAGAAGAAGAACTGCTCGGAGAGCGCATCGAGAATGTTTTTCCCGAGACAGGGCTGAGGGAAATCATCAAGACCGGCCGCCACCAACCGCACCAGAAGCTCAAGTTTCGCGACGGGATGCTTTTATCAAACCGTTCGCCTATTTTTGACCGCGAAGGTATACTGGTTGGCGCTATCGGTGTCTTTCAGGATATTTCCGAGCTGGAGCAGGTGACACAGGAATTAAATGAAGAGAGGATTGTGGCCAAGGAACTGCAGGAAGTAATTGAGTCGTCTTATGACGGTATCTGGATTACCGACGGTAAGGGCAACACGCTGCATGTAAACAGCGCATACGAGCGCATCTACGGTATTAAGGCCGAAGAAGTGGTTGGAAAGAATATGCAGGAATTGATGGATAAAGGCTATTTTTCCGACTCTGTCACGCTCCATGTACTTAAGAAAAAAGAACATGTAACCATCATGCATGATATCTTAGGGACAGGCAAACGTGTATTGATCACAGGCAATCCTATTTTTAACGCACAGGGTGAAATTGACCGTGTTGTGACCAATGTGCGTGATATAACAGAGCTAAACAAGCTGAAGCAGGAGCTTGACGATAAAGAAAAACAGGCTGCGCGCTATCAGAACGAACTGGCCAAGCTGCGCTCAGGCATGGTAGATGATGATGTTGTGGTGGAAAGCGCGCAGATGCGGCATATCTACGACCTGGCGACCTGGGTCGGCCAGGTCGACTCCACTGTGCTTATCCTAGGCGAGTCCGGTGTGGGAAAAGAAGTAATAGCGCATACAATTGTCCGTTCCAGCGACAGGCGTGATGAACCGTTTATAAAAGTCAATTGTGGGGCAATCCCTGAGAACCTGTTGGAGTCGGAGCTGTTTGGCTATGAGAAAGGCTCTTTTACCGGCGCTGACCGCAAGGGAAAGCTTGGCATGTTTGAGCTGGCCCACAAGGGGACGCTGCTGCTTGACGAGGTGGCTGAGATTCCGCTTAACCTGCAGGTAAAGCTTCTGCGCGCCATCCAGGAGCAGGAAATAATGCGCGTGGGGGGCACCAAGCCAATCAGGCTTGATGTGCGCATCATTGCAGCTACTAACAAAGACCTGGATGAGCGGGTCAGCAGGGGCGAATTCAGGGAGGATCTTTTCTACCGTTTAAACGTTATTCCCATAACTGTGCCGCCGCTGCGTGAGCGCAAGGAGGATATCCCGCGTTTGATTGACCACTTTCTGCGCAAACATAATAATAAATATAAGATGCACAAGACTATTAACACCGAGGTTATCGACAGGCTTGCCAAGTATGACTGGCCCGGGAATGTGCGCGAGCTGCAAAATATAGTGGAGCGGATGGTGGTTTTGACGCGGGAAGAGGAAATCAGCCTGGAAAACATACCAACGCAGATCAAGCCGCTGGTGGAGAAAGAACGGCAGTTTTACGTTGATGTGGCCGACGTGATTCCGCTTAAGGACGCGTTGTTCCTGGTGGAGAAAAAGTTGATTATCAAAGCGCTGCAAAAATTTGGTACTACCAGGCGTGCCGCCGAAGCCCTGGGTGTTGACCAGTCTACTGTGGTTAGGAAGTTTCAGCGCATCAGGGATGCAAGTTCAGAGCTATAGATTCGATTTGTTGCATTACAGAATCAGGATAATGTATTTTTGCATCAGATATTACGCATTGCAGTGCAGCAAAGTGCGGGCAAGAGCGGGCTGGATTGTCTTTATCAGCCGTTTTTACCCTGACTGTAGGGTATGCCTGAGACCTGGCTGAGGTGCTGGCACAGGAATTGCATAAATAATTTGCAAGATTCACAATCTCTATAATTTTCTAAAAAATAAAGGAGTTTTGTCGGGCGCGCAGAAATTAATATGTGCAAGCAAAATGAATAAGCTTCTGAGATTTATGCTTGGTGTTGCCGGAGTCGCACACAAGGTGGCTTTTTGTTTTGGCAGGAGAATGCTTCTGCAGGCGGAATTGATGGAGAAAATGTAGAATCGGGGATAGAAAGACCCTATTTGTAGTATTTTATACATAGTAATATATCTGCAGGTGATCAAAGCAAAGGGGGCAGTCGGGTGGCGGCAAAAGATAAGGAAAAGGGCACAGAACCCAGGAAAGAAAAAGTTACAATGGAGATTATGGAAAAGAAAAGGCGCAGGGAAATGGAGTTTCAGTCCGAGGAGGAAAGGCTGGGCTGGGAAAAGGCCTACCGGAAAAGTAAATGGTATACGCCATATTTCCTGGTAGGTGTGGGCATCAATTATCTTCTCTACAGGGCAGGACTCAATCTATCGCAAAATATATTGGTGGGCTTTATTGTGGGTGTTGGCGTCCCCATCGTCAGTATGTTTGGTTTAACCGAACTGCACTACCACTTTTTTACGCAGCGGCGGTGAGTCATAGAGTGTAGTGCTTTACAGGAATTTTTTGGAAGGAGTGGTCCGACTATTCAGATTATTTAAACAACGAGGGGGTGGTGTGTGAAGGCGGTAGAGTGGACTTATTGTATTAATTCTAATCTTGAGGAGGATGATTTATGAAAAAGAAAGGTGTTCCCCGGATTTTCTGGTACGGTATTGCATTGCTGTATTCTTACACGTTTATTCTGATGATCGCCGAGATGAACAGCCCCGGGATGACGTTCAACCTGAAAATGGGCGGCGCTCCCCTGTCTTTCCTGTACAACGGCTTTATCGGTGTTTTTGCCATGAACGTATTTTTGGCATGGCTGTGGTACTATGTGCCTGAGCAAGAGGACAAAAGGGCTGCGGCCGGGGGAGGTAAAGACAAGTGACAACTAACCCTGTTGTTATTTTTGCAGCGCTTCTCTATTTCGCTGTTATCCTCGGTATTGGCTATGTAACCAGAAAAGCTTCTGCCGACCCCATGGACTATTATGTGGCCGGACGCAAAATCGGCCCCTTTGTTAACGGCGCCGCACTGGCAGCCGCCTATTTCAGCCCCGCTTCATTCCTTGGTATGCCCGCTTTTATCTTCATCATGGGCTATCCCTTCTGGTGGGTGCTTTCCTCAATTATTGCCGGCCTGCCGCTGGCATCAATGATGACCGCAGCGCCGATGCGCAAGTATGCTCCTGTTTCCTTTACCGACTACTATGCCGACCGCTATGACAGCCCCAAGGTGATGCGCGTGCTGGCAGGTATTCCCACACTGATGTCGGGCTGGGCGTATATCGTCCTTTCCACAGTGGGCACCGCGCTCTTTATGACAGCGATCCTGCGCGTCAGCTATCCTGTGGCGGTTGTAATCGCTGCTGTTGTTATCATGTTCTACGTCTTCATGGGCGGCATGGTGGCCACCACTTTCTCCTCGGCCTTCCAGGGCGTCCTGATGACTTTTGCTTCCGTGGTGGTGGCGTTTGTGGTGCTTAACGTCTTTGGCGGGTTCTCGGGCCTTGCCAATGCGGTCTACGCCAATAACGCCAACTTCTGGCTCATGCCCGGCGCCAGTCCGGAAGGCTTGTTCTCCCACCCAATCATGGGCTACTGGACAGGCGTTGTGGGCTTCTACTTCGTCTGGCACTTCGGCTTTTCCACCATGCCCTACACCGTGGTGCGCTTCTTTACCGCCATGGACATCAAGTCCGCCCGGCGTTCAGTTTTCTGGGCCGTGCTTTTTGGCGGCGCCATGTACTGGGGCCTTTTGATCGCCGGCACAGCTGCCAGGGTAATCCTGGAGACTATGCACCCCATGATGCAGCAGGGCGCCACCAACGCCGTGGGAGTGCTGAATATGATCAGGACTCAGCTTGCCATCCCGGGCGCTCCCATTACAGACTACTCTTACATCGCACTGGTTGAAGCGCTTGGCAACCCGGTAATTCTCGGCATCCTGGTGGCAGGCGGCCTGGCTATCTCCATGGCCACCGCGGCAGCCTGGGTCATGGTGCTCAATGTGTTGATTGGCCGTGACTTCATGGGCAAGTGCCTGGGCAACGTCTGGTCTATCAACAACCCTGTCAAGTCGCTGCGTGTGTGGACTGTAGTCATCCTGATTATCACTACCATGTTTTCGTTTAACCCGCTGGGACTTGTGCTTGACCTCTCCGGCTGGGCCTTCCTGGTGGTCATTGTAACCACCGGCGTGCCGCTTGTGGGGGGCATCTGGTGGCGCAGGGCAAATACCACCGCAGCCATGGCCACCATCATTGTGTTCTTCCCGCTTTCGATGTACTCATGGCTCTATGCCAGGAACACGCTTGGCAGCCCGCACTGGGCGGCTTTCAGCAGGCTTATTTACGGCAGCCATGAAGGCGCGTTTAAGCTGCCCACAGGCCACCAGGTCTGGCTGATCCCTGTTTCGGTTATCTTCTTTGTCGTCGTGTCGCTCCTGACCAAGCCAAACAGCGATGAAGTCCTGCAGAAATACTGCGACGACATACAGTAAAAGTTTACCAACCTACTCTTTCTCTAACCTCTTGTCCCTGCCCCGGATAAGAGACCCAAAGCCGGAGAGCATGGCTCGCCGGCTTTGGGCTGTCATAAGAATTTTTCGAAATGGTATTTGGTTTGCATTATTAATGTCAGTGTTGAATAAAAGGAAAAAGGAGGCGAAAAATGTGTTTGTGCCAAAATTTAATATCACCTTTGGCGACCTGCTCGATCAGACAGCGGCCAGATACCCCCACAAGGACGCCCTGGTCAACGTGCAGAGGGGACAGCGCTACTCCTACGCGGAGTTGAAGGAAATCAGCAACAAGGCGGCCAAGGGTTTCATCAGTCTTGGCGTAAAGAAGGGCGACAACGTGGCAATCTGGGCCACCAACGTTGTGGAATGGGTCTTTGCCCTCTTTGGCGCCTCAAAAATCGGGGCGGTGGTGGTTACTGTCAATACCAACTACCGCAGCCACGAACTGGAGTACCTGCTCAAACAGTCTGACTCCTGCACACTGTTTCTGGTGGAGGAATTTAAAGGCAACAACTATGTGGATACTCTAAATGAAGTCTGCCCCGAGCTTTCTGCTTCCGAGCCCGGCAAGCTTGTTTGCGAGAAGACGCCTTACTTAAAGAACGTGATTTTTATCGGCGACAAAAATTTTCCCGGCATGTTCAACTTCAACGACTTCCTGGCGCTTGGCGCCGGCGTGAGCGACGAGGAACTGTCCGCCATGCAGGCAGCCTGCCGGCCTGAAGATGTGATCAACATGCAGTACACCTCGGGCACCACCGGTTTCCCCAAAGGTGTGATGCTGACGCATAACAACGTGATCAACAACGCCTACTATGTAGGCGAAGCACAGGACTACAGCGAAAAGGATATTCTCTGCATCCCGGTCCCCTTCTTCCACTGCTTCGGCCTCACGATGAGCATCACCACCTGCGTGGTTTACGGGGCCACCATGGTGCCTGTGGAGGAATTCCGGCCGCAGTGGGTGCTGGAAGCCATCGACAGGGAAAAGTGCACCGCGCTGCAGGGGGTGCCCACCATGTGGATTGCAGAGCTTGAGCACCCCGACTTTGACAAGTATGACATGGCAAGCCTGCGCACAGGGATCATGGCCGGTGCGCCGTGCCCCATCGAAGTAATGCGCAAAGTTACCGAAAAGATGGCGCCCGAGGTGACAATCGCCTACGGCCAGACTGAATCCTCGCCGGTTGTGACGCAGACGCGCACAAACGACGAGATTGAAAGGCGCGTATCCACTGTGGGCCGGTCGCTGGACGGAGTGGAAATCATAGTAATGAACCCCGAGACAGGCGAGCTCTGCCCGCCCAACGTCCAGGGCGAGCTCTGCTACCGTGGCTATGTTGTGATGAAGGGCTACTACAAAATGCCCGAGGCCACAGAAAAAGCAATCGACGAGAACGGCTGGCTGCACTCAGGCGACCTTGGCACCATGGATGAAGCCGGCTACGTAAAAATTACAGGCCGCCTCAAGGATATGATCATCCGCGGCGGTGAGAATATTTACCCGCGTGAAATCGAAGAATTTCTCTACACCAACCCCAAGGTCTCAGACGTGCAGGTCGTCGGCGTGCCAAGCGTCAAGTACGGTGAGGAAGTGCTGGCCTGCGTCAAGCTGCGCGAGGGCGAGACAGCAACTGAAGAGGAACTCCGCGAGTTCTGCCAGGGCAAGATCGCCCGCCACAAGATCCCCAAGTATGTGCGCTTCGTGGACAGCTATCCCATGACCGCCAGCGGCAAAATCCAGAAGTACAAGCTGCGCGACTGGGCGGTGGAAGAGCTGGGACTGCAGGATGCGGCCGGCATAGAAACTGCCTAGGGTATATGCATGATGTGTATGTGCATCAGCGAAAGTGGCTCGAAATATATTTCGGGCCACTTTTTAGCACGACAACAATGGAAATAAATGCACAACTACATCTTTGATGTCGTGCCACATCAGACAGCGGCAGTCACGTATGGTTTCCGGCAAGGGAGACACTGAATAAATGTGTTTCTGCGGCCTTTTAGAAAATTATTTCATTTTTTTTACAGCCGGTAAAACTGGCACTATTCTTGCGTATAGATATTCTATGGAGTCAGCAGCTGCAGTACAGACGATAAAGATAAGCCGTCAAACCTAAATATCAATAAGGGGGTGTTCTTATTGTGGAAAACGCTTGAGGTTGTACGGCAGGAGCACTATGCCATTGTTACAATGAATCGCCCGGATGCGCTAAATGCCCTCAGTACTCAGATGGCCGCTGACCTGATTGCGGTAATGGATGAGTTGGCAGGGGATATAGATGTCTGGGCGGCAGCCCTCACCGGCGCGGGCGACCGTGCTTTCTGTGTGGGCGCCGACCTCAAAGAACGCAAAGAAATGAGCAAAGAAGAGATGATCAGGCAGCGGGCGCTTTTTGTCAAAGCTTTTAGCGCCGTCCTGAACTTTCCCAAACCCATTATCGCCATGGTCAATGGTTTTGCCATGGGGGGAGGTTTCGAGTTTGCTCTTTGCTGCGACATGATAGTGACTGCACAGGAGGCATTTCTGGGGCTGCCGGAAGTGGGCCTCGGTATTATTCCCGGCGGCGGCGGCACACAGAACCTGCCGCGTATCATCGGCAAGAACAAAGCCAAGGAGCTAATCTACACCGGGCGCAGGATTTCCGGACAGGTGGCCTTCGAGTGGGGCATTGCCAATAAAGTGACGCCGCGCAGTGAACTTTTGACAGCGACTGAAGACCTGCTCAGGGAAATGACCAAAAACGCCCCGCTCTCACTGCAGCAGGCTAAGCGCTGCATCGACTTCGGTACAGAGATCGACCTGCAGGCCGGCCTGGCTTTTGAGGCTGAGGCCTACAACAAGTGTCTCTACAGCGAGGACAGGGACGAGGGGCTGCGCGCTTTCAACGAGAAGCGCAAGCCAAAGTACAGGGGATTTTAAGTCTAAAAGGAATCCAAAAAGGAAAAGGGGTGTACTGAAAATGAGTGATAAGTTCACGATGAGTTTTCCCAAGCGAGTCAGGCTGGGTGACATCACAGTACGCGACGGATTTCAACATGAGGAAAAATTTATTTCCACAGAGGCTAAAATTATTATGCAGAAGAACTGATCCTGGCCGGTTTTAAAAGAATTGAGATCACCAACTACGGCAATCCTGCGGGTATGGCCCCGACAGGATACTGATGATGGTTTCCACCGACGAGGAACACCATTTTGCCAATTCTGGAACCACACTGCCTGACTACTGGCGGGAGGCCGAAAGGTGCATCAAAAAAGCTGCCGATGCGGGCATTAAAATGAACGGTACTGTGAGCACCATCTGGGGCAGCCCCATCAGCGGCCCTACCAAGCTGCAGGCCATGCCCAACACTGACCTGCACGTAGCTCATTTTCATGTCACCCGCGGCTGGGGCCCGGCCAATGTACTGGCGGCGCTCAATGCGGGCATTGATATCTTTGAGGGCACCATCGGGGGCCTGGGCGGGCAGCCTTCTAATTTTGTCGGTGACTGCCCTGTGCCCGGGACCGGCTCCTACTACTACCGCGACCCCAATTATGTGGGCCTTACCACCATGGAGGATATGGTGGTAATGATGGATGAGATGGGCATTGACACAGGCATTAATGTTGAACGTCTGCTTGAGATTGGCAGGCTGATGGAAAAAACAATCGGGCGTAAACTTCGCTCCGAGGCAATCCTAAACGGCAGGATACCCAAGGAACCCCGCCCCGAGTACAAGCGCAAAGGGCTTGAAGGGTTAAAAGCAAAATTCGGGGAAAGCCGGGGACAGAAGTTTCCGGAATAAAAAAATACCTGACGCCACAGACCGGGTCATTGAAGAATCAACCAGAACAGTGTATAATTGCTCTGGCATTGAAGACTAACTACAAGAAGGGTGATAATTATGCTGCCAACAGAAGTAACAATCCGTGAAGTGGGGCTGCGTGACGGCCTGCAGGCGGAAAAGAAATTTGTACCGACGGAAGATAAACTGGCGCTGGCCGGCGCCCTTGCCGCTGCCGGTCTGCGCCAGATAGAAGCAACATCATTTGTCAGCCCGCGGGCCATACCCCAGCTGAGAGACGCCGCCAAAGTGATTGCCGCCCTTGACATGGAGGGTAGTGTGACTTATTCGGCGCTCGTGGCAAATATGCGCGGCGCTGTTGACGCCATTGCCTGCGGAGTCCGTGAACTGCAGCTTGTTGCTACCTGCAGTGAATCGCACAGCAGGAATAATGTTAGTATGTCTGTCGCCGAGTCCCTGAGCCAGGCGGCGGAAATCGCCGCTCTGGCCCGGGATAATAATGTTGCCGTGCGCGCGGCCCTCTCCACTGTTTTTGGCTGCCCGTACGAAGGGGTTATTCCCTACAGCACTGTTTACAGTATGATTGAAGCGCTGCTTAAAGCTGGTATAAATCACATCGCTCTTTCCGACACAGGAGGAATGGCCAATCCCCGGCAGGTATCTGAAATCTGCCTTGAAGTAATAAGTAATTACCCCGGCGCGGAATTTGCCCTGCATCTTCATGACACACGCGGCATTGCTCTGGCCTGCGTCTTTGCCGGACTTTCAAACGGGGTTACCGTTTTTGAAAGCTCCATCGCAGGCCTTGGCGGTTGCCCTTTTATACCAAATGCCACAGGGAATATTGCTACGGAAGATCTGGTCTACATGCTGGAAGCAATGGGCATTCAAACCGGACTGGACTGGCATAAGCTGATGGATGCCGCACTTCTTGCTGAAAAACTGCTGGGCCGGCAGCTTGCGAGCAGGCAGCTGGCGCTGGCCAGGGGCCGGTGTTAAAGCACGAGCCTCAAAGCAGCCGGCCGGTAAGGATAAAGAGGAGTGAATTTTAGTGGATTTTCAACTCGACGAACAACAGTTGATGATACAGAAGATTGTTCGTGAATTTGCAGAAAAAGAGCTGGCGCCCAAGGCGGCAGAGCTTGATACAGAAGAAGAATTTCCCCGCGAGATTACAAAGAAAATGGGTGAGATGGGACTGTTTGGCCTGCCTTTCTCCGAGGAGTACGGAGGCTCCGGCTCAGGGTATTTAGCCTATGCCATTGCTGTGGAGGAAATTTCGCGCGCCTGTGCCTCCACCGGCATTACCTTTGCCGCACACTGTTCCATCGGCACCGGCCCCATTTATCTGTTTGGCAGCGAGGAACAGAAACAAAAGTGGGTCGTCCCCTGCGCACAGGGTGAAATGTTTGCCGCTTTTGGCCTCACTGAGCCCAATGCCGGTTCCGATGCCGGAGGGACACAGACAACCGCAGTCCCTGAGGGAGACGAGTGGGTGCTAAATGGCAGCAAATGCTTTATTACAAACGCCGGCGTGGCTGGAGTAACAGTAATAACAGCTGTCACCGAAAAAGATAAGGGTACAAGGGGAATCTCATCCTTCATTGTGCCTACCGATACGCCCGGCTTTTCTGTTTCACAGCCCTATAACAAGCTTGGCCTTAAGGCCTCCGACACCAGGGAGATTATTCTTGATAATGTCCGCATCCCCAAAGAAAACATGCTGGGTAAAGCAGGTGAGGGCTTCAAGCAGTTCCTGGTCGCCTTGGATGGGGGACGCATCAGCATCGGCGCCCTCTCTGTGGGAATTGCCCAGGCCTGCCTGGATGCATCACTCAAGTATGCCAAAGAACGAGAGCAGTTTGGCCAGTCTATTTCCAAGTTCCAGGCCATCCAGTTTAAACTGGCTGACATGGCCATGAAGACAGAACTGGCCCGCCTCATGGTCCATAAAGCTGCCTGGCTCAAAGACAACGGCAAGCCATTCTCCAAGGAGGCGGCTTACGGCAAGCTCTATGCCTCTGAAATCTGTGTGCAGAATGCCTCAGAAGCAATTCAGATCCACGGAGGCTACGGCTACATGAAAGAATACCCCGTCGAGCGCTACCTGCGCGATGCCAAGCTGATGGAAATCGGCGAAGGCACATCAGAAATCCAACGCCTGGTCATCGCCCGCCAACTGGGGTGTTGATTGAACAAGGGGTCAGGTTTAAACTATTGAACTAACTTTTTCTTCGCCCGTAAAGTTAAACTCAGGCGGGACAATCTCAACATATGACAAAATAAAGGGTGTGAGCTGTATAAATGCTCACGCCCTTTTGCTTGGGGTCAGGTCTAAACATTCGAACATTTGATATTTTATGGAACAGTAATTAAAGCCGCCGGGCAGGCAGGAGTTGAGACGGAAGTGTCTAATAATGGAAATAGAACAGAAGGGGATGTGAAAACTTGCCAATACAAATAGCAACTGTTGTGGACGGCAACCGACTGGTTGGTGAACTTCATCTGCCCCGGCACGGGCAGCCTCCCTACCCGGCAGTGGTGGTATGCCACGGCATCCCTTCAGGGCGGAAAGCTCCTGACGACCGGAGCTATCATTCATTGGCAGTGAGTTTGGCCGCTGAGGGTTTCCTGGCTGTGCTTTTTAATTTTCGCGGCTGCGGCTTAAGTGAAGGAAATATAGACCTGGCAGGCTGGCGAAGGGATCTGGCGGGAATTATAAATGTGCTGTGGGTAAGGGGAGATTTAGACAGAAGCCGGTTTAGCCTGCTTGGTTTCTCCGGCGGCGCCGCCGTTTCCTGCGTTGTAGCAGCGCAGGAGCCCCGTGTGTCCTGCCTGGCTTTGGGAGCCTGTCCGGCTGAGTTTGGCAGCCTTTTTCCGCAGGAGAAATTGCCGGAGATGATCACTAAAGCGCGCGAGATTGGTACAATCCGTGAACCAGGTTTCCCGGCCGACCCGCAAACCTGGTTGGAAGGGCTCTACGGTGTGAGGGCTGAAAGTTTTATCGGGCAGGTCGCACCAAGGCCGGTCTTGATACTGCATGGCACGGCAGACGATGTGGTGCCGGTGGAAGATGCGCACCGTCTTTATGCTGCGGCAGGAGAGACCAAGAAGCTTGTACTGCTTGCAGGAGGCGGCCATCGCCTGCGTGTGGAAGCGTCGGCGCTGAAAGCCGCGATGCAGTGGTTGATGGAGATTAACGGACTTAAGAAAACAAGGGAGGATTGAATATGACTGCACTGGAGCCCGGACTCACCGGGGAAGCAAGGATGATTGTGGCTGTGGGCAATACGGCTATGGAGGCAGGGAGCGGCAGTGTGCCTGTATTTGCCACTCCCATGCTGGTGGCGTTAATGGAGAATGCTGCCATCAACGCACTGGAGGGAAAACTGGCAACAGGGCTCAGCACGGTCGGCACAAAAGTATCAATAGCCCACACTGCAGCTACACCGCTTGGCATGACTGTGATTGCCCGCGCTGAGCTTATGGAGGTTGATGGCAAAAGGCTGCTGTTTAATGTAACCGCCGAGGACGATAAAGGCCCGGTGGGAGAAGGTAGTCACGAGCGCTTTATTGTTGACCTGGACAAATTCCTGGCCAGGGTGGAAGAGAAAAAAAGCAGGTGACAGTTCCTTGTCACCTCCGAGATTAGTAGCTTTGATGTCAGTCTGACTGTTGGGCGTTTAAATATGGAAGATTGCCGGCCTGGAGTTAAATATTTTGTCTACAGTCTGAGCCGCTCTTCAGGAAGGGATGCTATCATTTTCTCTTTGCAGTTTTATCGCCTGCAGGTAAAGGGTAAGGCTCTTCTTTTCCTGTTGACTTAATGAGCCCAGCTGTTTTAGTGCATTGTCAACAGAGGGGTCGGCAATTAACATGTTCCAGTGAGACGGGACGTATTTTGTCAAGCCGCCACCGTCATCCGGAGATATATAGCCGGCCATAGCCAGCATGTCAAACTCGCTGATCCCCAGGGAGTCGGCAATTTTTTTTAAAATGGATGGATGCGGTATATTTCTTTCCGCCCGCTCTACACGTGATAGGTATGAGGGGCTGATGCCGGATAGGGAGGCGAGCTGTTTCTGCGTCAGTCCCCGGCTTTTACGAATTTGTTGTAAATATTTGCTGAAAACTATCAACATTACCCCTCCCCATACTTTATTTAATTGTAAAGTATTTATTGCCTGTAGGCAAGTATTCTAAACATAATTGACAATTGTCAATTATGTAGTTAAAATATTGTCATACAGGCAATAATTGGGAAGGTGATACCGTGGATGTAAATATTAAGGAGCTGAAGAAACTGGCAAAAAGTAAGTGCTGGTCGTTACCCAAAATGGCTGAAATAATGGGACTTGACTACTCTTTTCTTTACCGGGTTATCCAGGGAGAGCGCAAACCCGGCGGAAAATTTTTTAGCGGTCTAATGCTGCTGTGTATGAAAGAAGGCTTGGATTTTGAACAATTTGTATGTTTTGAAGAGGAAACAGGAACAAAATAAAAAAAATTTTTTATTATGACTGAAGTCAGTGGGGGAGCCAGCACGGTTCGATGTAGACGGGTTGGAGCTGTTTGCTGGCTAAGGCGTGGAGAACGGTATCGTATAGAAGTTCAAGGCGGGCGAGAAAGATTTGTTTGTTTGCTTTATTAACCGGGCCAAACGGCACCAGGTAAAAGTTTTTGAGGTTCAGTATCTGAGAAACGTTGAGGAAAAGGTTTTCCGAATCTCCGTTGGCGACCAGTGCTAAGACTACAGGCAGGCCGGCTTCCAGGTGGCGCAGGGTCTTGTTGAGCGGTACAGAGGTTGTGCGGGTATTCATCAGGCGTGCCAGAAAGTTGCCCGTACACGGTGCTACTACCAGCAGATCAAACCTGAAGTCAATGTTTTCCCCGGCTTCATCGGCCAGAGAAGTAGTCAGCATTTCTCTGCCGGTTATCTGCTCGAGCAGAAGGCTGGTTTTAGTAAATTGCTCGTCATGTTCAATGGTCTCTTCAGTGCCAAGGAATAGGGGGAATACATCCGCCCCTGAGTCTACCATCTTCTTTATTTCATAAAGAATGGATTGCATTGAAAAATGACCTTCCGGCAATGCGAAACCAATTTGCTTACCACGCAGGCGCAAAGAAATCCCCCTCTCGCAAGTCAATAATATATATGCAAAGCGAAAGGGGGATGTGCCTGTCCTACCTTTATGTAAGATTAAGTAAATTTTCCAATCCGTAGACTACGCCCTCCAGTTTCATTACTTCCCTGACTGCAAGTATGATGCCGGGTATAAAAGAGGCTCGTGTGGAGCTGTCATGCCGGATGGTCAACGTCTGCCCGATGCTGCCGAATATCACTTCGTGGCGGGCGACAAGGCCCGGCAGGCGGACGCTGTGTATGTGAATATCCTCTATGCGCCCGCCGCGGGCGCCTTTTACTTTCTCCAGTTCTGCCATAGGCTGACGGTTTACTGTCCCGCGCGACTTTAGTATCATCTCCGCTGTTTTTATGGCTGTCCCGGAGGGAGAGTCTATTTTGTTTTCATGGTGCAGTTCTATTATTTCAGCTTCAGGGAGGTAGCGTGCGGCCTGGGCTACAAAAAGCATCATCAGTACTGCGCCGATGGCAAAATTAGGCGCGATAACCGCGGGAACGCCGTATTTTTTTGACCACGAAATAATTGTGTCCAGGTCAGCCTCGGTGATGCCGGTGGTACCCAGGACGGGACGTGCTTTGGCGGACATAATTTTTTCTATGCTGTCCATTATTGTGTGTGGTGAAGTAAAGTCGATTACAACATCGGGCCTGGTGCGGGTAAGTGCGGGAATAAGGTCTCTTTCCAGGCTGATGCCGATGGCGCCAATTCCGGCCTGTATGCCGGCATCACTGCCGTCCCCTTTAAGGTCTACCGCAGCCACCAGTTCAAGGTCACGGTCTTCATTAACACCACGCAGGACTTCGCGGCCCATGTTTCCGGCAGCGCCATTTACAGCAACTCTTATTTTCGTCATGTTAAACCTCCTCTGTCAAGAGAAACTCCGGCTTACGGCAGTTTAATTAATTTTCCTACACTGCGCCTCACTTGTCAAGTGTTGGTAAGAATGCAACAAGAATGTGCAGGGTAAGCTAAATGAGACATCGAATGTTATCTTTCCCGCCGCGGCGGGAATTAATTAATAAAGGAGGTAAAGTAATGGCTGTAACCATTGGTATCAACGGTTTCGGCCGTATTGGACGAAATACTTTCAGGGCCACGCTTGAGAATAAAGATACGCGGGTGGAAGCTATTAATGACCTGACTGACAACGCCACGCTGGCGCATCTTTTAAAATATGATTCCCTTTACGGCACTTACCCCGGCGAAATACGCCTGCAGGGTGAAAATCTGATTGTTGATGGCAGAGAGGTTAAGGTGTATGCCGAAGCCGACCCTGAAAGCATACCCTGGGCAGACCTGGGGGTGGATGTGGTGCTTGAGGCTACAGGTAAATTCCGCACCCACCGTGATGCTTCGCGCCACCTTGCTGGCGGCGCCAAGAAGGTAATTGTCACCACTCCGGTTAATGATGCCGACATTATTATTGTCATGGGCATTAACCACCATTTATACAGACCGCAGGAACATAAAATCCTCTCCAATGCCTCCTGCACCACAAACGGCCTTGCCCCGGTTGTTAAAGTGCTGCACGAAAAATTCGGAATTATTAAGGGGTTGATGAATACTACCCATGCTTATACAAACGACCAGCAGCTGCTTGACCTGCCCCACCCCGACCTGAGGCGCGCCCGTGCTGCCGCACTTTCTATGATACCCACCACCACCGGTGCGGCCAAGATTATTGGTAAAATCATTCCCGCACTGAAAGGGAAAATAGACGGCTTTGCTGTGCGCGTCCCCACTCCCACAGTCTCCCTGGTAGACTTTGTGGCAGAACTGGAAAAGGAAACAAGTGCGGCAGAAGTAAATCAAGCTATGGAGGAGGCAGCAAACGGCAAGCTGAAAGACATCCTTGGCTATGTGTCAGAACCGCTTGTTTCCATGGATTTTAAGGGCTCCCCTTACTCCAGCATCCTGGACAGCCTGCTGACAATGGTTATTGGCGGCAATATGGTGCGTGTGGTGGCGTGGTATGATAATGAGTGGGGTTATTCAAGCCGGGTGGCTGACCTGGCGCTTTATGTGGCACAGCAGGGGCTTTAGATACAAAAGACGCCAGAAAGTGCATACTATACCAGGAATGCAGGAATGTGGCAGGCAAAGTTGAAATATATATTTAAACAGATTTTTATTTATGGAGGTCTTTGATGAGCGAAATCAGTTTTGGCACCGATGGCTGGCGCGCCATAATTGCTGAAGGATTTACTTTTGCCAATGTACGCTGTGTGTCCCAGGCTATTGCCCGGCGCCTGCTCAATTTGGGCCTAAAAGACAATGGCGTGGTGGTGGGATTTGACACACGTTTTTTAGCGGATAAGTTTGCGCTTGTAGTGGCAGAAGTAATGGCCGGCAACGGAATAAAGGTCTATCTCTGCAAGAAGCATACTCCCACGCCGGTAGTCGCCCATGCAGTGATTGTGAACCGCGCCGGAGGGGCAGTTATGCTCACTGCCAGTCACAATCCGGCGGAATACCTCGGAATCAAGTTTATCCCCGCTTTTGCCGGGCCTGCTCTGCCCGCCGACATTGAACCTATCACTTCCTGTATGGCCGATATTCTGCAGACGGGAGCTGTCAACCGCCATAATCTGGCCCAGGCCTGGGAGAAAGGTTTGGTTGACATTATCGAGCCTAAAGATGATTACAGCCGGCACCTGGAAACCCTGATTGACTTTGAGGCCATCAGCGCCGCCGGCATTAAAGTTGTAGTTGACCCCATGTACGGCGCCGGTATAGGGTACCTGGATACCATTCTTGAATCGCACGGTTGCGACGTATCTACTATACATAATGAGCGGGATCCCCTCTTTGGCGGCTCTTTGCCTGAGCCCACATCCCACCACTTAAAAGAGCTGGCGGAAAAAGTCAGGGAGACGGAGTCGGACATCGGCGTGGCTTTAGATGGCGATGCCGACCGCCTGGGAGTGGTTGACCCGTGGGGGAGGTTTTTCAGCCCCAACGAAATTTTAACTTTATTTCTGGAATACCTGGTTAAAAGCCGGGGCTGGCACGGTGCTGTGGCCAGGACTGTGGCCACCACCCATATGCTTGACCGTATGGCAGAACACTATGGTCTCCCCGTGGTGGAAACGCCGGTCGGTTTCAAGTATATCGGCCAGGCGATGCGTGAGCAGGATGCATTTATTGGCGGCGAGGAAAGCGGCGGGGTAAGCATCCGCGGGCACATCCCCGAAAAAGACGGCATTCTCGCCTCCCTCCTCTTCATTGAAATGCTGGCTAAAACGGGCAAAACAGCCAAGCAGCTGCTGGCCGATATTTCAGCACGCTTCGGCCCACTTTACAGTGAGCGCCTTGATTTGCGCACCAGCACTGAAGCCAAGGACGAGATTGTGAGGAATATGGAAAAGTGGGAACCGACATCAGTGGCAGGCATTCCTGTTGCTTCTCTCTCCCGTCTTGACGGGCTTAAAATAATATTGGAAAACGGCAACTGGCTTCTGGTGCGAGCTTCAGGCACAGAGCCTGTCTTTCGCATATATGTGGAAGCAGCATCGGAAGACGCAAAAAAAGAGCTGCAGCAAGAAGTAAAGCGGACATTGTGCGTCCATGCAAAGGAGGAAGTCCCATGTTAGACCTTTACACAACAAGCGGTTTGCCTCTGCGTTCGGACAGGGAAGGGAGGCTGGAGTTCGGGCAGGGGATCCGGCCTGTGACTGCCGATATACGGCACAAGAAGGATATGCTGGATGTGCTCTACGAGCCTGCCGGCGCGGGCCCGGAAGAGCTATATTACATGTACCGCGATGTCTGCCGCGATGAGGACAGGGAACTGCTTGAAAGATACGGCCTGCGCTACGATGTGACAATCCTGGTGCCGGGCAGTGTGGGCAGTGAGTATATCAAAACGGCAGGTCACTACCACCCACTGAAACCGGGAAGTGAGCTTACCTATCCTGAGGTTTACGAGGTGCTGTACGGGCGGGCCCACTATCTGCTGCAGAATGAACCTGACGAAGAAGGCGTAGATGCCATCCTAATTGAGGCTGTTGCCGGCGACAAAGTCCTCATACCTCCGGGCTATGGCCACATCACCATCAATCCGGCCCCGGACCTGTTAGTGATGAGCAATTGGGTGGCGGCAGAATTTTCTTCTGTTTACGGGCAGATCAGGGAACTTGGCGGAGGCGCATTTTTTGAACTTGCCAGCAAGGATGAAGAGGAAGACTTATTTGTGGTAAATCCGCGCTACAAGCAAAGCCCGCGCTTTTCATCCCGTGAGGTGATGGATTTGCCCGAGTTTGGCCTGGTGCGGGGAGAACCGATGTACAAAGCATTTCTTGCAGCACCGGCAAAGTTTGCCTATCTGAACGATCCGGGCAAATATTTTTAGTACCATAATGTCTTTAAACGAATTTGCCAACCAATATTGACTATGCGTAGTGTATATGTTAGTATGGGTTAGAGGTGAATAGTTGTGCAATTAAATATCTACGTGCCCAAAGAAAAGAGCCATCTGATTAAATCGCTGGAAAACGTGGCAAAAGTGACAAAGAGGCAAAAGAATGAACTTGTACTTGAAGCGCTTGAGCGGTACCTACCTGATGCCTCGGTTGAATTGGGGAGATTTAACCTGGGTGAAACTAAGCTGCCGCAGCGGTCTGAAATATATGAGGGCAGGACAGAAATTTGATTCTCGTGGATACAAATGTCCTGGTCTATGCTATAAACTTGGATGCTCCCCAACATGAGGCAAGCCGTGCGTTTTTAGAAGCAATCAGAAGCAAAAAGCTTGAAGGTGTACTTGTCATCCAGGTTTTGTTGGAGTTTTTCGCTATCATAACAGACCAGAAGCGGGCTGCCCAACCGCTGACTCCTGAAAGCGCCTGGCAGCAGATCGATGCACTGCGCTCATTCATGCCGGTGCTGGGCAGCGGCGACAACCTGATTGATGTTTTACAGGAAATAGCCGGCAGCAGAAAAGGGCCGGATATTTTTGACTCCTATTTGGCTGCACAGATGAAAGCATTGGGTATCTCGGTGCTATGTACCTATAACAAAAAGGATTTTACCGGGTATGAAAATGTTATCGTCAAGTCTCCCGATGAATTTCTGGAGACCGCTGAAAGTTAAAGTTAAATGAAACCAGGGCAGGATGCCCTGGTTTATTACTGTTCCCTGTTGATTTTCAGCTTGCGTGAGCGGTCGCGGCCGCGGTCGGATTTGTTGAGGCGGATTTCAAGCACTCCGTTTTTATAATCGGCCCATGCCTCATCCGGTTTTACCTCGACCGGCAGCGGTATAGTCCGGTGAAAGGCGCCGTAGCGACGTTCCATCACGCGGTACCCGGCTTTTTCCTGTTCGTTGCTGTGCCGGATTTCACCGCTGAGGACGATATTTGTTTCATTCACCGTGACATCGATTTCATCAGGATCAACACCGGGGATCTCGGCACTGACGATGACTTCCTTCTCGGTTTCCCGCACGTCTACAGAAGGGCCGTGATGCCTGGTAAAATTGGGTGCGGTGTATGCGAACATCGGGATATTGGGGAAAATGTTCCGCATATCCTCTCTCGTGCGTGTAAGTTCAGCCAACGGGTCCCAGCGAATAAGATCCATTTAAATCCCTCCTCTAAAAAGATTTCTTCTTTTTTATATAATTTCATTGCTGCTGAAATTTTATAATTCAAAAATATAATATTTTTAAGTCTTTAGTTCCCTCAGGTGCTGCCGATATATTGAACGACAAAGGTGGTGGCTGCTATGAAAAAGAACGGCGGCAATGATTTCCACGCGGGACGTCTGTACCTGGCCCCGCTGGAAAAAGCTGAAGACGCAGTGCTGTCGCCGGCACATGATGGTGCTGACACCGATATTCCCGAGAGCAAGGGTATACGGGTGAGCAAAGTTAAAATGATAATCAGATCCCTGATGAAAGGGACATTTATCATAGATAGCAGAAAAATAGCCGAAAATATGTTGAAAAAAAGATAAATTTTTCATTTTTTTATTTTTCTATGCAGGAATTATAAAAAGTACGTCGAATAGTAACCAAGCTACAAAGAAAAACCCGGTAATTCGGGAAAATATTGTCGATAAAGGCAAACTTATCTAAAGATAAGGGCGCAAAACCACAGGCCTAAGGTCGAAAGACTATGGTGGCTGGGTTGCCGGCAGGGTAAGATTAAAAAACTCCAGGCCAGCACCCTGGAGTTTTATTTGTGCCAGGAAATTTAAAAGTAATCCTGCGCATACCGCCCCTGCCAAAAAAGTTAATCCTTTTCGGGGGAAGGGGAGTTGTAAATGAGTGCTGTCAACAATCTAATGGAGTATTATCAGGAGACAAAGGATCAGACTGTATACGGGAAACTGGTATCACACTACCTGCCGCTGGTGCGCTTTCACACCTCAAAGCTGGCTGCGGGACTGCCTGTGCATGTAAGCCGCGAAGACTTGATGCAAAGCGGAATTCTCGGCCTGCTTGAGGCGCTGCAGCGTTATGACAGTAAGCGCGGCATCAAGTTTGAGACTTATGCCAGCCAGCGTATCCGGGGCGCCATGCTTGATGAATTGCGCCGCCTTTGCTGGCTGCCAAGGTCCCTGGTCAGGCAAATGAGGAGCATGGACAGGACAACCCAGAGCCTTGCCAGCAGCCTTGGCAGGGAACCAAGCGATGAAGAGCTGGCCGCTGAAATGGGGATAACGCTGTCAGAGCTGCAAAAAACCGTGAAACAGGCTCATAAGAGTACACTTATTTCTCTGGACGAAAAGTTAAGTGTGCCTGTGCCCTGCAGTAATGCCGAGGGCGGAACACTGGATCGTTTGCTGGCCGAGGAAGAAAAAGAAATTCTTGCCAACGCCATTGAAAGCCTGGATGAGCGCTACCGCGTGATTTTAGCACTTTACTACCAGGAAAAACTGAAACTGAAAGAAATCGGCGTGGTGCTTGGCATCTCAGAGTCCCGTGTCTGTCAGCTGCATACGCGGGCTGTAGATAAACTGCGTGCCATTATGCTGGATTAGGAGTAATTATAAGAAGTATGCATAATGATAACCCTCCGGGTATATAATTTTCTGCAAGGAAAATTTTACCGGGAGGGTTTTTTATGATACGTTTTAACATGCCAACTGACCAGAATAACGCTGTTATCTACAACAGTCTGGGCGTAGCGGCCATGCTGCGCCGGGCTTGGCGTGAGGCATCTTATTACCTGCTGGCGTCGGTAATAAGCAACCCCGACTATTGGCAGGCCTTTTTTAATCTGGGCAACAGCTGGGCGAGACTCGGCGAAAGTGACGCGGCGCTTTGGGCCTATGAGCAGGCCCTACGCAGCTGCGATGATTATGCCCCACTGTTTTTAAACCTGGGAATACTGCACTGCAGCAATGGGAAATACCGGGAAGCACTGCCTTATCTGGAGCAATCTTACCGCCTCTCGCCGCAGGGCGTATCACAGGCGGTGGCCATTGGGTACGTCTGGTTTCGTATTGGCGAATACGCACTGGCCTGGCACTGGTACAGGCACGCATACCGCCTCTCGCCAAAGAACAGGCGGATCAGGCAGAGCCTTATGCTGGTGGGAGAGAAAATCTTGGCCTGCGGAAACAGGGGATAAATTTAGCGGTGAAGAAGGAATATGTGGCCATGTGTCGAATAAAAGTCAGATAGTGTGTGTATGAGGGGTGAAAGCTGTGAAAGTTAAACAAATATCCGTCTTCCTGGAGAATAAATCGGGCCGCCTGGCCGAAGTGACAAGGGTGCTTGGCAACAATGATATTAACATCAGGGCGCTCTCCATCGCTGACACCACCGATTTTGGCATACTGCGCCTGATAGTAAATAAGCCTGAATTGGCCAACACCGTGCTTAAAAATGAAGGGTTTATGGTCAGTGAAACAGAGGTCATTGCCGTAGAGGTCCCCGACTATCCGGGTGGGTTGGCAGATGTGCTTTCTGAACTGGGCAGCGCAGGTATAAACATTGAATACCTGTATGCTTTCATCGGCAGATCCGCCCATAATGCGCTTGTGGTGTTTCGGGTTGAGGGTTGTGATGATGCCATTGCTGCACTGGGTAAAAAGAACATCAGGGTCATGGGCGGGGAAGAAGTATATTCACTGTAAATGATAGCTGTAGCGCGGTAGTTTGGTAGAGGAAAAGGCGGCACTGCTTTTTTTCTGCGGTGTCTTTTTCTTGTCGTCAAGGAAATTATATGCCGTGTTTTTTAAAAGGGGCTGATTTTTATGATTTGGGAAAGAGACAGGGAAACGATGTCTTATGAGCAGCTAAGGGAACTGCAGCTGCCACTTATGCAGGGTGTGCTGCAAAAGGTTTACAGCGCAGTCCCCTATTATCGTGAGCTGTTTGACAGCCACGGTGTGCGCCCTCAAGACCTTAAGTCACTTGAGGATCTGGAAAGGTTCCCGTTTACAACCAAGGATGCGCTGCGCGACAACTACCCGTTTGGGCTTTTTGCCGCACCCATGAAAGACATTGTCCGCCTCCATGCTTCATCGGGGACAACAGGCAAGCCGATTGTGGTCGGGTATACACAAAACGACATCAATACCTGGGCGGAACTGATCGCCCGCCTGGCTGTGCAGGCAGGCGTGACCCGTGAGGATGTGGCGCAGATCTGCTTTTCATACGGGCTTTTCACAGGCGGCTTCGGACTGCACTATGGGCTGGAAAGGGTTGGCGCCACAGTGGTGCCGGCTTCGGCAGGCAATACAGAGAAGCAGATAATGCTGCTTAAGGATTTTGGTGTCAGTGTCATCGTCTGCACCCCCTCTTATGCTCTTTACCTGGCGGAAGTTGCCTCCGACATGGGTGTTGACCCCCACAGTCTGCCACTGCGTGTAGGCATGTTCGGCGGTGAACCCTGGACAGAAAATATGCGCCTGCAGATAGAGGAGCGCCTGGGGATCACAGCCACAGATAATTACGGGTTAAGCGAGATTATAGGTCCCGGAGTGGCCGGCGAGTGCCTTGAGCGCGGCGGCCTGCATATCAACGAAGACCATTTCCTGGTGGAAGTGATCGACCCTGCCACAGGCAAAGTCCTGCCTGACGGGGAGGAGGGCGAGTTGGTCTTTACCACTCTGACCAAAGAAGGCTTCCCTGTCATCCGCTACCGGACCAAAGATCTTTCGGTGCTGGACAGGCACGCTTGTGACTGCGGGCGCACACTGGCCCGGATGCGTAAAGTCACCGGCCGCACCGACGATATGCTCATTATCCGTGGAGTTAATGTTTTCCCGTCCCAGATTGAAAGCGTCCTCATGGAAGTAGAAGAGGTGGCGCCGCATTATCTGATCGTAGTAGATAAAAAGAAGGGCTACCTTGACGACCTGGAAGTCCAGGTGGAGCTGAACAGGGAGAAATTCACAGGTTCATTTCGCGACCTGGAAGCGGTGGAGCAAAAGATCAGCCGCAAGTTGAACAATGTGCTTACCGTCAGCGCCCGTGTCAGACTGGTTGAACCAAAAACGCTGGAGCGCACACTGGGCAAAGCAAAGCGTGTGCTTGATAAAAGAACAGAAAGTTAACAAAGGGGGGAGACTATGAAAAAGACGCTGATGACCGGAAATGAGGCTATCGCCAGGGGCGCCTACGAGGCAGGGGTCCATTTTGCAGCCGCCTACCCCGGCACTCCCAGTACCGAAATTTTAGAAAATATTGCACTTTATGATGAGATTGATGCCCAGTGGTCAAGCAATGAAAAGGTGGCGCTGGAAGTGGGTATCGGGGCTTCCTTGGCTGGCAGCAGAGTGCTGGTGGCTATGAAGCACGTTGGTGTAAACGTGGCTGCCGACCCCCTGATGACATTTTCCTATACCGGCGTTAACGGCGGCCTTGTACTGGTAGCAGCCGACGATCCGGGCATGCACAGCTCGCAAAACGAGCAGGACAGCCGCCACTATGCGCGCCTGGCCAAGGCGCCGATGCTGGAGCCATCCGACAGCAGTGAGGCCAAGGAGATGGTGGGTATTGCCCTTGCCATCAGTGAAGAGTTTGATACGCCTGTGATGCTGAAATCATCCACAAGGATTTCCCATGCCCAGAGCCTTGTTGCACTGGGTGAGAGGCGGGAAGTGCCTGTAAAGCCCTATACAAAAGACGCCAAAAAATATGTGATGATCCCGGCCTATGGCCGCCTGCGGCACGTGGTGGTGGAGGAACGCATGAGTAAACTTTGCGCTTACGCCGAACAGTCGCCGCTCAACCGCATAGAATGGCGCGACAGGAAAGTGGGGGTAATCGCCGCGGGCATCTGCTACCAGTATGTGCGCGAGGCGCTGCCTCAGGCATCAGTACTGAAGTTTGGCATCTGTTACCCGCTGCCGGAAAAACTAATTGCCGAATTCGCCGCCGGCGTGGATGAACTGTATGTGGTAGAGGAACTCGACCCATTCATGGAAGAGCAGATTTGTGCCATGGGCATTAAAGTAAAGGGCAAGGAACTCTTTCCCCTGGTTGGCGAGGTTTCGTCAAGCATGGTGGCAGAAAAGATACTTGGCAGGCCGCTGTTTACACCGCTGCCTGTACCGGCCCGGGACGAGCAGCCCATCCCCCTGCGGCCGCCGGTGCTCTGCCCCGGCTGCGCTCACCGCGGCGTCTTCTATACCCTGAAAAAGCTGAAACTGGTGGTAAGCGGCGATATCGGCTGCTACACACTGGGTTCCCTGGCGCCGCTTGAAGGCATGGACACCTGTATCTGCATGGGCGCCAGCATAAGTGCCGGGCTTGGCCTGGAAAAAGGAAACCGGGACTTATTGGGAAAAGTGGTATCGGTTATCGGTGACTCCACCTTCTTCCACTCAGGGCTGACCGGGCTGGCAGACGTAGTCTACAACCGCGGCTCCATACTGACACTGGTGCTTGACAACAGGATTACAGCCATGACAGGCCACCAGCACCACCCGGGCACAGGCAGCACGCTCAAAGGCGACCCGACCGCGGCACTTGATATCGCTACGATCTGCCGCGCGCTCGGCGTAAAGAGGGTAAAGGAAGTTGACCCTTACGACCTGGCAGCGCTGGAGGCGGCCATCAGGGAAGAGACAGCTGCCGGTGAACCTTCAGTCCTGGTGGTAAAGCGCATGTGCGCCCTCATGGACAAGGGGCCAAAGGATATCTATACCATTGATAAAGATAGGTGCATTGAATGCGGGCTGTGCATGAAACTGGGCTGCCCCGCCATTTCCAAAGTGGACGGACAGACAAATGTGGATGCCTCACTCTGCGTGGGGTGCGCCGTCTGCCTGCAGGTTTGTAAAAAAGAGGCCATTGTAAAGGTGGGTGACGGCAATGTCTGAGCATAAGGTCACCAGTGTATTAATGGTGGGTGTTGGCGGCCAGGGCATTATCCTGGCGAGCAAAATCCTGGCCCAGGTTGTGCTAAAACAGGGCCTGGAGTTAAAGATTTCTGAAATACACGGCATGGCACAGCGCGGCGGGAGTGTTGTTACACACCTGCGCTTTGGGGCAGAGGTCCACACACCGCTCATTGACACAGGCCAGGCCGACTATATGATCGCCTCGGAAAAGCTGGAAGCCTGGCGCTGGCTGCCGATGCTGCGCCGCGGAGGCACAGTGGTTGTCAGCACACAGGAAATAAAGCCTGTACCTGTGATAATAGGCGCCCAGAAATACCCTGACGGGATAATGGGGAATATGGAAGCCATGGTTGGCGAAGAGATAGGATATCTCTATGCGCTAAACGCCCTGGAAGTAGCCCGTGCCTGCGGCCAGCCGCGTGCAGCCAACGTGGTTTTAAGCGGAGTGCTGTCAAGGTGCCTTGGCTTTTCCCCGCAGCACTGTGACGAGGCGCTGCAGGAAGTGGTGCCGTCACGTTTCCTGGAAGAGAACAGAAAAGCATTTGCGGCCGGCTTTGACTATTTTGTCAAAAATTAATTTTCCTAACCTATTGCCACCTGTCTCAACTTCTGTTATAATTACACTCAAATTAACTTTTTCAAACACCTATCATGCGGAAAATCATATACTGTAACAAAGCTAAGATGGGGAAGAAGCCCGGAACAACCGACAGAGAGGATGCCGCAAGCTGAAAAGGCGTCCCGGTTTTGTGAAAGGTGAGCCGCCCCGGAGCTGCCCGCTGAAATTTAAGTAAGCGGCGCCGGCGCTGCCGTTAACCAGAAAGCGTATGCTTGAGCGACCGGGCTATCCGGTAATCAGAGTGGTACCGCGGGTATTTTCTCCCGTCTCTGTCTATGGAGACGGGAGTTTTTATTTGTCCTTATTTTTTTCTTCCTAAACTACGGAGGTGCGACTGATGAATTGGGATGAACTCTATGCGGAACGGGCAAGGCTGATGAAGACTTCAGAGATCCGCGAATTCTTTAAACTTACCGAACAGCCGGAAATTATGTCATTTGCCGGGGGTTTCCCCAGCGCTGAATTTTTCCCCATGGAAAAAGTCAGTGAAGTAATGGATGAATTAATCACGCAGGAAGGCAGGTCCGCCCTGCAGTACGGCCCCACAGAGGGAAATGTGGAACTGCGCAAATACCTGGCCGCTAAGATGACCAGGGAGGGAGTCCCGGCAGGCGTCGATAATATCCTGATTACAAATGGTTCACAGCAGGGCATGGACCTGCTGAGCAAAGTATTTGTCAACCCCGGCGATGTGGTTATCGTGGAAGAGCCAGGCTATGTGGGAGGCCTTGGCGCTGTGCACAACTACCAGGCTGAACGCCTGCCTGTGCCCTTAGATGCAGAAGGACTGCAGACAGACCTGCTGGCAGCCAGGCTGCGTAAGCTGAAGATGGAAGGGCGCACTCCCAAATTTGCCTATATAGTCCCCAACTTCCAAAACCCCACAGGCATCTGCATGTCATTTGAGCGCCGCAAAAAAATACTTGAGCTGGCCCGTGAATACAACTTCCTGCTTATCGAAGATAACCCCTACGGCGAAATCCGTTTTGAAGGCGAGCCGGTGCAGAGCATCAAGTCCATGGACACTGAGGGACGCGTGATTTATCTTGGTTCTTTCTCCAAAACCTTCATCCCCGGAATCCGCGTTGGTTGGCTGGTAGCCGATGAAAGCCTGATTCAGAAAATAGCCTGCGCCAAGCAGGCCACCGACCTCTGCTCCAATTCACTTGGACAGCGCATGGCCTGCCGCTTTGCAGACAGCGGCTATATTGACCACCACGTCAGTACATTGTCCGAGCGCTACAAAGCAAAGCGCGACCTGATGCTTTCCTGCATGGATAAGTACTTCCCTGCCGGTGTAACCTGGACTGTGCCCGAAGGTGGGTTCTTTATCTGGGTGACACTGCCGGAGGGCATGAATGCCCGCGCTCTGCTGCTCAAATCCATTGAGCGTAAAGTTGCCTATGTTGACGGCGCTGGTTTCTTTGTCAACGGCAACGGCAAAAACACAGCCCGTTTCGCTTTCTCAGAAGCCTGCCCAGACAAAATAAGCCGCGGTATCACCATCCTCGGCAAACTGATGCACGAAGAAATGAATATCTACTCTTATCCAGAGCAGGTGGAGGGACTGGCCCTATGAAGCCCGGCAACCGGACGCAAGTCAGCGGTGCTAACTCCAGCAGAGGAACTTCTGGAAGATGAGAGTCGTACTAATTGCGATTCCTCTTCCTGCATTCAGGAAGTTTTTTAGTTTTTGCGCTGTAGGAAATAATATCACTTTACATTTGTAAAGTGGCAGGTGAATACAGCACTGGAAAGCGTGCTTTAAGGGAACCAAAGGAGCACGCCTTTCTCGCGAAATTAGAGGAGGCGAAGAACAAATGACAGCTATCAGAAGTTATGCTGAAATCAATGAAAAAATCAGCAAAGGCCAGGCAGTGGTGGTTACCGCCGAGGAAATCATCGGCATGGTGGCTGAGCACGGCCCTGAAGAGACGGCAAAGAGGGTTGATGTTGTTACCACCGGTACTTTTGGCCCTATGTGCTCTTCGGGCGCTTTTTTAAATCTCGGCCACTCCAAGCCGCGCATCAGGATGTCCAAGGTATCTTTAAACGGTGTTAATGCTTACGCCGGCATCGCCGCGGTCGATGTATTCATCGGCGCCACTGAAATCCCTGAGACAGATCTGGCCAACCAGAACTTTCCCGGCAGCTTTAACTACGGCGGCGCCCATGTCATTGAAGACCTGGTTGCGGGTAAGGAAATCAGAGTGGATGCCATATCTTACGGTACTGACTGCTATCCACGCCAGAAGCTGGAAAAAACCATCAGATTGTCTGACCTCAACGAAGCGTACCTGTTTAATCCACGCAACTGCTACCAAAACTATAACGTGGCGGTTAACCTTTCCGACAGGACACTTTATACCTATATGGGTATTCTTAAACCCAATCTTTGCAATGCCAATTACAGCAGCGCCGGCCAGCTCTCCCCGCTCTTAAACGATCCGCTTTACAGGACTGTTGGCATCGGCGCCAAGCTATTCCTCGGTGGCGGGGTTGGTTATGTGGCCTGGCACGGCACGCAGCACAATCCCAATGCAGTGCGCGGCGACAACGATGTGCCGCTTGTCCCCGCAGGCACCCTGGCACTAATCGGCGACCTGAAGCAGATGAAGTCCAGATGGCTGCGCGGCGTCAGCTTTATAGGTTATGGGGTATCGATGCAGGTGGGGGTAGGCCTGCCAATCCCCATTCTTGATGTGGAGACTCTACTTCATGCTGCTGTCAGGGACGAAGATATTGTAGCTCCCATTGTGGATTACAGTGAAGACTATCCCCAGGGCACAGGGGCCAGCCTTGGCAGTGTGACCTATGCTCAACTGAAGTCAGGCAAAATTATTATCCAGGATAAAGAAGTAAAAACAGCGCCGCTTTCAAGCTACCCCAGAGCGGGGGAAATCGCGGAAACTCTTAAGCAGTGGATAAAGAACGGCGACTTTTTACTGGCAGAGCCTGTAGCCAAATTGCCTGCAGGCAATGCATCAATGAAAATAAAGCCGGCAGATGCGAAATAGAAGAGGAGTGAAAGATATGAAGCGCAAGCTTGTCCTGCGGTTCCCGGGCACAGTGGTGGAATTCCCGTTTATGTATACTCTTGTCAAAGAGTTCAACGTAATGCCCAATATACTGAAAGCAAATATCAACCCACGTAAAGAAGGCCAGATGGTTGTGGAACTGACAGCTGATGAAAAAGACCTGAGCGAGGCTGTGGAATTCATGCAATCCCGTGGCGTAATCGTACTGCCCCTGGAACAGCAGATTGTCTGGGTGGAGGAGCGCTGCAACCAGTGCGGCGCCTGCACCGTGATTTGCCCGTCAGGCGCGCTCACAATGAAACGGCCGGAGATGACTGTGACTTTTGAAGGGGATAAATGCATAGTCTGTGAACACTGCCTCAAAGCCTGCCCGGCGCGGGCGGTGGAGGCCCGTTACCTGTCGGGAGAATAGGATGGACTATTCCCGGCGCAGCTATCGTCACCAGGTCGCTTCCGGCATGTCTTGCTTTGAAGTAAAAATTAAGGAGACTGACCTCCAGGTATCAGTGGACAGCGAAAGCTTCTCACAGGAGCTGGTGAACTTTACAGAGGAGCGTATTCTTTTCTACCGGACACAGTTGGAGGAATACCTGAAGCTGGACCCTGAATTCCACAGCACACTCGAACCATACCTGGTTAGTGCGGATGCCCCGCCTATTGCCCTGGCCATGGCCAGGGCGGGCAACACTGCGGGAGTCGGCCCCATGGCAGCTGTGGCAGGAACTTTCGCTGAACTGGTAGGGCTGGACCTGCGGCAGCGCGTAAAGTCGGTGATAGTAGAAAACGGGGGCGATATCTTCTTACAAACCACTTCATCCAGCCGTGTAGCTGTCTTTGCCGGCCCTTCGCCGCTTTGCAACCGCCTGGCCGTCGAGCTGGCGCCGAGGGCTAAGCCCTACGGCATCTGCACATCCTCCGGCACAGTGGGCCCATCACTCAGCTTCGGCAGGGCGGATGCAGCTTTGATTGTTTCACCATCAGCACCGCTGTCTGACGCTGCAGCCACCGCCACGGCCAACCGCATCCAGACCGCTGATGACCTGACAAAAGCTTTGGATTTCGCCCGCTCTATAGTCGGCGTGGAAGGAGTTCTGCTGATTAAGGACGACAAGCTGGCGGTGTGGGGAAATATAAAACTGGCGCCGGTAAAAATATAGTTCTCCGCCACCGGTAGCTGCTTTGATTCTATTCATTTAATTTATTATTGCACACACATCCACTTCATAGTGGATTTTTTTTAACTCCCCGGACCAGGGTTTTCATACTGAATCAATTTACCTTCCCATGTTTTAAGAATGACTCTATTTCCGGCTTCTCCAGCAACGCACTCTGAATTCAATGCTATTTTGCCCAAGCCACCCGGCGCGTTAACAACGAAAGTGGGTATCGCCAACCCGGAAGTTGAGCCCCTTAATTCTTTTATTATGTCCATTCCTGTTTCAATGGGTGTACGGAAATGGTGTGTTCCTTTAACTGGTTTTACATGAAGAAGGTAGTATGGCCGCACCATTATTTTTAGGAGCATCTGATTCAGCTTCTTTATCACATGTGCATTGTCATTAATACCTGCCAACAACACCGATTGGTTTCCTAACGCAATGCCGGCGCGGGCAAGTTTTAAGCAGGCTTCTGCTGAAACAGGTGTTATCTTTCCCGTCAGAATCCAATGGATTTGCTTGCATCGCTATACCCTCTTCATAAAGTGATTGCGCTTTACGCGCTCAAAGACATTATATGCCAGACTGCTATATGAAGTTCATCATCATTACGTGTAAAAGAATCTATTATATAAGGTGTTTTTCGGCTGGCTGCATTTATACCGGCCTATCAGGAAGGATCAATCCGGCCGGGGTCTGCTGTATCATGCAAAATATGAGTAACATTACATATGCCGATTACATAAACTGTCTATATAATACAAGTTTACGAGTTATTTCGTGAACCATTTAAATACGAACGGAGGAAAAAGAAGTGTCGGAAGGGCATAGCCGCAATAAGGGTATTTTGCCATTCGAAAACCGTCTATTTGGTGTGTACCAACCAATCACCGGATGGAAAGGCAATCTGGCTAAAAAGCGGGTAGCGTTGGAGCAGGAGGAAAATATAAAAAGCATTATTGAGAGCATGATCAAAGACATCAGTATCAGGGAAATACTGGAGCAAGGGGACCCCAGGACCTTAAGGCCGGATACGGAGCTCGTTGTCAGGCCTCCTGAATGGATGGATACGGAAGTAGTAAAGTACCTAAAGGAACAAGCCGGTGCAAGGGCAAATACGACTGGCTTAGAAAATGCTGTTACATATGCAACACATCAAACTGCGGCCAAAACAACCAGAAGCATAGAATTCGAGGAAAAAGTCCGCAGATATTTTGAACGGGATAAGCTAGCTGAGTCACCCAAACCCTGGCAAACGGCGGGCACTGATCCTATTGTAACCGCTGCTAATGATAACTCTGAAGAAGGCAACAAGGATACGGCCGAAAAAGCAAGTGGGATTTCTGAGACCAGACAGAATATTGAAAAAATCAGTATTTCCAAGTTTGTTACTGAATTAGAGAGTGTAATCAGGAAGCTTAACCCTGAGGATTCTTTAAAGGCATCTGTCACTGCAGGGGTGTTAGACTGGTTAAAAGAAACGTCACCCGATTTGCTCTATAACTTATGTTTTCAGCATAAAACCAACTGGGAAATTCAGACGAATTTTGTTGACCCCATAGCTGATTTCGATTCGGAAACACGTATGCCGATCCTGTCCCCAATCGGCATTGCACATTTATTCAGTATAAACCCGGGCGGGAGTGCTGATTCTGATGAGGCAAACATAAATAAATCGGATAATGACATATCTGCTGGATTAGAGTTAAACTATGACTTTCTGGAGTTACTTAAAGAAGAGAGCAAAAAAAATATCCGTTTTGCTATCTGTGACAATGACGACGAGGAGTCGGTAATTTACCTCGACGATGCAACCGCCGATGCAGACTATGAGAAAAATGTTACACATGCTAAAAAAATAGCCGAATTACACCTAAAGAAGCAAATTCGCCGCTCGATGAAAAAAGTTGAGGTTAAAGTTCAGCACACCGGCACACAGATGTGCTGGCAGACCTATGTAGATGAACCCGGACTCCGGCTTGGCATTCCCGGACTTGAACGGATGGAGGTACCGGAAGGTATTAAAACGACAGTAAACTGGTTCCCGTATAAGGAATATGAAAATGCCGTCCAGGAAAAGATTACACTTTCCGGTCAGGTACGCCGGCGTACATCCGCTGAATTACGTGAGGAAGAAAAATATATTCTTTACCGTTATATTCTGCGATATCTTATGGGCGCCGAAACCATTCAAAAGCATGTATCAGACGAAATATTCAGGTCCTTGTTTGATATAGAAAAAATATTTTACTATATAGCTCCGGACTGGTGGTTGCCCCGGATTCCTGCCGGACAGAACTCTGCCCAATTAGATGAGGCAGGCAACGGTAAAGTTTCCGTAAAGGAATGGCTTGTGCAACTGGATGGTGATAATCTCAGAAATGCACTGTTGAACTCCCCCTGGGTTAAAGTGGTAATCCCGATAAAGGAAGGAAGAGAAGCATCTGCACTTAAATGGCTGCAGTTGGCACACGTTGAAGGCAATGACGGGCTGGATACTGTCTGTCGGACTCCGGGTGCGGAAGCCCAGGATGGGCCCATTACCCTGGGCCGGGCACTTGATTTGCTGGTTCAGGAAATTATACAACAACCACGTACATCAGATTCACTTTGAGATGACCTCTTAGTAGCGGCAGGTACCGGCAACAAAAAAATTGCTCTTCCAAAGCGCTGATCAGTGAACAGAAATTCTGCCATTGTGGTGAATCGCGGCAACAAAGTGTGTAACGGAACTCAGTAATTTCAACTGCATACATTGGTTAAATGGAGCTGTTGCACAACAAGCTAAATAGTTTTAGTGCAGCAGCCCCTTATTTTTTTACCTGAGTATCAAGTTACCTCAGGGAGACACGGCAACAAGCTCATTGTAAGTGATAGTATCTGTTAATACACAGGCATTGAGCAACCTGTTAAACAGCTGGCCTTTGAACTTTCTGCGATTAAAGCGG